>WNFR01000156.1_pt1 | contig 76666 bp, 56 predicted proteins | sample 5400221 | NCBI WGS metagenome assembly WNFR01 (sample SAMN13153357, study PRJNA577476) | soil metagenome | isolation source: 40 cm soil under Madrone tree | place: USA:California | collected 2016-06-14
CATTCAAGACTACGAATACGCTCAGATGCTAAAGAACCTGAACCAGCTAAGCATCCTCAACACTGCGATCACGCCGGTTGCGGGCAGCTGGACCAGCTGGACCAAAGATCCCAACGCACTGGAGAGTGCCCGCCAGCAACTGGGCCAACTCCTCCATCAGCTTGCTCCGTAAGCAACAGGATGCGGCACATCCGGCGTTTCATTGTGTATGGGACATGGATCGCGCTTCTGCTTGCTAGAGAATTTTTCCCGAAACTCATCGGCTAGCTCACCCATGGTCAAACATCTCAAGTCCCCGTTGCTCACAAAAACTCCCAGTTCCTCCAGAAAACGGGCAACAACATTTTCGAGCCGTGGCCACTCCGCGTAGAGATTTTCCGGGTGGAACCAAACGTGAAAAACGCCGCCTTTTCGACGAACGAGATCCAATCCTTTTCTAAGACGACGCAAACGACTCGCATCGGGGATGTACTTGCGCCAGCCATCTTCGCAACGGATCAAGAGAGAGCCCGGAATAGAAACCAGCCCTTCCTTGAAAGAAGGTTCGACGATGGAAGGCGACAAACCTACGAAATCCGCGAACACCATATAAAGTGAGCGAATCCTGCGGTCGGCAGATCGAATCGGCAATTCATCCACATCGCGAAAGCAAGCGAATCCCGCATCTTGCAAGTCCGAAAGATACGCAACCAAATTCCGCGGAAAAACAAAGCACGTTGTCGGAATTCCTAATTCCAGCGCAACTTCGGCGCAATGGCGATACTCGGCAATCGCGCGATCTCGGGTCATGCCCGGGTAGCCGAAAGGCACGTGCGAAAAAGAATGAAATCCAATTTCCTGCTGTGGTTTGGCGTTCCGGATCATTTCCACAAGGCTCGCACCGAACCATTCAGGATGAGTCCGTTCGCAACTGCGCTCCGGAACATAACTAAACCAGGGCCTGCGAAAATGGGGGTAGTTGACTTCCGGCAGCCCGGAAATGTCAGGCAAAGATGAGCGCATCATCGCACCGACCACGGCCCAGGATGCGGAGATGCCGTTACGCGTAAAGTGGCGCAACAGGTTGGGCACGCCGGTGTCATGCGTCCACCAGGCCCTTTTCAGAAGTTCATCGTCAAAGCCGAGATCAAAACTGCCCCAGCTGAGTTCCAAGTCCAGGCTAATGACGACCGTTGGTTTGGTCACACCTTGTTGGTCAGTCGTTGAATGACGATGCGAATTCGCAGACATTTGATGGATACCCGGTTGTAATAGGCGGCGCAATTTATCGAAGGGTGCCGCGACCGTCGCTTAACTCTTCCTGTTTGGTGGGAACTGCTTCCTTTTTGCCAATGAATGCCCCGCGGAATTTCTTGTAGGCGAACAGGGGCAAATCCAGGAAGGCGGGAAATGGATCATCTTCAGCCCAAAGCGCGAATTGAAGGGGACTGCGGAAAGATTGCAAATAGCGGCCGAGCTTCAAACGGCCGCGAAACATCTCAACTATCGCCGCAGGAACATCCGTGCTCACGCGCATCCAGCGAGCGCCGGGACGCGCCGTTTGCAAAGGTACGAATCTGCCGAGCATTACCTGGTAAAGCAGATAAGGAAAATCGACGCCCGCTCGTGCACCCAGCGCCGCCCAAGTCCAAAGCCTGGGATTGATGTCCAGAAGCTTGTAACGGCCATCCCGGGCGTCGTACTTATACTCAACTTCAACGAGTCCGGTATATCGCATGGCGCCGAGCAAGCGTTGTGACGGAGCCACGATCTCTGGCACTTCCAACGTTTCGACGAACGAACTCGAGTAGCCAAAGTCCACCGGATACTGCCGTGTACGGCGCGCCGTGAGAGAGGCGATCGGTTTCCCATCGAGACACAACGCAGCGAAAGAAAATTGCGATTCTCCTCCGCCCGGAATGAGTTCCTGGAGAAGGATCAAGTCGGGAGGAATCATTTGTTTCGCTTCACGATATCGCGCCAGAAGCTCTTCTCGAGTCGCAACACGCCAGGCCTTTTGCGCCGTGAAGCGGTTGATTGTGGCGTGCGTGGCAGGTTTCAGAATCGCTGGAAAAGTGCACGCTATGGTCTCAAGTTCCGAATCATTCGTGGGGCATGTAGTCGCCGGATAATCCACTTGCTGGTCGGCGGCGAGCCGGTAAGTGAGTCGTTTGTCGTATGCCCAGCGAAGAGCATCCCAAGACGGCGTGGACACTCTGAATTGATGGGAGAGCACGCTTCGAAATTTCGCCAGCAGTGCGGCGGATTCATCGCTGGTGGGAAGCACTACCCAGCCATCCAGTTGATGACGTTCTCCGAGTTCCAACAAATATTCGACACGCGCGTCGTCATCGGCGTTCGGCCAAGAGAGCGTTCGAAGCACGAAGCGTGAGCAGCTAGCCAGCTTGATGTCCGGCGGCGTTACGACCCAAACGGGTACGCCCCGCCGCCCCAAACTTCTCGCGATCGTGAGCCCATTAAGATTTCCGACGATGACTAATGCGCCTGTGGTTTCGGCCATAGAAGAATCCCGGAGGATCAAGCAGCACTATGCGTTGTACTTTCCTGGGAAATCCGTTCGGGAATCCCGGTAGCGTGCGGTCTGTCTGCCAGCATTCGATTCCTCTCGGATTTAGCGGCAACGCAACGGAGCAGTTCCTGCGAGGCGTAGTGAGTGCCCACAACGAATTGCATGAGCGCACCGAAACTCCAGACGGCGGGGGCTCCAAGGATATGCAATCCTCTTACGGACGTTTCGAAACCGTCGACTAAATGAGGGTATCCCTGGAACCGCTTGATAGATTCCGCCAAAGGCGCGGCAAGAAAATCATATTTGGAGACATCAACGCGATAGCCGGTGCCCAATAAAACATGATCGACGGTTCGCTCCTGGCCGTCGTCCAGTTTGACCTTCACTTTTTCGCCGCACACGGTTGCGGAAACGGCTGTTCGGCCCAAACTCATGGGAACTTCTTTGAGCCTGTCGATCAGCCATCGCGCGCCCGCGGGGCGGATCGAACGTCTGCGCAGCCAGTCTTGAGCCCAACGCGGGAATCGCCGTGTCAAATCCGGTTTCGCCACGATTTGGCTGATGCCTGCAGGTCCAACGTCCGTGGGGGCGTACAAAAGCTTCGCAATTTTTTCACCAAGTCCGGCATGTATGGTTCGAGACATCAAACCGCCCAGCCAGCGAATCTGCTCGGTTCGGGCAAGGATTTGGACTTCCGCTCCTTCTTCGTTCAAGAGCGCAGCTGACTCCAATGCGCTTTGACCGCTTCCGATCACAAGCACTCTTTTGTTCGCGAGCTTTTGAAATCCGCGATGCTCGGCCGTGTGAGACGCCAGTTGTTTTGGAATTCCACCAAAGATGGTCGGCCGCCAGGCAAACGAAGAGATTCCCGCAGCCACGACCACGCGACGAGCAATGACGTCTTCGCCTTTCTCGACGAAAAGCTTGAAGCCATTGGGATGCAGTTCGATCCGTGAAATCTTACGACGGTCAATGTCAGGCACCGCCCGCCGCTGATACCAAAGTCCATAATCCACGAAGCGGTCAAGCGGTACCGGAGTGGAGAAGTGACTGGTTTCCGCGCGGTATTCTTCCAAGGTCAGAGGGCCTTGGGGAGCGCCAATATGTGATGCGGCCCAACCTGAGCGAAGCAGCATGCCGACCGGCATGTTCTGTTGCCAGAACGACATCGGCTCTCCAAAAGTGTGCACGTCCAGCCCTTTGGCTGAACGCAAATGGGCTGCCGCCGAAAGTCCGTACGGGCCCGCGCCAATAATTGCTACATCGCATTTGGTCATTATTCTTCTCCTAGTGTGTAGGGGTTGGGAAAAACTTTAGGAAGATCGCGCTGCTCAAATGAATCGCTGAACATCGGCTTGCCTTACCGCTCAGACACCTGAACGCTCTGGCCGGAAGCCAGTTGATGAAGAAGCTGTCCGAGTCGCTGGCGAGCGTTCTCCAGCGCATCGTGGTCGTGAGTCCAATTGGTCCAGCTGACCGCAATTGGTCTGACGGTTTTGTTCAGCACGCTGACTTGCCCCAAATTCTGCAGCATTTGAGCGTATTCGTAGTCCTGAATGCCGTCACGAATGGCTTTCAGACGGATCCCGGGCGCCGATTCCGTGGAAGCAATCGGTGCTGGCGGGTAGAGGAAGATGCCATCGCCCGGTCTACCCAAACCGCCGCCGCAAGTCGTCGTGTCCACATTGTTCCAACTGGCTACAGTATTGCCCTTAGTCCAGCCATCCGCGCGGTAGTAAAGAATGCCTTTGGCTCCTTGGGTCCAGTTGAGGAAGCCGGCCTGAATGCGTTCGTTGATGGGCGGATAGTCCACCATCCATTCGGGAGTGTTCCCAAATCCGGTGTTGCAGCTGGTGTAGCTCCAAAGGTCGCTGCCGCCGCCGCTGAAAGGGAGAGCTGGCCACTGTTGCACGGAATCGAGTAGGACCCAGTGATCGATGGCGCTGCGGCCGTCATCGTCCTTATAGAGACCGGGATCCGGCTTGTTGGTGGTCAATATCGTCTTCACTCTGCGACTTGCCGCGTGTGCCCGCGCTCCAAAGCTCTTGAGCACTGTATGAGCTTGGGGGCAGCCGTTCAGTTCATCGGCAAGATAGAAATCCAGCTCTAAATCAGCAGGAAAGTTGGACGCGGCGGCATTGATCTGTTTGATCGAAGGAAGGGTGCCATGAGAGCCGTCGCATTTAATGGAGACCTTGTGGTAGCCGTGTAACCCTGATCGATTGAGCCCTAGGTTGGACATGTTTTCGGAAGCGTTGGAGGCAACGTCGTACCAGCTCATGACTTTGTTGCGCATGAGAGCTTTTGCCAGTGTGGCTGTGGTGTTGCCGCTATTTGCGGGCCAGAGCGTCCACAACGAGAGTTCTGATGGCTGTGCCGGCAGTTCGAAGTTCCATACCGTCAACGTGACAGGAAACGTCACGTTGCCTTGATTGCTGGTGATGGAAATCGTGCCGGTGTAGGTTCCCGCAGGACTGTTTGCAGCTCCGTGCGGCACGCTGATGTCAATCCAGTAGGGCTGATTCTGTCCGGCGCTGACGGTGGCATTGCAAGCCTTCAGCACCGCTGAAGTTCCGCAGAGAGGCGAACCCGTCGCCGGATCCACAAAAGGAATAAGCGGTTCGGGATAGGTGCCGGAGCCGAGCGGAGGATTGCTGCCGCCGCCGTAGCTGGCGGTGCCAGTGACCGAGATGTAGTGCTCGCGGTAAAGGGTGATATTGGAAGCAGGGATGGTGGCGCCGTTCGGACCGGTGAGTGCGGAAGCACTCACGTTGACGTTGGTCAGACCCGAACCAATGCCCCGCACAACAACTTGCGTATCGACAGTTTCCCCGCGTGCTCCGGACAAGCTGATTGAGGAGGTCGTCTCCGCCCCATCCGTCTTCCCCACTCGTACCAAACCAGAAACAACCCATGCGGGAAACGGTGTACTCGAATTCGAATGCATCTTCATAATGAAGAGAATGGAAGTCACGATCAGCACATTCGCCAAAAAAAGTGTGCCGCCGACAATCTGAAACTTTCCACGCATGTTCCCATTGCCTTGCTGGCTGGACTCAGAGTGCATGCTTAACGAGTTCAGTTTTCCCAGGATTTAGATGCAAGAAATAAAGACCTGTACGACGAGGGGCTAGTCTGGTTACCTTGACTATTCGTTTGATCTGGGCACCAAACCACCACGCCCATTAGCGAACGGTTGATGAGAAGACGGCGTCATTCTTGGTTCGATAATTGCCGAGTATTCGCGATGTAAGGCTTCCCAAACTCGCAGTTGTTGAAAATTGCGTCTGACTTGCAGCTGTCCGGCAAGTCCGAGTTTGGCGGCTAGAACTTCGTCATCGATCAACGTCGTCAGTGCTTTGGCAAGCGCCCAAACATCGCCCACGGGGAACAGAAGACCGGTAACGCCGTGCGTGATGACGTCCACAATTCCCGTCGCGGATGCTCCGATAACGGGTTTGCCGGCCGCTTGTGCTTCGAGCACGACCGTCGGCAAACCTTCCCGATGGCTCGGCAGAACGACCATATCCGCCATCGCGTAGTAAGCGGGCGTGTCGTGTACGGCTCCAGTGAAAATGATGCGCGGATGAGATTGCAGCAATCTTCGAGTGCGCGCCGGAAGAGGATCTTCATTCTCGAAGCATCCCGCCAAAACTAGACGGAACTCACCAAACTGTTTCTCAATTCGTAGAAAGGCTTCTATCAGCTCCGGTATACCTTTGTCCTTCGTCAAGCGGCCCACAAAGATAGCTACCGGTGCGTTCTTGGGGATATTCAGCTGGCGACGTAAGTCCGCGGCACGCTTTTGCACCTCTATTCTCGGTGCAAAACGAGAAGCATCTATTCCATTGCAGCTGCCAGAACCCAAAACAACGGTGCGCTCCCTGCTTGAAAGTCCACAAGCGATTGCCTCTTCGCGCACGCTCGAACTTACACAGACCACGCGATGGGCGAAACGGCATGCAAGCCGCTCCGCATACACAAGAAGCCTGCGCTTCCAACCTTTGCTGGTTTCAAACCGTAAACCGTGCAGCGTATAAAACCGGCAAGGAACTCGATTCAACCAGGCGGCAAGACCTGCCAGCAGTCCTGCCTTCGGTGTTCCCACATTCGTAATCGCAGGGGACAATTTGCGCATCGCGCGCCACAACCGCCACAGCGACACGATATCCTTCAGCGGCGAGATCGCTCGCTCCATCGGAGTATTAATGATGGGAATCCCGATTGGACGCGCGACTTCCCACTCATCCTTGCGCCGCTCTGGGCAGAAAACGGTAACGTCAAAACCCTTTTTTTGAAAATACTCGAGCTGTCCCTGCAGGAAACCAAGGGCAATCGCGGAGTTCACGGCAACAACCAAGCCGTTTCGATTTGAATTCTTGTTCATTCTTGTTTTATCTAAATAAGGCCAGCCGGGAATTGAAGATTCCTCGATTAGGTGACTTAACGCGCGGCTTGCGTGAGGCTTGGAACAGGTGTGCCTTGCGACGCACGCGAGCCAACTTTTAAGTAGAGCTCCTGGTAGCGTTCGACTATGGCGGGCAGTGCGAACCGCAGCTGCACGCGCTGCCTTGCGGCGATTCCCATCTCGCGACGGGCTTCAGGGCCGGCTTCCAAGAGCTTGCGCCAACATTCAGCCAAGACTATGGGATTTCCGGGCGGCACGACTTCGCCTGTGTCGCCAACAATCAACGCACAATCGCCGACATCAGTAACCACGCAGGGCGTTTCGCACGCCATGGCTTCGCCAATTGCTATGGGAAAGGCTTCGTTGCATGAGGCAGATGTTGCAAGGTCTGCGGCGGAAAAGAGACGAGGAACATCGCTGCGCGCGCCGAGCAAGTGACAACGTCCACGGATTCCAGCAGCATCGATCCATCCGGCAAGCTCGGCGTTTTGCCAAGTGACGTTCATCCCACACATCAGGAAATGAACGTCCGGCATTTGCTGGTGCAAAAGCTGTGCCGCCCGGACAAAATTTCGATGGTCCTTGTGAGGATGAAACCGCGCGACCATTGCAATGAGAAGAGTGTCATTAGGAATACCCAGTTCAGCGCGCACTGACTCGCGGGCTGCGAGTTCAGGCTTGGCCTGATCCAGATCGAACCCATTGGGTATCAGGCGCAACTTCCTGGAGGCATAGCCAAGTTTTTCATGAATGCGCAAGGAAGCTTGCGAACAGAATACGATCTGTGCAGGGAGATAATTCGACAGAAGAGCGCAGGCACGATTGACCCACATCGTGCGGCGCTTATCCAGGCGGGCATCGAGCACGCTATGGTGGACACTCCAGACCACGGGAACATTACCAGCAAGTTTTGCCGCAAAGGCGCCGATTAGATTCGCGTGATACATCCAGGTATGAATTACGTCCGGCTTTGATTCGCGAATCCATTGCGCCAGGCGCATCACAAGCATCGGGTTGGGCGCACCTTTTTTCATTCCGAGCGTACGTACGCGCGCGCCGGTGGCTTCCATCGTGTCCGCCAAGTCCAGTATTCCGGTCAGGGACACCACTTCGTTCTTGAACCTGCTGTGGTCCATTCCTGAGGCGATCCGGCAAAGCATCGTTTCGGCTCCGGCTGGTCCAAGAGTCGTGATGACATGCATGACTTTGATCATCTTGTTTGCCCCAAGGCAGAATCCATTCCTTGCGATCAATTCACTGCTATTTTTCTAAGCGGGCAGAGCGCAGTCGTTAGCCAGTGCTCCGGGAGCTAAGGGCCCGGAACCTTGAACCAGCTCGTCGTAAACTTCCCCGTAGGCTTCGATCATTTTTGATACGTCAAATTGCTCGCGCGCTCGGCGCGCTGCAGCCCGTCCAAACTCGCGCCGGCTTTCCTTTTCTCTCAACAGAAGGGTCATGGAGCTCGCGAGGTCCGTGACATCTCCCGCGCGCACGAGCACCCCTTCCTTGCGGTCTTCCACCAAATCCGGGATACCGCCCACGGCCGTACTTACAATCGGCAGACCGGAAGCCATGGCTTCCATCACACTGAGGGGGTTACCTTCAAAATCTGAACTCAGTACAAATACATCCATCGCGCCCAGCACTTCGGGAATATCTGTCCGCAGACCTAGGAACCGAACTTGATTCCGTATGCCCAAATCCCGTGCTTGTGCCTCTAACTGGTCCCTGTTTTTCCCGTCTCCAACCAGAACCAAATGAGCTTTCGAATCATGACCAGGTCCGCACGCGAACGCATTCAGAAGCAGAGTGTGGTTTTTTTGCGGAGCAAAGCGCGCGACGCTGACAAAAAGGACATCATCATCCGCGAAACTTTCTCTTCTACGCCATTCTTCTCGAGTCATCCGTGGACGCGCGTACTGGCCGGTTGGGATACCGTTTAAGATCACCTTGCAGTCTTGAATTTGATAGAGCTGCCTGAGACTCAACGCAACCTTTTCGGCGACAGCGATTGGAACGACTCCATGCCTGAACGAATAGCGCTGAATCCATCGCGCTCTGGGCTCAACCTCGTATTCGGCGAGGTTGTGGACGGTGTGCAGAAATCGCGTGTTCCTAAATACGAGTGTCGTCGGCAGAACGTATCTGAGGACTTGAATATGGGTGTGAACGATGTCGGGTCGGTAGTCGCTAAACACACGCAATAGCCTGGGGTACATGCGGTGATCGAACCCTGGCATTTTGCCAAGACATTTGATCTCTATTCCCGCTTCATCGAGCAACCGTTCGAGATCGGATCCCACCCTCGGACCCAGCGAAAGAATGGCCGCCTCGTAACGATCAGGATCCAAGCCCTTGGCAAGGTGAACTGCAACGCGCTCCGCGCCGCCGGGAGCCAGCATTGGAACAACTTGTAAGACTCTAATTTTTTCCATAGTCTCAGTGGATCAGAAGTCCGGGACTCTTTAAACACGGGAGCGCGATTCGCGCGCGGGGAGAAAATCGCCGGGGCCGTGAAACGCGGGCTGATGACTGTAATCCGGCAGGTTGCGCTTGCGCGCTCGAAACCAAGGTATTTTCTGAGTCGCGCCAACGCCTTGCGCCAAGAGCAAACCGAACAGGAACCAAGTCGGCTTCCGCATTTCCCAGGTCAAGCTCGACACTCCGACGGCCCAGACTGCGAGGCACACTATCCAAAGCTTGCGGGAAAGCGCCGGCATGTTTGCAAGCGACAGAACGAGCGCACCAAGCAGCGCGGCAAAGATCAAAAAACCAATCGCGCCTTGTTCGACAAGGACAGACAGGAACGTGTTGTGCGCGGGAGGCGCAGGCGATTTCGGGTTGCCCATGCGAATCGGTTCCTCTAAAACGCGGCTGACGGTGAGTCTGAACGCATTGGCTCCGACTCCTAGATACGGGTGTTCGCGGAAAAGTTCCCATCCCGCAGTCCATATCAAAGTGCGACCCGTAAGCGTTCCCCTCGAAAATTCGTGTGGGGTAGTGGACAGGCGCTCCCAGGACGTCTCTGGCGTGAAAATCATTACGCCCGTAGTGAGCAGCACCAGCGCCAAAACGGCGCAGATTTTTTGACGCCCAGTCAAACCCGCGTGAGTTAAGGGAATAATCATAAGCGCCACAAGTCCCGACAGCGCTGCGCCTCTGGAAGCCGTCAAAACAATCGTGGTTCCCGCGAGAACCAGTTGCAAACCATAAATCCAAGCTGTCCTTCCGCGGGACCGAATGAGCAAATAGTAGGAGATTGGAATACTGAGAGCCATGATAAGCCCGAGGTCATTCGCGTTTAATCCCGCGCCGGCGTAACGCTGATAATCAGACTCCTTGTGCCACAGAAATCGGATGACCGTATCAGTGCCGGAAACAAAGGTCCCCAAGACATACGCTTGCATCAGGCGCGTCTGGTCCTGAGGACGAACCGCAAACTCCCAAATCAACCACGCCATCATGAAGAGCTGCAGGTAGGTGATGACCTGTGTCAACGTGCCCTCGGGATAGAGACTCCACGAATAGCTCGCTGCAGCCACCCCAACAAACAGAGCCATGATGACGTGACCGGTTGATGGCCGGCGGATTCTCCCGCGTTCGAAGAGTGCGAGCGCGCCGAGCCCCAAAGCAATCATGCCAACGAGACGCGAGGTCGTTCCGAAGCCCGAAATCGTGATGGCATCTTCCCAAGGGATGGCAAACACCAAGAGCCACAGCGAAGCGAACGCAAGCTTTGTTAAACCAGAAAAGTTCTTGGGTTTAACGGCGCGCGCGGGACGCAGTTCCACACTCGGTGGCCTCCCTTTGCCGGAAGCGACCGGAGACCACACCGTGGGGAATGAATTTCTAGTCCCCAACATTGAATCGCGAACTCCCTTCCGAAAAAACCGGTGTCATGTTCACGACACCAGGCCGTTCGGCACCTTTGCTGGCCTGAGCAGAGCGTCTCCGCATGTCTGCCGCCAAAACAATGACGCTCCCCACTAACTGCACGGCCGCCGCGATCAGCATAGCCAAAGCCGCGCCCAGTAAACCCTGGCGTGGAACCAACCAATAGCACGACGCCAACAGGCTAAGATTGGCGGCAGCGTTTAGTACAACTTGCGACTTGTAGAGGCCCGCCGCCGTCATTCCGAAACCGATGAACTGAGCCATGAACAGAACGCCGCCTGCGGCCATGATCCACGGCAGAAGATCCGCTCTCTCCCCGTATTCCGGCCACCGCAGCTCCAAAGGCCACGAGCTTGGCAAGCAGCGAACTGAATGCTCTCCCGTCCCCCGCCGCGTGCTCTCGGGCAAGGCGCGTAAACGCCGACTGCCCCAGCGACACGACCGCCATATTTCCCACGGAAAGCACGAACCCGAGCGCGGCGAAAATGCCAACTCCCTTTTCCCCGACTGCGTGTTCAATGAAAAAGTTCGGAATGCTGGAATTGAGACAAACCAACAAAATCACAATTCCGAGAGGAAAGCTGAGATAGAGCAATTCCCGCTGGAGCCTGAAATCGAAACTCGGACGCAATGCTTCCCTTCGAACAACCTCTTCCCTTCCCTGCAAACCTTGGACGCTCGGGCGAGTGTCATAGCAAAAAAGAACGATCAGCCGGGCGACTGCAATCCCGAAGATTCCCAAAAGAAGCGTTCGGCTCGCAAATGTTGCCGCCGCCAGCAAGACAACCGTCAAAACCGCTCTCGCCATCATGGATTTGGAAATGGCGCTCATCCTGTCATGCAACTGCAGCCGCGCCCAATAAATGTCGGTGATCGTTTCAATACTGTACGCAAGCCCGACCATCAGAACTGCAGCAGTCAGCGCGCGGTCGTATCCCAAAACTCTTGTGATGGCGAAGACGACCGGAAACGCCAAGAGAGTCATCGTTAAGCGCAGGCCAAGATAATTGCCAAAGGAAATATCCTGACGGCGCCCGGAGGTCATCACGGCCCGCAACTGAAGATTCGTGAACATCATTACGGGGTACACGACAGCCAGGCCCAGCGCATACCGCCCTACCATTTCTGGCGGAAGGAGTTTCGCCAATACGACGAGCGTCGCGAATTGCCCCGCCGCATAAATCGCGTTCCCGAAAAACGTCCAAACGAAATCGGAACGCAATGAAGGGCGCTGCTGTTCTTGCACTGTTGCGGCCGTATTGGTCATAGGGTCCCGGGCGTTCTCGTGCCCTCACGTGTGACTTTATCGCTTGCAATCGGGGTATGTCCCGAGATGTCTACGCGTTCGCGTTGCACCATATTCTTCAGCGGGACAATCCGCTCCGGAAGATCCTTGGCCAACGCCGCTGTGAACAACACTGCGCCATCAGCGTTAAGGTGCATGCCGTCGGGCAAGTAATACCGCGCGGGAACCGTTGCGGGGGCAACGGGCACCGATATATCTACGTCAGCCTTTTGCGCCGCGCGCGCCATATCGTCCACGGCATGCACTGAAGAAAGTGTTGGCGGGATGAGCAGAATCAGTTTCGCTCCGTTCGCCTCACACAACTCATGCAGCCTTTGCAAACGAGGAATCGTAATTTCTTCTAGTTGTGGACCATCGGGAATCGCCGGCTTCGGGATCGCAATCGAGAACAAATCCTCCAAATGAGGCACAAAGTGATTCAGAACCTGCAGTCGAATCGCGTTCCTCGTGTCCCAGAACGTACTCACGTGCGCCAGCCACAGATTCGTCGTCGCTGTGTGGTCCATGTGCAGATCCGAGGCTACGGAAATCGTGTCGCGGCCATCCCAAAACAACATCGGCGCGTAATCTTGCCGTACGCCGTTCTCAAGGAAGTAGTTGACTCCCACTCCGACCACCACAACATCGGGCCTTGCCCCTTCACGAAACATCCGCCGCAGCCCGTACAACCAGTCGTAGTACCCGGTCGCCTCTAGAAAGACGGGATAGACGCGCATCTTCTCCGATGTCATCGCCTGCAAACGATCGAGCTTGACTCCGTGCAAAAGCAACGAGTTGCCTACCATGAGCACGGATGCAGGTTCACCGGGCGCGGAGTTTCGTATTTTCAGGGCTTCCTCGCGCTGTTGGGAAATGCGCTTGTAGGTCGGAGAGAAATGCTTGAGCAGGTACACCGACGTAATTTCAAATCCGGCGATCACTACTGCGCAAATCACCAGCAGGACCTTCGCGTAGGTCATGGCGCTGCTTTTAGAAGCGAAAATAGACGAACGCATAGCTGTTATTCCCCGAAAAAAGTGCCAACACAAAAAGCCCAACCGTAGCGGCCGCAGTGCGCACCGCATACGAAGAATTCGCAAACAGATATTCCTGATTGCTCGCTTCCAGCATGAGATCCACCAGGAATAGAGGTATGGCGAAGAGCGCCAGCATGGCGAATGCGGATACATATTCAGAGCGCCATGCCAAGTTGGAAAGACCGCTCAAAAACTGCACCGCCGCGCTCAATGAAGTCGCGCGGAAAAATGCCAAGCTTAGACAAAATATGTTGAACGTCAAAATGCGCTGGCCCCAAAGACTAACGAAACTGCGGAAGGGCCGCGCCGAATTGGGATCAGTAACCTGCTTCTTGCTTGGAAACAGAATGCGTTCAATGGACAAAACGAAACCGTGGATCGCTCCAAAAATTGCGAATGTCCAGTTGGCTCCGTGCCATAGACCCGCAAGCACCATTGTGGCCAAAAGGTTCCGAGACGTTTTCCACGTCCCGCCTGCGCTGCCGCCCAAGGGAATGTACAAATAGTCTCGAAGCCACGTGCTCAAACTAACGTGCCACCGCCGCCAAAAATCCTGCAGCCGGTTCGCCAAATACGGCTGCCGGAAATTGATCATGAAATGGAAGCCCATCAGCTGAGCGCTGCCGCGGGCGATGTCGCTGTAGCCGCTAAAGTCTCCATACACTTGCCACGCAAAGGCATAGGTGCCGATCAAAACGACCCAAAGATTTGGTCCTCCCAGTTGGCCGCCAAATGCAGCGTTCGCCAACAAAGCACAGTTGTCCGCCACAACGCATTTGCGCAGAAGGCCGGAAAAAATCAGCATCATGCCGTCGAAAAAGCGGTCGCCATCAAAAGCGCGCTCTTTCTGAACCTGCGGCAACAAGTGTCCGGGTCTCTGAATCGGTCCAGCGATCAAATGCGGAAACAGGCTGACGAACAGACTGTATTCCACAAACGATTTCGCGGGCTGAAGGCGCCCCTTGTAAACGTCCACGATGTAGGCGACTTCCTGAAACGTGTAGAACGAAATTCCAGGGGGCAGGAGTACGCGAATCAGCGGCAGGGGAACGTTGTGAACGCCCAACGTGTTGAGCGCCGTCGCAAACGACCCCACAAAAAAATCGAAATACTTGAAAACTCCCAGAATGGAAAAATTGATGATCAGCGAAGCGACGAACCACTTCTTGCGGCTGGGGAGGTTGGCTGCAGGATCTATCTTTTGAGCTATGAGGAAATCTATCGTCGTGCTGCCAATCATGAGCGCAAGAAAGCGCCAGTCCCACCATCCGTAAAAGAAGTAGCTGGCGAACAGTAGAAAAACATTTTGCGCTCGGCGGTTAAGGCGCCAGTACAGCAAAACGACAGGAATCAGGAATACGAAATAGGCTGGCGAATCAAAGAGCATGGCGGCGAGTGAACGTCAGTCGGCTAGTGTCCTGCATACTCTCGGTAGTCGGCATAGCCCGCGTAGCCGTATCGTTCGGTCGTTCTCGGATCCCAGCTATTCAGCACCGTTCCAAGCACGCGCGTTCCGTCCTCCGCGAAACGCTGGCTCGCGAACATCGCGCTATCCGTCGTAGTTTGCCCGGAGCGGACCACCAGGATGACGCCGTCAGAGAGGCGCCCCAGCACACGCGCGTCGGCAAGATGAATCATAGGCGGCGCATCAATCATCACCATGTCAAACTCGTTGCGAAGCCGCTGCAACAGTCTGGACATTCTCGGCGAGTAAAAGAGGTTCGAAGGTGTCGCGCCGCTTTGACCTCCGGGCAGCAAATAGAGACCCGAGACTTCGGTTTCTCGAACAAGCTGTGAAAGCGGAACGGACTCGAGAGAACTGTTTCCCACCAGTGTGTCACTAAGTCCCCAATCGTTGGTCTTGCCAAAGACTTTGTGCAGCCGTGGGCGCCGCAGGTCGCCGTCAATGAGCAGCACTTTGCGGCCGATCTCAGCCATCGCGATGCTGAGATTGCAGGCAACGGTCGTTTTGCCGTCGGCTGCACGCGGGCTCGTTAGGACGATGATGCGCGGTGTATCTGCATCATTGCCCGGCAACAGTATCGAGGTAAGAGTCGTGCGGGCGCATTCGGCCAGCAAAGACGGCTTGCGTTTCCATGTCGCCAGTTCAGGGCAATCTCCCAAGGGAGACTTCGGACCGCGCTGGGGTGGCAGCGGCGCGGCGCGGCGCGGATGCAAACGATCCAACACGCCGCTTGGCAGACTGAACTCATCTGCTGGTATGACTCCCAATTCTGGCAACCCGAGAAAGACTTGGGCTTCACCCGGTGCGCTTATCCTGCGGTCAATGCGTTCCCTGACGAGAACAAATCCAAAACCCAGAAATATTCCGCCAAACAAACCGATAGCGGAATTCATCGGCAAGCTCGGACGATATGGTTTGAGTGGTGGCCGCGCGCGGTCAACCACGATGGCATTGCTGTCACGCATCGCTGCGGTCAAACTCGCTTCCTTGACTCGCTGCAGCATCATTTCATAAAGACGCCGGTTCGAATCCACGTCGCGCTTTAGCGTGTCATAGTGAATCGCCTTGCCCGACTGATCCTCCACAATTTTTTCCTGATTGGCGTGAGCTTCCATCAGCAATCGCTCGCGCCGCAACGCGGCGGCGTAACTGTTGCGGAGGCCTGTCAGCACATTACCGTGTTCCTTTTGCATCTCGGATTTCAACGCATCAATTTGCGCCTGCACGCGTTGCACCTTGTAGTGCTCCGGAGTGAGCGTCGCGCTCAATTCCGCGTACTGTCGCTGCAAGTCAGCCAGCTTTTGCCGGTAATCCCGCACTGTGGCGTCCTGCAATACCTCTGGCAGCGAATCTGTAGATTTTTTCTGCGTTTCCTCGAACCTCGCTTGCTTTTCAATCCGGTCGGCTTGGGCTTTGGATAGTTCGTCGAGTAATTCCTTCAGCCGGTTCTCCGCCGGGTTTTCCTTTTCCGATGTGATTGCCAACCCGGACTGTTGCGCATAGTCCTGAAGTTGCTTCTCGGAAGATTCTAACTGCCCTTTCATTTGGTCCAAGTGGCTTGTCAGCCAGTCGGCCGTGCCTTGCGCGGATTTCCATCTCTCCTCTTGGCTCAATTGAATGAATTCGCTTACCAGCGTGTTTGCGAAATCGGCCCCGACGCGAGGATCCGGCGATTCATAGAGCACTTCCAGCAATCGCGAATTACCCGATGTCCGTACCGTCAGATTGCGTTCGATCTGCCGCAGTAATTCATCCCGTTCCGCCAACGGCGTGCTTTTCGGCGCGAAGATATGGCGCACGCCCGTCACAAGAACTCGCCAACCGCTGGGCTTCTGCGCATGGAGTTTTAGCTTGTCAACCACGTCTTCCAGAAGAGATTCGCTTTGCAGCAGCTTTACCTGTGTCTCCATGTACGATTCCGGCGAGCTGTATCCGCCGGAGGCATCCCCGGATTCGCCGGTCTTTATTTCAGGATAGTTTGGACCCTGAATTTGCAGCGAAGTTCTGACGCGATAGATGGGCGTCTGCACCAGGCTGATGACAATTGCTCCGACCAGTCCGGCAAGGGCAAACGCCCCGAGGGTCATTCTGTGCCGAAATAGCAGGTGCCACCAATCGGCTAGATTGTAATAGCCCTGCGATGAGCCGTAGTCCGCCTCAGTCTGTCCCAAGTATCTATGGAGCGTGCCGCGCTGCTCCGCTCTGGGAAGCAGCTCGGAACTCCCTCGGTTTGTTTTGTCCAGTTGGAATTCAGAATTTTCCATTTTTGTAACCCACTTTTTAGGGCACGCGCCAAATGGCCATGCCGGTTCCTGCTTGAACAAATGCTTCTAGAGTCCGCATTGCGGTTGACTTGGCTATGCTTCCAGGGATAAACAAAATGTCATCGGCCAAGAGAGGCACATCCGGTTTTTTCCCTGCAAGAACGCCGCTCACATCAACAGATAACTCTTCGCGCTTATCCGCGTCCTGCTTCAACCGCAAGATGCGGGCATGGTGCCCATTGGCGGTTCTATTGAGCCCCTCCGCAAGCGAAAGCGCTTGGAGCACGGACATGGTTTGCTTTTCACCCAGGGCGAACCCTCCAGACCGCACTACATCACCGATCACATAGATCATTTCCGCCTTGGGAACCGAAATGACGTCGTGCGGAAAGATCTGAATGTTGTCATCCGGATTTTTTGCCTCGGTGATTTCTTTCAAGTTCACTGACGCCACGCTGAACTTTCCCGACTCATCCATCTGTGCACCTGGCAATGGGAGGCACCCCCACTCGAGGCGTCGTGTGATGCGAATGCTGTACCCCGCGTCCTGCCGGACACCACCTGCTGACGCCAGCATTTCAAGCAACGTCTTGTGCCCTTGTACTTGATGAACGCCCGGTGTGTTGACCGCGCCCAAAACCGAAACCGGCTGGCTCCGCACTTCAACGATGCTTACGGCCGCCTGCGGCTGCTTAATGTATGTGCTCAATCCTTTGTTGAGCTCCTGCTCGGTTTGCTCCACAGTCATTCCGGCTACGTGAACTCGGCCAACAAGAGGAACCTGCACATTGCCCTCGCCGTCAATTCGCGTGGGCTTGTTTGCAAGCTCAGCTAATTCGGGAGCAGAGATTTCTATCTGATCGTCGGGCCCCAGAAGATATGTTGAGCGGCCCGGGCTTCCGCAATCCGGCTTTGCAGGCGTCGTCTGCTTTGCGGAGGACAGAGTGGCGGACGGAGCAGCCGACTGAGCTTCGATACCGCCGGCCAAAAACAATGACGCTAGTCCTGTTAGAAAAACTCTGACGTACTTCATAATCTACCTCCCCGCGAATTCAAGAAGCACTCGCCGGAAGACGGCAACCTTAATTTGCACCGGTAATGCGCGCGGCTTCCCCTAAGAATGCCGAGGCTCATCCGGACGCTCGCGCAACGAGTGACTCGCGGCCCCCTGAAGCCATCACTGGATCAATCTCGCATCCGGGCTCTTTCTGCTTGCGGGCGTTGGCATATTGGGCGTCTTGCATTTTTCTAATCGCTGCCGCCAAAATGCTGGAAAATTCCGTTCCGGTGAAAACATCAAGATCCAGCCAAAGCGGGCACGTCGCGTTCTTTCGGAACAACGTAAACTTGCCCAGTCGTCTTCCGTTTTGCTTGGGCAGGCGGAAAGTTAAGCTCCAATTTGTTTCCGACGAATTTGTTCCGTTGTCCCAGAAGAACGCGAATTTGGACCCGCCCGACGGTATGAGAGGACGAAGGTCAATCCACGCCGGTACTTTTGCCGCAAAATTCAAACCGAAACCGTCAAACCCAACAGCCTGCAAACAGTCCTGCATGATTTGGCAAAACTGTTCCGGTGTCGTGCACGCGCCAAGCGCCTCTTGTGCCTTGCGCAGATTCACGTGATTCGCGATCACGTGACGTTGATTGAGGGCGCGGCTCGCCACTCTTCCTAGCTCGAGGAATTCCGGATAGCGCAACTGCCGTACACCGATCATCACGCCGAACCCGCACACCACGAGGACGATTGCCGCTGCGGTGCCGCCGGGGTTGAGCAGCAGAAGACTCAAGAGTCCGAAACAAGCGCTTACCCCATAAAGGACCAGAACCGCTTGCTTATGCGAAACGCCGCGACGCAACAGCTTGTGATGAATGTGCTCGCGATCAGCGCGAAACAACCTTTGGCCGCTCAAGAACCGGCGCAGAACGGCCACCGCCACATCCAAGATCGGAAGCCCCAGCGATACGATCGGAATCGCGACTGCAACGATTGTTGGAGATTTCTGTGATCCGGTAATGGCAAGTCCGCTAAGCAGAAAGCCGATCAGCAGACTTCCGCAATCGCCCAGAAAAATGGATGCGGGATTGAAGTTGAATCGCAGAAATCCCGCAATCGCTCCTGCCAATACCAACGTGAGGAAAAGAATCCCCTCGCTGTGAGATATCATCGCGACGATGCACGTGACTAAGGTCGAGAATAGCGCGGACCCGGCCGCCAATCCGTCAAGCCCATCGATCAGATTGAAGGCGTTGGTAATCCAAAGGACCCAAACAATTGTCAGCGGCAGTCCGATGAACCATGCGACATGGCCATCGCCCCCAAAGAACGACAAGCCCGATATTCCGAGGCCGTTAAAGTACAAGAGGGTTGCCGCGCCGGCTTGCACGGCAAATTTTACATATGCGTTGAGTCCAAACAAATCGTCAATCAGTCCCAGCAAAAAGACGATGCTTGCGGGCCCCATGATCTTCAGCGAAAAATAAGGCAAAAAAGCCGCGGCTTGGCCGAAGTGGTCAGGAACCCACCTCGCCAAGAGCACCATGCACCAAAGCGTGAGGAAAATTGCGATTCCGCCTAAGCGGGGCACGGCGTGAGTGTGGACATGCCGCTCCGAATTCGGAGCGGAAACCCATCCATGTGCAACAGCGACATTTCTCACCCAACGGGTGAGCACCGCAGACAGCACTAGCGCGATGGCAAACACGAGCAGTGGCATGATTCCCTTCTTTTTGGGGACAGCTTCATTTGTGAAGACCTACCGGGGTAGGTACGTTCACTCTTCGTTTCGGGCTGGAATCTGGGCGCGTGGGAGATGACGCGCCGGACGGTCACGCCTGGGCCGACCTTGCCTTGCTCGCCGTTGGTTCGTCGAGCGGTCTGGCCCATGTCTCATCAATTTGTACTGCCATAGACCTCTGCAAGAGGGTTATGGACAAAACCAAACGCTGATTGCCCTTGATGCTCAGCAGGACTCCTTCAACACCATTCAGCGGGCCCTGCTCAATCCGGACTTTTTGCCCTACATGCAAGTACGAACACGGTTCGTGGTGCAGTCCGGAGTGAACCGCAGTTTGAATCGCTTCAATTTCGCTTTGGTCCACTTCCGTCGGAACCTTGCCAATGCTAACCACGTGCACAATTCCCGGTATGGAAACAACGGGAAACCGGTCCAACGGGTCAAAACGGCAAAAAACGTAACTGGAAAATAGGGGAACTTCCATTTCCCGAATCCGATCCGACCAGTGGCGCCGGCTTTTGTACATGGGTAAGAATGATTCGAAACCCCTAGCGGTCAGATGCGATGCCACCGCGTTTTCAAACCTGCTCTTCACCCGAAGCGCGTACCACGGTTGGTTTGCTTTCTCTGTGTTCATCTTATTCCTGAACAAAAATTTGGCTTCCAAAATCTCTGGATCCCATTTTGTGTGAGCTACCGCCCTGTGGCTCACAGTTTCAGAACCCCCTTACAAAATCATCGAAGCAGTGAGGACCTTCCCTTTTTCCACTGCCTTCTGCAAAACCCCGGTCGGGTCAGCTTCTAAACTTCACTTTTCAGCTAACCACCGCAAGTGTCGCTAGAAATCTTTCCAACTCGGTCCCTCAACCGCGTCTCAAAGCGGATCGTTCCTCTTCGAAACTCACCGCATGAATCGGAATGGACTTGGACCGCGCGGACGTTCGTCGCGCAAGAGCTCCCTCGTCATCTGTCTCGCGGATCCACTTCTCGTCTACTTCGACAGCGATTGATCGCTCGAGGATTTCCATCGACAAAACCAGCTTTGTCCCGGATTTGCTCTCGACCACGATTCCCGTCAGGCCCTTCAGTGGCCCGTCCACAATTTCCGCTCGTTGCCCGGCTTGCATGAAAGGCCACGGAGTCGTTGGCAGCAAGCTCTTCTCCACGCGCCGGATAGCTGCAATCTCAGATTCGTGAATGGGGACAAGAGAGCTGCCTACTCCTACGATTTGAATCACACCCGGCGTCGTCAGGACCGTCAACCGATCGCGCGAATTCATCCGGCAAAACAGGCATCCGGGCATAAACAACACTTCTAACTCTCTTGTTCTGTTGCCAAGCCTTTGCGGATACCGGCCCATGGGCAAATAGCACTCGTAACCTGCGTTCTCGAGTTGCAACGTAACGAACTTTTCGCTTCCTGCCCTCGTTAGAATGGCGTACCAGGGCCATAGCCGATTTCCAAAATCCATGATTGCTCCGTATGACACGCTACCGCCCTTTAAGTCACATTTCTCGTGCATTGCCTGCGTCATTCATGGGCATTTCCAAAACCGGCTGGTCAGTCCCGCAATAGTTACGGCGACCGACACATGCTCGGCTCAATAGCGACCGTAGCTCACGCCAGGCAGACCTCACAATCGGGTCTTAACCCCATATGGCACAGGGGTTTTCCCCGATTCCTTGGTCTGAATTCCTTCTTCTTTTTGAAGGTCGCTGGCGGGCCCAGGGTTATAGCTCTAATTTTCTGAGTTCACACAAAAAATGGCCGCTGGTGGTGGGATATGAAACTCCCACTCAAGCTTCAATTCTGATCAAACTCACCGAAGCGTAGTCACTTCTTGTTCAACGCGATGAGAACGCCGCGGCGAGAGGAGCCGCGTGGTGATGATGGCCGCAGGCACGAGATAGACGACAGTTACAACGGTCCACATCAAAGCTCCCGCACATTCTTGATCGGCGAGGCCGGAGAGGCCAAAGTGCCGTGGCGCGGAGAAGTACACCGGATAGGCGATGCGTTCCGAGAACACGAGAAAACCGGAGAGAATGTCGCACGGCAAAGTGGCGAGAAAGAGATACAGAAGGATCGGCCAACGCGATGACGCTTTGGATGAGGGCCAAGGCTCTATAACCGGCCACCAGAAAAGAAATCCCGCTCCGAAAAACGATGCCTGCTCAAATGCGTGCAGCGCGCTGGAATGCAATGCCGCAGTAAACACCGACGGGATGTGCCACGCCACGAGCGTGAAGGCGGAAACCGTCCAGCACAATGTGAGCCGCGAAAGTGCGTGCGCGAGTCGTTGCATCCAACGCGACTGGAATAGCCGACCGAGTGCGTCTCGTGCGACGCGCGGCAAGCCATGCCACACGGCCAGCACGGGTTCGCCCAACAGAATCAGCGCGGGAGCAAACGTCATCAGCAGAAGGTGCTGGATCATGTGGGCAGTCAGCAAGTCGTGATCATATGTAGATAGCGGCGAGCCTAACGCGAGCCAGATGAGAAACATTCCCAGCAGGAAACTAACTGCGCGCCAGACAGGAGTGACTCCCATAGAAAAAGAGAAGGTGCGACGCCAACCACGCAAGTAGAAAAGAGACGCAAGAATGAGGATGAGTATCAGCGCCACGACGGACGATGTGGATTCCATAGCAGCGTGATGCGCAGAAGTCATAAAATTTCTTAGTGCTGATTGCCGCTTTGGCCGAGGACAAAGTCGCGCGCAGCGTCACGCGCGGGGGATTGTCCCGCCGGATGAAGGGTTTCGAGAAATGTCACGAGGGCCGTTGTCTCCGCAGGACTTAAGTTTTTGCCGTAGGCGGGCATATTGCCGCCACCCTGGATCACCTGCCGAATGAGCTGATCTTGCGTGAGCCGAACCGCTACGCTGTCCAGAGACGGACCTCTTTGGCCGCCAGTGTCGCCAAGCGAATGGCAGTTGCGGCATTGTTTGACCTGAAAAACGAGCGCGCCTTGCCGTTCCAATGCAGTTGTGCCATGCAGATATTTGTCTGGCACGGGCTCGCCGCTCCAAGCATTCATGTGCGGACTCCAGGGCGCGGATTGGGCAAGACGAGTGAACGTTCCGAGCATGATTGCAAGCAACAGCACGGTTAAGACCGCGATGGGCCTACGCCGCCAGCTTTTTTCTCCTTCGCCGGAGAGAAACGGCAAAAGCAGCAACGCGATGATGACCAGGACGGGACCGATAAGCAGCGCTGGAGTTTCCAGGGACGGAGGGAGGAGCGAGAGCACGGCGTAGAGCCACAGGAAAAAGTAGTCGGGTTTTGGCGCGGTCTGAATGATTGTCGGATCGGGCTGGCCCGTTGGACCAAACGGACCGAAATAAATTGCACACGCGGCGACCGCCAAAAGAACGAATGCCGCAAAGAACATATCTTTCCATATTGCGTATGGAACGAAGGGGGCGCCGTCTTTTTTCGTCAATTCATGATATTCGGCTTCATAGGTCGCGCGCTTCACGATGCGGCCCGGCATCGGCCACTCATTGATGCCGAGTTTGAGGACCATCAGGAGATGCAAGCACACGAAACCGATCAGCATTCCTGGAATTATGAATACGTGCAATGCAAAAAAGCGTGAGAGTGTCGCGCCGGCGATGATCGGTCCGCCCAGCATCAGCTTCACGATCGCGGGGCCGATAATAGGTACACGGCTCGCGATCGACGCGCCGATTCCAAGCCCCCAGTATGCATCCTGGTCGAAACGCAGCACCTGGCCGCTGAACGCCATGCCGAGCGTCATGAGCAAGAGGAAGACGCCGACGATCCAGGTGAGTTCTCGCGGGAATTTGTACGCGCCGAAGAGAAAAACCTGAACCATGTGAATGAGAACAATCGCCACCATGAAATTCGAGCCCCAACCGTGAAGAGCACGGATGAACCAACCAAGCGTGACATCGTTGTTGATGGAATGGAGACTGCTCCAGGCCTCGCCGGCGGAGGGAACGTAGATGAGAGCGAGGAGAATTCCGGTCACGAGTTGCAGCATGAAAACGACGAGAGCGGCGCTGCCGAAAACGTACCACCAGCTTGCCGTGTTTCGCGGCACGGGATGCCCGGCGGCCTCGCGGATTGGAGCCGCGATCTGCAGGCGCCTTTCGAACCAATCCCCAAGCTGAGCTAACCAGCGCATGGTGGTTTCTTTCCGAGAAGAGCCGCGCTCCCGCCGGGCGTGGGCAGTTCACCGGCCTGAATGGTGACTAGACCGTTCTCAACCTTATGTGGATATTCGAAGAGTCCGCGTTCCGGGGGACCCGAAGCGCGCGAGCCGTCGCGATAGTAAGCTCCGCCATGGCACGGGCACATAAACAAACCGGACTGTGGGAACCAGCGAACGGGACAACCCAGGTGGGCACAGTTCACCGCGAAGACTTGGAATTGTTCGCCTTCGATGCGTCGCACCCAACATGCCGTGTCAACCGTCTTGCCGTCGGTCGGCATTACATAAGGATTGCGGAACGTGGCCAGTCGCGTCTCGCCTTCAGGAAAGTCGCTGACGGAACCAAGAGGCACCCAGGAAAGATAGGCGCTCGCACGGCCGCGCGTGACGGAAGAGAGAAGAAACCGGACGATCGGAACAGCAAGTGCGGTTGCTACCAGACCGTTGAAGAGAATGCCTAGCTTCATGAAGAGGCTGCGGCGGGAAATTGTATTTTCGTTCGACATCTCGAGACTCCTAGTGCTGGGGGTTATTCGAAGCGGAATAAGCTTGACCGGGATTCGGGACTCGCTTTGAGGCGAGCCAGGCAACCACGTCGGTGACATCCTGGTCGGACATGGGTTTGCCGGACACGTTTTCGCGCCAGTCAGGGGCGCCGAGTTCGGGACGTCCAGTTATGACCATCGTGCGCAACCCCTGATCGCTGACCAGGGCAAGAAACGAATCATTTGTGATTGCACTTCCCTTTTGTCCACCGCGGCCAGCGGTGCCATGACAAGATTCGCAAAATGTTTTGTATGCAGCTTCGCCGCGCTGGACGTCGCCGGGCGACTTTGCCTCGTAAGAAGGCGCATCGGCTCCGTTGAGGATTCCCTGCCGACTCCAACGAGAGCGGATTCCATTCGAGAGCGCGTCGAGTTGTTTGTCCGTCAACATTCCGCCGGAGCTTTGCGCGAAGGCTGGCATCGCAGTTCCGCGCACGCCGCTTGCGATGACTTTGCGAATCGTGGCGTCATCGGCGATGGCCAGGTAGACAGGATTCGCGAGCGCGATTGCGGCTCCTCCTTTTCCGTAGGAGCCGTGGCAACCGGCGCAGTTTTCCGCGTAAAGAGTTGCGAATTCCATAACGTCATTCGGCGCAGGAATTTCCGCGCCTTTACGTGGCAGCCCGGGGGACGAAGCGCAACCCGAGAGCAGGAATACGCTGAGTGCGACAAGCGGAGCAAAATGGCGAAATACGTTCACGAGCGCCCCTCTCCATCGCTCTTTGGCGGATTCATTCCGGAAGCCTTAATTCCAGCGCGGACAGCGAAGGGCACGTTTTCCTTCGTAGGCATGCGCGTGTGGCGTACGACAACGAGGCCAGCGACAACACCGAAGCCGATTTGAGAAGCCATGAACCACAACCAGTCAATGCGCTGGGCCATCGTCGGATTGAGAAGGCCAAGAAATGTGTAGAGCAACCCAGACCAAAGCACGGGAGCGATAAGCCCGCCGAGCACGATGGGCCGCTTAGCGAACATGGGGAGCATCGCGCCATAGAGCACTCCGACGAGCGTGGAACCGATGGCGTGGAGGAGAACGGCCATAGCGAAACTGCTCGCATGAAAAGAATTGAGTTGCTCCGGACCGAGTAGGACTCCTTGGGCGTAGACGGTTGCGGCAAGAAGATTGATGGGATACCAGATGCTGCCGACCTTGATCAATCCATACGCGCAGGCAATCACTGCCATTACCACGCTTCCTGCCCAGCCTCCCTTTACGCCGGCCGATACCGGATAGGTCTCAAGAGGAAGCCAGGCACGCACGCTACCGGGTGCAAGCGGGAGACGCTCCACGACGTGGCGCTCGGACGTTGCGCGAAAATCATCAACAGCGACTTGCACAGTTTCTTCGTGTTCGCGAGGGAAGACTTCGCGGAACCAGCCAACACAGCCGGCAAGGGCAAGCACGGTGCCGAGGACGGTTAGCGATAGGCTCGTAAGCAGGCCGGCAAACATCAAGGTGAACCCGAACGCCAGAACGAACGGCCACGCGGTTGGCGCGGGCAGTTCGAGTTCACGCGGAGCCTGTGGGCTCTGGCCCGATTTTTTCGAAGATACTACTTCCGTCATATCCGCCTCTTATCGCGCGATGACATAAACGACAGTGAAAACGACGACCCAAACGGCATCCACAAAATGCCAATACAAGCCGAGCACTTCGACACGAGTGGACTGTTCCTTAGCGACGCGGCCCGCCAGCCCAAAAAGAAATACGACCGTGAGCATGATCAAACCCACGACCACGTGAGTAGCGTGGAGACCGACCAGGGAGTAGTACGTGGTTCCAAAAAGATTCGTGGAGATGGTGAGGCCATGTTCGTAGATCAATCGGTGCCATTCGTGGGCAGTGCCATAAAGAAAAACTCCGCCAAGAAAGATGGTGAGGAACCATAGGGATAGAAATGCGCTTGGTTTGCCGAGATGCAAAAATCTCGTGGCGAGGTGAACCGTGAGACTACTCGAGAGCAGGCAAATGGTGTAGAAGACGGGAACTTCGAGCACTTCGCGCGGAGTGGGTCCCGAAAGGCTCTTTCCGGCGTAAAAGAGATAGGCCACGACAAAGATGGTGAAGATGCAGGCTTCAGCGATGATGAGGCACGCCATGCCGACAGTGCCGCGATACGGGAGCTTCCAAGTTTCCGGGGCTTTGGGGAACGGAGTTGTGATTGCGCTCATGAGTTCGCTCCCTCAGTCGGTCAGAGTGTCCGTGTCCGGATCTTCCGGATGTTTGATATCCCACAAGGGACGACGGCTTGAAACCGTTGGGACTGAAGCAAAGTTGTAAGCGGGCGGCGGAGAGCTGGCGGACCATTCGAGAGTCCAGGCGTCCCAGGGATCGTTGCCCGCTTCCTTGCCTCTGAAATAAGAAATGATGAGATTCCACACGAACACCAGTACGGCGACGGCTTGGACGAAAGCGCCGATGGTGACAAGGAAGTTCAGAGTGTCCCAGCCGCGGCCGGGCTCAAAGGTGTAGATGCGGCGGGGCATACCGAGCAATCCGGGAATGTGCATGAGATCGAAGCAGAGGTGGAATCCGATAACAAACAGCCAGAAATGGAGTTTGCCCAGCCGCTCGTCCAACATGCGGCCAGTGAATTTCGGATACCAGTAATAGAAAGCGGCGAAGAGAGCAAACAAGATGCCGCCCACGATTACGTAGTGAAAGTGCGCGACCACAAAGTACGAGCCGCTGAGCTGCCAGTTGAAAGGTGCCGCTCCCAGCATTATGCCCGTGAGACCTGCAATCAAAAACTGGAACAGAAATCCCATGCAGAACAGCATGGGTGTCTTGAACGCGATTTTTCCGCCCCACATAGTGCCGAGCCAGTTGAAAATCTTGATCCCCGTCGGTACACCCACGGCCATCGTCGTGATCGTGAAAAAGCTGTTAGCGTAGGAATTCATCCCGATGGTGAACATGTGGTGCGCCCACACACTCATGCTTACGAACCCGATGCAGAGGGTGGCCCCTACCATGACCGGGTACCCAAAGATCGGTTTCCGGGAAAATACCGGAATGATCTCGGATGCAAACGCGAAAGCGGGAATAACGAGAACGTAGACTTCCGGATGGCCAAAAATCCAGAAGAAGTGCATCCAAAGGGTTGCGGAGCCTCCCGCCTGGGTGTCAAAGAAATGTCCGCCGAGATAACGATCCACGGAAAGCATGATCTGAGCCGCGGTGAGCGGCGAGATTGCAAGAAAAACCATCCCGGACATGATTAGGTATAGCCATGCCAGCAAAGGCATCCGGTCAAGAGTCATCCCAGGACACCGCATGCAAAGAATGGTGGCAACAATGTTGATCGTCGTACCGATGCTGCCGAATCCCGAAACCAACAGGGCAATGGTCCAGTAGTCCGAACTGTGGCCTGGCGAAAACGCCCGCGAGGTTAGAGGAGCGTACGCCCACCAACCCACATCCGGTGCGTTGCCCGCACCGTAAAGTCCGCTGCCCCCCACAAAGCTGAAGTAAAGAAGGAATCCACCGAGCGCCGTCAGCCAGAAACTGAACGCATTCAGGCGTGGAAACGCCATGTCCCGCGCGCCGATCATCAACGGAACCAGGTAATTCGCAAACCCAAACATGATGGGCATGACTACGAAGAAGATCATGGTCGTCCCGTGCATCGTGAACATGCGGTTGAAGACTTGTGGAGAGACAAAGTCGTTGTGCGGGCGCATCAACTGAACGCGGATGAGCATGGCTTCAGCACCCGCGACGACGAGCATGAGAAGGGCGTAGCCCATATAAAGAAGTCCCAGTCGCTTATGATCGACGGTGGTAACCCACTCATGAAGGACTTCCGTCCAGGTTCGGCCCGAGGCTTGTGCGGCGTGAATGGCCATCGCGTCTGAGGACATGAGAGTCTCCGATTTCCTCGTTACCGCAGCGTCTCGAGATAGCGCACGAGCGCGTCCAAGTCAGCGTCACTCAATTTCATCGCCGGCATGAGCGAGCCGGGTTTTATGGCGTCCGGGTTCTGAATCCAGAGGCGCAAATTTTCCGGTGTATTGTTCGCGGCACCGGCCGCGAGAGTGTCGCGCGTCATTAGATGGGTCAAGTCCGGACCGAAACGCCCGTTACCGTTCGTACCGCCAACGGCGTGGCAATTCAAACAAGCGGTCGTTTCGAAGACTCTTTTTCCGGCGAGTACCTTCTCATCCTGATTCGCGGGCCGCTTCTGCGCTTGGACCCAGGCGGCAAAGTCAGCGGGGCTGTCCACCCAAACGCGCAAGAGCATCTTCGCGTGCTGCGTCCCGCAATATTGGGCACACTGGCCAAGAAACAAGCCGGTGTCGTGCGGGTCAAGCCACATTTCATTGACCCGGTTCGGGATCAAGTCCGTCTTGCCGGCAAGTTGGGGAATCCAGAAGCTGTGATCGGTGTCAGCGGAGAGTAGCTTCAAGAAAGTGGGCGTCGGATGAGCCGGGTCGCTTACGGGGATGTGGAGCTCGTTTGCGGTGACGACCCCAAGCGCCGGATATCGGAACTCCCACCAAAACTGGTGACCGATTGCAGTGACTTCGACGGCGGTCGGCGGCATGGGGGCGTCCTGGACAGCATGAATCACCCGCGCCGAAGCCAGAAACAACACGACAACAATCAGAATGGGAATGATGGTCCAGGCCAACTCGATCTGCGTACTCCCGTATACCTGGGCGGGCTCATTGTTAGTGCCGGTCGATCTTTGACGGAATTTCAAAATCGCATAGGTCAATAAGGTGAAGACGACAGCGAAAATCGCCGCGGTGATGGCGAGGATGAAATGCGATAAGTGATAAACCGAGTCCGCAGGCGTTGAATGGGGATCAAAAATGTTGGGGACAGGATGGTCGCCGGTTGGATTGGCAACGCACAAGCCGGCAGCGAAGAGTATTCCCGCAACAAGAACGGCGACTCCGGCAGTACGCCCGATGACCTTACCCCAATCTATGCCGTGCGCTGTGTCAGGCATTTGCTTCATGTCCTTCTCACTTTCTGCAGCGACTACGGTTCAACTCTGTGGTCCTCGTCCCGGATTCCGCCGATGTGGGTTCTAGATAGTCAAAAAGCCCCATCCCTTGAAATCGAGGCATATCGCTCACTTTTTGCTGACCTTTGGGTGCGCCTACCAAGCTGCAGGGCAAATCCGCGTTCCTGGTTGGCTTACAGTGAGTTGGATACACCACTGTGGCCAAGAGACGCAAGAAATTGGGGTTCAGAACCGCATTCCGCCATGGACTCCCCCGAATGGCGGAGCCTTTCCCCCCTCCCATTAATACCTGCTACCACGATTGCAGTAGTGCCGAGGCGCCCCTCTGGGGCAGATAAAAACCGCTCCATCGCGTGATGTGCTGGCCTGGGCCTGTCGTGTAAACCAAGGTTGGGAGTCGAGAGCAGGTTTCAAAATGACGGTTTCGGACAGAGAACAGGAGCAAGCCATGAAGTCGCGTTCCTTCTTTTTTTGGTATCGCACCCTTCGGACGCACTACAACTGGACCTTCTTTCAGTCGATCCGCCAGGCGATGTGGCTGGCCGGCTAAGAATATCGAGCGGATCGCGTATTGAACCCCTGATCGCGGGCCGTGAATCGCGAAGCGCCAAATTTATTGACAAAGTACAATGGACACTTTTCCATGGTGCCGTACATCTCATGGTTTAGACCAAGGTAAGCGCGTTCCACGGGACTGAGGGGCACTCGCGCCGGATTTTCGCTTATGGCAAAACCTTACACTGCTCCAAGCATTGACGAATATCTGCGCGAGCGGCTGATGCCGGTGGAAGGTACGATTCCGCATCTGCAGGGAATCGAGATGTATGGCAACTCTATTCCCGCCGAAACGGCCGGAGGCGACCTGTTTGAGTACATAAACTTTCAGCAGCGTTATGACATCGAAGCGCGCATTCAGCGGGCCCTGAAGCGATTGAAACAGTACTTAGAGCCGCTCCCGGCGGGCGCGACGCCGCGTAATTCGGTGGACGATCATGTGAAATGGCTGAAATCGAGGCCGGGCTACAAGCCTGAAATGGAAACCGAGTACAGAGAGGCACGGAGCTCTGAACAAGCGCGGGTCGCCGAGGACCTGCGCGGCTTGTATGACATCGCGGGCGTCCTGTTGGTGGACGCTCAAGGGCACGGAATCATTTCAGCGAAAATCGCATCGACGGTGCATGACACGTTTCATGCGCTCATGCTCTCCGAACTCGATCATCGAGGGAAAACGACGCCCGAGTTGTTCGAGAGAATGAACTTAAGGTTGGCGCAATCCGTCAGCGCGCGAAATGCTCTTGGCAGAAGCGAGAAAGAGAACGCCCAGGAGATAGCTACCATGCTTTACGGCGAAGTGCACCCTTATGGCTATTTCCGATTCGTGAATTTCGGACATGTGCCCCCATTGGTCTTCTCCGCCGAATTTCGGAAGTTCATGGAGATTGACAAGAGCCGCATGGTGCAGTTCCTACCGCTTGGCTTGCAGATTCCCGAAGATCATCCGGATCGTGACAGGTATTTATCACTGGAAGTCCGAGAGAAGAGGGTGAACTCCTCCGATGTGGCTGAGCTCACGCTGCTGAGTCCGGGAGACATTTTCTTCCTTTATACCGACGGAGTCTACGACGGCAGCGACAAAGAAGAACGTCAGAAACTTGAAGAGGTGATGCGTGAGCACTATCGCCAACCGGCAAAGGAAATCTGCAACGCCCTGCTGGAGTATGCGGTGAAAAAAGACGATCGTCTGCGACAGATTGGCGAACAGGACCGCATTGACGATAAGACCGTATTCATCATCAAGCGCAGCTGAAGAATGCCGACGCAAACGTTTTTGCGGAAGGGCAGCGCCCCAATTCAACGGAAGTCCCCAACGGCACAAAAGTTTGACCTTTTTGATTGAGTCGGATCATCTAAGCGGAAGAGGAGTGGTCCAATGCGGAGTGAGACCGGGGCCAAGAACCGCTCTTAGTTGAATCTCGGGGTATGATTCTCGGTGCTCTACCATAAGCAATAGAGACAACGACCGACATAGATGTGCGGACGTCGTTCCAAGAAGAAGTTCCAAGGAGAATTAGATGAAACGCAAGAGCAAAGCGGTTCTGGGATCGGTTTTAGGGTTGTGCGGGGCACTCGCAATTCCTATCGCGAATGGACAACAACCTTCAGGACCTACGAAGGCGGTACACGTCATAGGCATCGCGGGCGTCAAGGACAATGCCAAGGGAACGCTGAAGGTTGAGAATGGACAACTGCGTTTTGTTCGCGACAAGAAGAACTCCGATATCAGCGCAAATTCCGTTCAGGATGTGGTCACGGGAGCCGACACACAGAAGGCAGTCGGCAAAACGATTGGAATGATAAGCATGGCTGCGCCGTATGGCGGCGGGCGCTTTCTTAGTCTATTCCGGAAGAAGATCGACACACTCACGGTTCAGTATCGCGATGCCGACGGAAGTCTACACGGTGCCATCTTCACGATGGCCGTAGGCACGGCGGAGGAGATCAAGAAGCAGCTTGTGGCACAAGGAGCCCATACATCGGTGCCGGACGACCCCAGTGCTGCCCAGGCTCCGACCGCTAATTCTTCGAGCAAGGAGCAGAAACAATGAACGGCTTTTCTCTCCGAATTATTTTGCCTTTTGCTTTACTTCTGCTCGTGGACGCCACTTCGTTGCAGGCTCAGAATAACCAGCCCGCCAAGATCAAGGCCTCTGCGATCCAAGTCGAGATGATCCAGTCTGACGAAATCAAACTGCCAGCCGAATTCCAGGTCGCACTCTACGAGAATCTCATTCAGCAACTCGAGAAAAAAGGCGGATTTCAGCACGTGTACCGCGACGGGGACACCAGAGCCGCGAGCACGCCGGACGTCGTAGTGCTGCACAGTACGGTCAGCGGCTTCAAAGCCGGGAGTGAGAGAGCCCGGCAGGTGACAACGGTGGCGGGAGCAACTTCGATTACCGTTCACTGCCGATTCACGGACGCAAAAGGCCAATCGCTTCTCGAACGAGACGTAAACGGAAAGGTGCGCTTCTTTGGCAACAATCTCAAAGCTACCTACGATTTTGCCAAGAAGGCGGCACGCATCACGCGCGAGAACTTTTCTGCCTCCGGAGAAAGCAAGTAAGGAAGCACAAATAGACGGACGCTAGCGAAGGAAATCCGATTCGCCGTCTCGCTTATACACGGAGTTAGGCCGCGTCCGGTTGAAATGACGAGATGACGCAGACCCAGGGAATCATGTTGGTTTTGCCTCTGGCGGTTGGTCTGGCCGCCATCATCGGCACGATTCTCATCCAGGGCATGGCGTTGAGCGCATTGATAGACTTCGTCCGCAAAGAGAAGAGACTCGGCCACGCGGGAACAAACCGGTGGACGGATGTTTGGATCGTTGCTTTGACAATGTCACTGACGCTCGCCGCGCACTTGATTGAGATCGGTTTGTGGGCGGTTTTGTTTGTGTCCTGTGGAGAATTTTCTGAATTCGCAACGGCGTACTACCATTCGGCGGTCAATTTCACGACTCTTGGATATGGAGATTTGATCCTGACTCCACACTGGAGACTGCTTGGCCCGTTGGAAGCGGCCGATGGAATGTTGATGTTCGGAGTTTCCACAGCAATGATTTTCGCCGTGATTCAGAAGCTGGTCCGCACCCGCTTTGTGGATCTGCGGGACTAGCGCTCGGCTACCGAGTCTTCCGCTGAAAACTTCCTTCGGGGATTTGGCGTGTGTAGATTCTGCGTCGCGCATCTGCGCTAGGAACGCAGGTGTATACTTCAAACGCACTCCTGTCGGAGCATAGAAACTAGCAAGAAGGAGTGGTGTAGCTATACGATTTCCGTGCAGGCGGCAGACTTTGCCGTCGGCCTGCCAATTTCATGAAAACCCGTGCCTCAATTTACTTGGAAGCTTCTTTGCCGCGGCCTCGCGCAGTCTGGCAGATGTTGCTAAGGAGTGGGAACTCAACTCCCATAGCTTTCTTGATCCTCGCTTTATTGTTTGCCAGCAGCTGCCAGGATCGGAAACAGACAACCCGATCTGGCATCGAGTTCACCAAGATTCCGCCCGCGGCGGAGGGCGGCCGAGAAAGGGTTGACACGATTGCCGGGCGAGTCAGCGGTGCGCGCCCGGGGCAAAAAATTGTGGTTTATGCGAAAAGTGGGCCGTGGTGGGTCCAGCCGTGGCCAGAGCAGGCACTAATCGAGATTAATGCCAATGGAACCTGGAGTACGCCAACACACCTCGGCTACGAGTATTCCGCTCTTTTGGTCAATCCGGACTACCACCCATCCCCAACGCTGGATGAAGCTCCCACGGAAGGTGGGTCTGTCATTAAGGTGAAGATTGTCCAAGGAGTGGGATCACTGCCTCCGGCACTTACCAAGCCTCTTCAGTTCAGCGGGTATGACTGGAATGTTCGAACCGTCGCCGCCGATAGAGGCGGGGTGAACAATCTTTACGATGGAGACAATGCGTGGACGGACGCAAGCGGCGCCCTGCATATGCGAATAACCAAGAAGGAAGGCAGGTGGCATTGCGCTGAAGTGGTGCTGGGGCAAAGCCTCGGATACGGAACATACAGAGTTGTGGTACGTGATACGTCCCGACTGGAGCCCGCCGCCGTACTGAGCATGCATACGTTCGATGAGTCTGGTGGAAGTCTACACTACCGCGAGATGGACGTTGAGATCGGCCGATGGGGAAACGCGGAGAGCGAGAATAATGCCCAGTACGGCATTCAGCCATTCTACGTCCCTGGAAATGTAGTGCCATTTGTAGAGCCCGCAGGAACGCTTACGCACACATTTCGCTGGGAATCTGGAAAGGTAAGTTTTGAGACAGTGCGCGGTGCGTCCGCGCGCACTGGTGGTCCTGTGGTTTCCAGGCACGTTTTCACATCGGGAGTACCGACTCCAGGTGCCGAGGTATTCCAATTCATGCTGTATGTCGTCGCCAGTGATGGGAGTCCACTCCAAAAAGAAATTGAGGTCGTCGTTGAGAAATTCGAATACTTCCCGTGACCCGCTTCCTGGAAGGCGTTGGCTCTACAAGTGGGCAGTCTTTGGATTCGCGGCGGCATGCCTAGCCCACCAAACGGATGCAATCGATCCGCGGCGAGTGATTTCGCAATATATGCGCCAGTACTGGGGTAGTGAGAAAGGGTTTCCAGGCGGCTCAGTTTCGGCGATTGCTCAAACCGGTGACGGTTATCTATGGATCGGCACGGAAAAGGGCTTATTCCGATTTGACGGCTTGACCTTCAAATCTTTCCAGCGCGCGAGTCCCACCAGCGTTCCCGTTGGCGCAGTTCAGGCACTGGTTACGGACTCCCAGGGGAATCTGTGGATTCTGCTGCAAAATACAAACATCCTCAAGTACCGTGACGGAAAATTTGAGCTCGGCCACGACGAGGCGGAATTCGGCATCACCTCAATGGGCAAACGAAGAAACGGTTCTGCTCTCTTTGCTTCTTTGGTCTACGGCGCTCTCACTTACAACGATGCAAAGTTCGCAATACTCACTTCATCGAGCAGGGATGCGCAGAATTCTCTGGCGCGGGCGCCGGCGGAGACGGTCGACAATCATTCCAGTCGTCTCAGCTGGGCCAGCAGCGTGGCTTCTCATCGCTCCGCTGAACCGAGCTCCACGGTTCTCTCTGTCAGCGAAACTTCCGACGGAAGAATCTGGCTGGGCACGCAGGATAAGGGTCTCTATTACCTGGCCGAAGGACGCCTTGTTGCCGCGGGGAAAGGATTAGCTAAGACAAGAATAACTTGCTCACTCCCCTTGGAGAACGGGGAGTTGTGGATTGGAACAGAGAGAGGGGTCCTTAGGTGGGACGGAACCGGGCTGACTTCAAGTGGAATTCCTGACGCGCTCCGAAACGCTGAGGTACTTGCCATGATTCAGGACCGCGACTCGAACATATGGGTGGGCACGTCTCGTGGACTTGTTCGCGCAAATCGGGATGGAGTCGCCCCTGATTTGGAACGCTTTGAGAATTCCGGCCGGGTGACAGCACTTTTTGAAGACCGGGAAGGAAATCTTTGGGTGGGGCGCACAAGGGGAATCGAGCGGATTCGAGATGGCGCGTTCGTTACCTACTCAGTGGCCGGCTTGAACACGCAAAGTGGCGGGCCAGTCTATGTTGATCAACGTGGGCGTGCCTGGTTCGCGGCGTTCGAAGGTGGGCTTCATCGCCTGGAGGGACAACATCTTGGGACTGTAAAGAGCGACCGCATCGATCAAGACGTAGTTTATTCCATCGCAGGTCGCAAGAACGAACTGTGGATCGGAAGAAGGCACGGCGGCCTGACTCATTTGCGAGAAGAAGGGGCTTCGTTAATCTCGAGGACCTACACCAAGGCGGATGGCCTCCCACAAAATGGCGTATACGCGGTGCATGTGCGCAGAGACGGGTCCGTGTGGGCAGCGACGCTCGGTAGTGGGGTTAGTGAGTTGAAGAACGGAACTTTCACGAACTACACAAAAGGAAGCGGGCTGACTTCAAACTCGGTTTCTTCAATTGCCGAAACGCCCGACGAGACCATGTGGTTTGCGACGGCGAACGGCTTGAACTCACTTTCGCGTGGACAATGGCATGTCATTACAGTTCGAGATGGCTTGCCTTCGGACGGAGTCACCTGCCTGTTCGCGGATTCGACTGGCATCCTATGGATCGGTACCGGGGCTGGCTTGGCCTTCCTACGATCGGGGCAGGTCGAGGCACCGAAAGAAGTCCCAGCATCATTGCGCGAAGAGATTCTGGGAATTTCGGAAGACAAAAGTGGGGGACTTTGGATCGCCACTGCGAATCACGTGCTGGCCGTTAGCCGAAACAAATTGCTTGGACGTAAGTTAGACAGCTCCGATGTCCGTGAGTATGGGCAAGAGGATGGCCTTCTTGGTACCGAAGGTGTAAAGCGGCAGCGCTCGGTGTATGCTGACTCACTCGGGCACATTTGGTTTTCCCTGAATCGTGGCCTATCCGTAACCGACACATCTCGCTCGGCCAGCAATATGGATCCCCCCGCCATCGTCCAAATAGAGAGCCTCACAACAGATGGCAGCTTGAACGACCTGCAACAACCAGTGCGAATTGCGCCGGGCGGACATAGGGTGGCACTTAGCTATTCAGGGCTGAGTCTTTCCGTTCCGGAGCGCGTTAAGTTCAGATACAGATTAGATGGGTTTGACCGGAGTTGGAGTGAACCCGTATCCACTCGCGAAGCTATTTACACCAATCTTGGTTCCGGTTCGTACCGCTTCCGTGTGATCGCCTGCAATAGCGACGGGCTTTGGAACAGCGCGGAGTCCTCGATTGCATTTACAATTGAACCAGTGTTTTGGCGCACCTGGTGGTTTCAGCTCTCAAGTGTTGTAGCCCTCGGGCTTTTGGTACTTGCGTACATTCGACTCCGCATTCTTGCGCTAGCGAGACAGCTGAATGTCCGCTTCGAGGAACGGCTTGCCGAGCGCACGCGGATTGCGCAAGAGTTGCACGATACGCTTTTGCAGGGACTGCTAAGCGCCTCCATGCAGCTTCATGTGGCCAATGATCAGTTGGCTTCGGAATCTCCGGCAAAACCAATGGTCAACCGCGTCCTGCAGCTGATGGGGCGGGTAGTTGATGAGGGTCGAAACGCAGTGCGTGGGCTTCGTTCATTCAATCTCGGCTCTGTGACCCTTGAACAAGCTTTTTCGACGATCCAGCAAGAGCTGGGCATCGAAGAGCTGGCTGACCTTCGTGTAATCGTGGAAGGAACACCCCGCCAGCTGCGTCCCGCCATTCGTGATGAGGTATATCTGATAGGCCGCGAAGGGCTCGTGAATGCACTTCGACACTCCGGCGCAAAGGGGATTGAGGTCGAAATCGAATACGGTCCTAATCGATTCCGCCTTCTTATCAGTGACGATGGCGCGGGAATCGATCCTCAAATGCTCAGCGAGGGACGCGACGGCCACTGGGGCCTATCCGGCATGCGGGAGCGAGCGGAACGAATCGGTGCGAAACTAAGACTCCGGAGCCGCGTCTCATCCGGTACAGAGGTTGAGCTTTGCATCCCAGCGAACGCCGTCTATGAATCCGAACCTTCGGGTCGCCGCTTCAGATTTCTTTCGATGTTTAATGTCCGGTCATCAGGTCCGCAAGGATCATCAAAAATTGGTTCACAGGAACCTCAATGAACAACGACGACCGCATTCGCATTTTTAGTGTTGACGACCATCCTCTCCTTCGCGAGGGCATCGGGATGATTATCAACAATCAACCCGATATGGTGCTAGTCGCGCAGGCGGCCAGTTCGAAGGACGCCATCGAACAATTTCGGAAGGTCAAGCCCGACGTCACATTGATGGACTTGCGACTACCGGACCGGAATGGCATTGATACTATGATTTCCATACTTGCGGAATTCCCCGAGGCTCGAATCATCATGCTCACGACATTCGAAGGAGATGTCGAAATCGACCGGGCTCTGAATTCAGGAGCGCGCGGATACCTACTGAAGAACATGCCACCCAAGGAGCTAGTGGAAGTCATCCGTCAGGTTCACGCCGGCAAGAAGCGGGTCCCAACACAGGTTGCCGCTCATCTGGCCGAACACCTCAGCGATGAGCCACTTACAGAGAGGGAGATCCAGGTGCTTGGCCAGATAGCCGGCGGAAACCGAAACAAGGATATTGCGGAGAAACTGTTTATCTCTGAAGAAACAGTTAAGGTTCACATCAAGCACATCATGGAAAAGCTCGGCGCAAACGATCGTACCCAGGCCGTGGCCATCGGCCTGCGGCGTGGAATCATTCACCTTGAGTAGGGCCAACCTCTGAAACCGATAACCCGAAATGGGTACAAAAATATAGCGAAATGTTGGGTTTCCAACGGCTACGTCAACCTCCTACGCTGTAGATTGGATTATTTTGTTCGGCGACGGAGATAGAGGATTGCGAAACTGGGTTTCTGCTTTTCCAAGCGGTTGGGCCGCGGTGGCTCTCTTGCTCTTGCGACTGGTAGTAAGTGTCTGGGCTTTAGGTCAGGGAATGGTATGCCTGGCTCACCCGTCCACTTGGATATCCTTTGCCGGCGCGGCGCTCCTTATCCCCAGCGGCATATGTGTGCTCATTGGATTCTTCACGTCGATTGCGAATATTGTCGTTGCGCTCGTGGTTCTTGTGATTTCAACGTCGTGGATTGTATTACCGGCCAGCAGGCTTATCGACTGTAAACCCGCTTCGCTTGAAATAATTGCCATTTCCCTTTCCATTGCCATGCTGGGGCCGGGCCTGTTCTCAGTTGATGCCAGACTTTTTGGACGCCGAGAAATTATTATTCCGTCCGGCTCACGCCCCAAACGATCCTGAAGCTTCACTCGGGATTCTAGTCAGTTGCTCGCGGTCTCGTTTTCGAGAGAAGCCGTGGTCTCGACCTCTGTGCCAGCCCCGGGCCTACTCCAGATTCGGAGCTGGGCACCGATACTTTCCGCGCGCTCCTGCATCCCCAAAAGGCCCCAGTGGGAGTTGCGTCCGCCTCGCAGCAGCCCTTCATCCATCCCACAGCCGTTGTCGCGAACAACCACCCGCAAGCCGCGGCCCATGTATTGAACTTCCGCTTCGATGGTCTTAGCTCCTGAGTGGCGCAATGCATTTGCCACAGCTTCACGCGCAATCAAATAGATCTGTTCCTGCAGCTCGGGATTCAAGGGCGTTGGGCATCCCGAGACGAAAACTCGAAATTGTACATTCCGGTCGAACGTCAGCTCCTCTCGCAAGCCACACAGCACCTCTTCCAGGCCAGCGCCATGGACAGGAGACGAACGGAGCCCTTGCAGCGCAACACGGCCTTCGTCAATTACGCGGTAAATTACGTCCAGTGCGTGTGTTAGAAGAGGCTTACTGGGCAAATTCGAAGGCGTTTGCTCTACCGCGGTGTGGAGCAAGAGTGATGCGCCAAGAAACCCTTGAAACAAGGTATCGTGTAATTCTCGCGCGATGCGGGCACGCTCTTTGCGGCGTTCTTCTAGCCGGACATCCTGTTCCCGATAGGTTCGCTCGTGATCAGGACCAAAAAACGGGATTGGCAGGCCATGCATGATGCCTGCGACACCACCTTTGTTTTCGATTCCTGCGACCATTGCCGCTGACACCGTTTCAAATTCTTGATTCATGGCTCGCTTCCCTCCCCGCTCCCCGCGTCTAACCACTCCCTGATATAAGTTGGACAGCTTCGCAGCTTGATTCTTTTGGACTCGCAGTCAGCAAGAAATCTGACGGCTCGCCGGTCCCCCCAGCCTTACCTCTTTTAGATCGACCACGACGTCTTCAACCCTGACTTCTGTCTTGAGGAGCTGTTGTAACTCCGAAAGATGCTGCTCTTCGGTGCGGCCGCTGAGAGCAACTATTGTCAATTTCTGCTCCTCCAACTTTCGAATTCTCAGGGTCACACCGTCATAATGGGCAATTTATCTGCCAATGCTAGTTATTGAAAATAAAATACTTATGGTTGAATACAATGCCGGGGACTCAGAAAATCACGAAATTCGTGATTTCTAGAGAAAGCGCCGCTTACTGGCGCAGTTTGAAGATGTGCTTGTTGATGCTGTAGGCCCTAATCTTCGAATCCAAAGTGGAGGGAGGGACACCCAGCCTGGCAGCTGCACCAGACGGCCCGGAAACCCGACCGCGAGTCAATGCCAGCGCGTCTTCGATGGCTTTCCTTTCCTGAGAGGCGGTCATTTTCAGTAGCGATGGCGCCGCACGGGAAGTAACGTCATCTGGCGGAAAAAGCCAACTCTCGTCAACCGTAAGAATCTCCGAATCGCAGACAATTACGGACCGCTCTACGATGTTCTGAAGTTCCCGAACATTTCCCGGCCAAGCGTAGGATTTGAGAGCCTCAAGAGAAGCCTTGTTTATTGCGCTGATCCTCTTTCCCGCCTTGCCGGCATATCGGTCGATGAAGTATTGAACCAAGAGCGGGATATCATCTCTTCTTTTCCGCAGAGGTGGTACTTCAATCGGGAAAACGTTGAGCCGGTAGTACAAATCGCTTCGGAATGTACCATCATCGATGGACGCCTGCAGGTCCCGGTTGGTCGCGGCGATTACGCGAACATTGGTGTGAATTACCTTGTTACCTCCTACTCGCTCAAATTCCCGTTCCTGAAGCACGCGCAAGAGAGCAATTTGTGTTTCGGCAGGCAGCTCCCCAATTTCATCGAGGAAGATCGTGCCCCCTTCGGCTAACTCGAATCGCCCGAGGCGTCGCTGGGACGCACCGGTAAACGCTCCCTTTTCATGACCGAAGAGCTCCGATGCGATCAAAGATGGAGGGATAGCGGCGCAATTGACACTGACGAATGCCCGGGCAGAACGCTGCGACCGCTTGTGTACGGCCCGGGCAACCAACTCCTTACCTGTCCCCGTTTCTCCGGTCAACAATACTGTCGAGTCTGTCGGTGCAACCTTGGCCACGCGGGCAAGCACGGCTTGAATCGCGGCTGACTCACCGACGATCTCTTCAAACATGGAGGATCGGTCAATCTCTTCGCGCAGGGCAACATTCTCATTGTGGAGTTGCTCTTTTAGGGTCTTGATTTGTTCAAACGCAGTCTCCAAGGCCATCCGCGCTTCGCGCTGTTCGGTAACGTCCATTGTGGTGCCAACGACTTCTATGACTTCCCCCAATGCATTTAACACAGGGTGGGCGATCGAGTGGAGGTGCTTGATTTTTCCGTCTTGAAGAACGATTCGAAAATCGCCCTCAGAGTCTCCCCCGTTTTTTTGAGCCGACTCCATTCTTGCTCTCCGTTCGACCAGCGGCCGGTCTTCAGGGTGAACCCTTTCCAGAAAATGGGACATCGTTGGCCTGAATTGTCCGGGCTCATAATCAAAAATGCGAAACATCTCTTGTGACCAAAAAACATCCTGCGTGCGCACATTCCAAGCCCAACTTCCGCTCCGGGTTAATCTTTGCGCTTCGGCTAAGTAGCCCTCGCTTCGCCGCAGGGCCTCTTCAGCGCGCCTACGCTCGGTGATGTCGCGATAAATCGCGTACTCAGCGATTTGGCCCCCGCCCGGAACGGAGATCGGAACAGCAAGCAACGAAACATGGACGCGTTTGCCGTCCTTTCGCCGGCGGATGGTCTCCGTATTCAGCAGCTCTCCATTGATTATCCGGCGTGTGTATTCCTCCGCCTCGCTGCGGAGTTCTTCCGGCGCAATCAGCTCATTAATGGGGGTCCCAATCGCTTCTTCGGGCGCGTAGCCGAAGATCCGCGTGAACTCAGGGTTGGCGCGCAGTACGCGGTCTTCCACATCGAGAAGAACTATGCCCTCCGGCGCCTGCTCAAACAACTCATCGAGCTGCGCTTTTTGTGCGCTCAGTTGCTCGCCGCTTCGCCGCAGGTCCGCCTCCGCTTGCTTGCGCTCAGTGATGTCCATGACTGCGCCAACAAATTCAAACCGGCCAGATTCATCTGTGGAAGGGCGACCTACGACTCGCAGGTGTTTGATGGAACCGCCGGGCATCAACAGCCGATGCTCAAGATCGAACTCCTTTCTCTCGCGCGAAAATTGTTCCATCAATTGCAGCAGGACTGATCTGTCGTCCGGGTGTGTGCGTTGCACTATCCGCTCAACGGTGACCTCGTCGCGCGGATCGAATTCAAATATTCGAAACGTCTCTTGCGACCAGTAAATCTCTCCGCTCGAGACATTCCAGCCAAAACTGCCCGTGCGACTCAATCTCTGCGCTTCCGCCAGATATGCCTCGCTCCGCCGCAGATCCTCAATTGCTCGTTTTCGTTCTATCCTTTCGTCGGCTTCACGAAGGGCGCGTCGCACGGATGGCGCGAGCCTCGATAGGCGCGTTTTCAGTACATAGTCAGTGGCCCCAATCTTGAGCGCCTCTGTGGCCACCTCCTCGCCGAGAGTTCCCGAGACAAAAATGAAGGGAATATCTGGGCGGCTGCTCAGTGTGAGCTTTAGCGCGGAGAGGCCGTCAAAAGAAGGGAGAGAGTAATCGGCCAGAATCAGATCAATTTTGCCTTGTTCGAGTGCGGCCCGCAGTGCAGCTTCCGTTTCCACGCGGGTAAATTCACAAACGAACTGTTCCGCCGCAAGCAGATCCTGAATTAGCTCCGCATCCTTGGGGTCATCTTCGATGGATAGAACCCGCAGGGGGCTTTCTTTCTTCATTTTCTGACACTTCCCGGGGGCGGTTGATTGATTACGGCCCAGAAAACACCGAGTTCCTTAATTGCATTGACAAACTCATGAAAGTCAACCGGTTTCACGACATAGGCGTTGACTCCAAGCTTGTAGCTGGCGACCATGTCTTTCTCTTCCCTTGAGGAGGTCAGGACAACCACCGGGATCATTTTCAAATTAAGATCGCTCTTGATTTGCTTCAGAACTTCCAATCCGTCAACTTTGGGCAGCTTAAGGTCCAGCAGCATGACTGCCGGGTTTTCATTGGAGCGCAACTTGTATTCCCCCCGGCTATAGAGGTAGTCGAGCGCCTGCTCGCCATCGCGCGCGACAACGACCTCGTTCGCAAGGTTGTAATCCTCAAGCGCGGTGAGAGTAAGTTCCACGTCTTTGGGGTCGTCTTCCACGATCAAAATTCGCCCTAGTTTGTTTGCGTTTTCCATAGTTTTCCTTGTGGTTTTGGCGTCGAAAAATAAAACGTAGCGCCATTGTCTATGGAGCCTTCGGCCCACACATTTCCCCCGTGACGATGGATAATGCGCTGAACTGTGGCTAATCCGATTCCCGTACCTTCAAATGCATCAACCTGGTGCAGGCGTTGAAATACGCCAAATAACTTATTCGCATATTTCATATCAAAACCCACACCATTGTCTCTAACAAATATCACTACCTCATCGCCGCCCCGATCAAGGGTTCCAACTTCAATCTCGGCGCGCGCTCGCGTGCGAGTAAACTTCACGGCATTTGAAAGAAGGTTAACCAATGCCAGTCTGAACATGGAACGGTCCCCATACAGCGGGGGCAATGCCCCGATCTTCCAGTCAATCTGTCTACCCTCGGAATCCCGCCGTACTTCACCAAGTGCTTCCTTAATGAGTTGTTCCAAGTTGACTTCCGTCTTCTGCGTTTCAGCACGTCCGACTCTGGAAAAGGACAACAAATCGTCAATAAGGTTGCCCATTCTCTTCGCCGAATCCAGAATTGTCATGACGTAGCGGCCGGATTTTTCATTTATGACCGACGATATTTGCTTCTGAAGCAATTCGGTATAACCAGCGATATGGCGCAGTGGCGCGCGCAGGTCATGAGAGACGGAGTAAGCAAACGCCTCCAGTTCTTTGTTAATCGTTTCAAGTTCCGCGGAGCGCTTCGCAAGCTCCTGGTTGAGGGTTTGAATTTCCTCTTCCCGGCGCTTTCGCACGGAGATGTCATTATTGGTTTCGAGCACGGAAACAGGCCTCTGTTGCTCGTCGCGCTGCAGCGACCAACGGCTCGACACAATCAACGTAGTTCCGTCGGCTTTCGTGTGCTTAAGTTCGCCCTGCCAACGCCCGGTCTGGAGCAACTCGGCGTTGATCTCGGCGATCGGCGCCGGAAAAACAGTCTGGAGGAGATCGTGAGAGCGTTTCCCAAGGGCGGTTTCAGGGGCAATCCCGTACTGCTCCTCCGCTCCTCGGTTCCAGTAGGAGATAACGTCACTCATGTCGCGGACGAAAATCGTGTCATGCGTAAGGTTGAGCAGGCTTGCCTGTTGCGTCCGCTCTGCCACTTCGAGTTGGAGGCGGTCGCGTGCCTCAATAAGCTCTTGCTCAATGCGGCGTCGGCCGATGCCAAACCATGCCGTCAGCACTGCGAAGCAGACAAAAGAGAAAAAATAAGGGAGATCGGAGCCCTTGATGGAAAAAGTGTAACGCGGCTCCGTGAAAAAGTAGTCGAAGAAAGCGATTGAAAGCACAACGGCCAGGACGGCGGGGCCCGGTCCTGCGTAATATGCGGTGATGGCAAGGGCGAACACAAAAAGCGCTACGTGCCCGCTCCGAAAGCCGTAATGCTCAACGAGGAGCGCCAAGCCAAGCGCAAGGGCGGGAGAGATGACTGCAACAACGCCGTAGCGCAGGAACGCTGACCAGACTTTCTTCGTGGAGAAGTTCGGTCGCGCCATAGCCTCGCCTCGTCTCAATCCGTAACCAATTCGTTTGGATTCTAATGGGAAGCACGCATAATACCGCGTTTTGGCCAGTTTATGCAGCGCTGCTCCGGCTGATTCGCTTTGAAGCGCCGCGACGTGGCCGATGGTCGAGCCGCGCGACGCTTGCCAGGAACGCCGCAAATCAGGCAAAAGAAAGTACGAAGGAGACCGGATAATGATCCGAGGCGCGCACGTCACTGTGGACTTGGCCGTCCCGAGACTTCACACCACCAGCAAGAAAGATCCAATCGATCGACCGGCCTTGATCGAAGATTCCGCGTGCTGGCCTCGTGCGAACACCCGGCAATCCAATCGCGTCCCGAAACCCCCCGCGCACAAGCGCGGCGGCTGCCTCGCCCTCTGCAGCATTCAAATTCAGGTCTCCGGCTATGAGTGCGGCCCGATCGCTGCTGCGCGAAGCGCTCTCCACCAAAACTTCGCTGAGTTGTGAAGCCCGTAGCGCATCACTCTCCTTACTTTCCAGATGCAGGTTATATGTCGTAAGGGTTTGGCCCGAGACCTCGACATCGGCGACGAGCGCTATGCGGCCTCCCAGTCGCTCTTGAAACGGCTCGATGTCAGGCAGATACCAGTGCGGTTGCCAGAATGTCGTTTGACGTTGGAATCGAATCAAATGTGCGTTCTTGATTGGCCAGGGCGAGAGCGTCGCTTGCCCTTGATAAGCCGGCGACTTCCGCGAGCCTTGCGTCAGCTCCTCGAATTCCTTGCCAAATACAAAGTTCATCTGCAGCGACTGCGCTATTTCGCGCGCAATATCAAGATGGTGGGTTCTTTTCGCGTTCAGATCTACCTCTTGCAAGAAGATCAGATCCGCTTTGCATTTCTTTAGAAAATCGAGGATTCCCGCCAGTTTGAGCCCGCGCTCGATGTTCCAGTTTACGACGCGGAACGAATCGCGCGGCCAAAGCTGTATCTTGGGAACGACAAAGCCGCCCGAGGTAACCTTGTCCATCGAAGATTCATGCGGCGATCGCATATTGCAATCTTGGAAAGACGTGCTCACGAGCAAACGCAAGGTCGGCGGGGTCGTCAATTTCAGCCCATGGACGACCTGCCGTACTTGTCGAGCCTACCATGACTCCCTCGTCCGCCAGATTCTGGACGGCAAGATTGAAGAATTCGTTGACCCTCCCGGCAGAAATCAGTTTGCTCATGGAACGGAAGAACCGCAACTGCACTCCGGCAGAAAACGTGGTGATTCCGATGTACGTTCCGCTGTATTCCTCGCGCGAGATAGTTTTGCTCATTCGAATGACGCGGTCATCACGAATGACGACTTTCATCGTCTCGTCCCGCCACTTCGGATCCACGATCATGGAGATTGGGGTCGCGGCAGCTACTGCCGGCCTTAGAATCTCGGGGTCGCAGAGAACATCTGCATTGAGGACCATGAACGAATCACCCCTGAGCCATGTTCGCGCCACCCAAAGGGAATAGATATTGTTCGTCTCGGCAAATCGTGGATTGAAGAGAAACTGGATTTGATCGAGCTTCCGGCCGTATCGAGCGCACACGTGGCTCAATATCTGCTGGCTTTGGTAGCCGACGACGATCCCGATCTCTTGAATACCTGCTGCGAGTAGGCCATTAATCTGGTGATCCAGGATGGCTTCTCCGTCGCAGGAAATCAGACACTTTGGACGCTCGCCGTGCGCCGACCGGATTCGAGTACCACGTCCCGCTGCAAGAATGAGTCCTTTCATATTTCACCTATGCGGCCTTGGATAGTTCAACAACTCCGGCGCCCGGCTCCCGGCGCCGAAAAAATCGAAAGCTGAAATAAAGGGCGATGATCCAGGTAAGGTTGCTGGCAAACGCGGCCAAACGCAGAAGAAGGGGTAGGAGTCCCAACGCCGTGAACAACAAAACGTAGTGGATGAATACTCCCTTTTTTATGAATATGTGCACTTCCCTAACAGACCTTGAAATCCAGTTGCCGCGGTCCGCGTCGAGAAGCTTGAATACATTTCCAAGATATTCGTGCGGTCTGTCGGCGCGCGTGGAGCGCTTGCGCTGCCACGAGATGATGGCCACCGCAAGAATCGATCCGATTAGCGCGGCTTCCCCGATCAGAACTTCCTGGGCACCGCGTTGATGGTAGAGACCAATTGTGATTCCACCGAACAGAAGCAGGTAGCTGATGTTATCAACCGTGCCTTCGAGCCATGTGCCGAGCGCAGAGTCTGAAAAGCGAACGCGAGCCAGCATGCCGTCCACTTCGTCCAATAAACCGGATAAGAAAAAGAGCAATGCGGCAGTGAGCGAAGCCAGATACGTTCCTTCTGAAAAGCAATAGGCGGCAACGATCGCAACCAGCAGACCAGCAAATGTAACCATGTTCGGAGTAACGAAAGTGTGCGCGAGCGCACGAACCAAGGGACGGCAGAGCCAGCGATTGAACTTGGAATAAATTCCATCCAGCGGTTTGCCGGAATGGGCCACTAGCCAGCGTTCCGCGGCTTCCCCGGAACTGGGAGACGTGACGGGCACTCCTTGGCGATTGCTTTCGGGCAACGGCTCCGGACGTCTGCACCCGAGCACCGCGAAACGCGAAATGCGAATTGGACGATCCCATGATTCCGGCCGCGTTTCTACTAGGTCCAAGCCAAGCAGGCTGTGTTTGTTTGTGACCCAATTCCAAGGGAGCCAAAAGAATTCGTCTTCGAGGTAGCCGAATATCTCTCGCCAGCTGATCGGGGAATTTGGCTCAAAGTCCGGAACTTGCACAAACTCAATTCGGCGCAATCCCTTCAGAAATTTGCTGGAGCGCAAATAAAGTTTGATTGCCGAACGGATTGGCTCGCGGTGGATGACAAGGGCACGGTCCGCGCCAGCGCGTGTCCCGGTGGCCATCACTCGTTCCAACAGGGGAACTCCGCATACGGAACGGAACAATGCTTCTCTCGCTCCTCCATAACGTTTCAGTTCTTCCACGCTCGCAATTGCGATGACCATCTGCATGTTAGGCAACCTCCGTCAAAACTCGATTTTTCCTGCCCACATGCGACTTCCAAGCCAACCAGGCGATCCCCAGCACGCACCACAGCAAATCGCGTGAGCGCCGCGCGAGCGCCAACGTCAATCCTGTAGCGGGAGAAAAACCAAATGCGGCAAAGGCAGCCGCAGCTCCGCCCTCATCCACACCAATGCGTGCCGGGATCCAGCCCGTCGTCATTTTCGTCACGCGAACCGCCGCTTCGATGCCGAGGAGAGTCAGAAAATGAACCGGCAGTTTTGCGCAAGAGATAACAATCGCCGCTTCGGTAACCAGAAGAACCTGGCACACCAGGTCCAAACGCATCATCGAGCGCAGGGTGCCGGGATGACGTTCACGAAATGTACGAATATTCGTCTCAAGTTCGGCGCCTTTTTTGAGCCAGCGCGGCGCGCGCCGGCCACACAATTCAACGAGGGACGAAAGCAACGGCTTTTGGCGAAGAAGCAATCCGGTGGAAAGAAGAAACAAGATTGCGATTGCGAGCAACGTCGAGCCGTACTGGCTCCTGGCCAGGACGACGGCTGCAGCGATGCATCCCGCGATTCCGATTACCGCCGAGGAAAACCAATAAACTCCTGAATCAACCAATGTCGCGGACGCCGAGGTCTTCCAGTTGTTTCCAAGCAGTTTGATTTTCATCGGCTCGGAGACAGCTGGGCCAAGAACTGAAAGATAACCCATAGATTGAGAAGCCATGCGAATCCCAATCAATTCGCCAAAGCTGGTTGCTACTCCTTCTTCTCTGAGCGCGATCCTCCAGGATTGTGTTTGCAACAGAAGCCGCACTACGCTGAGCGCAATCAACAAGGGGATTGCAACCCAAACCTTACGAAGTTCGTGTAAAGCCGTGCCCCATCCGACTTTTGAGACGACGATCGCGAACAAGGCGATTCCACCCACGACGAGCAAGCTCTCTATCCTTTTCTTCACGGCCGTGTTCCCCGCTGTACCGTATCAACAGAATTTTTTGACGCAGACAACGCATTCGGCTTGTATTCGAAATACTCGATGGTCAGGCTCGTCGTGCCAAAGAGGCGCGCGTCGGTCACGCTTTCTGTCGTGACTGGAAACCAAAACGCGCCGTTCTTTTCGTACGTGTGGACGAAATGCACATGCTTGGTCCAAAACGACGGGTTCTTTGCAGGGTTCCCCTCGGCCCGAACCAGAGCGTAGTCTTCGGCGTCCACCCAGATGCGGCCCTGAAACAGGTATTTCTCCTTGCGCTTTGGCGCGACGTCGACCGCGTATACGGCGCGCTCGCCGACAGTTTCTCTTCCAACGATTTGAAATTCGTAGTTCTCCGCGCAGAGTCGTGTTTTCTCTCGCGCTTCGGGCCGTGACGTCTCGGACTCTGATTCGAGCATCTTGCGCAGGACGTGTTTTTGCGCAGCCTTCCATCCCGTTTCCTCCACAATCTCGAAATGCTTCGTCCCATCCGGATCACCGCTCACGCGCACAACCATCTCTGCGCGCTTATGCATGTGGTCATTCACCAGCGTGTATCGGCGCATTCCCGCGTATCCTTCGAGCGAAGCTTGGCGTTGCGCGTCACGGGCGGCCATCCGTGCGGCAATCTCACTCGCCGGCGGCAGCGGCGCGTCCTGTGCTGCCGCAGAAACTGCGGAAACCGCTAACAGCGTAGGGATAGCGATAAGAAAGTTAGCTTTCATTTTCAAAACTCCAGAACGAATTTCCCGCGGTATTCCCGCCAGGCATTGTTAAAGAATCCGCCGAACTGAGCACTGGCCAGGTTGTTTTGCACGTCCCGCGGATTAAAGTGATTGAAAAGGTTGAAAGCGCCGATGCCCGCCCGCGCTCTGACCTTTTTATGCGGCATGGGGAGCAGGAACCGACGCGAAATCTGGATGTCGAAGGATTCAAATCGTGGAAACCGGTTCGTGTTACGAGGCCCAACGTAGTCGCGCAATTTGTCTTCAATGGAATAAGGAAAACCGGTGTGGACTTCGTAGACAGGAACCAGTGTCAGCTTGAGGGGCCCGGCGATCTCTCCCCAAAGCAGGAAGCGGTTGGGCGCATCGAAGGACAGCCGGCCCCGCTCGTTTGGCTGGATTACAGGTTGCGCAAGCGTTCCGAAAAACTGGCTGAAGTCGTTCAGATCGCCAAACGCTTTCGATCGCACGTAAGATGCGTTGAAAGTATTCCTACGGAATTGATAGCGGGTGGTTACCTGAAATTCCTTGTAAGAATCGCTGCCACCATTTGAGAGGGCCATAATTCCTGAAGTTCCTTGCGAGATTGGCGAGACAACAAAATCCTTGGCCGTGTTGCGCTGTTCGTACGCTATGCGCAGGAGCAGGCCCGCAAGAAGTTGCCTGTCCAGCTCCAGATTCCAGGTGGTGCTTCGGGGATTCTTAAGCTCGCCAGTAATCCGGTTTTCAAAAAACGTGGAATAGACAGGTTGACCGTTGGGGCCGAGAAAAGTTGTCGTGCGATCTGGAAGTTCCTCAAAAACCGGGATCATCAGCGGCACGCGATCGTAGAAGATACCCGCTCCGCCTTTGAGGAGCGTCTTGGAATCCTTCGTTAGGGAGAGCAGGAAACCCGCCCGCGGAGCGGCATGAGTGGAGCCGGTGACAGTATCATTGTCGAAGCGCAATCCCATGCTGAGGGTCAGACGAGAATTGATCGACCACTGATCCCCGGCGTACCATGCCGTTTCGCTTTGATTGATTGAGAAAATGGTTGGATACGTAAACGTAATCCGCTCGACGGCGGTGTCAAAAGAGTCCGCGATCACCGCAGGCAGGAAGTTCTGTCCTCCCTCATAGGAGGAATGCGCGTAGCTGAGTCCCACTTTGAATTGGTGCGCGCCAAAAAACTGGATCGCGCCAAACTGGTAGTTTTCCTGCCATTCGACCCGAGAGGTTCGCCGCGCTTGGCGGTTGAAGAATCCCCCTTCGGTTGTGTCCGGAAGAAGCCGGTACGGATCGTCGCTTTGCGCTGTAACATCCGCGTCGAATTTCTTGAAACTCAACTGCGAAGTCAGGATGCTCTGCTCGCCCGTCAGGTAACGGTGCTGTGCGTAGACTTGATATCCGCGCTGGTGAAAATCGGGAGTGGAGGGTTGCGGGGTGAACGTGTTCAGCCCAAGGTAATCCAGCTTCTGGGGATAGAGCGCAAACGACAGTATCGCCGTTTGTTTCGAGTTGATGATGGCGTCGAGCTGCGTATAGGAATCGAAGCTTTCCAGCTTTGTATCGCGCTGGAGTGCCGGGAGACTGTTTACCGGCGTTCGAACATAGCGATACTCAAAGGACTGCGTAATCGCGAGCCGGTTCTTAATGATGGGCCCGGTAAACGTCATGCGAGGTGTTGCTGCGCCAATTCCTACAACTGAACCTCCCCGCACTCGCGCACGAGGCAGCAAATTCTGTGCTGAGAAATGAAATGCATCGTAGTTGCCAGTCTTTGTCTCGACGGTGGAGACAGCGCCGGTCAGTTTTCCATATTGCGGATCGTACGGATTGGAGATGACCTGCACAGACGAAACGACGTCGATAGGTACATTGATCGCGGGACTCCCCGTCGCCGGATCTGTAACGTTCGCGCTGTTCACCAGCGCGCCGCTTTGGGTCGAGCGCGCGCCCTTCAAATTGATTCGCCCGTCGGGGCCGCGAACTACGCCAGGAAGAAGAGGAAGCGCGCTTTCAAACCGTTCGTTTATGTTCGGCGCGTCACGCAGCGTCTCTTCATTGACCGCTGCGGTGGGCGACGCCTGTTGCGTGTCCTGCGCGCTCGCGGTGACCGTCACCGAGCTCTTCACTTCCGTAGGTTTCAGCTCAAGCTCAATCATCTCCGTCTTGCCCGCCTCCACAACGATTTGTTGTTCGACCTCGAAACCGGAAGAGCTCGCGCCAATCACATAACTTCCCGGCAGTACCCCGGCGAAGGCGTATCTGCCATGTTCGTCGGTCGTCGTTTCGAGGGCCGACGGCCCGTTCAGGAAGACTCTCGCCGCTGCCAGGAAGGACAGACTTCCTGATGGATCCTTTACAACGACTACACCGTCCACTTTGCCCGTTGCTTGTTGTGCTTGCGTGGCGACCGCAACTGCGAAGCCCAGACAAATCACCATGGCCAGCCTGGTTGCTGTCCTTCCGAAATCAATTTCGCCGATTGTCTTGAATCCCCACATCGTGGTACCCAACTCTCTGCTGCTTGTCTTTGTTCTGCACTATGCAGGAGCAGATTGGCAGGCACATCCCAAGATGGAATGGTTTTGGGGTACCGCTCCGGGGGCGAAGCGAAATACCACTTTCGGTCGGAGCTAGTTCGCTTTGTTTTACTTTGCTCATCTCCGCCGAGTGCTGCTGGTATTCTTGCCAGAAGCTTAGCGAGCGCGAAGCCTTTCAAAGTGTCCTCTCTCTAAGATCGAACCAGCGATCTCCATGACGCGACCTGGCGCTAACTCCTGTGTGCCAGCAGCTGGTCGTGCAACTGGTTTGCCAACTGAATTGCCGCCTATGACTGCAACATGCTGAGGGAACAGGCGCTTGCGGGAGCGAAGGGCCTTGGTCCTTGCGAAGACCATTTGTGCTGCCAACCGCTTAGCGCTTTCGCCATGCGGTTGACACGGGCACGCGCGAAACACCTCGGATAATCAATAAGCGGAATTGCGAAACTTCGCGATGCTGGTCCGGCACAAGAACGAATCACGGCCCGGCCGTTTAGACCGAGTGTGGGGTTGCCCTTGGTTTGATCGCGCTGATTACTGCCGGATTCGATTCACGCTGCTGCGTATCGCTCGCTGTTCGGCCTGGACCCGCGCAAACCGTAATAGAGGATGTACAAATAGCAAAGAACCGGCAGGAAGAAGGCGTGGTGAATGCCCACACGATCGGCGATAAAGCCCTGTATTACCGGCAATATTGCGCCGCCAACGATGGCCATATTCAAAATACCGGAGCCGCTTCCCGTCAGCGGACCAAGTTCGGCCACACCCAAGCTGAAGATGGTGGGAAACATAATCGAATTAAAGAAGCCAACCGCAAGGATACTCCACATCGCCAGGTGACCGCCTGTCAGCATGGACGCGGTGACTAGCGATGCGGCACAGATCGCGCACAGAGCAAGCAGATATCCTGCCTTGAATCGTCGCAAAAGCGGTGCGCCGATAAAACGCCCGATCATCGCGCCACCCCAATAGAACGAGACAAAACCTGCCGCAGTCTTCGCGGAAAATCCTGCTATTTCAGGCAGGCTGAAATAGTTCACCAGAAAGCTCCCAACAGAAACTTCTGCACCTACGTAGGTAAAGATCCCGAGTGCTCCCAGGACAAGACTGGGGTATTTCCAAATTGAATCGTTAACTTTTTCCCCGCGACTGGGCTCGGCAGCTTCGATTTTTGGGAGCTTGACCGTGCCGATCAGAAACGCGAGCAGCACGAGCGCAACGCCGATCACCGTGTATGGCATTCTGACAGAGGCTGCTTGCTGAACACGATAGGCGTGCAAAGCCTGCGGAGCGAGCTGCTTTAGCTGTTCGATCGCCAGTGGCGCAGCACTTAGAATGAGCAGCCCTCCCAATTTCGGCGCGATTGTAGTTCCCAGCGAATTGAAAGCCTGCGTCAGATCAAGTCGGCTCGATGCCGTTTCCGGCTTGCCCAACAAATCCACGTACGGATTTGCGGATACCTGAAGACCTGTAATGCCGGCGGCCAGGATAAGAAGTGCAGTCAGAAACAGCGGGTACGAAACAGCCGATGCAGCAGGCACAAACAGGAATGCTCCGCAGGCCATAGTCAACAACCCCACGACCATGGTCCTCTGATAACCGATCGAATTCACGATTCGCGACCACGGAAAAGAAAACAAGAAATACGCCGAAAAGAACGCAAACTGAACCAGCATCACTTGCGCGTAGCTCAAATCGAAGATGGACTTCAAGTGAGGAACCAGAATGTCATTCAGGCAGGTCAAAAATCCCCACACGAAGAACAGCGTTGTGACAATAGCCAGGGGGCGCGAATAGTTTCGCCGCGCGGGAGAAAGAGGAACGCTCTTTACGGTGTCAGGTCCTGTGCCGATGATTTCCTGTGTTGCCATTTCTAGCTCCTAGCCTTCGCTCGTTTTTCACTTTTCTCTACCACCAGGTTTCGGCTTGCACGCCGTAGGTGAGCCCGCTGGTTCTGTCTGCGAATGGGATACCACCGACGAGCCCGCGATAACCGTTGGACCAATTTGCGTACGTCATGAATAAGCGCAGCACAGGGCGACTGAAGAACTGGCGGCCGGCGCCAATCTGCGGCGCGATCGTGAATTTGCGGAGCCAGCCGTCGAATTGCGCATTGTTTCCATTTTGAGTGGTGACAAAACCCTCGGTGTGGTCAAACCCGCCCTCGAGCGCCAGCGAAATGTATTTCGTAAAAAACACTTCCGGCCTCACTCCAAACGAAGCCCAATCGTTAAACCCATGTCCCGGTTGTCCGTCTCTTTTTCGCTGGAAAAGGAAAATCGGCATGATTGCAAAGCGGTCGTTGGGTTGAACCAGAAGATGCTCTGCAATCAGTAGTCTCTCTGTATTTTTCAGGAACGGACTTGGATCTTCGAGGGACGTACTGAAGTTACTTGCTGCGCCCTTGCCGTACTGAATGCCGAACGTGTGATAGCCTCCATGCCATTCAAGGCGTTGGAAGCGGAATCCGACCGCGTATCCATCAGCAGTGGGAATTGTTGCGCCAGTTTGTGTTGTCCCGCCCTTCGCCGTCGCATAGTCAAACCAAAAGCCAAGCAGCCCGAACGGTGCTTTCAGGTCATAGAAGCGCACATCGATGTTGCTCTTCGCGTAGTTCCCATTCTGGGTAACGATGTCGGGTCTCGCCCCTGCCAAATACGCCATGGACATTTTGCCAATGCGAAGATTCCAATCTTCGATGCCGGCGCCGTAGCCGCTCATGTCCAGCGGATAGAAATCGTTAATCTCGATGTGTTGGCGGCGGTAATATCGTTCACCGGCCCAGAACTTCGCGTTGGGTTGGAACTCAAAAATGTGACCGGCGCGGACGAACGCTTCCCGCAGGCGAAATTGATCGTTGCCGTTGTTTCCGGGAAAGTTTGCATAACTGGCCGAATTCGACGTATTCGCTTCAATCATGACCTCCGTCTTCATCCACGCTTTGTCGCCGTTGTGTTCGGGATTCAGCCAGTTGTTTACAAAAATTAATTCTCCATACGTCTCCGCTTCATTGCCCAAGCGGTATTTCGCATCCGCTCCGGGCGCCTGAAAAGCGACCATCGAACCGCCCTTGCTGTTGAGTCCGTAACCCGAACGGAAATATCCGTGAAACTCGAACGCCCCCACTTGATCCTTCAGTTTCTCAATCTTTGTCTCCGCCTCATTCAGCAAGTCGTATGTCGGTTCAGAAGGTATTTGTCCTTGAAACTTTGCTCCAACTTGATCCGACTGCCCGCGTACAGCCTTTTCAGCCGCATGTTGGGCAGCTAGCTCAACCGAAGAGACCGATTCCTCTTTGGCTTTTTCACCGGCCTCTTTCTGTTTTTGGATCCGTTGTTCGAGGGCAGCGATGCGCTGCTCTAGGTCCCGTGTCGTGGCGTCGTACTGTTTCTTGAGTTGTTCCAGTTGTTTCTGTAAATCTTCAGGCGCTGGAGCGGGAGGTTGCTGTGCGACGGATGGCAAGGCCCACAACAGCAGAAATAAAATAAGGCACGGCAAACGGTTCAGCTGGGTTGAGCCGCGCATTGTTGTGCTCCTCTGGCACCCAAAAGGGCTACGGTTGCTGCCAGCCGCCGCCAAGTACCCGGTAGAGTTGCACCAGGCTTTGGTACTCTGTCCCGCGCGCCTGCGCGAGGGTGAGCTCGGCTGAGAACAACGAGCGTTGATTGTCGAGAACTTCGAGGTAGGTAGTTGTGCCTCCGCGGTACCGCATGTTGGAGAGGCGAACCGATTCCTGCAGATCTGCAACAGTATTTTCCTGCCGCACTCTTACCTCGTGGAATTTCTGGTAGCCGATTAGCGCGTCGGACGCGTCTCCAAACGCGTGCTGGATGGATTGCTTGTATGCAATTAGAGCCTGTTCGTGTACGGACTTGGCGCGTCGCAAATTTCCCCGAAGCGCTCCACCCGTGAAGATTGGCTGGCTCACTTGCGCGCCGTACGACCAGGTTCCGAGTTGCGAACTCATTAGGCCGGAAAAGGCGCTGCTTCTTCCAAACGCTCCGCCGCCGGAACCCGTCAGGGAGATTTGCGGAAAGAATTGCGCTTTGGCCACTCCGATTTCCGCATTCGCCGCAATCAGGACTTGCTCGGCTTGGCGAATGTCCGGCCTACGCTCCAAGAGCGAGGAAGGCATACCGGGCGGCACCTCTGGAGGAAGTGGCTGCTCAACTAGCGGGCGTCCGCGTGGTATTGCCTCCGGGTAGTTACCCAAAAGAATGCTGATGGCATTTTCTTCCTGGGCGATCTGTCTCTCGAGATCGGGAATCTGCGCGTTTGCTGTATCCAAAACCTGCTGCGCCTGCAGAACTTCAAGTTTGGTCGCTACACCGTGCTCAACCCGAAAATTCGTGAGCCTTACCGAGTCTTCTTGGGTCTTCACCGTATCGCGCGTAATCTGCAACTGGAGGTCGAGTTGTAGAAGCGTGAAATAATGGCTGGCAACATCGCTCACGAGCGTCAGTATGACCGTCTGGCGGGCGTCTTCCGTCGCCAACAACTGCGCGCGCGCGGATTCATTTGCGCGACGCAGCTTGCCAAAAAAGTCCAATTGAAAAGCGGCGGCGGCGGTAAGAGTCAGAAAATTGGATTTGGTTTGAAAGGTGTGATCTTGCCCACCGCTGAAATCCGCATTCCCTGCCACCTGCGGATACAAATTGGAGCGCGAAATGGCAAGCTGCGCGCGCGCTTCGTTAATGCGCTCCGTTGCGACCTGCAGGTCGTAGTTCTGCTTGATCGCCGTACGGATTAACTCTTGCAATTGCGGATCCTGGAAAACCTGCCACCACGGAAGATCGGCATAAGACGCTGTCTGCGCTTGCACCTGCCTGTTTTCGTTCAGATCGCGGAACGCAGCGGGCGTTTGTACGACCGGCTTGCGATAATTGGGGCCGACCATGCATCCACCTGCCAAACTTGCCGCCAGCATTGTGGCCATGAATGCTTTCATTTCTCTGGCACGGCCGCGCAGTACTCTTCCAGCTTGAGTTTCGAAATGATTCATTTCAGTCTCCTGGCGCAGGCGCTGGCGCTACCGGCAACGCCCCTGAAGCAGATTCCCTGCTGGCGCCTGACCATTTCTCTACCATGTAGAAAATCGCAGGCACGAAGAAGATTCCAATTGCGCTGGCGGCCATCATTCCTCCGATAACCGTCGTGCCCATGATTTGCCGGGCAACTGACCCCGCCCCACTCGCGGTCCACAGCGGGACGCAACCTAGAATGAACGCGAACGAAGTCATCAAAATCGGCCTGAGGCGGAGCTTCGCGCCTTCGAGCGCCGCATCTACCAGCGGTTTCCCGCGCTCAAATTGCTCTTTGGCGAATTCCACGATAAGAATCGCGTTTTTGGCGGCCAAACCAATGAGCATGACCAGGCCGATTTGCGAATACACATCGGTTTCGATTTGAACCATGAAGGGTGGCACGAAAAAGCCAAGCAGCACGCGCCGCAACCAAAGAACTGCAAAGGCTCCGAAGATCGCGACCGGCGTGCTCAGCAGCACGCTGAATGGCAGCGTCCAACTTTCATACAGTGCCGCCAGAATCAGAAAAACAAACAATAGTGAAAGTCCAAAGATAACTGCCGGCGGCACTCCCTGCCGTGCTTTCTGTTCCTGAAAGGATATGCCGGAATAATCGAAGCCCATTTCACGCGGCATTGTCTCCTTGAAGACTTCTTCGAGAGCCGCCGTCGCCTGGTCGGCGCTGAATCCTGCCGCCGCACTTCCGTTAATTTGCGCGGACCGGTATTCGTTGAAACGAAGAGTAAATTCCGGGCCGAGGCGCGGTTTCACCGTGGTCAGAGTGGACAGCGGGACGCTGTCTCCTTTGCTGTTCCGGACATAGAACTGTCCGAGATTTTCCCCTCTGGCCCTGGCGTCGCCTTCTGCTTCTATGTAAACCTGCCACTGGCGGCCAAAACGATTGAAGTAGTTGATGAAATAACCGCCCATAAAGGCCTGAATTGTCTTATAGACATCGTTGATGGCCACACCCTGCTTCAGAACTTTGTCGCGGTCCACATCGACGAATTGCTGTGGGACACTGGGCAGGAAAGTGGTACTGAGAGTTCCGATTTCAGGCCGTTTGCGTGCGGCATCCATAAACGTCGCCAAATTTTTGGCTAGGAACTGCACATCGCCGCCCGATCGGTCTTCGAGCATGAAGGTGAAGCCTCCTGCGGTCCCGACGCCCGGAATAGCCGGGGGCGAGAACCCGAATGCGACGGCCGCGGGCAGTTTGCTCAACTGCTGATTCAGCCGCGCCTTAATTGCTTGAAATTGCTCTTCCTTTTTTTTGCGCTCGCCCCACGGTTTCAAATTCACGAAAAATGTTGCGTTATAACTCGTACGCACAAAGCTGAGCAGACTGAAACCGACGAAGTCAGTTGAGGATTCCACGCCCGGCGTATTCAAGATCGTCTTTTCCACGTCTGCCACAACGGCGGTCGTGCGTTCCAGTGAAGCTCCGTTCGGCAGCTGCACATTGACGTAGAAATATCCTTGGTCTTCGTCGGGCAGAAAGCTGGTCGGCACACGATTTGAGAAGAACATGCCTGCTCCAGCGAACAGGCCAAGCAAAACCACCACAACGATCGTTTTTCGGACCAACACCGCGCTCCAACGGACATAGCCGTTGGTTGCCCGCTCGAATACGCCGTTAAACCAATCAAAGAATCTTCTCAATAGTCCGCGGCTCTCTGTCCTCTTGCGCAATAGCAACGCGGCGAGGGCCGGACTTAAAGTGAGTGCGTTAAACGCGGAGAGAAGCACGGAAATCGCAATCGTAACGGCGAATTGCTGATAAAGCCGGCCGGTGATTCCCGGAATGAATGCAGTCGGCACGAATACCGCGGAAAGAACCAAGGCAATTCCAACCACGGGGCCGGAAAGTTCTTCCATTGCTTTCAGTGCGGCGTTCTTCGGCGTCATGCCCTCCTCAATGTGGCGCTCCACGCCTTCAACCACCACGATCGCGTCGTCCACGACGAGACCGATCGCCAGCACGAGGCCAAATAGAGAAAGTGTGTTAATCGAAAAACCGAAAATCGGAAAAAGCACAAACGTGCCTACCAAGGAAACTGGGACGGCAAGAAGTGGGATTAGGGTCGCTCGCAGGCTCTGCAGGAAAAGGTAGACAACTAATATGACCAATGCGAGAGCAATCACCAGTGTCACGATGATTTCCTTGATACCCTCCGTAACCGCTCGTGTTGTGTCCAGCGAGACGACAAAATCCATATCTTCCGGGAAGCGCCGCTTCATCTCAGCCATCAGTTTTTTCACGCCCGCAGCGGCATCCACTGCGTTCGATCCCGGGAGTTGATAGATAGCCAAGACGGCTCCCGGCTTTCCGTTTAGGCGGCCCGCAACGCTGTAGTCCTGGGAACCTAGCTCGATTCGCGCGACATCGCGAACGCGGACTGTTCCGCCATCCGAAGTCTCCCGCAGCACAATTTGTCCGAACTCCTCCGGCGACGTCAGCCGCCCTTGGGCAAGGACGGAAAACGTAAAGTCCTGACCTTTCGGCGCCGGCTCCCCGCCCACCTTTCCGGCAGGGTTCACCGTGTTTTGAGCCTGCACAGCGCTGATAATTTCAGGGACCGTGACCCCCAATTTCGCTAGTTGGTCGGGTTTCACCCACATGCGCATCGCATACTGGCCGGCACCAAATACTTGAACGTTTCCGATGCCCGGTGAACGAAGAATGGGATCAACGAGGTTGATGTAGGCGTAGTTCGAAAGGAAAGTAGCGTCATACGATTGGTGCGGTGAGTAAACCGCAACCAGCATGAGTGGCGCTGTAACGGCCTTTCGAACCGTGACACCGAAGTTGTTCACTTCCACGGGAAGCTGTGAAGCGGCTTGCGTTTCGCGCGACTGCGCGAGAATGAAGTCATTGTTCGGATCTGTCTTTACATCAAAGTCCACGATCAGGCTGGTGGTTGAGTTGCCCGTGGCATTCAAGGAATACATGTAATTCATGTTGTCCACGCCGCTCATTTGCTGTTCAAGCGGCGTGGCTACTGCCTGCTCCAGCGCCTGTGCGTCCGCGCCAACGTACGTCGCCAGAATTTGAATCTCGGGAGGAGCAATGTTGGGGAATTGCGCAACCGGCAATCCCAGAATGGTGATGGCACCAACAAGCACCAACACGATCGAAATCACCATCGCCACAATCGGACGATTAATAAAGAATTTAGACATGGTTACTTCCCCTTGGCCTCGGCGCCAAATGGCTTGGGCTTCACTTGGGCGCCCTGTCGCACTTTCTGTACACCCTCGGCGACCACGCGTTCGCCAGGCTTTACGCCGTCCTTCACAATCCACTGGTTGCCGAACTGCTCGCCAAGCTGCACCGACCGGATGTTTACTTTGTCCTCGCCATCCACTACTGCCAGCTGATAAGTGCCTTGTGTCTGCGACACGGCGCGTTGCGGAACGAGCAACGCGTCCTTCTGGACTTTCACCGCCGCTCTCACTTTCGCGTAACCGCCGGGACGCAGGATGTTGCCAGGATTTGGAAACAGTCCCGCGATTCGAATCGCCCCCGTGTTGATATTGACCTGCCGGTCGGCAAAATAGACCGACCCCGGCCGCGGATACACGCTTCCATCCGCAAGAACCAGTTCCAGCTTCAGGTTCTTCCGGGCTTCCTCGCGGGTGGCCTCCGTCGGGAATCGCCTGTTCCAATCCAGATATTCGCTTTCGCTGACGGTAAAATAGACTTTGATCGGGTCGAGTGTGGAGACAGAGGCGACCGGTCCGCTTGCTGGACTCACCAGGGCACCCACTTGCAACTGAGCCTGCCCAACGATCCCATCGATCGGTGCGATTAGGCGCGTAAATTCGAGATTTATTTTTGCGTTTTCTGCCGCCGCTTCTGAGGTCTTGATTTGCGCTTTGGCTGTTTCTACACTGGCCTTTGCGGCAAGATTGTTCTGAACCGCATTGTCGAGATCTTGCTGGCTTGCAGCCTGCTCCTTCGCCAGAGGCGTGTACCGGTTTACGTCGAGTTCCGTCCTCCGTTGCACCGCCTCGGCATTCGCCAGAATTGCTTTGGCTTGTGCCAGTTGTCCTTCTGCCTGGTCCAGCGCTGCTTGGAAGGGACGCGGATCAATTTGAAAAAGCAACTGACCTTGCTTTACAAACGCGCCTTCCTGGTAGCCTTGCTTGAGGATGTATCCCGATACCTGCGCTCTTACGTCGGCGTTTGTAAATCCGTCCAGCGTGCCAATCCACTCGCTGACAATCGGACAGTCTTTTTGTTCAACTTGTACGACTTCAACCTCTGGCGAAGGGCTCGTCTTCGGTCCCGATGCCCGTTTTGGGCGCAGCGCTCCAATAGCGAGCCCGACGGCGACTAGGAAAATTGCTCCACCAATCCAAAACTTACGCTTCAAGTCCATGTTCATTCTCCTTGGCTAACGCAGCCTTTGACTGATCGAACGGAGCTCACTTTAGATTGTTATCGAAGCCTTTTGCTGTGTAGGCAGCTTAGTTGTGCCTTTTCTCTCGGTATGGGTTTGGATGTGCCATGTCGGTACTCGTCGCATTATTTTTTGGGGTCTGGTTTGGTTCAGTCGGGTCTTAATCCCATCGCCTCCGTCATCTCATCCCGCGCTTGAATGTAATCTAATTGCGATTGCAGCAGCAGAGTCTTCGCATCAAGTTCGTGCGCCGTGGCGGCATCGAGTTGCGACCGGAGTGCGCTTCCCTCTTGCAATTGCCGCGTGGAGACGCGACGTGCTTCCGCCCGGAACGCCATGAGTTCCTCGGAGACCTTCACCATTTGACGAGTTCGTTCGAGCTTGTTGTAGGCAGTTTGGACGCGCAGCTCGACCTCTTCGGCCAAGCGGGCTAGGTTTTCCTGCGCTTGGGCGAGTTGGGCATTATGCTCTTTGACGGCCGCTCGTTTCCTGCCTCCGTCGAAAATATCGAAACCAACATGAACTCCGAATGTTCCGAAATTCCGGGCCAGAAAGGGCACGTTGTTCTGATAGCTGTAGCGGGCATACGCCTCGACGTCCGGCAAGTACTGTCGTTTTGCGAGACGCACTCCTGCCGATGCCTTTTCCACATCCGCGCGAGCTTCCGCAATCTCCGGATGCGATTTCAGAGCCACCTGCAAGCATTCCTCCCTCTCACACGTTTCTCCAACTTGCTTCACGCCGGCTTCGAGCGCCAGTTGCGTTGTGAGGGGCAGCCCGATAGCGTCATTGAGCTTCATGGTCAAGTCCGACAACATTAAATCGGTGCTAAGGAGGTCTTGTTTCGCTTCAAGAGATTGCGCACGGCTCTCAATTGCTTCTTCTTCAAGCGTGCTGCCAAATTTCACCTGTTCTACGCGCTCTTTGCTCAAAGCTTCGAAGGCCTGAATTTTTGCAACTGTCGCTTCGCGATGCGTCTGAGCAATCAGGATGCGGTAATAAATCTGATGAACCCCGAGCGTTACCCCATTCTCCGTTTGTCGCTCTTTGTCCCGCGTCGCGTTTAGCTCCGCGAGTGCGATGTCATTAGCGGATTTGATCCTCAGCAGCTGAGTAAGGGGTTGCGTGAGCGATGTGCCGCTGGTGACAAACGTCAGACCGCCTTGGTTGAGAACTGCGGAGCGCGCGGGGACCGGCGTTCCAGCGACTGTACCAAGGGCGCCGGCAGATATTTGAATGAGTTGCGTGTCGGACACATGCAGTACATTGCTGTCGTTGCGTAGCAACGGGAAGTACGCGCTACGGGCCACGTCCTTAGTGTGTTCTTTTTCCTCGACCTTCAGCGCAGCAAGCCGAATGACATGATTGTGTTTCAGCGCCATATCGACAGCTTCTTCCAGCGTTATGTGGCGCGACGGCGCAGCTTTGCTTTCCTGCGCCCTCAGACCGTGAATCGGCACCAGTACCAGTGACAGAGCCGAAAGAACGACTCCTTTGCATAACTTCATGGCTTTCCCCCAGTGCTTGCGGGAGCTTCCTCAGCTGGATAAGCAAGCTCCTCATAATTCAGTGGTGATTTGCGAAGCAGCGCAATCAGCAGCAACGCGACAACGCACGCCCACGCAATCAAATGAAATCCATCAATGAAAGAAAGGCTATAGGCCTGCAGCCGAATGCGCGCGCCCACGAGCCCGACCGCTCGCCCTGTCGCCGCACCAATTCCGGTTGACTTTGCATACAGTCCGGCAGCCATCTGCCTGATTGCCGCATCATCGATCCAACTTCCTTGCTGCACATGAAGTCCTAGCAAATTGGAATGCACTCTCTCACGCACAGCTACGAAATGCGTCATGAAAGCGACGCCCATTTGACCGCCCAGAAGCCGTACGCAATGGAAAAAAGCGGAGAAGGTCAGCGCCGCTTGCGGTTTCGAAAGGCCGCCGGTAAACACCGCCTGCAGCACAATTGTGGAAACCAGTCCAATGAATGCAAAAGACTGGCCCACCCCCGTCAACAGTTCCGAGCGATAGTAATTTGCGGCCGACCACGCACTCGTGTATCCCGCGTTAAGAACTGCGGCCAACGCCATGCAAACGAATCCCGTTGCCATCAGAAGGCGGGAATCAAAACCACGAAGGAGCAACAATGCCGCAATAACCGCGATAAGGAGCTGCGGCGCCGCCGTCCATAATACCGCCGGTGCGAACTGGTACGCCTCGAATCCATGAATCCCCAGGGACTGCGGAATGAGGATGATCGTAGCCAGCAGGCAGAAGCGGAAAAGTATGAGGCAAAACGCGAGAACTTGCGTATTCCACAGCCGCAGGTACGGCAGATCAACCAGTGGATTTGGGCTTCGCAGCCGCCGCACGAGCGCGCACAGCAGGAACAGCGCGCTGCCGGCAAACAACCCGTTGAACAATCCCGAACGCCACCAGTCCAACCGCTGCCCCTGATCGAGCGCCGCAAACAGCAACCCGCATCCGGCGCTCAGGTAAAGAAATCCCGCAAAGCTGGGTGACGCGCCAGATCTTTTGGGCGCTGGCGTTCCGGGAATCCCATAGAAAATGCAGACCGCCATGACCGCCGTAATCACCGTGGAATTCCAGAACATCCATTGAAACGTGAGATGTTCCCGATACCAGCCAAAAAGCGAAGGGGCGATGTTGACTGCGCCGTCTACAAAGGTCGCGTACAATGCCAACGTAAACGGAAGAAAGCGCGGCGGAATATTTTTTAGGGCGAAAGTAAGCGTGAGCGGATAGAAAGTTCCGGAAGTCATGCCGGCTAGCGCGAGCGCGCTAAGCAGCAGGCTATAGTTGTGGATGAAAGGAAGCAACGCACAGATAATCGAGAACAATGCAGCTGCTGCCAGTAGCACTCGCCGCGCTCCGAGCAAGCCCCCGATGTACACGGTGAGCGGCCCAACGAACATCAGCGCCACATTGTATGTAGTCCCGATCCACGCACCCTCGTCGAACCCTAAACCCAGGCTTCCTTTGAGATCGGCTAGTCCAAGCGTCAGCATTCGCCCGGTCAACGTAACAATTCCCGCACCTATAACTACACCCAGGATTCCAAGCAGCGGGCTCTTCGAAAGCTCGGATGGCATCGCTCCCGCAATCGCCTTGGCAATCTGCGTCTTCGTGGGAGAATGCAGCGCTGCGGTCGTGGACGCCATTGCGTGCTCCGATTAGTGTTTCGTCCGGACCGTCGCTGTGACGGAAAGCCCCGGACGCAGTTGCGCGGAAAGTGGCGAAGGATCAAGCGCAATCTTCACTGGGATTCTCTGAACGACCTTGGTGAAATTTCCAGTGGCGTTGTCGGGGGGGAGCAAAGCGAACTGTGAGCCGCTGGCGGGCGCAATCTCCAATACCTTGCCCTTCAATTTTTGCCCCGGAAAGGTGTCGACGCTGATCTCTACTGGATCGCCCACCTTCATATGCGTCAGTTGCGTTTCGCGGTAGTTCGCCTGCACCCATCTCGTATCGGAAACGAACGTCAAAACCTGCGTTCCCGGCGAAACCAACTGCCCTGGGCGAACTTGCCTCTCGCCAACCGTGCCGTCACCGGGCGCGATTATTTTGGCGTAGCCAAGATTTACTTGAGCAACTGTAAGCGCGGCTTCCTTCGCGTGCAGATCGGCAACAAGTTGCGACTCTTGAGATTCAAGTACTGCCTTTGTGCGCTCCTCGGCAGTCGCAGCAAGTTCACTGCTCCGCAGTAGTGTTTTCGCTTGAACCAAATCAGCCTCGCGGGTCGCAAACTGCGCCGTATTCCGCCCTTCATCGGCGGTTGCTTGCTCCAGCTTTTGCTGTGTGGTCGAGTGTGTCTGGAAGAGCGCCTCTTGTCTGGCCCGCTCGGCTTTTGTGCGTACCACATCAGCCTGGACTGCTTCCTTTCCAGCCTCCGCCGCCGCTATCTGGGCCTTTGCTTGATCAATTCCCGCCAGGGAACGCTCAATGCGCGCATTCTGTAACTCGCGTTGGCGCCGGTTATTTTCAATCGCCGCTTTCGCCGCTTCGACCGCTGCCATCGCCTGAGCTACTTGTGCCTGGTAGTCGTCGTGTTCCAACTCAACGAGAAGATCTCCCTTGTGTACCGCCTGAAAGTCCGAGACCCTCACATCCCTAACGATGCCTGCAACTTTTGTGCTGAGCGGAGTCAGGTCGCTTCGAACGTACGCATCATCTGTGGTCTGCTCGATTCGACCGCCTTCCCAGGAATTCCAATTCCGAGTGACCGTGATTATCACGGCGGCGGCAAGCAGAACTACCAAAGCGGGCGTTCCGTACTTCGACCATTTCGCCTTGGGTTGCGCCGAAGCTTTGTCAGTCTTTTCAGGCTCGACTAGTCGCGCTGGTGCCGGTGTTGCTGCTGCCATGATGAACTACCTCCTCGACTTTCGATCAGTGTGCTTATGATGCGCAATGGTTGCACATTTCTGCGGTTTAAGCCTCTTTGATTTGTCCACGGGACAGGTGGTGGACGTATATGCGCGCGCTGGACCGCTTGTGGCGCGACGACACCCCTGCTGAAATGCTTGTTGTGCACTTGGATGCCTGCTGTTGCACAACGTTCCTATTTTTTTCTCCCCACTCCAGACATACCCAAATCGCCTACAACCCGCTCACTCCCCCATTCTTACGCGGCAGACAAGGCACGCATTCCATATGCAGGTCGCGTCCGACACATGAGCTTCAGGGCCGACGACTTGCGGAGCGCGACCTTTGCGTGAAACAACCGTGACTTCGCCGCTGCAACGGAGATATCGAGCGCTTTCGCCGTCTCTCCCACGGAACGTTCTCCAAGTTGCTGGACCCTAACAACTTCTCGAAGGGACGGCCGCAACTTTTGGATCGCCTTCGTCAGAATTCTCTTCTCTTCACTTTGCGCATAACTTGATTCCGGATTCGGCGCATGGTCCACCACTTGGTGTGCCGGCCCGTCTGCACCGAAATCATCCATGCACTCCGTGGCGACCCCAAGAAGGCTTCGTCTTTTGCGCAGAATCATCAGCGCTGAGTTGATGGCGATACGCGTGAGCCAGGTTGCGAAGCTCGATCTGCCGTCAAAATTCCCGACGTGAACAAACGCGTTCAGCATTGCATCCTGAACTGCGTCTTCCGCGTCTTCGCGATTTCTGGTTATCCGGAGCGCGGCGCGATTGAGCTGCTGCTTGTACCGTTCACAAAGTAAGGCGAAGGCGGTGGACTCCCCAGCCCTTGCGGCATCCACTAGAGCCTTTTCCGTGTGTTCACGCGATTCAGGCTCGATTGTCCGAAACTTGGTTTTTCCCGACGAATAGATTGCTGATTTCGCTGTAGCCATGGGACTCCCATCCGTTGAAGACTGATTTCGTTCGCAAATATGGGGGAACGAATCCACGAATACATCACGAGATGGAACGGTTTTCGGCTACCACTCGCGGGGCGACTTGGGATACCACTTTCGGTCTCTATTGGATGAGCGCCGAGTTCTCGATGCGGCTGCGAAGAGAAAAAGGAGTTACAAAACCGACGGCAAGGAATATGGCCATTAATACGGCGCCCAGGGAGATCAAAGAGGTGAAACAACGACGACCAGGACGATTCGACGAGTTTGCAACAAATATGGCGGATACGGAAATCCGTAGCAGCAATAATGCGATCCCGGGCGCCTCTTCTGGAAATACCGAAAACAGTCGCCTTTTAGTGTATCCATTCCGGGCCTTACCCAATACCCAAGATATAGGTATGCTCTACTAATCCTTTCGAGGGATGCATACGGCCTCGCGGTCGTGAAGGGCAGTCGTAAGGACCGCTAGGCTTTCAAGGAATGAGAGAGCGTGCGTGCAAAATATGAGCATAATCGAAGCCATGAAGCTGCCCGCAAGCTGGAAGCCCAAGTTGAACTAATCTCTCTTTTTCGCTTTCCAGAGATCAACTCCTAAACATGAGCGACAACGAATCAATTCGAATTCTCACCGTGGACGACCATCCGGTGTTGCGCGAGGGAATCGCCGCGGTCCTCGCCAGCGAATCCGACATACTTCTCGTCGGAGAGGCCAGCAATGGGCGAGAGGCGATAGAGAAGTTCCGCGCTCATCGTCCGGACGTTACTCTGATGGATTTGCAAATGCCGGTCATGGATGGCATTGATGCGATTTGCGCCATCCGCAAGGATTTCCCCGACGCTCGCATCATTGTTTTGACTACATATAGCGGTGACGTTCAGGCTGTTCGCGCATTCAAAGCGGGGGCTTACGGTTATCTGCTCAAGAACATGCTCCGCAAGGAATTGATCGAAACCATTCGCTGCGTGCACGACGGAAAAAAAAGAATCCCTCCCGAAATCGCCGTGGAAATGGCGGAGCACCACGCCGACGACGCTCTGACCGACCGCGAAATCGAGATCTTGCGCCAAGTGGCTGCCGGCAACGCCAACAAGATCGTCGCTGATCACCTTTCCATTTCAGAGGAAACAGTAAAAGCGCACATGAGGAATATCCTTGCAAAGCTGAGCGCGAGAGATCGCACTCATGCGGTCACCATCGCCCTGAAGCGCGGCATCATCGATCTCAAGTGACAAGTCGATGGCCAACTTCCAGCCATCTCGGCCAAGCCGAATTCAAGAAAACTGGCTAGTTCCCGCAGCTCAAAAAGCCGGACTGGGTCAGCCAGTAATGATTGTTACAGGCCACTGTATCTAAGTGCTGTGTAGTGAGAGGATCGTCCGCCCCGCAGAGTTCCTCAACGTGTTGCAATTACCGGATGTCGACTCAGGTGGCTCATAGCTTCCTCGCAAATCTGGCAAGACCATGTTCTAGAAGGAGATGTTGGTAGGGGCGGTGGGGATCGAAATTACTGCTTTATTGGAAACAAAGGAGTTTTGCGGTGCGCCCTGGCCTTCTAAGGAACTGAAAAGAAAGGATGGGAATCGAAATAAATCCTTAGTGCCCCCTTATTGCCCCTGAAAAATTGCCCGAGAAGTGGCAATGCAAACGCGGATTTCTGAAGCACTCTGCGACTTGACTCCGAATTACCCGCCGCGGGCATAGGTCCCAGTCACGACGGTTGGGTTTGTCCGCAACGTTTATTTGGTTGTTGGCGGGCAACCGTTGAAGGTCCACGAGTCGGAAGGAAAATTGCGGATTGAGCTGACCGAAACGCGCTGCATGAATAAACGGTCAAATCTAGACGTGGTCAGACGTTACTTGCCCGTCGACACCGCGAGAAACCTAGTTTCTTGCCCGGTCCTGAATAGGAACCACGGCGGTCTTGCTCAGTTCCGCGTACTGACGAGCAAGTTCGTCCTCACCCAAATGCGAGTAGACGGTCGCCAAGAGGTAATACACCTGAAGGTCCAGTACGAAGCCGGATGGATCCGGAAGACGTGATGCCTGTTCGGCGTCCCGCCGAGCTTGCTCGTAATCGCCCAATATCATATTCAACTTGCCGCGCTCGTAGTAGACGGCCCGGGTCTCCGGGGCGAGCGACACGGAGCGATCAAGGTGCACCTTACTCTCTTGAAGTTTGCGCTCCTTCAACAAGAATCGGCCGTAGTTATAGTCAAGGAAGTAATCGAAAAGCGGCCCTTTGTTAACGAGTAGGCCTAGTTTGTAAGCCGTAGCAGCCTCTTGTGTTTCGCCCAAAGCTTCCAGACTGAGGCCCAGATAGTCGTAAGCGCGAGGATCTGAGGGGCGCAGAGCGACCGAAATCCGAAACTGCTCAACGGCTTCGCGATTGAGTTTGCTGTTGTCGAACAAAACGCCTAGTTGGAAATGAGCCTCCGCGTTCTTGGGCGCAATCCTGCAAACTTCTTCGAGCGTTTTGCGAGCTGCACCCGGTTCGCCCCTCATCGCGAGCATTTGGCCTTTGAGAATGAGGGCCTCAGGATATTCGCTTTTCAGGTTCAGTGCCTTTTCGGTGAGGTCGTATGCTTGGGGATAATCTTCTTGATCAAAGCTAAACTGGGCAAAGTAAAAGTACATACGAGGATCATCAGGAGACAACTCGACGGCTCGCAAAAACAGTTGTTCGGCGGCATCGACGTTTTTTTGCGACGCCCGGACGCGTGCCAGGCCTACTAAGACCTCTCCGCACGCAGGGCGAGATGATTCTAGAAGCAGCAAGAGACGCTCGGCTTCGACAGCATCACCCTTTGTGAGCGCTTGTTCCACTGAGCGAAGTGGATTTTCCAACCCAGAGCAGGCATTGAGCCTGCCTTTCTGATCTGCACGGGCGACCGGATCGAGGAGACCGGAATGAGCCCACACAAGTGAGGCTAGCGCCAGTCCGAACGTCACGCGCTTTGAGAGGCGGTCTGTCGCCTCTGGCATTCCCCAGACAGCCACTATTCCTTCACCATAAGAATCTGATTGGCAGAGAGATCTCTTAGAGTCTGTGTGCGTCCACTTGGCCACCGAATCTCAATCTCGCGAATACGACGGGCTGCACCCAATCCAAAATGGACACGTTTATCCGAGGCGCTTGCGTATCCGACTGCTGTAGTGACGTGGTTATACTGAACTTGTCCGGAGTCTGAAGTGAGTTTGATTTTCGCGCCTATGCCATCGCGATTGCTTTTGGTGCCTTGCAATTGAATGAGAATCCAGTGATTTTCAGAATTGCAAACGTTGTAGAGAACCTTCGCGGGTTCACCTATTGCTGAAACAACCACGTCGATTCGGCCGTCGTTGTTCAAATCGCCGAAGGCGCAACCACGGTGAGCAGCCGCTGATTGCAAAGCCCTCCCCGCTTGTGACGTGACGTTTTCGAACCGGCCATTCCCCAAATTCCGAAACAGGGCATTAGGCTGGCGGTAACGGTCGCGGCCATAAAAATCGGCGTTTTCGCTGGCATGCGAATTTGCCGTAAATAGATCCTTGTGGCCGTCATTATCAAAATCGTAGGCTCCTACTCCCCAGCCGCTCATTCTGAGGGTTTGGAAGCCAAGCCCGGAAGGGTAAGTAGAAGACCCAAAGAGCCCATGCCCCGAATTCAAATACAGAGGAAAGGTCTCTCCCCCTAGAGCTGTGACAATTAGGTCGGGACGACCATCATCGTTCAAGTCGCGAAAGTCCACTCCCATGCTGGACAATGGCAGTCCGTCCTCCGAGTAGGCAACGCCTGCTTCGACTCCGATCTCAGTAAACCTCTGCCCTTCGACATTCTTGAGCAAGAAATTCCTCGCTTGATCATTCGTGACAAAGACATCCATGAAACCGTCATCATCGAAATCGCCGACCGCAACACTCATCCCCTTCCCGATGTGCTCTGCTATCCCTGTCAACCCCGAGACTTCAGTGAATGTGCCGTCGCCATTATTGCGGTAAAGCAGGTTCGGCAAGCCCGAATAGAGTGAGGGGGAACAAGAGAGCCTGTTCCCATCATCTCCACAGACTTTTGAAGTCCTAAAGGACCAGTCCAAGTAATTTGTTACAAACAGATCGAGCAGTCCGTCGTTGTTATAATCGAACCACGCGGCACCGACGGACCACAGTTTGCGTCCACTACTATCAACGCCCGACAAAGCAGCGTGCTCGGTCATATCGGTGAAGGTACCATCACCGTTATTGTGATAGAGGGTGTTGCGATTTACTCCGGTCACGTAAAGGTCGGTCCAGCCGTCATTGTCGAAGTCGGCCGCAGCGACTCCCATGGAATATCCCTCTCCCTGAAGGTCAGCACGCTCCGTTACATCCGTAAACGTGCCATCTCGATTGTTCCTGTAAAGCCGGTTGTAGAATGTGGGATTGTCCTTTTCCAGGGCCGGAATCCGTGCGCCGTTCGTGAAGAAAATGTCCAGGAATCCATCGTTGTCGAAATCGAAGAGCGCGACGCCACCGAGCGTAGAGTCGATCAGGGGTTTATCCGGCGTAGTGCTGTTGTTCAGGACGAAATCGACATACGAGGTCTTTTGCCGGTTTTCGAAGCGAATTTGGCGTGCTAAATACGAGGATGCCGACGACGCTTTCCGGGCGCACGCTGGCGCCAAACCGATCGCGGCTAAGCCTTTGAAGCCCAGCTCAACAAAGTGCCTGCGATGCATTTGGGTAAGCGTCATCTTCTAAACGGCTGTAGAAGTGCCGCACCAACAGGTAATTTCTCCGGTTGATGCTGCGGCTATATGCGTACTGAAGAAGCCACACTTTAAGAGTGCCTCTACGAGCGTCAAATTGTCCCGCTCGGCGATAGATTTCCAAGAACACTGACTGGGTTAAGTCCTCAGCTTCATGCGCGTCGGCGCAAACCAGCTCGAGCTCATCAAGGAAGGCACCGGCATTCTTCCCGTTTTGAAGCGGTGACTTCGCACTCTCTCGCCAAACGACCTCTTCGCCACCTGTCCCGGGAGCGGCGCCTCGCAAAGGGCCATCCATCCGGGGGTGTTGCGGATGGATGGCCGGCGGTCGGACTTAATGCGCCAGGTGCTGCCCGAATTGAGTCGACGTTTTTCTAATTCGTATTCCTTGCAGACTGAGGCGCTTATTGATTGCCTCGACCTCGAGATTGGATCGGGACTCGACTCGTTCTGCACAAAGCCGATATTTTCGGGCGACTTTTTGGGACTCCAGCCCGCCCCGCACTCCCAATTTCAGAAACCCCCTACGCGGGGCTGCCCACAGGACGACCAGCCTCGCGAGTTCTTAGAAAGTCAGCTTCAGGGCAAGTTGGATCTGCCTAGGGTTCGTCACGGTGCTTGAAATGCGACCCTCGGCAGGGTCGCCGACCCCTGAGTCCGGCACACCCAAGTTCTGGATGTTGAAGAGGTTGAAGAACTCCCCCCGGATTTCGAGATTCGTCGTTTCACTAACTGGGAACTTCTTGAAGAGTGAAAAGTCGGCGAAATAAACGGGCGCTGACCGAAGCGTGTTCCGCCCTGAGTTGCCGTAACTGAACGAGGGCACTGCGAAGGCACTCGGGTTGAACCACTGCGCCGCCGTCGGGTTCGAAACGTGTGGGTTTCCTACCAGGTTCGGGCGCGCAGAGCTCCACCAGGAGACTGTATTACCGATATTCGCCACATCACCGTTCACGTATACGGTAAAAGGCTGTCCCGATCGCAGTTGCACCACTGAATTCACCTGCCAGTTGCCCAGAAGCCAACTCGCAGCTCCATGGTGGTCGAAGTACTTCTTGCCTCTGCCGAATGGAAGCTCATAGATCCCGGTCATGGATAGAAAGTGTGGGATGTCATAGGATGACACACTGCGGCTTCCGTTTGGATTGTAGTAGTCCTGCAGTTGCCCAGAGGCCGTTCCGTTCTCTGCTGCGAACCAGCCGCTGGAACCTATATCAATCGTTTTCGACCAGGTATAAGAGACCAGACCGTAAAGACCGTGGGCAAACCGGCGTTCCAACTTTGCCTCTAGCGCATTATAGTTGGCGTTACCAGTGGAGGTGCCTAGGAAGTTCGTACCACCCCACCAGGGGGCTGGCCGCCGCGCATTAACCTCGGCGGGACTCCCCGGGCCCGGCGTTCTGGCCGTATTCCACAAACCGGTCTCATCCAGCCGGTCCGAATAGCTCCCCAAATAGCCGATGGAGAGTGCCAAATTATTGGTAACCTGTCGCTGAATCTCGAGGTTCCACTGCTGTGACCTGGCATCCTGTCGGGCCGGGTCGAAGAACCAGTTGGTCTGAGTCCACGGGGTGGGAGCGGGGAGAGGAGTACTTGCCGCCCCGAAGGTCTGTTCAATAGAGGTTCGCGGCTGGCCCAATTGGTTCCAGCTTTTCAGCGACCAGCCCCCCGCCGCTGCCGGCCATGACCCAAGAATACCTTTCCAGTCCTGGTTAATGCCCGTCAGCGGGTCAAACGTGATGCCATAACCGCCGCGGACCACTGTATTTGGGGTTACACGCCATGCGACCCCTACTCGCGGGCCCCACTCATCCCACTCCGGCTTCGGCCCAAAAGCTGTCCCATACGGCGACAGCTTGATGTGGTCCCCAAAAGGGATCTGCGACAGGGGAGCAGGCAGGCAAGGAGCCTTGCCGACGTCGCTGCAGAGCCCCGGCATTTGGTTGAGCCCAATCCAGTAATCTCCGTTGGGGACGGGTCCCGCGTCAAAAAGACCCGGCCCTGGAGAAAAGGCGCCTCGATGGTCAAACCGCAGACCAAAAGTCAGCGTCACGTTGTTGTTCAGCTTCCACTTATCCTGGGCAAATCCTGCCCATACGGGAACCCTGTCCGTTAGAGCGATGAAAAGGGGGAATATGTTGGTTTGGCTTGGCAGGCCCAGGAGTGCGGAGGCGAGCGAAGATCCGGTCGTTCCAGCTTGCTTCGGATTGGCTGTAGTGTCGTTCGTGAACTGGAATTCGCCATGCGTGGGAAACGTCTGGTCGGTGCCATGGTGTATGTACTGCCCACCGAACTTGAGATCATGCCTCCCGTGCACCCAAGTCAGACTGCCTGAAATTTGGTAAAGCGGACTACTGTGTGTGGTGGAGTTCTCCATCCCCACCGAACCCCACGGCGAGGCCAACTGAAGGAGACTGCCGCCTTTGCTGGGAAAGCCCAGCCCCATCATGGGGGCCAACCCCTGGCTATTTTTCGCGGCAAATCCCACGTTGTTCCTGTCGTTGTATCCACCCCGAGTTTCCAGCATCAGCGTTGGGGTGAACACATGGTTCCAGCCCGCCCTAACGAGCCTGCCTGTCTCAAACCCTCCCGTGGTTTGCAGGACAGTCAACGAGTTGTCTCGCCTTACGCCTAGTTGGCTGTAGCCAAAGAACAGGCTGTCCTTGTTGCCGAGCTGTTCGTCGATCCGAACGTTGTATTGATTGGAATCGCTTATATTCGACCGCGTCACGATAGCGTTATGCACGGGGTCACCGGTTAGGTTGGGGGAGCCGTAGTAGGTGCTAAGGAAACTCACGATTGTCTGATCGATTCGCGACGAGGGAATCATATTCGGACAGCCAGCCGCGTTCTTACAGGCAGAGTTGAAATTTGGAGAACTGGAATCGGATGACGCACCAAATTGAGCGCGAGTAAACTGACCAGGGTTGCTGGGGTCTGGCTGCGTCGTCGCTGGATCGTAGATATTCTGGTTCAGAATGGAGCTCGAGAAGTCACCGGAGAGTTCCGCGGCGGTGGGGACCACATACCGATTCTGGGCCGCCTGACGGTAGCGCCAGCCTTCGTAAGCAAAGAAGAAAAACGTACGGTTCCGCCCATGGTACAGCTTAGGAATCACCACCGGCCCGCCGAAAGTGCCTCCGAACTCGTTTTGACGGAAAGGCGATGGCGAGCTCCGGAATTCGTCCCGGAAAGGGTCACGGGCGTCAAACACGTTGTTGCGAACGAACTCCCAAGCGCTCCCGTGGAAGCTATTGGTTCCGCTACGCGTGACCAGGTTAACCATCCCGCCGAGCACGCCGCCAAATTCCGCTTCATCGTTGTGGGTCTGCACTTTGAACTCCTGAATGGCATCGACGACGATCGGCACGGTATATGTATTTAAGTTCATGTCGTTATTAAGGACGCCATCCGCCATATAGAGGGTCGAGCGGTTCCACTGGCCCCCGATCGCGGGCGCCGCAACAACGGCCGACGGCACGCTAAGCACGTTGCCAACGCCGGTCCATTGGGCCGTGCTGATCGGCGTCACGCCGGGAACCAGCGTTAGGAGTTGGGTGAAGTTCCGGCCATTGAGCGGCAGCTCATGAATGGCTTCCTGTGTGATGACGGTTCCCAGTTCAGAGCCGGTAGTGTTCACTGACCCGGATTCGGACTGAGCAACCACCGTAACTGACTCGGCCGAAGAACCAACCTGCATCAAGAAATTTCGCGAGATATTGTCTTGAACGTATAACTTGACGTCCGTTACGGACACGGTTCGTAAGCCTTGTCTATGCACATTCATGACGTAATTGCCGGGGGGCAGAGAGGGGAATGCATAGACACCTTGATCGTTCGTCTTCGTCGACGCCACAATGCCGGTATCGGTATTTCTGATTTCAACTTCAGCATCAGGTACAACCGCGTTGGTCTGATCGGTGATGCGCCCGGATATAGAAGCCTTCTCGGTCTGTGCGAACACGTATTGCGCTGAGGGACCGAGTAAGCAACCAACCACCAAGCAGAGAAAGAATCCGGTAACAAGACCCGGCGTATTTTTCTTCATGGCCACTCCCCTTTCCCAGTATTCCGGCCAAATGTGAGATCTGCCCCAGTCTTCAACCATTTTTTCCGATCGAAGCCATGACGGAACGACACAAGGTGCAAAACTATGGGCATGAGGCGAGGGGAATGACGTCGGGTTGTGTAACAAACTAAGGGTGGTTCGGCTGACCGCGCAAGTAGGCGTACATCAGACTCGGGCCCTTTGGGTGTGAGGGGTCGCTATCAGAACGCTCGAAGGTGACAAAAACGGAGTCAATCTCCCGCAGAACCTTTGGGTCATCGCATCTGAACATCCAGCGGCTTTGGGTTTTATCGTCGGAATAAAAAATTCCTAGCTTTAGTGGGCGTTGATTTGGCCCTTCTTTTTTCGCCCAAATCTGGTATTGATAGTTGGCCTTCTGCATCTTCTGTTCATTCAAATCGTATGCATAAAAGATGAGCGACTTGTCTTCTGTAAAAAAGATTCGGCCGAACGCAGGTCGACTCTTGCCCCGCGCGTCGGTATCCACGACGTCTACGATGTGAAGGTTGCGAGCGCCCATCAGATCCGTCACGTGATGACTTGCGCGCAGAAGTTGGCGGTCCTGATCCAGCAAGGCGGACTTCTCGTTCAAAGCATCCTCTAGATCCTTCAGCTTTGCCTGATCGAACATAGATCTTGCTTCGATATCTTTTGCGTGCGCTTTTTGCGCGCTCACTTCTTGTTGTGCAGTCGCTACGACGGATTCCGTCCTCCCAAGTTCTCGCAGTGCGGAGTCGAGCTTTGCCAGCAACGCATCCCGATCCAAAACGATATTTCGACGATCCTGCGAAGTGGCTTTGAGGTTTGTTTCGACGCCAGCCAACTGTTCATCCTTTTTACGCAATTCAGTGCTCAAGCGCTCGATCTGAAGCTTAAGGTCTGAGTTGACAGCGCTTAGCTCCTGGATGCGTCTGTCGAGCGCTGTCATTGTGGGCGGTCCGCTCCCAATGCTGTTCGGTATGGCCGCCGAGGTATCCTTTCCCTTGTCGAAACGACGGCTCCAATTGAAGTAGCTACTGGAGCCGACCACCGCCAGAATCACTCCAGCCGCAATCGCTGCTGCCCATCCCGGCCGAAAGAGTCTTTTGGAAGGGAGTGCGCGGACAGGCGCAGCAATTTTTGTATTCTTGTCGACTTCACTCGAAAATACGATCCCTTCCCGTTTAGCGCGATCAAAGAAGCGGCGAGTGAAAAGCTCCGAGTTCAATGCTTCTTCCAGATCCCTGCCGGATAGGGACGGTGCCTGCCTGGGTGCAGCAAACTCCTGGGACGCAACATTCAGATAGTCGAAATATGCTTGGCGACACGCATCACATTCTGAAGTGTGTTGCTCTAGTTGGGCGAGCTCCTCGGCCGTGGCTTGTCCAATGCTCGCGGCTGAACAGAGCTCTTCAAAATGCTCGTGTTTCACG
>WNFR01000109.1_pt1 | contig 76316 bp, 69 predicted proteins | sample 5400221 | NCBI WGS metagenome assembly WNFR01 (sample SAMN13153357, study PRJNA577476) | soil metagenome | isolation source: 40 cm soil under Madrone tree | place: USA:California | collected 2016-06-14
AATTCTTGTCGAGTTGCTCGGAGGATTGGCTGTGATTGTCGGAGCATTTATCCCTCTCGCCAGTATCCCGATGACAATTGTGCTGCTTCTCGCCATCTTCACCGTACACCTGCCGAATGGCTTCAGCTCCATCAAGCTCCAGTCGGTGGTCGCGGCCGGAGCTCACTTCGGACAGCCGGGATACGAGACGGACCTGCTGTACCTTGCGGGCTTGGCCGCGCTGGTATTGGGTGGGTTGGGACCCTTCGCGCTTAATCGGCTGCGACGTGACAGCCGCCATTGATTTCGAGTTCCCCTGCAACAGTATGGTTACCAATGCACGGTTGACGTCATCGCTTCAGACCCAGCCCTCTCTTTCGAGAGATCTCTATTGCATGGACTACATAATAAAGGGAGAGAACGTCGGCTAATAAGCACCTTCTATTTTTTCGCGGCTTCGGTCATCCGCGAGACAGCCCAGGATTGCAGCGCTTTGAGTGCCGGGCGAAGGGCCGTCCCAACCTTTGTCAACCTGTATTCCACTCTCGGTGGCACCTCAGGCAGGACCGGTGCTCCGAAGAGATGAAACAAGATCAATATCTTCCATCTACCTTCGATAGTTCTTATGGCCTCTTCGAGTTCCGCCGTGGAGCACGTTCGTGGCAAGGACTGTTGGTTCATTTTGTTCAAAGTCTGGTCACTAAAAGGTAAGTATTGCACTTTTTAGTGCGTTCTTGCGATGTCTCCACCAGAGACTTAGCATCAACAAAACGGGTTGACAACGAAGGAGCAAACCTTGATCGCAGTGGTGACCGGAGCAAGTCGAGGCGCAGGTAGAGGCATAGCAATCGCCTTAGGTGCGGCGGGGGCGACCGTCTATGTGAGCGGGCGGAGCGTGGCGGCTGGCGACTCGCAATATGGTGGCACGATCCGCGAGACTGCTGATCTTGTCACAACGTCCGGAGGGAGAGGAGTTGCTGTCGCTGTGGATCATGAGGACGACGGAGCTGTGGCCGCATTTTTCGAGCGCGTGAAAGCAGAGCACGGCCGCATGGATATTCTTGTGAATAATGCCGCGAAGCTGGTAGGTGCTCCAGCGCCGGGCGGCTTCTGGGAGAAGCCTATCGAGGCCGCCGATGTGATTACCGTCGGCCTGCGCTCGCATTTTGTGGCCGCTTATCACGCCGCTCCTCTACTCATCACAAACGGTCATGGCCTGATCGTGAACACCGGCTACTATGGAGCTGTTTCCTATCACTACGGCCCAGCCTACGGCGCGCAGAAAGCCGGTGCCGACAAGATGGCTGCCGATATGGCGAAAGAACTAAGACCCTTCAATGTGGCAGCAATTTCTATCTGGATGGGGCCTCTTGATACAGAACGCGCGCGTGCTTATCTTGCAAAGCTGCCGGAGGACGCAAGACCAAAGCTGCGAAGAGAATCACCGCAGTTTACAGGCAGGCTGATCGCCGCCCTCTATGGGTCCGGCGAAAGGATGAAGCTTTCGGGGCGCGCTTTGATCGGCGCGGAATTAGGAGCCAGACTCGGCGTTACAGATATCGACGGCACTGTTCCTCTATCCTATCGTTACGAAATGGGTGGACCTCCAGAGCTGCATATGAGTCTCGTTTCCTGATTGATTTCGACGCGTGCTGCACCATGAACCGTGTGAATGCTGGTGGCTTCGTAGGGGCACCTCAGCACACGAGACCGCCGCCAAATCGACGTCCGTTCCCAACGCTTTCCCACACGATCAACGTGTTGACCCCAATCTCGTGTCCCTACGGATCCTTACCTATCTCTGAGAGTGGAGCGGGCGATGGGAATCGAACCCACAGGGAAGGCGCTTCCGGAACTAGAAAACAAGCGGTTTCGCGCGAATGCTTATGCCAAGTGTGATTAGCGTGTGAATTTTCGCGGTATGTGGGGCCACGTAGGCAACGTAGAGATACATCGCCATCTCACCCCCTCAAATCTCCGATAGGCGGGCAGTGCAGCAATCTCTCCACGAAGCGAAGGAATCGCGTCGCACTCGGCTCGGGCACCACTCCAATAGGTGGGAATTTCATCCGCGATCCCTATTCGTTGATCTTTGCCGTGAAACCGATTCCCCGGCGCTTGGGCTCGGGCTCCTTCATCAGGCTACGAATCGCGTCAAACACCACCTTGAACTGCCGATCGTACTTGTTCTCCAACGCCACGAGTTTGTGCGCCAAATCTTGGTGCGTTGAGACTGCCTGTCGCAGGCGAATAAACGCCCTCATGATCTCGATGTTTACTTGGACGGCGCGTTCACTTGTAAGGACGGAGGACAGCATGGCGATCCCCTGTTCCGTGAAAACGTACGGTGCATACTTCCGGTGCTTTCCGCGCCCGGTCTTTAAGGCGCCAGATTGGCTCCTTAAAGAAGCAGACTCCTCAACCGCAAGTTGGAACATGAAATCGGCCGGAAAGCGACCCGGATTGCGACGCACTGCACGGGTAAGCGCCTTTGTCGCCACCTGATACAAAGCGGCGAGGTCAGAATCAAGCAGTACCCTCTGGCCACGAATGACGAGGATGTTCCGCATGATCACGTCGGTATCGACAGTAACTGACCTGGCGCTGGCCATCATGCAACTGTAGTCCGTCCGGGTGCTGCCATCCTCAGCACAAATGCAGGTGACCAGGCAGATTGAGCGCTCGCTGTCGGCCAACTGCCGTCGGCCACGGCGCTGACTGAACATCCCTGAAGCTGTCGTTCGTAGGTTGCGGTAGGCTATGCAAGTGGCATGCCGATTTTCACCCTACACGAGGACGAATACCGGCCTTGGCTGAGATAACCTTTTTGCCTTCATGGAGCGCTTGGCACCATGGTTGATAGCGGTCTGAACTCGTTCTGGATTTCGTTTCCCGAGGATCCGGACTTTCCCGTAGGATTTGGCGTGACCGCCTGGTCGCTTGCGGACGCGTATGCTTTGCTTGAAGCCAACGGATATACGTTTCATTTGCGTTCAAAGGAGACGAGGGTTCACGAGGGGGTAACAGTCACCGATCTTCGCCAGATGCGAAATGCGCACCATGTGGAAAGGTATATGGGTCCGATTGTCACTCGAGGTGTGTGGCATCCCGCGCTCAATGTGGGATTCGGTGCGCCGGGCGACGTCACAAGCCGACGCGATGATTAGCGGGTATCTGGGGCGTGTTACTTTTCTCATAATCGACCCCAGGCGCGGTCTACAAAGCTGCCGCTCGTGATCGTCCACTTCGGGTCGATGAGGACCGCTCGCGGACCGGGCTCAATTCACCGCTGTTAAGTTGGATGTCCGGGGATGTCTGTTAGCATCGGCGTGTTGCCCGTCGCGAGGAGAGTTTCATGACAGCCTTCGTTGGGCGCTGTGCGCGCACTCTCTTTCTTGTTTACTCAGGCGTATCCCTTGGCGGTGCGCATCGGAGAAGCCTGTAATGGATTCGAGTACGTTGAATCAATTTGCGACCCGTTATACGGCTGCTTGGTGCAGCCAACACGCTGCGAGCGTTGCCTCATTTTTTGGAGAGCAGGGATCTCTCAAGATCAACGACGGGGTGCCTGCAATTGGGCGGACTGCAATCACCAATTCCGCGCGGAGCTTCATGACCGCCTTTCCCGATCTCGTGGTCAAGATGGATCGCCTCGTTGTGAGCGGCGCCAAGACCGAATATCACTGGACGTTGATCGGAACCAATACGGGTCCCGGCGGCGCGGGAAAGTTTGTCCGGATCAGCGACTATGAGGAGTGGCGCTTCGGCCCCGACGGGCTGATAGCCGAGTCATTAGGCCATTTCGATGCGGCCGACTACCAGCGTCAATTGAACGCTGGTGGTCGGCGGCCGTGACATCCAACACAATTGTCGGCTGGCTGATATGCCGTCGCTAAAGCTGCCGTTCGCGACGGACCGCTTAGGTCGTGAGTCGCCCTTCAACTCCGCCGCGGTCAACTGTTGGCCGCAGATATGCTTTGAGGTAATAGGAAGGAATGGGCTGCTCCACCGGTAGAATTGAGCGCAAGACCTGGGTCCAACGGAAGGGTGATTCACAACCATGGACAAGAAGCCAACCCCGGAGGAACTCCGAAAGCGCCACGAAGAAGCGGTCGAGCAGTCGATCGCCGCCTTCCCCTACCAAAGTATTGAGGTCGAGGGCACAGAGGCCCTTGCAACCTGGGAAGGACTACGCCTCACGCATCCCGGATCATCGCCGGTGGTGGTCGGAGGTCTGGAGGACTTCAAGAGGATCGTGGAGGGAGCGACGGCATGGCCGGGAGGACCGGCCCATAGAACTCCTGCGCAAATCATCGAGACCGCGGATCGGTTGCATCATCCCGAGGACTTATATCGTCAGCATGAGCGCGATGCGGCCGAGATGCGCGAGCGAATCGAGCAGCTCAAGCGTGAGAGGCCCGATTTGACTCCGCCGCCGAAGTTTCAGCTGCCGGATTTCCTCAAGAAGACCTTCGGCGGGAAGTTTAGCGTGGCGAGCGGCGATGAGATGATCGAATCGACGCCGCCCTGGGGTGAGCCCCGCATCGGAGAGTCGCCCACCGAGCCCATGGGCGCGCCCGAGCTATCGGTTGCGACCGAGACGCTCACCGGCGCACCGCTCGAGAAAGTCCAGATCGTGATCTTGCCGACCGATGACTCATCGACGATCCCCGCCTATCTGCACTGGGGCCATTGGAACGGGTGCCCCGCGCCCGAATATCACATCGCTGCTCTTCGCTCGTGGCGCGAGCGATTCGGAGCGGAGCTCGTCGGCTTGAGTCACGACGTCATGAACGTCAGGGTCCAGAGCAGGCCGCCAACCCGCGAGGCGGCCCTCGAGCTCGCTCGCGAACAGTACGTCTACTGCATTGATATCGTCGATCAGGGAGTTCAAACATTGAGCGCATTGGCTGCCGTGCTGATGGAAAGCGATTGGTGGTACTTTTGGTGGGACTGAACAGCCGTCAGCGCGTGAAGCTCGAGCGTCCCATCAAGCCGAAGACGTGCGCTCCGGCCGATCTGGATCGACGGAATCACACAATCTATTTTTGTGAACCGCTGCGTGTCACTGTACGTGTGAATCTCGGGGCAAAGCGGGGATGCGTGAGGCCATGAGACCGCCACCACCTCAGCCTCGATTCCCAAGACTTTTTCCATCGGATCAATGTCTTGACGCAATTTTGTGGGCCCTGCGTGGCCTGGCGTTGCCTTAAGAGTGGAGCGGGCGATGGGAATCGAACCCACGCGGGTGACACCTCCGGAGCTTGAAGACAAGGGGTTTTGCCTCACGCCGAATCCCAAGTGCGATGGGCGTGTGAATTTTCGTGGTATGTGGGGCCACGTAGGGATACGTCGGCGAGCGGAATCCCGAGCTCGTGCCTACCAGTCGCACTATTGGCGTTCGATCAGACGGCTTTCGACCGAACTGCGAAGATGCTTCGCGACCAGCGCGCTGCTCTAGGCGGAATCGGCTGCCAACTCAATCGAGATGCCTGGCGGCACGATGTTTCTCTATTAGCGGCGTCGAAGGTGATATCCAACTATTAATTGTGTATATGTATAGGCGGCAGTGCAGTCAAGTGGGCCGCCGATATTGATTCCGTAATGCACCATAGAATCGGAATCGCCAACTAGTCGTGCACTGTCGCTGACGGGAGTTGGCCAAAAGCGTCAGTTCACAGGGAGGACTGGGGATGCACACGCTTGGAAGCGCGACGATCGCGATTGTGTCGCTCTCGCTGGTGCTATCGCTCAAGTCAGGCGGCGCATCAGCTCAGAACTCGGCAGCTAATGCGGCCACCGAGGCCTCACCGGAAGGGCTCGAAGAAATCGTCGTAACCGGCACGCGTCAGACCGGGCTCAAGGCGGCAGACAGTGCAGCGCCCATTCAGATACTGAGCGCCGAGATATTGGCTCGAACCGCCAGCCAACCGGACCTCATCCAAACGCTCGCGGCAATCGTGCCTTCGCTGACTGCCCAGGCCTTCGGCCTCGATGCGTCTAACGCTACCTTGCAAGCCAAGCTCCGTGGCTTGAGCCCAAACCACGTGCTCGTCCTTATCGACGGCAAGCGCCGGCACCCCACGGCTAACCTGGCAGTCCAGACCGGTGACTTCACCGGTGACTTCCAGGGTGGTGCCGGCGCCGATTTGAATTTCATCCCCAGCGCCGCGATCGGCCGCATTGAGGTGCTGAGCGAAGGTGCGGCCGCACAATACGGGTCCGACGCGATCGCTGGCGTGATCAACATCATCCTGAAGAAGGACTCCGCGGGAGGTTCGTTGAACGCAAGCTACGGCGGCTATTACGACGGCGGCGGAATCACCCATGACGTATCGGGCAACATTGGTTTCGAGCCGTGGGACGGCGGCTATCTTAACTTTACCGCTGAAGTGCGCAATCACGGCTCCAGTTACCGTAGCGGTATCGATCCGCGCTTGACCAACTCAGCCAGAGTTTACCCCGACACCAATGAGCAATTGGTCCCTGGGTATCCGCATCTAAACCGGATCTATGGAGACGGCCGGACGCAGGTCAGGATTGCCTCGTTCAACGGGGGTACCCGGTTGGGAGACGACGCGGAATTCTATGTCTATGGAACATACGCCAACAAAAATGTCCGCTCTTACGAGAACTACCGGCCGCCGAGTATTATTTCCTATACGGATCCTGCTGGCGCGATGACGTACCAATACCCGTACGGCTTCAGTCCTCAGGAAGCGACCCACGAGATCGACTACGGCTTGACGTCCGGGGTCAAGGGCAAGATGGTTGGCTGGAATTGGGACGTGAGCACCACCTACGGCGACGACGACGTCAAGCTGTCTACAATCCACTCAGGGAATGTAGGTCTCTACGCCGCCACCGGTGCCTCACCGGCGGACTTCTACGATGGCCGGCTGAAGGCGACGCAGTGGACGTCGAACCTGGACCTCAACCGAGACTTTGAAGTAGGTCTCGCAGGTCCGTTGAATGTGGCTTTCGGTGCGGAGTATCGGCGCGATACCTACACGATCGAGGCGGGCAGTTTCGCGTCCTATACGTTAGGCGGAGCAGCATCGTATTCAGGCTTCACGCCGATCGACGCCGGTACCCATGACCGCACAAACTACGCCGGCTATGTCGATCTTGCGGTGAAGCCGACCTCCGGGCTACTGGTGGACGCCGCCGGCCGCTTTGAACACTACAGCGACTTCCGTAGCAAAACGATCGGCAAACTCACCGCTCGTTACGACTTCGTACCGGAATTTGCACTGCGCGGCACGGTCAGTACGGGCCTTCGCGCGCCAACGCTCGCTGAAGAGTATTACCGGCAAACCTTCACTGCACCGATTTTCACTGGTGCCCAGTTGGCGCCGAATTCGGCGGCTGCCTCGAATTTGGGCTTGCCCGGCGGTTTGAAGCCCGAGACGTCCCGCAACTACAGCATCGGCTTCGTGTTCAGAGCGTTGCCGAAACTCACTGCCACTCTCGATATCTACCAGATCGACATCAGGAACCGCATTGTCGGCAGCGGCACGATTTTTGGTTCGCTCGGCGGAACAATCCTGAATCAGAACGTCCTCAACGCGATCGCTGCCACCGGCGCGGAAGTGTTGAATGTGCCGAACACTGGGGTAAATCTTTTCCTGAACGGTGCGGATACCCGTACGCGCGGCGCCGACCTGGCGTTTGACCTTCCGGTTGACTACGAATTTGGCCGCATCGACTGGTCGCTCGGGGCTACCTACGCGCAAACCACGCTCACCAACCTCGCCGCGGGAACACCCCAACTGGATGGTCAACTGTTGTTCGACGCGACCGCCATTTCCGATCTCGTTACTGCGGCTCCGAGATTTGCATTCAATCTGGGCTCGCTCTGGACTCTGGGCAAACTCACGGTCAATCTTCGTGAGCAGATTTTCGGGCCGTCGAACGAGTGGGAGAGCGACTATGGAGAGACCAACGGACACAGCCTTGTCTACTACAATACGCGGATCGGCACGACGGCGATCACGAACCTGGATCTCAGCTATCAAGCGAATAAACACCTGAAGCTTGACATCGGGGCGAACAATCTGTTCAACCGCTATCCGAACCAGACCAACAGCACGTTGCTGTACTACTTCCGCCGGGCTCTTGACAACGCGGCGGTGTTCATCTATCCCGGGTTCTCGCCATACGGGTTCGACGGCGGATATTATTACGTTCGAGCGGGCTATCGCTTCTAGGCGAGTGCGAATATGTCGCAACCATCGCAGCAGGACACAAACAACACTTATCCTCGATTTCGTGTCGATGACCTCGAAGTCGATACGGGCAAAGCCGTCGTCACGCGCAACGGCGTGGAACTCCCGCTCCCGAAATTGTCGTTCGATTTGTTGCGCGCACTGATTGAAAGCGCACCTTCGATTGCCACGACCGACAGCCTGCTCGATCGGGTGTGGCCAGGGCTGGTGGTGAATCCCGAGACGGTTGCCGCACGTGTGAAACTGCTGCGTGACGTCATCGGCGACGATCCGAAGCAGCCGCGTTATATTTTGGGGGTCCGGGCGCGCGGATACCGGTTGATCCCACCGGTTGAGCGATTGGTGGATTCGCAGTCCGTGGAACAATCGCCGCCCCCGTCTGCTGAGCACGTCCATCCCTCTATTGCTGCCGGCGCAAACGTCGGCTCCGCCAACAAAAATTCCAGCCGCACTCGAAACTTCACCGTTCTGGGGATCGCTGGCTTAGCGCTTCTCGCAGCGCTAGCCGCCGGTCTAGTGATAGTTCGAATGCGCGCCGCCCCGCCGCGCGGCGCAGCTGAACCCCCCCGCGTTGTAGTTGAGAAGGCCGCTCTCCCCTCGCACACCGTGGCTGTACTGCCATTTGCGAGTCTTGGAGGTCAGCCGGCCGACGAATTTGTCGCTGCCGGATTCGCCGAAAGTATGAGGCTCAGACTCGGCAGCTTATCGCAGCTCGTCGTCATCGCATCGGGCTCGTCGGCCGCGTACAACGGAAAAAATGTAAATGCGACGACCATCGGTCGGGAGCTCAATGCTCGCTATTTGCTGCAGGGTACGTTGCAGCGCCAGGCGGATTCGATACGAATTTCCGCCCATCTTGTCGATGCCGACAATGGGCAGGACGTCTGGTCGGTCGCATTCGACCGCAAGACCAGCGACATTTTTTCCATCGAGGATGAAATCTCCGGAAGAGTTACTCATGCTCTCAAGGTCACGCTCGACGCACCAGACCGGGAGCGCATCGCAAACCCAGGCACGGCCAGTCTCGACGCCTATCTCGAGTATCTCCAGGCGCGCGGCTATGTGATGGGGACTATGAAATTGCCGGCTGTACAGCGCGCAATCCAGCACTACGAACGCGCCATTGAGCTCGATCCAAGCTTTTCGGCTGCCTATAGCGGACTTGCCGAAGCAAAAATTGACTCCTGGGATTATGGCGATTTCGACCAATCGAAGTGGAAGCACGCTCAAGCCGACGTCCGCCAACTCACCGCCAAAGCGCTGCAGTTTGACGACCGGAACGCCGAGGCATATGGGGCACTGGCGTACGTTGAAGATGACCGGACGCGCCGCGGCGTATATAACCGCCATGCGGTGGCCCTCGAACCGAATTCTGCCCGCTCACATTTCGATCTGGCTCAAGAAGCTGTGGGGGAGTGGATGGGAACGAAGTCGTACATAACGGCACTGCCCGAGGCTGAAACCTCGCCGAGCGCCGTGGACGAGAAGCTCTTTCATCTGGACAAAGCCATGGAAATCGATCCATTGGCCACACTCTATCCGGTTGTAAAGGCACAGACCCTTTGGTTTCAAAGGACTGCGGAGGCTGCCCAGGTCGAACCCCTCTTGCTGCAAGCGCTCGACCGCAATCCTGCTGATCAGGCGCTGAGCCTTCTGGCCCTGTTCCACTTCACGCAAGGCCGGGAGGCTGATGCCGCCAAATTGATGGAGCAGGCTTTTCTTCAATCTCAGGATCCCACGTCACTCGGTTTCATCGACTGCCTCGCGCACATATACGTGTCTGTCGGAGACGTGACGGCAGCCGAAAATCTGATCACGCGGTCGAAGAACAGAGCGCTGCCGGTCATAACACTGGTCGCGCGACGCGAATGGGAAGCTGCAGCCCTCCTTGTCTATCAGAACCCCGACCCCGTTACAGTAATGGACATTTCGACTATGGTCTTCGCGGTCCGGATGGCTGCGCATCAGAATCATCAACTCGCCAGAGCGCGTAAACTGCTGGAGGACTACGCCCAGGTGAAATGGGATGCCCACGGCTCGCCAATCCCTCAAGTTCCGATGTCATCGGACATGACGACAGCGGTCGGGCTGGCCGATATCCTGCAGCTGTCCGGCGAAACAGAGCGCGCGCGCAAAATACTGGAGATGTCGCTCAGCTCGATGGATACCGCCGCGTTCAAGTTCAAGCGCGGAAATCGCTGGTTCTGGTTGCAGCGCAGCCGAGTGCTGGCCATGCTCGGCCGGGACGAGGAGTCCCTTGCCGCACTGGAGCACGTTGCGACCAGCGGGATGGGCCAGAAATGGACAGAGGTTGACCTGGACCCGGCCTTCGACCACCTGCGCCTGGAACCCAGATTTCAGGATTTCCTGAGCGAACGAAAGCGGCACACCGCGGAACAACTCGCACTAATCCAGCAAATGCGTGCAAGAGGCGAGATTCCGTCACAGGCGTCTAAATAGCGACGCATAAGTGGATGGTGCGCTGCGCACATTCGTGCGCGCCCAAACGGAAGTTTTTAAGCCGGTTTGCTGACCGGAATGGACTCTTTGGCAAAAACTTAAGCAAATCTTCGCGCTAGCTTGAGCCGACCTTCATGCCCGCACCGGGCTGTCTCCGTAGCTTGTGAATCGTGTTCAACACTCGCATTCACAACCAACGTTTAGGAGACGGGCATGACAACTAAGACCAAAAGTCAGTCGAAATCAATCACTTCCGTCATTGCAGCCAGCCTCGTTATGCTGAGCTGGGCAGCGTGTAGCCCGCAGGCGCTAGCTGCGGACGACATCGTGATCGGTGTCAAAAAAGTCAGCTACGGGGATCTAAATCTGGATACCGAAGCCGGCGCCAAGGTTCTCTATCATCGCCTTCGTCGTGCGGCCGGCGAGGTTTGCACCTCCCTCGAAAGCATGGATGCGGTGCTAAGGGCCACATGGAGCGCGTGCTACCACCATGCCATGAATTCAGCCGTTGCTTCCGTCAACAAGCCGGCGGTCACCGCCCTGCACAACCAGCTGAGCCGGATTGGCGCGGGCTGAACGTCGTCGCCGACCGCACAGCCACTTTGTTGTCCCCATTCGATTCAGGAGATTCTCATGAACAAGCCAGTCAAATCACACATGAACACTCGGACCATCTCGTCCCGCCTTTCTCGCTTCGAGACCGCCGTCCGCACGGCCACCCTGATAGCACTATGCGTCGCGGCGCCCTTGGCCGCCATTGCACAAGCGGCGTCAGGGGCCCCGCAAACAGCTTCCGCCAGAGTGTCGCTTGCCGGTCTCGACCTCGCCACGCCCGAAGGACAAAAGACGGCGCGAGAGCGGCTGCACGAAATGGCTCGGACCGTATGCTCCCGCGTCGCCGACAGCCTCGACCTGTCGTATCAGCCGAACTTCGTCAAGTGCTTGGATGACACGCTGGCGAGTGCCATGCAGCAGCTAAAGAAGGACCCGTCGCTAGCGGCCACTCAGCGGTCGGGCACGGTGCCGGGAATCCCGGCCAACACACCGTTGCATCCGGTCGATGTCGTTCAAACGAGTACTTCCAAAGTCTCGCTCGCTGACCTTGATCTCGCGACGCCCGAGGGAGCGCGCGTGGCGCATGAACGGCTGCATACAGCAGCCAGACTCGCGTGCGCGCGGGTCGAAGACAGTCTTGATCTCGGGCATCAGCCGCATTTCGTGGCGTGCGTCGATGCGGCAATGGCGTCCGCGCTGCCGCAAGTTCAAGAACTCGCCCGCAAGGGCGCCCCCGGGCACGTCGCGCGCAATCCGGGTCCTTGAGAATCGCTCGGCGACATGCGATGGGCGTCGCCGTCGTCGAGCGTTTTCGGGGAGTGTAGATTGAAATAACAATTCTCCAAACTCCAAACGGCTCTCCGCGGCGTAGAAACGCCGCGGAGAGCCCACTAAGAAGTTGTTGATAATTCCGGTGTAGATCCTGTTGTATACAACCGCAATGGCGCAGCCGAGAGTTGCACATGAAGACTGACAGCTTAGAGTCGAAGACGCCGGTGATCACCGTCGCCCGTAACCTCGATTTGGAATCGCACGCGGCTTTCCTGAAAAGCGTGTGACTGTACGCGTGATTGCTGGCGCAATGCGGGGCAATGAAAGGCGAGAGGCCGATCCATTCCGAGCCTACATCCCAAAACTCTCGCAGATTATCAAAGTCTTGGTGTCAAAATCCGCAGGCCGTACGCCGCCATGCTCTAGCTCAAGGATGGAGCGGGCGATGGGAATCGAACCCACGGCTCAAGCTTGGGAAGCTTGGGTATTACCATTATACGACGCCCGCCTCCCCTGCATTGTAGTCCCATGGTCATGCGAGCGGCAATAACAAGCGTAACCGCCCTTTGCGATAGGACTCTTCCAACAGAATGTCGGCGGCCGGCGATGCATTCGCGATCTGTTACTCGGCGCTGGTGCACCTTGCCCCGCGGCGCCGCCGCGTTCGCGGCGTTCAATTCGGCCGGAAGGCCCAATTAATCCCATGCCTGCAAGTTCTCGTACGGCTCGATATGGCGCCGGGAACTGGTTGATTGACCGGGATCATTTGTCTATCCTCGCGGCTCCACTGCAAGTTCAGGGAAAAGCTCCGGGTGCGTGTGCCTCCGCATTCGAGGGCTTGCGGCGCGTCAGCGCTGCCGCGCTTGGAATTCGAGCAGAACCAAAATATCGAGGGAGATTCCAATGCTGAGTATTCCGAACTGCGCACGGCGGGGCGCCCTGGCGGCCATTTTCATTGCATCTGCCATGGATGCGAACGCCCAGCAACCGGCGGCCTCCGGCACCTTGGAGGAGATCGTTGTCACGGCGCAGAAGCGCGAGCAGAACTCGCAGGACATCGGCATCTCGCTGTCCGCGATCAGCGGCGCCGATCTGAACTCCCTGGGCGCGGTCACCGCGACCGACATCACCAAATCCATGCCGGCCGTGGTGTTGACGCAGCCCAATGGACCCTCCTCGTTCAGCCTCGCGATTCGCGGCGTCACCCAGAATGATTTCGCCGACCATCAGGAAAGCCCCGCCGCCATATACGTCGACGATGTGTACGTCAGCCAGATGGCAGGCCTTGCATTCTCGTTGTTCGATGTGGATCGCGTCGAAGTGCTGCGCGGCCCGCAGGGCACACTGTTCGGCCGCAACGCGACCGGCGGCCTGGCGAATTTCATCACCCGAAAGCCCACCGGCGAGGACGGCGGCTACGTGGACGTGACATTCGGCCAGCGCAATCTCCTGCGGGTCGAGGGCGCGTTGAACGGCGCGGTGGCGGACGGCGCCGACGGCCGCCTGTCGTTCGAGAGCAATCACTACGACCCGCTCTTTCGCAACACCGCCGGCGGCGCCGCCGATGCAGAAAACGGCAACGACTGGGCGCTTCGCGGCCAGCTCTTGTTCAAGCTGCCGGGCAGTTCGGAATTGCTGTTGAGCGCACGCGCCAGCCGCGAAGACGTGCATGCGGGATCATGGGAAGAAAAGGCGACCAGGCCCTCCGGCAACAACGATGGCGTCGACGTTTTCGTCGGTCCAAACGACACGTTCTGGGGCTGCGCCGGCTGCAATGCCACGGGCCTTACGAACAGCGGCTCCTATACCACCCGCGACAACATCAGCGGCTACGCCAAGCTCGAGACTCGCGGCCTTACCGGCAAGTACACGCAAGGCTTCGGCGGAACGACTCTGACCGTGATCGGAGATTATTCCAAGCTCTCCAAGCGCTACCAGGAGGACTCCGACGCATCGCCGTATACGCTTTTCCAGTTTTTCAACGGCGGCGACGTGAACCAGGAGTCGCTCGAGGCGCGCCTGAACGGCGGCGACACCAAGCTCAATTGGACGGCGGGACTGTATGGCTTGCGCATCGACGGCAAGTACTATGAAGGATGGTCCGGACCGGCCTTCTTCACCTCTCAGGAATTCAACACGCCAACCAATCCGAACAATGGCTACCTCGTTCCGGGACCTTGGCCGTACGGCGACTTCGCGTCATTTTGGACCACTGGTGGGGTGCCCGGGCCGGATGGCGGCGTACCCACCACGGAGGCCCCCTACGAACTCATCACCAAGTCCTATGCCGCCTTTGGACAATTGGAGTACCGCCTCACGGATCTGATCGGATTTGTGGTCGGCGGGCGCTTCACCAGCGACAAGAAGGACTACACCTTCTCATGGCATCCTTACGAAACCTTCCCGTCGAGTCCCACCGGCGCGACGACCCTGCTGACGCCGCCGGCGGGTTTTGCACTGTCGACCGCGTACGCCAACAACCGCTCCGACAATCTCTACAGCGGCAAGGCTCAGTTGGACTTCCATTTGTCGCAGGACACGCTTGCCTACGTGAGCTACAACCGCGGCGTCAAGGGCGGCGGTTTCAACGCCCCGTTGTTCCCGTTCACCATCAATGACTTGAGCACCTTGACCTTCAAGCCGGAGACGCTCACATCCTACGAGGCGGGCTTCAAGTCCGAGTTCCTCGACCACACGCTGCGGTTCAACGCCGCGGCGTACTACTACAGTTATAAGGACTACCAGGCGTTGATCTACACCTCAGGCCTGGAACAGCTCATCGTCAACGCCGACGCAACCCACAAGGGAGCGGAAGCCGAAGTCGACTGGGCTCCGACGAGCGCATGGCGTTTCGGCGCCGGCCTGTCCTATGTCGACGCCGTCGTCAAGAACGTTCCCGGCCGTTGCTGCACCACCGATTCATCCGGCGCCCTGGTGCCCGTCGTGGGTGACTACACGCCCGGCAACGCACCGCGCTGGACCGCCAATGTTATGGCGCGTTACACGTTCCAGATCGGCTCGGCCCGGATGGCGTTGCAGGCGGACGGCAATTACCTGTCGCGCTTCTGGTTCAACCTGTCCGACCTGCCGGTGGTGGAACAGAGCGGCTTCGGCATTGCGAATCTTCGCGTTAACTACACGCCGCAAAGCGGCAAGCTCGAAGTCGGCGCCTCGGTCGAGAATGTGGCCGACAAGCACTACGGCGTCATGGGTTTCGACAACACGTCGATCAACGGCCTTGCCCAGATCTACCCGGGCATGCCGCGCTGGTTCAAGTTCCACGTCAACTACAAATTCTAAGGCCCATTGAAGAAGCTGCCGACAATGAAAACTCTCGCCGCCGCCTTCCTGTTGCTGATCGCATCGCCCTCATTCGCGCAGGTCCTTGCGATTCGCGCCGGAAACGTGGTGGACCCGGCGCGCGGAAGCAGCGCCAAGGACCAGGTGATCCTCGTCGAGCACGGCAAGATCCTGCGCATCGGGCCGAGGGTCGGGATCCCGCCGGGCGCCGAAACCATTGACCTGTCGAAAGAATGGGTGACACCGGGGCTCATCGACGCGCACACGCACATGACCCTGACGGAGCTCGAGGGAAATGCACCGTTCGAGTCGTTCTATCTGAACCAGAGTTCGACCTTGCGGGGACTGCGCGGCATGCACAACGCGCAGCTCGTCCTGAATCAGGGTTTCACCACGCTGCGCGATGTCGGCAACAGCGCCGAATACGCGATGAGCGACGTGCGCCGGGCGATCGCCGCGGGTTGGTTCGTGGGGCCCACCATCATCGATTCGGGCAAGATAATCGCGCCCTTCGGCGGCCAATCGCGCGACATACCGCCGCGCCAGGGCGCATTCTGGCAGTTCGAATACATCGACGCCGATGGTCCGGACGAAATTCGCAAGGCGGTGCGCACCAACATCTACTATGGCGCCGGCGTCATCAAGCTGGTCGCCGACAACAACCCATACCACTACACGATCGACGAATTTCGCGCGGCGGTCGACGAAGCGCACCGCGCCGGAATTCCCGTCGCGGTGCACGTCTACAGCGGCGACGCCCTGGACAATGCCATCGAGGCCGGTGTCGATTCGATCGAGCACGGCTTCGATCTGACCGACGCGCAGCTTTCCCGCATGAAGGCCAAAGGCATGTTTCTGGTCGGCACGGACTTCCCGCGCAAGCATCTGGATATCGTCGGCACTTCCGGCGGCATTCTGCCCGAACCCGCCGTTCTCGCGCCGAAAATCATCGATCGGCTGCGCCGCGCCCACCGCATCGGGGTGCGCATGGCGTTCGGCAGCGATACCGTCATCGACATGCCCGGACGTACTCGTGCCGACCTGATGCTCGATTACCTTGCGGTGTGGCGTGAAGCAGGGGTGCCGCCCGCCGACATCCTCAAGGCAATGACGGTCAATGCCGCCGAATTATTGCGCGTCGACAAGGAGCGGGGCAGTCTTCGCGAAGGCTTGAGCGCCGACCTGGTGGCAATGCCGGCCGATCCCTTGGGCGACATCGAGAGTCTACGCAAGATCGATTTCGTGATGAAAGACGGAAAGGTGGTCCGCAAACCCGCCGGAAGTCGCTGATCCAGGACTTCGGGGGCGCTCAGGCCGTGAGGGGCAGCGGTGCAACGTCGCGTGTCCACCCGAAGATATCGGGGGCGCGGCGCTCTTGAATGGCGAGCAGCGCCTCGCGCAGCCGCGCAGCGACGACGTCGACATTCTTCGGGGCGTACTCGCGCTGCGGTGCCTGAACATCCCCAACCGCCTTGGGGTCGCGCTCGGCCAGCACCTCGATCGGGCTGACGATTGCGGCCGTGCCGCAGGCGAATACTTCCGAGCACCGGCCGCTCCCGATCTGCGTCAACAACTCGTCGATCGCCATGCGCCGCTCGACCACCGTGAAACCGAGATGGCGAGCCAGCGTAAGCAGCGAGTCGCGGGTGATGCCCGGGAGAATCGCGCCGTCCAGCGCGGGGGTATGCAACTCGCCGTCGATCACCGCGAACAAGTTCATGCCCGAGAGTTCCTGGATCCACTGCTGATCACGCGCATCGAGCCACAACGCCACCGTCATGCCGCGCGCCACCGCGGCACTCGATGCCCGCAGCGATGCTGCATAGTTTGCGGCGGCCTTGGCTGCCCCCACACCGCCCACCGCCGCCCGCACATCGGCGCGCTCGATGGCGACGCGCATTGCTCCGGAGGCGTAAACCTCCACCGGATTCGCAATCACCATGAATGTGAATGTGGTCGAGTTGCGCAGCAGGTATCCCGCCTCGGTCCCGAACAGAAAGGGCCGCAAGTACAGCGCCCGTCCGGACTCGCGCGGAACGATGGCGCTGCAGGATGCGGCGACGGCGTCGATGGCTTGAAAGAACAGCGCTTCCGGTACCGGCGGCATGGAAAGCCGCTCCGCCGAGCGGACCAGGCGCAACCAATTCTCCCGGGGCCGAAACAAATTCGGATGACCACCGCCCACGCGGTAGGCCTTGAGGCCCTCGAAAACCAGCTCCGCATATTGCAACGCGCGCGCACCGGGTAGGATCTCGATGGGTCCGTAGGGCACCACCCGTCCTCGGCCCCACCGTCCATCGGACCAATCCACCGTGAACATGACGGGCGCCGGCACCGCGCCGAATCCAAGTTTCTCGGGAAGCGCGAAGTTCTTCAGCGCGTCGAGGACGCCCGGCGCGATGTCCGGGCCCCGATCAGCGGCGGCCCGATCAGCGGCGAAGGTAAGCATCGCTGCCGTTGAGCCAGTCCTGACGAGGCGGATTGAACACGTCCACGTCCAGTGTGTCCTCGAGCGCCAGCGCCCGGTGCGGCAGGTTCGACGGGATCACCAGGACCTCGCCCGCGCGGACGACGATCTCACGGTCGCCGTTCGGGCCCAACCAAAAGTGCAGCGCGCCTTCGAGGATATAGGTGATCTGTTCATTCTCGTGCGCATGGCGCGGCACGTCGTCTCCTTTCTTGAAGTAGACATGCGCGATCATCATGCGCTCGCTGGTAATCAAGCGCCGCGAGATGCCGCCCTTCAAGGGTTCTGCCGTCATGTCGTCCCAACGATAGTGCTTTGCGTCGGCCGCGGCGTGTTCAGTCATCGAATATCCTCAGCGAAATCGCTCGTCGATTTGTAAATCCAGTGCCACCGCATGCCGATTGGTCTCGTTCGCGAGCCCGATGATGGCCACCAGTTCGGCATGTTGTTCCGGCGTCATTCCCTTAGCCCTGGCCGCGGCGCCATGCGACGCGATGCAGTACTTGCAGGCGTTGGTCACGCTGACCGCCATATAAATGAGCTCTTTGGTGAGCGGGTCGAGCGCGCCCGGTCCCATGACTTCCTTCGAATTTGCCCACATCCGCCGCAGCGACGGGGGATGATGCGCCAATACTTTCCAATAATTGTTGACCCAATCGGTTTTGCGGGTGGCCATGATGTCGTCGTACACGGCCCGAACCTCCGCCGACGCGTCCGCGTACTCGATGGGCGCCGCGGCCGCGCCGCCTGTGCCGGCGGCGCTCATGGCACCACCGCGATCACGCGTGCCGGAAATCCCGACCCGTCCAGCACTTTCGGAAAGGCAACCCAGACGACGGCGCCCGCCTCCGGCACCTGGTCGAGATTGGCCAGCAGTTCGATCTGATAGTGATTGAGGCCGAGGACATACGACTCGAGCGAATAGTCGTCCTTGGTGGTGGCCGCACCCGGGTCCGTGTCGGTCGTCTCGTGTCCGGAGGCCGCGATTCCTCGCTTCTCGTAGAGCAGCTGCAGCACGTCCTTACTCCACCCCGGGTAATGAAACACGCCCGCCGAGTCCTTGTTCGCAAGCTTCGCATCGTCAGGCCATCGTTGGGACCAGTCCGTGCGCATCGCGACGAATGCGCCCTTCGGGACGGGCCCGTGCCGGGACTCCCATGCGGCGACGTCGCCCAAGGTCAGCACGTAATCCGGATTCTTCGCGACCTTGTCGTGCACATCGATGACGACCAGCGGCATCAGCATGTCCTTGAGATCGATCTGATCGACGGTGTGCAAACCGGCGTGGAAATGCGCGGGTGGATCGACGTGAGTACCCCACTGGCCGATGTGGCAGTACTCGTTGATTCGAAATCCATCCTTGTCCACGGTGTACAGGGTTTTCACGCCCTCGTCGGGCGCGCCCTTCCAATGAGGAATTCCGGGCGCGAACGCGTGGGTAAGATCGACGAAACGGTGGGCTTTCAAAACCGCCAGCGCGTCCGTCAATGCCGGGTCCCCGGACGCGGGCGCAGCGGTAGCCGCCGCTGCAAATGCCGCGAACACCGCACCGATGCCGACATGCCGAAGCCAGACTCGCATGCTCCCCTCCCGACAATAAAACCGAGGATCAAGCGCGCGAGATTACCACGCCGCGGCGCTGTTCAGGACCTGGAGTCGCCGGTTGCCTCGATCTCCACCAGCAGATCCTCGCGGCATACATCGGCCTGCAGGTAGACGATGGTGGTCGATGAGTCGAGTGCAGCCGACAGCACGCGCATCGTGGCTGCAAAGTCCGAAACGCGCCGCACGTAAACCTTGAATTTGAGATCATCGAGGGAATAGTGGGCCGATCCGACAATCCGGTTCGCCTCGTCGAGCAGCGCATCGATGTTGGTCAAGGTCTCTCGCGTTTGCGCCGACACATCGCCGCTGTGCAGGGTCTCGCAACCCACGATGCTGGCGGTACCCGACACGAACAGGTTGGTCCCGGCGGATCCGTTCAATAAGCAAGCTCGTGAAAAGGTCGGGCTGTGGGAGCCGAATTTCGGCGGATAGAAATACGCGCTGGTCTGCCGCGGATTCTCGATCATGGTAGGGGGCCTGCGGGAGGCCAGGAAATATATGGAGATGGGGCTGCCGGCGGGCGAGCCCAGCGCACAGGCCGCCGGCACCGTTCCCACGGTGCTGCGGCCCGCGTTCCGGAACGCGCATTGACGGGCCGCATTGAAATGGCGATAGCGCTCCTCGCCATCCGCCTCGCGATTGATGTCCGGCAAATAGTTCCAGACCCGAATCAGATGGCGATGCTGGGTCTCCTCGAGCACAGCGAAAATATCCCGGTACGCCGTCATCGTCGCGTGCCGCAGCGCGCTCGAACTCTCCCCGGTAACGCCCTCCTCCTCGACGGTCACGGACCCGAACAGAAGCTCGTCGCAATGACTATAGAGAACGCGGTCCTGGCGCAGCGACCTGGTGAAGGGTTCGGCATCCCCGCCGTCGGCCAACCGCCACACCTCGCACAATGGATCGGCACTGCCCAGGGGCCGAGTCATGCTGGCGGTGACGGGTACGCGCGCGCCATTGACCGATGGCGGTCTCTCGAAGCCCACGACTCCCAATACGGTTCGCCACCACGACGCGGCTTGGCGGTCGAGTCCATCCGCCGCCACATAATCGAGTTGAAGGTTCAAAACGCGACGTACGGGCCGGTGCCGACCGCGGTCCGTTGATTCTCGATGGCCGTGAAGACCCGGCGGCCGTAGTAGAACGGCAGGCCCCAGTCAAAGGTATCGGTGGTGGCCACGCTGCCGACGGTCGACCAGGTTCCGGCAAGCGTCGGCAGCACGGAGAATGTCGGATTGCCCGTGGCCAGCGTCTGCGCATTGTCGACGGTGAACGTCTCGGAGATGGTCGTATTGTTGGTTCCCATCAGCGTCGCCGTAAGCGATTGCGGGCCGGCAGGGCAATAGAAGCCTACAAAACTCGGGTCGTTAGGGTTGGCCGGAGGGGGACACTGCGTCAGGTTAGCATCGTCGAAGAAAATCCCGTTCGTTCCCGAATCCAGAAAACTCCGGGTCAGCGTCTGGGCATTGAAGACGGTCGTGAAATCCCCGTAGCTGAGGTCCACGCCCAGAATGGTCTCACTCCCCGATGCATTATTGGTCTGCGTATCGATGCCGAAAATCAGTGAACCCGTCAGCGTGGTCGTTCCCGGCGCCGCCACGCTCGGCAGATCGATGATGCTGCCGTCATTGTCGGCGGCGAACAGCCGGACGGGATTCAGCACCTGGTTGTTGAGGGGCACCGCGATATTCACGCATGCCGAAGCGGAGCAACTGTAATAGTAGGTGTTTGCCATATTGGGCGGCGCGCAGCCTGGCCCGCAATCCTGTTCGAACACTCCGATGCCCAGGATGCCGTTGGCGCCAAAAGCCGCGACAGTGTCCTCGGCAATGCCGGTAGCGGAACAGTTGGCGGGCACCGTCGTGAAGCTCGAACTACCGATCACTTGAATGGGCACCGAGGCAGCCGTTTCCTCGCCCACCTGGATGTCGGCCAGGGCAATCGGACCCCAGCTGTAGCCGTCGACGAATTGGGTGCATTCCACCAACGAATTGCCGTCCGACGCCATCGTGCCCGGCAGGCTCAGCGTCAGCGCCGGCGCCAGAAGCCGCAATCCGTAGGAGCCCGTATCCACCTGAACGTGATCGATGGTTTGGCAGCTGGTCGTGCTGCCCGGCACGCACACCGTCACGGTGGTGAATAGCGTGTTGACGCTGCGGTTGTTCGGACCCGCATCGACGACCACCGAAACCACGTTCGAGGGCGGGGGAGGGGGTGTCGGCGTCACGCCTGCGCCGTCTCCCCCGCCGCCACAGGAGACAAATACAAGGCTCGAGAAACCGATCAGCCCCGCGGCCATCATGTGGACAACGCTCCGCATCAGCGTATCTCGTCCGTGGAGGTCCCGGGCGGCAGGGCCTGCGGCAGGTAGGCACGGCCCGAAAATGCGCGCATATGTCCGCTCGATTGCATGACGAACTCGCTTTGCTCGATCTGAAGATGACGGTGCCCGCCGTGCTTCGCCTGCGCCGCAGTCACGTAAACATCGAAATAGCGTCCCAATGCTTGCCGCAGATCCGGCATGGCAGGGCCGCTCCAGGCGACGGCAAAGACTTTGCCGTCAACCGCGGCAAATTCACGCAAAACGGTGCCCGACGGCAGCTGGATTTCGTGCACCCGGTAATTCGTGCGCACCGTGGATTTGATCGACCCTTGGAGATGCTGGACGTCGCCGGCAATGCTCGATTCCGGTTCTCCCAATGCGGCGGAGGCGAGGCGCGGCACGAGCGCCATCATGAGTGCGCCCACGCAACAGCCGCCCCTGAAACTGATTGGCTGTCGACTGTTACGGGTCATCTTCCATCCCAACGTTTCGGTACTCAAGTTGATAGAGTGATTATCCGCGGAATGGTTCACGAAAAGCAGCTTGTCGTATTCCCGCGACAGCGGCGCCGGCTCCCGCTCACTCCTTGACCGGCGGTTTGGCCCGATACTGACCTTGCAAGGCCAGCATCCAACCCGGATATTCCGGCGGGAGTTGGCTCACCTCGTCGAGCGTCCTGCGCTCCGAATCGGTCAACTGCACGCGGGTCGAAGCGATGTTGTCCCGCAGCTGATCCATCGACTTTGCACCGATGATGATCGTGGAAACGTGCGGCTTGGCCAGCAGCCATGCGAGTGCGATCTGGGCCACGGAAATCTGCCGCTCTGCGGCCATCGGGCGCATGACCTCGATGCACTGGAATGCGCGGTCTTTGTTCACCACCGGAAAATCGAAAGTGGCGCGGCGGGCGTTTGCCGGGCCTTTGTCGTCCGCGCTCTTGAATTTGCCGCTCAGCAGCCCTCCGGCCAGCGGGCTCCAAACCATGAGTCCCAATTTCTGATCGGAGATCAACGGGACGATCTCGCGTTCGAGATCGCGGCCCGCGATGGTGTAATACGCTTGTACGCTGCTGAATCTCGCCCAGCCATGCCGATCGGAGACCGCCAGCGATTTCATGATTTGCCATGCCGCCATGTTGCACAAACCAACGTAGCGCACCCGGCCGGAGCGGACCAAGTCATTGAGCGCCGACAGCGATTCCTCGAACGGCGTCAAAGGATCGAAGCCGTGCAATTGATACAGATCAATGTAATCCAGCTGTAACCGCTTCAGACTTGCATCGACCTCATTAAAAAGATGGTGCCGCGACTGCCCTCGCCCGTTCGGTGTTTCGTTCATGGCGCCGGTGGCCTTGGTCGCGATGATGAGTTGATCGCGCGGCAAGGCCAGCGACTTCAGCGCTTGCCCGAGCAGTGTCTCGGACTGGCCAACCGAGTAGACGTTGGCCGTATCGATGAAGTTGATGCCGGCATCCACGGCCGTCTTCACCTGCTCGTCCACGGCGTCCTGCTGCAGCTTGCCGATACTGGCCCAGATACCTGCGCCGCCGCCGCCGTACGTCATGGTGCCCAAGCACAACTCGGAAACATATAAGCCTGTTTGGCCCAACAATCGGTATCGCATGCCAGCCTCCGGTCCGCACTTATGTTGTTGAACTCCTCGCGGCAAGCATACAATCAATGGGTGAAAACGCTACGCTTCATTGCGGTCTTGGCGGCCGCCGTCGGTATGGCAGCATGCCTGTTTCAGCTGGAGTACTTCGTGGGTGGAACCGTGACGGGCCTCAAGGGCACCGGCCTCGTGCTCCAAGACAACTCGCGCGACGATCTGCGCGTCGACGCCAACGGCGCGTTTCGATTTTCATCCAAGGTCGCGAAGGACAAAACCTACCTGGTCACCGTCAAGACGCAGCCGTCGAATCCAGCTCAAACCTGCAGCGTGCGCGACGGTTCGGGAACCATGGCCAAGGCAGACATCACCAGCGTCGTCGTCAGTTGCAGCCAGGCGGGCCGGTATGCCTACGTCGCCAATCAGACCGCCGGCACGATTTCGGCATTTTCCATCGGCTCTACCAACGGGTTCCTCACGCCGATCGCGGCGTTCGCGTCGACCGGTACGGCACCGGTGGCGCTGGCCGTCGATCCCAACGGTGCGTTCCTGTACGTCGCCAACAACGCCTCCGACACCGTCGGCATCTTCGCCATCAACGACACGACCGGGGCTTTGACGGTGACCGACTTCTCCATCTTGACGGGGGCGAGTCCCGCGGCCCTGTGCGTGGATCCGACCGGCCACTTTCTGTATGTCGCCAACTTGGGCTCCAATACGATCTCGGCGTTCGCGGTGCAGAACGGCATCGGCACGCCGGTCGGTTCACCGGTTGCGGTGGGAAATCAACCCTCGGCCCTGCAAACCGATCCCGGCGGCAACTTCCTGTACGTGACCAACTTTGTGGACGGCACGGTGACGGTGTTGGCCATCGACGGCGCCACTGGCGTGTTGTCCGGCGGCGTTCCCGGTTCGCCGTTCCGCGCCGGCACCGGCCCGGTGTCGATCGCCGTCGACCCGGCCGGCACTTTTGCCTATGTGGCGAATAAAACCGCCGCCACAATTTCTGCGTATTCCATCGATCAGACCACCGGCGCCCTGAATGCGTTCGGCTCGGCGTTGTCGACTGCCACCGCCCCCATGTCGATCGCCGTGGATCCCGCCGGTAATTTCGTCTACGCAGCGGAGTTAACGAGCAGCAACGACGTCGCCACTTACGCCATCGCGGCCAGCAGCGGCGCGCTCACATTGTCATCGACGGCCGGTGCCCGGAGCCTTCCGGTCGCCGTCGCGGTCGATCCCTCCGGTCAATTCGTCTATGTCGCCAACCAGAACTCGGGCAACGTCTCGGTGTTCACCGTGGATGCCCACACGGGCGCGCTGGCGGAGGTCACCGGGTCGCCGTTCTCCGCCGGCAGCGGAGCGCGCTCGATCGCCATCGACTGATCGCGTATTGCGCGAGAAGGGTCCTTCAAGCGGTGCGCCGCGCAAGGCAAAACCGGCCGCAGGTTGACGACTCCGCGGCCGGCCGCCGAATTAAACTCTGATCAACCGCTTTTGGAGTTGTCCTCGAACAGCGCCGCCAGGCGCGGGTTGTTGATCTGATGCACCGCGCGGGCAACCGACTGAGCGCGGCATTCCGCGACCGGTGTTGTGACGAAGCGGCTGCCGGACGGCAGAGGGCACACGTTCTCGGCGGCCTTGACGATGCGGTGATACAGGGACCGGACGCCCGCGTCGGTGCTGAGGGTGGCCGGCGAGTACTTGACCACCTGGCGCGGTACGTCATCGGCGACGGATGCCGCACTGACCGCGCCGGACGCGGCCAAGCCGGCCACGCCGCATAGCACCATCAGCAATGTGATTTTGGGACGGGATAGGACCACCTGTTTCATGGAAATTTCGCGGATCATGGGGCTCTCCTTGAGTGTTTGACGACGAGCGTTTGACGACGGCGCTATGAGACACTCTCGCGGCGCCGCCCGTCTGCGGGCCGGCATCGAACTCGTCCCGGCAACCCACGGATTCGTCCCTTCCCCCCCGCGATCGCCGCAAATTCGGCCCGGGATTGCGCTAGGCTTCCATCCCATGACCGAGATCGAGCATCCATCGTTACCGGACTATGCGCGCGGCCTGCGCCCGGGGCAGTTCTATGCGATTGTCGGCTTGTTCTGGCTGTACGTGACGCTGTCGAACGTGCTGTACGCATACAGCATGCGCACCGGCATCGCGCATGTCACCAATGTCCCGCTGTTTGCCCCCTGGGACGCGCGCGTCATGCAGCACGTGCTGCTGCTGCCCATCTTGATGGTCTCGTACTGGGCGTCCCTGCGCGTGCAGTGGCGGCCGCTGGTGATTGCGTTACCACTGCAACTACTCTTGGGTACCTTATTCGCAACGATCGCGTATCCGGCCATGCTGGTGTCCGAGTGGACCATGGACAACGCCGACTGGCAGCAACACGTCGTGAAACACATGGCGGATCGGTTCATGCTGGATGCCAGCGATTTGTCGCTCTGGCTGGCTAGTTTCATCAGCTTCATACCCGCCTATGGTTTCGGGCTTGCGTTGGTGACGGGCTTCGCTCTCTACTCGCGCTTCCGGAATTCGGAGCTTCGGGTGGCTGCTCTCGAGCGCGAGTGGACCGCCGCGCGATTGGCGGCCTTGCGCATGCAGCTGTCTCCGCACACCCTTTTCAATCTGCTGCATACGATCCGGGGCTACATCGAGTGGGATCCGAAGGGCGCGCAGTCCATGGTGGTGCAGCTTGCAGATTTGCTGCGGCGATTGCTGAGCGCGGGAGAGCGCGATTTCACGCGGCTGACGGATGAACTGCAGTTCGCGAGGCTGTATCTCGAACTGCAACAGCGACGATTCTCCGATCGCCTCACCGTCGAGCTGCCGGATGTCAGGGACATTGCGTCCGTCTGGGTACCCAGCCTGATCCTCCAGCCGTTGGTCGAGAACGCGGTGATCCACGGCCTGGCCGGCCACCAGGATCCGGTCGTGGTTCGGGTCGCGGTGGAGACTGTGGGCGATAGGCTGCTCCTGCGGGTGAGCAACACCGTGTCGGAGAACAAGGTCGCCGGCGAAGAAGGCATCGGCATCAACAATGTACGCGAACGCCTCGCCGTGCAATTCGAAGGCCGCGCCACCCTGAAAACCCTGTCGCAGGGATCGCAGTGGATCAGCGAGATCACGATGCCGCAGATTCCCGGAACTCCGGAGCGGAAGAGCGTGCAGCGGGCCGCTCCCCTGGTGGGCGTGTGAACGTCATCATCGTCGACGATGAACTCGCCGGTCGGCGCACGCTGCGCGAGATGTGCGACGCGGAGGGGGACCTCACCGTCGTCGGCGAGTTCGGCGACGGCGCCGCGGCGCTCACCGCCATTCGGGCGCTGCAGCCGCAGCTGCTCTTTTTGGATATACAGATGGACCCGCTGAACGGCATCGATCTCGCACGCGCCCTGGACCCTGCCGCCCTTCCTTCCCTGGTTTTCGTCACGGCCTACGACGCCTACGCGCTCGCGGCATTCGAGGTATGCGCCATCGACTATCTGTTGAAGCCCTTCGATCAGGAGCGGTTTCGAAAGACATTGAGCCGGGTGCGGCCCCGCCACGCCGCCACCGGGGTCGACCAACGCCAGGCCTTGCTCGCCGGACTACTCGCTCAGCTCGAACGCGGCGCGCTCGACACCCATGCGGAACGCCCTCGCCTGCTGGCGGAGTTGGGTGGACGCCTGCACGTGCTCGACGCCGCTCGCGTCGAAATGATCGAAGCGGACCGGAATTACGTGGCCATCCGGGTCGGACGCGACACCTATCACGCCCGCAGCACCTTGAGCCAGGCGGAACAGGCCCTGCGCGCGCAACCCATGCTGCGCATCAGCCGATCCTGCCTCGTCAACGTCAATTATCTGAACGAAGTGAACCGCACTTTGCGCGGCGACTTCATACTCGTGCTGGCCGGCGGCGCCACCGTGACGAGCAGCGAGGGCTTTCGGGCCAAAGTGAAAGAGTACTTGAGCACGATGCGCATTTCGCCCGCGTAAGGCCGGCGCAGCTGGCAAAAACCACGCGCGCCGCAGGCGACTTTTTCCAATGAACTAGAGCAGCTCCTCCGGGGCGAAGGGAGCGAACAGCCGCAGAAGAAATCGCTGCGTGCGGGTGGTCTCGGGGTCGGTACGCCACTCCCGCATCGCGCCCGGATCGCCACTCGACCAGACGATTCGATCATTGCTGTCCAGATCCAATTTATAGCTTCCGTCGGCGCTGATGTCATCGAGCAAACTGGTGACTTGGCGCGCAATCTCCGGGCTTCGAATGATCAACCCCAACTCGCTGTTGGTTCGAGCCGACCGCGCGTCCATGTTCATTGAACCGATGAACACGGTTTTCTGATCGATGACCAGGGACTTCGCGTGCAGGCTGGCGTTCGAGCCTTTAAAGGGATGGAAGCGCTTGCGCTTTTGCCCAAGCTTGGGCCGCACTTCGGAGAGTTCCACGCCGAGCTTCAACAACGCAACGCGATAGTGGGAGTACCCATTGTGCACCAACGGCGAGTCGGTGGACGCCAGTGAGTTGGTGAGAATCCGAATGTGCACGCCGCGCGCGACGAGATCGCGCATCAACGCGACTCCGTCGGGCCCGGGTACGAAGTATGGTGAGATGATGATCACTTCCTGTTCCGCCGAGCGCATCAAAGCCTTGATGTTGTTGGCGATCGTGTCTTCCTCGTTGGGGGCGCTTTCGCTGGCGATCTTGGCGGGCCGATCCGCGAGCACCGAGGCCGGTACCCACGTCAGTTGCAGGTCATCGGTATCGATCTCTTGCGCCAGCCAATTGGCATCCGGGGACGACGCGCTTTCCTCGAGGGCCTTGGGCAGCGACTCCGCAGGCACCGGGGCGGCCAGCGACGCGATGGGGTATGCGTATTTGCTGTTCCAAAACGCATCGAACGACGCCGACAATTCCGGCACGATGGTTCCGGCGGCCACCACGTCCAGATCGATGAAGTTGCTGTGGACGTCGCGCGTGAAGTACTGGTCGCCGATATTGCGTCCGCCGGTGATGGCGATCGCGTTGTCGGCGACGATGAGCTTGTTGTGCATCCGGTGGTTGATCCGGGGGATCTCCGATACCGATGCGAGAAGGCGGGTCCATAGGGCGGAGCGGCCGCCGGGGAATGGATTGAATACCCTCACCTCGACATGCGGGTGTTCCCCGAGGTGCATGAAGCGCCGGTCCTCTCCGGCGGTATTCAGGTCATCGACCAATACGCGCACCCGCACCCCGCGGTCCGCCGCCAAACGCACATGGTAGAGCAGCAGCCGCGACGAGTCGTCTTCGTGGATGATGTAGTACTGAACGTCCAGCGTCCGCTGCGCGCGGTCGGCGAGCGCGATCAAACTCGCCAGCGCTTCGTCGCCCGAGGTCAGCAGCCGAATGCCGGACAGATTGCGACCGCCACCGTGAGTATGTGCCACGACGCGGCCGAGCGCCATGGTATCGGTCTGATGCAGCGCCTCGCTATGATTTTTCTGGACATGCCGCGGAAGGCCTACGCAGGCGGCCAGCACGACAATGCTCCACACGATGCCGGCGCAGCGGACCGCGGAAGCACGAATCCGGGATTTGCGCATCGCGGCATCATATCAGGCACACTTTCGAACCATGCACTCACGACGTCGCATTCGCAGCTTCGTCCTGCGAGCCGGCCGCGTCACCGCGGCGCAAGAGCGGGCGCTCACGGAACTGTGGCCCGCCTACGGCGTCGATTTCACGGGCAGTCCGCTCGACTTGAGGGTTGCCTTCGGGCGCGCGGCCGCGGGCGGGTCCGCGCCGCGCTGCCTTGAGATCGGGTTCGGGAGCGGAGAAGTGCTGGGCGCACTGGCGGAGGCCAATCCGCATATCGACTACCTTGGCATCGAGGTGCATCGCTCGGGGGTCGGGCGGCTGTTGCTGCAGGCAGCGCGGGCAAACCTCAAGAATCTGCGTATTGTGTGCCACGATGCGGTGGAAGTCCTCAAGCTGGCGATTCAAGACCAGGCCTTCGATGAGGTCCTGATCTTCTTTCCCGACCCATGGCATAAGAAGCGGCACCACAAGCGCCGCTTGATCGACTCCGATTTCGCCGCGTTGCTGGCGGACAAGCTGAAAAGTGGCGGGATACTGCGCCTGGCCACCGACTGGCAGGAATACGCGGAGCAGATGCTGGCCGTGTGCAACGCCACCCCTGCGCTCGAGTCGTTGAGCCCGGATCACAGCTACGTCGAGCGGCCGGACTTTCGCCCGGCAACGCGATTTGAGCGGCGAGGTGCGCGCTTGGGGCACGGCGTCTGGGACCTCGCCTACCGCAAGCGAGGGACCTACTAAGTCGGCAGGAAGCCGACTAAAGGAAGCTGCCTCGAATTCCCTCGACGATGAATTGGACCGCGAGGGCTGCCAGCACCACGCCCGACAACCGGCTCATCACATTGGCGCCCGTCACACCCAGCACGTTCATCAACCGCGGTGCGGCCAGCATCAGGCCCCAGCAGATCACGATCACGACCGTCACGACGCCCAGGAATCCAACGAACAACACCGGCTTACTCCAAACCTCGCCGGCCGTCAGCAGGATCGTCGCCAGGGCGCCGGGCCCGGCCATGAAGGGAAACGCAAGCGGAAAAACCGAAATATCCTGGCGCTTGAGCGATTCCTCGCGCTCCGACGTCGTGGAACGCGTGCCCGAGGGATGCGCAAATACCATATCGAGCGAGATCAAGAAGAGCAAGGTTCCGCCGGCGATTCGGAAGGAACTCAGCGCAATTCCCATGACGTCGAGAAATTTCGCGCCCGCGATCGCGAACACGAAACAAATTCCGAGTGCGACGGCGCTCGACTTGAAGGCCATGCTTCTTTGGTAGCTCGGGGACGCGCCTTCCGTCAGTCCGGCGAACAACGGGATCAAGGAAATGGGTTCGACGACGACGAAGAAAACCACGAAGAATTTGAAGAGTTGTTCGGCCATCACCATGCTGCTTCGCGCAAAAATTAGTCGTTGCGCGAAGGATTCTTTGGGAGTTGAATGGGGGTGAGGATAACAGACGGAGAGGGCCATGAACGCGATGAAGCCGGTCGTAGGTCAATGGTATCGTGGCGTGACCAACGAGCTCTTCGAGGTGGTTGCGATCGATGATGGGGACGAGACCATCGAAATCCAATATTTCGACGGCACCGTCACGGAAATGGACTTCGACGCCTGGAACGAGCAGCTGCTGGATCGCATGCTGGATGTGGCGGATGCACCGGAAGATTGGTCGGGCGCGGTCGACGTGGAGAGTGAGGATTTGGATCGCGACTTCGAAGACACCCCTCGCACCGCTTGGTCAACGCCGCAAGACCGCTCGCTACGCCGCTGAAAATGCCGCGGGTCGTTCCGCGGGTTTGTCCTTGACGCTCGGCGTTACCCGCGTCATCGCCGGCCGCCAAGCTCTGGCGGAGGTCAACCTTTGGCGTTGACGGCCTCGCGCCCCGCGAGTTCGTTCAACGACCCGCGCAACATCACCAGCAAGATGAGACCGGGCACCGCACTCAGGCAGGTGAGCACGAAAAAAGTCGGCCAGCCGATCACCGGAACGATGGCGCCCGCAATCGCACCCGTCACGTTCCGCGGCAGAACCGCGAGGGCCGAAAGGAGAGCGTATTGCGTGGCGCTGAAATCCGCGGAGCACAGCGAGACCAAGAACGCGACGAACGCGGCCTGGCCCATTCCGCCGACCATGGTATCCAAGGATGTGGCGAGCGCCAGCAGCCACACTTTCTTTCCCGCCAGCGCCAGCCACATGTAGAGCAGATTGGTGAGCGCCTGGCCGATGCCGAAAACCAAGAGCGACCGAAACGTACCCCATCGTAGATAGACCCAGCCGCCGAACGCGACGCCGATCATGGTGGAGACAGTCATGTTGAGTTTGCCGGCTATGCTCAATTCCTTCAGCGAGAATCCGACGCCTTGGATCATGAACGTGCTGTACAGGGACAGCGCAAGCGCGTCGCCGAGCTTGTAGAGCAGCACCAAGACAAGAAAGCCCCACATGCCCTTCTGGTTGAGCAAGGCGCGCAAGGGCAGCCAGACGGCGTCGGCCAGCGTGCGTGGCGGCCGGCCCGGCACCTCCGGCTCAGGCGCCCAGATCGTCGCGGCCATGGTGGCGGCCATGAGGCAGGCAACGAAGAGAAAGGCAAGACGCCAGCCCAGACTGGCGGCAATCCAGACCAGCACCGCGCCCGCCAGCATGGCCGCCGTGCGGTAGCCGAATGCCGCCGCCGCCGCGGCCAGCGCGCGCTCGCTCGGGGGAATCGCATCCACGCGATAGGCGTCGATGACGATGTCCTGCGACGCGGAAAGGAAGGCCACCAACACGGCGATGCCTCCCAGCACGTAGGGCGCCTTGGTGGGAGAACTGAGTCCCATGATGCCGATGCAGACGGCCAGGCAAGCCTGATAAATCAAGATCCAGCCGCGGCGCCGGCCCAGAATCGGCGGAAGGTACCGGTCCAAAACCGGGGCCCACAAGAACTTGATGTTGTACGGCAGCGCCGCCAGGGAAAAAATACCGATGGTCTTGATGCTCAAGCCTTCGGACGCCAGCCACGCCTGCAGCGAAAAATTGGTCAGGTTGAACGGCAGGCCCGACGCGAAGCTCAAGAACAGGATGGCGGCCATGCGCTTGTCTCCCAACGCCTGGAGCAGGGTGGGCTTGGTTGCGGCCGTCAAACCTCGAAACTCGACATGGAATGGCTCGGCATCGGCATGGCGCGCGATCTTACCTCAGACAGGCTCCCGGGCGCTCCAGCTTGCGGGCCGGCGCGTCGCTTGCGAGACTGCTGCCATGACAACAATCGCCCCCACGCTGCCCTACCAAAGCGGCTTTATCGAATTGTGCATGAAGCTCGGAGTCTTGAAGTTCGGCAGTTTCAGGCTCAAATCGGGCCGCGACAGCCCCTATTTCTTCAATGCCGGATTGTTCAATACCGGAGCGGCCATCGCAGCGGTGGGGCGCGCCTATGCCGCAGCCCTTGACGCCGCCAACGTGCCGTTCGATATGCTCTTCGGCCCGGCCTACAAGGGCATCCCCCTGGTGACCGTCACGGCGGCCGCGCTGGCAGAGACCCAACACCGCAGCGTGGGCTTTGCCTTCAATCGCAAGGAGACCAAGGATCATGGCGAGGGCGGCCGGATCGTGGGCGGCCCCTTGACCGGCCGGGTTCTGATCGTGGATGACGTCGTCACTGCGGGGACCGCCATCCGCGAGTCCGTCGACATCATCAAGTCCGCCGGAGCACGCCCCGCGGGGGTGCTGCTTGCCTTGGATCGCCAGGAGCGCGGCAGCGACAGCGCACTGTCCGCCGTCCAGGAGGTGCGCGAACAGTTCGGTATTCCGGTGATCGCGGTCATTGGCCTCAAGGATCTCATGCAATATATGCAGGGAATCGGCCGGTCCGCGGAGCTGGCCGACATGCGAGCGTATCGGGAACGTTATGGAGTTGAGAACGAGGAGCCTGTCTGAGTATTTCGCGTGAGCCGCGTTGGCAAGGACGTATATCCGTGCGATGCGGTTGGGCTGGGCCCACAACATCGGATCCGTGCGGGGGAGCGGATGCAAGGCGCGCGGCGCCGGCCATAGTGGGCACTATGGACCAGCCGAGCAACGCCGCAGACGCCCCAGCGCACGGACCCGGTGTCCCGCCATGGCACAACGGTTGCGCACGAGCAAACGGCCTTGCCAACCCTTCGGGACCGGGCAGATTTCCCCTCATGCAGCGTTGTCGCCTCCTTATTGGGTCATTACCCAACGGCGTCGGCTCCGCCTTGCCTGAGGGGAAATCTGCCGCGGTCGCGGCCACGCGAAATACTCAGACAGGCTCCTTGGCCCCTAGAAAAGCGGCCGCCCGCGCTCCACAATGGAGGGGTCTATTGGGGAAGTGTTTTTGAAGAATTTCGCCTGGGCTGTCTCTGTCCTTTTGCTGCTCGCAACGACGTCCTTTTCGGCAGGCGCGGCGCCGTCGAGCGGGCGTAAGCTGTATAAATGGGTGGACGAACAGGGCGTCACTCATTTCGGCGATCACATCCCACCGGAATACGCATCCCAGGAGCAGCACGTCGTCAATTCCCAGGGCGTGGAGACCGAGCGCATCGAAGCGCAGCGAAGCCCGGAGCAGGTAGCCGCCGAAGAAAAGAAGAGATTTGAGGTCGAACAGAGGGCGAACCGGGACAAAAACCTGCTGAACACCTACGTCTCCGTGTCGGAAATCGAGCGGCTGCGCGATCAGCGCCTGGCGCTGCTGTCCGATCAGATCAAGGTCACGGGTCAGTTCCTGGAGATATTGAATGGACGTATGAAGAAGCTGCGCGTCGCCAGCCAGCGGTTCAGGCCGTATAGCAGCGATCCAAAGGCCCCGCCCATGTCGGATCAGGTCGCGGAAGACCTGGTTCACGTCGACAACGATATCCACACCCAGGAGGAGAATCTTCGTGAGAAGCGCAGCGAGGAGGCAACCATGAGCAAGCAATTCGAGACTGACATCGCGCGCTTTAAGGAATTGAAGGGCATCCATTGACGCCGAAGATTCGAATTCTGCTCGGAGTCACCGGCGGCATCGCCGCCTACAAGAGCCCGGACCTGGTGCGCCGCCTGATGGAGCGTGGAGCGGAAGTTCAGGTCGTGATGACCGACGCCGCGCAGAAATTCATCACCCCGATGAGTTTTCAGGCGGTATCCGGTCGACCCGCGCGCCTCGACCTGTGGGATGGCGCGGCGGAGGCCGCCATGGGCCACATCGAACTGGCCCGCTGGGCGGAACTGGTGTTGATCGCGCCTGCAAGCGCCGACTTCATTGCTCGCTTGGCCGGCGGCCGTGCCGATGATCTATTGGCCACCCTGTGCCTGGCGACGGAGGCCCCCATTGCGCTTGCGCCGGCCATGAACCGGGTCATGTGGGCGAACAAGGCCACGCAGGCGAACGTCGAAACCTTGATTTCGCGCGGCATGCGTATTCTCGGCCCCGCCTCCGGCAACCAGGCCTGCGGTGAAGTCGGTCCCGGCCGCATGTGGGAGCCCGCAGCACTTGCGGAAAGTGTGCTGGAGCCGCCGGCGAATGCGGGTTTGCTGTCGGGTCTGAACGTATTGATCACGGCGGGACCGACCCGTGAGCGGCTCGATCCGGTCCGTTACCTCACCAATCGAAGCTCCGGAAAAATGGGCTTTGCGGTCGCCGCCGCCGCCCGTGAAGCCGGCGCGCACGTCACCATGGTGAGCGGCCCGGTACAGCTTGCGACGCCCGCCGGTGTTACCCGCATCGATGTGGAGAGCGCAAGGGACATGTATGCGGCCGTGCACCGGCACATTGCCAAAGCCGATGTATTCATCGCCGCCGCGGCCGTAGCCGATTTTCAACCGGTGACCGTGGCCAAGCATAAGATCAAGAAACAGGGCGTTGCGGTGAAGCTCGATCTCGAACCCGCACCGGACATCGTCAAATCGGTGGCGGAAATGGCCAAGAGGCCGTTCGTGGTCGGCTTTGCCGCCGAAACCGACAATGTCGAGGACAACGCGCGCAGCAAGCTCAAACGCAAGAAGCTCGACATGATTGCCGCGAACCATGTCGGGGACGGCATCGCCTTTGACTGCGACGACAATGCGATCACCGTGATTTGGCCGGGTGGAAAAGTCGATGTCGCGCGAGGCCCCAAGATCGACGTGGCCCGGGCCCTCATCGCCCTGATCTCAGAACGGCTTCCGCCCAGCGATGGCCCGCGCCGCGGCGCCCGTAAACGCCGCACCACGCCCGCGGACCCGCGCACCCGGCTTCGCAGCCGTCGCGCCCGCCGCGTGTGACGAGGACGATGCGCGCATGAGGCGGACCATCAAGGTGCGAATTCTCGACCCCCGCATCGGCCGCGATTTTCCGCTGCCGGAACACGCCACCCCGGGCTCTGCCGGCATGGATCTTCGCGCGTGCATCGACGCGCCGTTGGTGCTCGAACCCGGAGCCGCCGAATTGCTGCCGACGGGCATCTCGATTTACGTCGAGGACTTAGGCCTCGCAGCGCTGCTGTTGCCGCGATCCGGGCTCGGTCACAAGAACGGCATCGTCCTCGGCAATCTCGTCGGGCTGATCGATTCCGACTACCAGGGACCGTTGATGGTGTCGTGCTGGAATCGAGGGTCGGCACCGTTCACGGTCAAGCCCGGCGATCGCATCGCTCAAATGGTGATAGTCCCGGTCGTCCACATTGATTTCGAAGTGGTCGAGGATTTCGCCGGGTCGCACCGGGGCGGCGGCGGCTTCGGCAGCTCCGGACACAATTGATCTCGGCGCATCGCTAGTCTCGACGGTCACCCAATATCTGCGGTCACCATTCTAGGTGGTTGCCTGCGAAATGGCGCTAGTGCATGGGTCCGCGCGCCGTCATGCTCGCGCACATGGCAATTCGGGATTGGCCGCGCGATGAACGGCCGCGCGAGAAACTCCTCGAGAAGGGCGCCGCGGCGCTGTCCGACGCGGAGCTGTTGGCGATACTGCTCCGAACCGGCACCCGAGGGTCTTCAGCGCTCGATCTTGCGCGCGACGTGCTCAAGAGCTTTCGAGGCTTGCGAAAGTTCATCGCCGCCGATCGGCGGCGGTTTTGCGCCGTACCCGGACTCGGGCTGGCGCGCTTCGCGGAGTTGCAGGCCGCGGTCGAAATCTCCCGCCGGCAGCTCACCGAGTCGCTGAGAGCGGGCCCGTCTCTGGCAAGTCCCCGTGCAACCTGCGATTTTCTCAGCGCGAAACTGCGCGACCTCGAACATGAAGTGTTCTGTTGCCTTTATCTCGACAAGCGTCACCGCCTGATCGAGTACGAAGAGCTGTTTCGCGGCACCATCGACGGTGCGAGCGTGCATCCGCGCGAAATCGTCAAGCTGGCCCTGCAGCGCAATTCGGCGGCGGTGATCGTCGCTCACAACCATCCGTCCGGGATTGCCGAGCCGAGTCAGGCCGACGAACTCATCACCCAGCGACTGAAGGAGGCGCTCGGGCTGGTGGATATCCGGCTGCTCGATCACATCATCGTGGGCGACGGAGTGAGCGTATCGCTGGCTGAACGTGGACTTGTCTGAAATGCGAAGTAGCGCCGCTCTGCGCTGCACTTCCTCGTGCTTGCAACGCATCGCCCCCGGTCGTAGGAGCGCGCGCCATTGTAGGGCAACGATAGTCGCCCCTTACCAGCGCACGACATCCTTTCACCGCAGGGTGAAACTCGCACGACATCTTTTCACCGCAGGGTGAAAATTGTTCACTCGACGACGTAAACAATTGAAAAACAAGTCTGTCCACAATCTGGTCACGAGAGCCACGATCCACGGATATAACCCATTGCGTCCATAATGGTGCAATCAGGTGGCGGCCATGCACCACGCTGATTCATTGCTAAACAGACTGGAGACTGAAGATGATTGGAACGATCGCCCGGTGGGGCCACAACGTGTTGTTAACCGGCATTGCCCTCGTGACCATCGCCGTCCTGATATTGGCGAAGTAAAGGGGACAAGAGTGGGTAATTCGACAGGGTCGCCGCCGCGCCGCACGCCGCTGTTCAGGACAGCCGTGGCCGGGTTCGCTGCGACGCCATGACGCCGGCTGCGCGCCGCTCTTGATTGCGCAGCACATGCCGAATTCTTCGTGCCAACGTTTCGCGTGTGTAGGGCTTGCTCAGCAGGTCGATCCCCTGATCGAGCCGGCCGCCGTGTACGATGGCATTGTCGGTATATCCGGACGTGAACAGCACCGCGACTTCCGGCAATCGGGCGCGCGCTTGGCGCGCGAGTTCGGGACTGCGTACCGGTCCCGGCATGACCACGTCGGTGAAAAGCACATCGATGGCGGCGCCGCTCTCGATGATGGCGAGCGCGCTTTGCGCGTCTCTGGCCTCGAGCACGCGGTAGCCCAAGTCGGCGAGCAATTCAACGACGGTGGCCCTGACTTCATCATCGTCCTCGACCACTAGCACGGTTTCCGAGCCCCCTGTGATGGAGCCGGCGGCGCGTTCTGCGACGACGTCCTCCGCCGCGGACGCTCGCGGAAGGTACAGCCGAATCGTCGTGCCTTTGCCCGGTTCACTGTCGATCTTGATGTGGCCGCCCGACTGCTTGACGAATCCATACACCATGCTCAAGCCCAGGCCGGTTCCCTGGCCTTCCGGTTTCGTGGTGAAGAAGGGCTCGAACGCCTGTTCGACCACCTCCGGCGTCATGCCGCAACCCGTGTCGGTGACCGCCAACATCACGTATTGTTGGGATCGGACGTCCTCATGGCGTACGTCGGTGTCATCCGTCAGAGCCGCATTGCCCGCTTCGATGGTCAGCTTGCCGTGCGCCTGCATCGCGTCGCGGGCATTGATGGCCAGATTCAAGATCGCGTTCTCGACCTGCGACGGATCGACGAGCGTATTCCAGAGTCCTCCCGAAATGACCGTTTCGATCTCCACGCCGTCGCCCAGGGCCCGGCGGAGCAAATCGTCGAGACCACGGACGAATCGGCCGAGATTGACCACCTTGGGAGCCAAGGCCTGGCGGCGGCCAAAGGCGAGCAGCTGTGAAGCAAGCCTCGAGCCGCGGGACACGCCCGCGAGCGCATTGCGCAAACGCTGTTCGGCTTTTTCATTGCCGGCAACATCCCTGCTCAGCAGTTGCAGATTCCCGCCGATTACCTGGAGCAGGTTATTGAAATCATGTGCCACCCCGCCCGTGAGTTTTCCCACGGCCTCCATCTTCTGCGACTGCCGCAGGACCTGCTCGATCTTCGCGCGCTCCGCCGCCTCCGCACGCAGCTCCTCGTTCGCCGCCACCAGCTGCGCCGTGCGTGCGGAGACGATGCGTTCAAGGGATTGGTTGAGCTTGACCTGGCGCTCCTCGCTTTCACGCAACGCCGCCTCGGTGCGCGCGCGCACCGCGATTTCCCCCTGAGCAGCGTGGTACAGCCGGGCATTGTCGATGGCGATAGCCGCCTGCGCTGCGATGCCGGCGAGCAGCCGCTCCGAGCGCGCGGCGAACACGCCCGCTTGAGGAGACCCTAGAAACAGCGCCCCCAGAACCACCCCCGATCGCGATATCACCCGTGCCGTCATATAGCTGCGTATCGGAAGTCGCCCCTGCGGTAAGCTGAACGGCGGATTGTTGGGGTCATGGCGCGGATCGTTCAACACATCGTCCGAGCGAACGATCGGCGGCCCCGCGAAAGCCGACGCGAATACCGTCTTGCTTTGCGGCATCGGCAAATCCGCGAAGGTCTCCTGCGCCGCGCCCGACATCGCATAGCGCTGAAAACTATCGCTGCCATCGTCGACCACGTTGTAGAAAAACGCCCCGTAAGCAGCCCCGGTCAGCTCGGTTGCTGAATCGATGACCACTTGAACCGCTCGCTCGAGATCGAGCTCCGCGGCAACGGCCACGCCCACCCGGTTCAATACTTCGAGGGAACGCGCTTCTTCGCGCAGTGCCTCGCCCATCTCGCGGCGTACGCGTGCCATCGACAGCGCCCCGTCCACACGGGCGATCAACTCGCGCGCGGAAAACGGCTTGACGAGGTAGTCGTCCGCCCCGGCCGCGAGACCTTCGACACTGGATTCTTCGCCGGCCCGCGCCGAGATCACGATGATGGGAAGATCGCGCAGCTGTGCATCGTCGCGAATGGCCTTGATGAGCTCAATACCATCCATGCGGGGCATCATGATGTCCGTCAGCACCAGATCCGGCCGTTGCCCGCGGATCGACTCGAGCGCCTGCTGCCCGTCTTGCACCGCGATGCAGTCATGTCGGGCGCCCAAGAGCCGCGAAATGTAATCGCGCATATCCGCGTTGTCGTCGGCCAGCAGAATCCGGGCTTTCCCGTGAGTGGCCGGCCGATAGGAATCCGCGGCGATGATCTGCGTCTCGGCGAGATCCTCCGCCGGCGGCATGCCGCTCGGCAGCCAGCGCAGCGCCTCCTCCACAAACGCCTGCGCGGCGACCGCCGTTGAGGTCAGGGCGCGTTCACCGCGGACCTGGCCGCGCGGCAGATGCGCCGACCCCAGCGGCACACTGACATGGAAGGTGGTCCCGCGGCCCTCCGCGCTCTCGACGCGAATCGATCCGCCGTGACTGTCCACCAGTTCCTTCACGAGCGCGAGCCCGATGCCGCTGCCTTCGAAGCTTCTGCCGCGCGTGCCCTCGACCCGATGGAATCGCTCGAACAGCCGTGGCAACTCTTCCGCCGGAATGCCGGTACCGGTGTCTTGCACGGCCAATTCCACGGTGTGACCGTGTTGCCGAACCCGCACCGTTATTCCGCCCTCGAAAGTGAACTTGAACGCATTCGACAGCAAATTCAGAACGATCTTCTCCCACATGTCCCGATCGACGTACACCGGATCGGGCAGGGCGGGACAGTCGACGTGCAAGGTCAGTCCGGCCTTCATCGTCGCGGAACGAAAGTTGCTTGCGAGTTCCGCCGTGAATGCCGCGAGATCCGTCGGCTCGAAGTTGGCGCGCGTCCGGCCGGCCGCGATTCGAGAAAAATCGAGCAGGGTATTGACGAGCTTCAAGAGCCGCATGGCGTTCCTGTGCACCACCCTCACCCGTTCACGCTCCCTCGGCAGCAATTGTTCTGCCGTCGCCAGCGACTCCTCGAGCGGCCCGAGCATCAAGGTGAGCGGGGTCCGGAATTCATGGCTGACGTTGGAGAAGAACGCGGTCTTGACGCGATCGATTTCTGCCAGTGACTCCGCGCGGTGCCGCTCGTGTTCGTAGGCATCGGCATTGGCCACCGCCGCAGCCAGCTGCCCCGCCACCAGACCCAGGAAGTCCCGGTAACTCCCATCGAAGAGGCGAAACCGATTCAGGCCCACGACCAGAACGCCGCGCCTGCCGGTATCGCCGCCCGGCAGCATGGGTAGTGACGCAACCTGCGAGGGAGGTTCAGGCCAGGCGCCGGTGGGCAGAGGCGGGGCAAACTGACCGTCGCGTGGTGTCACGACACGAATCTCATGGGTCCGCAGCACTTCATCAAGAGGCCACGGCGCGGCGCTGCCAAACGGGATGGTTGCCGGGGCGGCCGGATGGCCTGCCGCGATTCCCGCAGAGCCCACCAAGGTCAGGGCGCGCGCCTCCGACTCCGCCATGTAGATCATGGCAAAGGGCAGATCGTGTGGGTTGCTGCGGAGCGCCGTCGCGGCACGCTCGCACACCTCGCGCCACGAGCGCGTATGAGCGGTTGCGGCGGACAGGTCGCGCAACAGGGCGAGTTGGCGTTCCCCGATGACCCGCTTGGTATCGTCCGTGTTGGCGCAGATGATGCCGCCGGGTCGCCCATCGTCCTCGATGATCGGGCTGTACGAAAACGTGTAATAGGTTTCCTCGGGGTAGCCGTTGCGCTCCATGATGAGGAGTTGCTCCTCCACGTAGGTACCCTCGATGCCGCCCATGGCCGTCGCGAGCATGGGGCCGATGTCGGCCCAAATCTCGCGCCAGACTTCCGCGGTCGGCCGTCCCAAGGCCCATGGATGCTTGCCGCCGATGATGGCCCTGTAGGCATCGTTGTAGAAGAAAGTGAGTTCGCTGCCCCAGCCGACCCAGATGGGTTGGCGGGACGTCAACATGATCCGTATCGTCGCTTTCAAGGTCGACGGCCAGCGCGCCGGTGCCCCCAACACCGATTGGGCCCAGCCGTGACTGCGCAGCAATGCGCCCATTTCACCGCCGCCGGCCAGGAAATTCGGAGAACCGTCGGGCTCCATGGCCGTACGCCAGCTGTCTTGAGGTTGATTGTCCAAGCGAGGGTCCTGTCGCGGGCGATCGTTAAGTGATTGAAATATATAGGATACTGGGAAGATGTCGGCACGCGGCCGCGACGTCGCGGCCTGCTCCGCAACAACCCTCGTTGCCAGTGCGTAAGCACCCTGGTATAAAGCGCGGCTGTCCTCTTTCGTTCAAGTCCAAAGGTTTACGCCATGTCGCGAGTCTGTCAGGTCACGGGTAAGGGCCCGAAAACAGGCAATACGGTATCTCATGCGAACAATCGCAAGCGTCGCCGATTTTTGCCCAATTTGCACACCCATCGATTTTGGCTGGAAACCGAGAAGCGCTTCGTCAGTCTGCGGGTCACGACGCGCGGCTTGCGCACCATCGAAAAGCGCGGTGTCGACGTGGTCGTTGCCGATCTCCGCGCCCAGGGCGTCAAGGTTTAAGGAGCGTCTAGAATGCGCGACAAAATCAAGTTGGTCTCATCTGCCGGTACCGGTCATTTTTATACGACCACGAAGAACAAGCGGCTGCACCCGGACAAGATGGAAACCAAGAAATTCGATCCGGTGGTGCGCAAGCACGTCCCCTACAAAGAATCGAAGATCAAGTAAGCCTCGAGAGTTCCTCGGGCGGTGGTTGAGCCATGCCCGAACTGCCTGAAGTAGAGACGACCCGCCGGGGTATCGCGCCCGCACTCATAGGCAGGCGCGTCACGATGGTCGTGGTTCGGGACCGCCGCTTGCGCTGGCCCATCGACGCCAATCTCGAGGCAGCCATCACCGATCAAGTCGTGCGCCGCATCGAACGGCGCGCCAAATACCTGCTGATCGGATTCGACAAGGGCACGCTCATCGTGCATCTCGGCATGTCGGGAAGCCTGCGCGTCCTATGCGCGGATGTTGCGCCCCAATTGCACGACCATTGGGACATCCACGTGGACTCCGGGTCCGTGCTGCGGTTTCACGATCCGCGCCGCTTCGGCAGCGCTCTGTGGACCGAATCGGATCCGCTCGAGCACAAGCTGCTCGCCAAGCTCGCCCCCGAACCCTTGAGCGGTGCCTTCGACGCCGAATATTTGTTTCGTGCAACCCGCAGGCGCGCCGTCGCCGTCAAGCAATTCATCATGAACTCGCAAGTGGTGGTGGGCGTCGGCAACATTTACGCCAGCGAGGCCTTGTTCCGCGCACGCATCGCGCCGCGCCGTGCCGCTCGCCGCATCACGCGCGCTCAAGCTGCCGCGCTGTCCCAGGCCATCAAGGAGGTCCTCGCCGAAGCCATCGAGATCGGCGGCACGACGTTGCGCGACTATGTGAATGCGGACGGCATACCCGGCTACTTCAGGCAGAAATTATTCGTGTATGAGAGGGACGGTCAATCGTGCCGCGTGTGCAAGAGGCCGGTGAAGCAATTCGTACAGGGACAGCGGTCGACGTACTGGTGTGCCCACTGCCAGCGCTAGCGCGCCCACTAATACACCAGTCCCTCTCCCGTACTCCGTCGAATTCTCAGCGCAAGGAACTAATAAACCAGTCCTTCTCCCGTACTTCGTCGAACTGTCGGCGCAAGGGTTTAGTAAACCAGTCCCTCTCCCTCGCCACGCGGGTCCGACGCCGCCTCGACTTTGCCGGTGGCATAGTCCCAGGTGATGACTTCCATGTTGCCCCACCGCCGGCTGCTTTCCTTGAGCGAGTGCCCCATGGCCTGAAGCCGTGCGATCTCATCCGCCGACAGCGCGCCCTTCTCGTAGTCCACGACGTCCGGCAGATACTGGTGGTGGTAGCGCGGATCCTTCACGACGTCCGCCGCGCTCAAGCCGTCGAGATAGTCGAGCGTCCCCAGGAGCACCATGCTGATGATGTAGCTTCCGCCCGGAGTGCCGATGATCATCACGCCCTTCGGCGTCTCGACGAAACTCGGCGCCATGCTGGAGAGGCTGCGCTTGTTGGGCGCGATGGCGTTGGCGGCGTCGCCCACCAGTCCGAACGTATTCGGCGTTCCCGGTTTGATCGAAAAATCATCCATCGTGTCGTTCAGCAGCACGCCGGTCTTCGGCGGCATGTAGCCCGTACCGAAGAACAGGTTGATCGAGATCGTTCCCGCGACCCGATTTCCGGCCGCGTCCAGCACGGAAAAATGAGTGGTCTGCATGCCCACCGGCGGGGAGCCGATTCCCGGCAGCATGTCGCTCGGCATGGCCTTGTCGGTGCGAATGCTGGCGCGCTGCCCCGACGCGTAGTCCGGGCTGGTGAGCAGCCTCAGCGGCATCGAAACGAAATCCGGGTCGCCCAGATACTGCGCCCGGTCGCGATAGGCGCGGCGCATGGCTTCGATCACCAAGTGTTTGCGCGTGGCCGAATCGACGCCGTGCAGGTCGAACCCCGACAGGATATTGAGCGCATCGACGATGGCGATTCCGCCCGACGACGGGGGCGATGCCGAGACGATGCGCGCTCCGTGGTAGCTGCCCGCCAGCGGCTTGCGTTCTATGACCTTGTACGCAGCGAGATCCGCCAGGGTCCATATTCCGCCGGTGGCGCGCACGCCGCGCACCAGGTCCTCGGCGACGCGGCCGGTGTAAAACCCCTTGGCTCCTTGGGCTGCGAGGGCTTCGAGGGTGTTCGCCAGGTCGGGTTGCTTGATGATGAATCCCAACTCGGGGACGGCGCCGTCAGCGGTCAAGAACACCTTGGCGGCGTCCGGCGAACGCAACATGGCCTCGCGCTTGAAGCGCAGTCCGCCCTGCAGACGCGCATACAGAGGAAAGCCGTTGCGCGCCAGGCGAATCGCCGGCTGCAGGCTTTCTTTCAAGGACAGTTTGCCGAACTTGAGCGCCAGGTATTCGAATGCGGCGGGCTCGCCTGGAATTCCGGCCGCCAGTGAACCAGCGGTGGATGCGTTTTCGATGGGATTGCCGGCGCTGTCCAGGTACATGTCGCGCGACGACCCGCCCGGCGCCTTTTCGCGCGCATCCAACATGGTCTCGAAGCCGTCGTCCTGCCGATGCAGCAGGTAGAACCCGCCGCCGCCCAAGCCGGAACTCGAGGGCTCGACGACCGCCAAAGCGGCCGAGACGGCAACCGCAGCGTCGAACGCATTGCCGCCCTTGGCCAGGATTTCCTGTCCGGCTTCGCTGGCGAGCGGATATGCGCTGGCGATGGCGCCCTTGTGCGCAACCGCGGGGGGAGAGTCCTTCGCAAGGGCCGTTCCCGCCGTGATGGCAAGGATCAGGCCGAACAGGCCGAGATTTCTCAAAGCTTGCGGTGCTTTTTCAGCTCGATCTCGACGAGGGGATGAACGAACTCTGAGACGTTGCCGCCCAAGACCGCGATTTCGCGTACCAAAGTGGAAGAGATGAATGTGTATTGTTCCTGCGGTGTCATGAAAACCGACTCGATCTCAGGACTCAGATGCCGGCTCATATTAGCCAATTGAAACTCGAATTCGAAGTCCGACACCGCGCGCAAACCGCGCACCACCACCGCCAGGCCGTTCTGCCGCGCGAAATCCACCGTCAGCCCCGCGTAGCCCTTCACTTCCACGTTGGGGACGTCCGCGAGCACGCGGCGCGCCATATCGACGCGCTGCTCGAGGGAGAACATCGGCGCCTTGTTCGGATTGGCGGCGATCGCTACGACCAGGCGATCGAAAATGCTCGCCGCCCGCCGCACCAAGTCTTGATGTCCGTTGGTGATAGGATCGAAGGTCCCAGGATAAACCGCTGTTCTTTTGATCATAGGCCGGTTCGTTCATCCCCCGCGCGCGCATTGACGCGGGCCAGATGATACCCCACCTCGCCCGCCGACTTCGATTTGAGAATCTCCCAATGCGCCGGGACGGGGGGCACCCCCGCCGACTTCTCGCTTTCGAGGTACACCAAACCGCCGGACTTGACCCACCCCCCTAAGTCCAACAAGGGGACGTATTCGGTGAGGGCCTCCTGGCCATACGGCGGATCCATGAACACGATGTCGAACGGCCCCCCATACGGACGCCCGGAGGCCTCCCCGGCGGTCCGCAGGAAGCGCGATGCGCCCATTTCCACGACTCGAGCCTTGGGTGTTCCGCCCAACCGCGCGAGTTCGGCCACCAGTCCCCGGGCGGCGGCCTGGGCCTGCTCGACGAACACCACAGCGGTGGCGCCCCGCGACAGGGCCTCCAGCCCCAAAGCGCCGGAGCCGGCGAACAGATCCAGACAGCGGGTACCCACGATGGAGTGCTGCAGCCAGTTGTACAGAGTCTCGCGAACCCGATCGGGGGTCGGCCGCAATCCGGGCAGATCGGGGAAATTCACCCGACGGCCGCGCCAGCCGCCGCCGATGATGCGGATGGAATTGCGGCCATCCTTCGGCCGCGCCAGCGGTTTGGGCAGCCTGGAGGATTTGGGAAGCTTTGTCGGTGGCACCGGCGGCATCATACTCTGTACCATCCGGGGCTCATGATCCACGAAGCCGACAGGGCGGGGGGCAGCGCCTTGTTCCAGCGCCCATGACGAACGAAGCCGACAAGCCCGGGGTCCGCGGCTTTTTCAAGCGCCTGCGCGCCAAATTGAACACCGGGCCCGCGTGGCTGACCACCGACATCAAGGAACTCCTGCCGGGCCGCAAGATCGATGCGGAGATTCTCGACGATCTCGAAACGCGGCTCATCTCCGCCGATGTCGGCGTCGAGGCGGCGGCTCGAATCCTCGGCGATTTGCGCAAACGCGTCGCACGCAAGGAGTTGGACGACGTGGACGCGCTGCTGAAGGCGCTTCACGCGGCCATGTTGGACATCTTGAGGCCCGTCGAGCAGCCGCTCAACATCGATGGCAACATCAGGCCCTATGTGATTCTGGTGGTGGGCATCAATGGCGCCGGAAAGACGACCACCATCGGCAAGCTGGCGCACCGGCTGCTCCTGGAACGCCGCACCGTCATGCTCGCCGCCGGCGATACCTTTCGCGCCGCTGCGCGAGAGCAGCTCGAGGTGTGGGCCGAACGCAATAAGGTCCCCATCATCGCGCAGCAGGCGGGCGCCGAACCCGCTGCCGTCATCTACGACGCCCTGCAAGCCGCGAAGGCCCGCAACATCGATGTGCTGATCGCCGATACGGCAGGCCGGTTGCACACACAGACGCATCTCATGGACGAACTCAAGAAGGTGAAACGGGTGCTTGCGCGGCTGGATCCCAGCGCGCCGCATGAAGTGCTCCTGGTGCTGGACGGAACCATCGGCCAGAACGCCATTGCGCAGGCCGAGGAGTTCAACAGAGGCCTGGGAGTCACCGGGTTGGTCATTACCAAGTTGGATGGCACCGCCAAGGGCGGTGTGGTGCTCGCCATCGCGCAGAAGCTGAAAATCCCGATCCGCTTCGTGGGCGTCGGTGAACAAAGCGAAGATTTCGGCGTATTCAATGCCTCCGAGTTCGCCTCGGCCCTCCTGAAATCGGATGGGGACGCCACCCTCGCGGACGGCCGAGTCGGTGACGCCAACGCCGCGGACGGCAGAGTCCCCATATGATCCGGTTCGATCAAGTCCACAAGCGCTATGCAAACGGCCGCGAGGCGCTTGCGGGCGTGTCGTTCGCCATCGAAGACGGCGAGATGGCATTTCTCACCGGGCATTCCGGCGCCGGAAAAAGCAGCATATTGAAGCTGATCGCGTTGATCGAGCGACCCACCCGAGGCCAGGTCTTCGTCGGCAATCAAAACACCGCCGGCATCAAACCGCGCGGCATTCCGCAGTTTCGCCGGCAGATCGGCGTGGTCTTCCAGGATCACAAGCTGCTGTTCGACCGCCCCATCGCGGACAATGTCGCCCTGCCCCTCATCATCGCCGGGACGCCCAAGCGCGAAATCGACAAACGCGTCCGGGCGGCGCTCGATCAGGTCGGCCTGCTCGGCAAGGAGATGAGCCGGCCGCTCGAATTGTCGGCCGGTGAACAGCAACGGGTGGGGATCGCGCGGGCGATCGTCGGCAAACCCAGGCTGCTCATCGCCGACGAACCCACCGGCAATCTCGATCCCGAATTGGCGCTCGAGACCATGCGCCTGTTCAAGCGATTCAACGAGGTGGGCGTGACCGTCGTGATTGCGACCCATGATGTCCACCTGATCGATCAATTCGGCGCGCGGCGCATCGTTCTGGGTGACGGGCGCGTCGCCGCGCCGTCCGCCGCAGCGTGAAAACCCGGGCGTGAACGTGCAAGCCTGGATCGCGCGGCATGCCCAAACGTTCGTGGGTTCGTTGGGTCGCGTCGTGCAGCACCCCGTCGCCGCGCTGATGACCATGGCGGTCATTGCGGTGGCGCTGGCGCTGCCGCTGCTGCTCAACGTGTTGCTGCAGAACTCCCGTGCCGCCACCGCGGATTGGAACCAGGCGTTCGATATTTCCGTCTACCTCGACAAGAAGCCGGGCGGCGCCCGCGCGCAGGCACTGGCCAAGCAATTGCGATCAAGGCCGGACGTTGCGGCAGTGCGAGTCATCACGGCCGACGAGGCGCTGGCCCAGTTCCGCAGCACGTCCGGGTTCGGCACCGCATTGGATGCGCTGCGCGACAATCCGCTGCCCGACACCGTGGTGGTCACGCCCACTCTGCCGGCCAGCAACCCTCGGGGCACGCAGATCCTGAAGAATGCCATCGTGGCCATGCCCGACGTGCAAACGGCCCAAATCGACTCGCAGTGGGTGGAGCGTCTGACCGCCATGCTGGCCATATTGCGCCGCGTCATCTGGTTGACCGCTGCGCTTTTGGGCGCGGGGGTGGTACTGGTGGTCGGCAACACCATTCGGCTCGATATATTGAACCGCAGGGCTGAAATCGAGGTCATGAAGTTAGTGGGTGCGACCGACGGTTTCGCCCGCCGGCCCTTTTTGTACAGCGGTGTTTGGTACGGGCTTGGCGGGGGCATTTTAGCCGTCCTGCTGGTAGCCGCAGCGGTGGCGTCGCTGGCCAAGCCTGTGGAGCAGCTCGCTGGACTCTACGGCAGCCCGCTGCGATTGAGCGGCCTCGGACTTCGTTGGGACGTGGCGGTGATGGGTGTTTCCATCGGCCTGGGGTGGCTCGGTTCTTGGCTGGCCGCCACCAGGCACATCCGCGCAATAGTGCCCAGGTAAGATTGACGCCGGTCAATGCGATTAAGTTATTGACTTATATAGTTTAATTCGCACCGTGAACTCTTCCCGGCCTTAGCACTCAAAGGTGTGGAGTGCTATTATTGCTCTTGAAAATTGAGATTCGATTTGGAGGTTCTTGCTCATGACTGCAGCCTTGGTCGCTAAACAGACTGGTTTGATTTTTGCCGGCCCCGTAGGGAGCCTGGATTCTTATATCGACCGCGTTTCGCAGATCCCGGTTCTGGCGAAGGAGGACGAAGTCGCCCTCGCGACCCGCTTCCGCACCGAAGCCGACCTCGATGCCGCGCGGCAATTGGTGCTTTCGCACCTGCGGTTTGTCGTGCATATCGCACGCGGCTACCTGGGCTATGGGCTCCCCATGGGCGATCTCGTGCAGGAAGGCAACGTCGGCCTCATGAAGGCGGTCAAGCGCTTCGACCCCAATGTCGGCGTCCGCTTGGTGTCGTTTGCCGTCCATTGGATCCGCGCCGAGATCCACGAATACGTGCTTCGCAACTGGCGCCTGGTCAAAGTGGCGACCACCAAGTCGCAGCGCAAACTGTTCTTCAATCTGCGCAAGATGAAGAAGAATCTCGCGTGGTTGTCGGAAGAGGAAACGAAGGCCGTGGCGCGCGACCTTGGGGTGGAAGTGAGCGACGTACGCGAAATGGAACAACGCTTGTCGGCGCGGGATATGTCATTCGACCCCACGCCTGAAAACGACGAGGAAGAGGCGTACTCGCCCGCAATGTATCTGCCCGCCACGAATGCAGACCCCGCGGTCGAAGTGGAGCGGGAAGAGTGGGAAGAGGATTCGAGCGATCGCCTGGTACTGGCGATGGAAAAGCTCGACGAGCGCAGCCGCAACATCCTGAAGCGCCGCTGGATGACGGAGGACAAGGCGACGCTGCATGAGCTTGCCGACGAGTACGGCATTTCAGCCGAGCGGGTGCGGCAGGTGGAGAGCAATGCCATCAGCAAGCTCAAGGGGTTGATGGTCCCCGCGTAAGCGTCGCCGCCGTCGCTGACGCCTGCTGCGCGATGCGCCGTTCTACGCGCCGCGCGCCCTTTTACGCGATCCGCCGTTCGTAGGCCACGGCTTCCCGAAACGCGAGAGCGTGCAGTTCGGCGGTGCGCGCGCGTGTGGCCGCATAGCCGCCGCCCAGCACGATCACCAACGGCACGCCCCGGCCGCGCACGGATTCGATGACGGCGGCATCGCGGGCCCGGATGCCTTCATCGCTGAGCTTGAGCTTCCCATAGCGGTCGCCCGCGGCCACATCCACGCCCGCCAGATAGAACGCGATATCCGTCCCGGCATTTTCAAGAACCGTGGGAAGGTGGCGTTGCAGTAACTCCAGATATTCCGCGTCCCCGACGCCGTCCTTCAATGCCACATCGAGATCGGAGCGCATTTTTGCGGCCGGATAATTCCGCTCGCCGTGCATGGAAAATGTGAACACTTCGTCCGTACCTTCGAAGATCGCGGCGGTGCCGTTGCCTTGATGCACGTCCAGGTCGATGATGGCCGCCCGCTCGATGGCGCCCTCGACACGCAGTTTCGTCACGGCGACGGCCACATCGTTCAATACACAAAAGCCCTCGCCGTGATCGGCGAAGGCATGATGAGTGCCTCCCGCCAGATTACCCGCCAGGCCGCCCGCCAGCGCGGCGCGAGCCGCCAGCAGGGTTCCACCCGAAGCCAATCGCGAGCGCAACCACAGTGATTCGGACCACGGCAACCCGAGCCGCCGTTGCTCCGCGGCGGACAACCCGGAAGATTCCAATTTATTCAGATACTCGGCCGTGTGCACGAGATCGAGCGTTTCCCGATCGAGCGGTTCGGGCTCGAGCAGGTCGCCGGCCGCCAGCACGCCCTCATCGAGAAGCTGTGCTTTCAGCAACGGGTATTTACTCATCGGAAAGGGATGCCCCGGGGACAGGAGCACTTGGTACCCCGGGTGGTAGCTGCACTTCATGCGAAAATTGCAGCACACTTGCGCGGCAACCGCCAGGAATTTGAAGCCGGCCGGCCGCGATACTCTAAGCGGCCGACCTCTGGGCCGGCGGCGATGAGCGTTTGAGCGCGCGATGATCGTTATCCGCCAGTTCACCGCCCAACGCATCGCGCAGCGCCTCCAAATGCGAACATCTGGCCCGGGCATCGCGCAAAGCCGCGTGTGTCAGGTCCAACGCCCGCGCCAGCGCATCGCACTCGGATTGAATCTCCGCGGCAGCTCGGGCGGCCGCAAACCACCGGCGCTCGAGCAGATCGGACTCAGAATCTTCAGCCGTCATGCTACCTGTCCCACCGGCAGTTCCATCGGCGGGACGTCGATTCGTGCGCGAAGCTTCGGCCATTCGATGAGCCGCAGCTGGCCGTTCAGATCCTCGACCAGTGACGTGCAGCTCTCCACCCAATCGCCGTCGTTGCAGTAGAGAATCCCATTGATATCGCGTATTTCCGCCCGATGGATGTGCCCGCACACCACCGTACCGACATCTCGTTTACGCGCCGCCTGCGCGACCGCGTCCTCGAAGCTGCCGATGTATTGAACCGCGGTCTTCGCCTTGTTCTTCAGATAGGCCGAGAGCGACCAGTGGGGCAGGTTGAATTTACGCCGCCACCAATTGATATAGGGATTCGCCGCGAGAAGAACGTCGTAGAGATTGCTGCCGAGCTTGGCCAACCAGGGACTGCACTTCACGACGCTGTCGAACTCGTCGCCGTGCAGCACCAGCATGCGACGACCATCTGCGGTCACGTGGATGTATTCGCGGTGGATTTCGAGATTCCCGAATACCGCACCATCGAATTCTCGAAACATCTCGTCATGGTTGCCTGGGACGAAGATCACCCGCGTGCCGCGCTTGGCCTTGCCTAAGATGGTGCGCAGCACGTTATTGTGCGACTGCGGCCAAAACATGGTTTTCTTCATGCTCCAGACGTCGATGATGTCGCCCACCAAGAACAGAGTGTCCATCTCGACGTGGTGCAGGAAGTCGAGCAACAGTTCCGCGCTGCAGCCCTTGAATCCCAAATGGATATCCGAGATGAAGACCGTCCGCAGCCGCATCGGCGAGGGGGTTCTATGATCCACCATGTTTAATCTCCTCCGAGTCTTCATGTCACCGTACACAATCGGGGTTTCATGTGACGGGACGATGACTTGCGAGAGAAGATTTGTTTACAAGAAGGGCACTTAGGCGCGAAACATCGCGTAGAACACTAAACTGTGACTCGGGTCACTGCTCAGCCTGCGTAAGGGGACGAGTTGCGGGAGCCGCAAACCGGTAGCCGAATCCACGGATGGTCTGTATGTAGGCTTCGTACCCTGCCTCGCTCAGGGCCTTTCGCAGGCGCTGCATGTTGACATCGACCGTTCGTTGATCGACTGCGCTGTCATCGCCCCACACCTGGGTCAACAGCTGATTGCGATTGAAGGTCCGGCCGAGGTTCGACATCAAAAACTCCAGCAACCGATATTCCATCCCGCGGACGTTGATGGACTGGCCGCGGATGGTCACCCGGGTCGTGGTCGAGTCCAGCACGAGCGCATCGCAGCTGATGGTCGTGGAGTGCGGTGCGCTGGGACGCGAGCGGAGCACCGAACAGACGCGGGCAACCACCTCGCGCAATGAGAACGGCTTGGTAATGTAGTCGTCGGCGCCAAAGTTCAGACCCGCCACCACATTATGTTCTCCAGCGAGGGCCGACAAGATGATCAGGCGTACGCTTTGCGGCGCCCGTGCCGCTCGGATTCCGTCGATCAGATCGAGAGCCGTAAAGCCGGGCATGTCCCAATCGACGATTACCAAATGAGGTGGACGCTCGATGATCGCAACGGCCGCGGCCGAGCAATCGGTGATCGCACGAACCGCGAAACCCACGCCCGAGAGTTCCAGCCGCAGGGATTCGACTGCAGCGAGGTCGCGATCGACGATCAAAATCTGCCTTTGGCCTTCGGTTGCGTGCATGGCTCCATGCGATTAGATGCATGAAGCTTTACAGTTCGTTGACGCTTTTGTGACCGCCGCGCGTACCGACACGGAAGAGTATCCGCGCAGCGCTTCGGGACGAGCCCCTGCGTTGGACGCATCGTCGCCGGCTGCGTTCCATGCAGCGAGGAGCAAGCCGAACGCCAACCAATTGAGGGAGGCTTCGCGATTGTGCATCCAAAACGCGCGCGGTTTGCTGAAGATGGGCGCGGCCGGCCGACGCACGGCCCTCCGCAATGCCGGCCCATCTTGGATCAGGGTTGTCATCGTCATGGCAGTCTCCTCGTTGAGTAAAGGTAGTTTCGCGGGCAATTCCGGCCGGCGGCCCATACCGAACACGGCGGTTTTCGGGCAAATTGTGGCGAATAGTGGCGCCCTCCCTCCGGCGCCCGGTTGCAGGCTCCGGCATGTGGGCGATCGGCTATGATCCCGCCATGAGAAAGCAGATTGCGATCGTCGAGGACGAGCCGGCCCTGCGCGAGAATTACGCCGCGGCGCTCGCGCGCCAGGGTTATCAGGTCAAGACTTACGGCAACCGCAAGAGCGCAATGCAGGCATTCGATGCGCATCTGCCCGATCTCGCGATCATCGACATCTCATTGGAAGACGAGGCCGAGGGGGGATTCGACCTGTGCCGCGAATTGCGCGCGCTGTCGGCGGAAATCCCGATCATTTTCCTAACGGCCCGCGATAGCGAGCTGGATGCGGTGTCCGGTTTGCGCTTGGGAGCGGACGACTTCTTGACCAAGGATGTGAGCCTGCCGCACTTGGGTGCGCGGGTGGCGGCGTTGTTCCGGCGCATCGATGCGTTGCGGCGGCCGGACAATGCGTCGCAAATCGTCCGCCGCGGGCCCCTGTCGATCGACGGCGACAAGATGCAAACCTCGTGGAATGGCGCTCCCGTGACGCTGTCCTTGACGGAATTTTGGATCGTGCACGCCCTGGCGCGCAATCCCGGGCACGTCAAGAATCGCCAGCAGCTCATGGACGCCGCCAACGTCGTGTTGGATGACAACACGATCACATCGCATGTGAAACGCGTGCGCCGCAAGTTCCAACAGATCGACCCCGGCTTCGACGCCATTCAAACCGTCTACGGAATGGGCTATCGCTGGGTCGAGTGAGCATCCGCTTCCAACTTCTGGTCATTGCGCTCACGACGCTGGTATTGCCGTGGGCGGGCTGCCAATACGCTCGTGAATTGGAGACCACATTGCGAGTCTCGCAGGAGAACTCGCTGCAGGCTGCCGCCGACACCATTGCCAACGCCTTGTCTGCGCAGGCTCCACGGGTGTTCGGCGATTCGGACGACTCGCAGGCCTTCGATCCCAGCCAGGGCGATCTTTACGTCTACTCTCTTCACAACGAGCCTCTGCTGGATGGCTATCGAGAGGACTGGGGCATTGCGGCGGAGCCGCAAGAGCTGCCGTCGAGCGGCCTGGGAGCTCGCATTCTGGCGGCGGCCACCGAGCGACATCTATTCCTGTATCTGGAAGTCGACGATTCCCATTTCACCCCCGAACCCAGCGATGCCCACCCGGAGAAGGACCAGTTCGATCGCGTCGATCTCATGCTTCAGCGGCTGGACGGAACGCTGAATCCTCTCTTCCTCGCGACCGGCGCGCCGGGCCTCATCGAGGCACAGAGCACCGTCAAGAGTGACGACGGCGTCGACCATGCGGCGCCGGAACCGCGCATTCAAGCATTTTGGCTCCAGACGTCGCGTGGGTACCGCCTGGAAGCGCGTATTCCGAGGAACATGCTGGGTTCGAGGGTGTGGCTCGAGGCCATCGACGGCACGGGCCTGGGCCGCGCCGGTTTCATCGGCGCCGACGCGCTGCGGGGCGGACGGTTGTTCATGGCGACTCCCGGGCTGAGCGACCTGCTCGGCACGTTCATCGGCCCGGACACGCGCGCCACCGTCGTCGACATGAATTCGCTGAAACTGGGCGTTGCCGGCTCGCTGACGATCAACAAGGACGAGGACCTGCGGGCTGCAGGCGGTTGGTACCGGCGCTTCGTGGCGGGCGACACGTCCCACTGGCCCCTGCAATCGTCCGCGCCGAACCGATTGTCCGGCAAAAGTGTGGCGGAGGCCCTCTCAGGACACCGGTCGGCGCAATGGCTGCGTGCGGGCCCGAGCCAGGCATCGCTGCTCTCGGCAGCCGCACCCATCGTGATAGCCGGACGGACACATGGCGCGGTGGTCCTCGAACAGTCGGGCGATCAACTCCTGGAGCTGCGCGACCGGGCGCTCACTCATCTGTTCAACCTGACGTTGCTCGCCACCGCGCTTGCCGTAGCCATCGCCTTCGGCGTGTCCACCTGGATCAGTCTGCGGATCGGCAACCTGCGGTTGGCCGCAGATACGGCGGTCACGAACGACGGGCAAATCCGGCTCGACATGCCCGAATCGCGGCGCGGCGATGAGATCGGCGCGTTGGCCCGCGGTTTCGAACGGCTGTTGTCGCGGCTCAACGAGCACACGCAGTATCTGCGGACGCTGGGCGGAAAATTGTCGCATGAGCTGCGCACGCCGCTCACCATCGTACGATCCTCCCTCGACAACCTCGAGTCGGAAGGCATCCGAGCCGATCAGCAAGGCTACGTCACGCGCGCGCGCGAGGGAGTGCTGCGGCTTCAATCCATCCTGAGCGCATTGGGCGCCGCGTCACGAGTGGAAGAAAGCATCAAGCAGGCCGAGCGCGTTAGATTCGACCTCAAGGACCTCTTGCAATCGGCGGTTGCGGGCTACCGCGACGGATTTCCCCGGGCGCGCATCGACGTGCAGACGCCGCCGGATCCGTGTTTCATGCACGGCGCTCCCGATCTCATACTCCAGTTGCTGGACAAGCTCATCGAGAATGCCGTGGACTTCTGTTCTCCGGCGGGGACGATCTTGGTTCGTCTGACGCGCGCGGGCGCCGGCTACGAACTCGCCGTCATCAATGACGGGCCGCCGATTCCGCCCAACGTCCTGTCCCGGTTGTTCGAATCATTGTTCGAGCACCGGCAAGGGCAGGACGACAGGCCTCATTTCGGTTTGGGGCTGTATATCGTGCGCCTCGTCGCAGAATTTCACGGCGGCGCCGCGATTGCCGAGAATCGCGCCGATTCGCCGGGCGCAGTCTTCGTCGTGAGTTTTCCGCTCATCTAGTTCATTGGAAAAAGTCGCCTTCGGCGCTTTTTGTGCCTGGACCATCCCTGGGCGGCACCCTTCGGGCCGACCTCCGGTCGTCCAAACGCGCTCCTGCGCGTTTGTCGGACATCAGCTTCGTTTCCGCTGGCAAAAAACGTGGTTTTTGCCAGCTGCGTAGCAGGGGGGAAATGCAAATCCGACAGGCTGCGCTGCCCGGTCGCCTGGGCGTTCAAGATGCCGCTATAATGGGAGAATGTACGAACTCCACATAGCGAACAAGAACTATTCATCCTGGTCCCTCCGGCCCTGGGTATTGCTCCGCGAATTGCGGATCCCATTCGTCGAACACCAGCTTTTTTTTGGGGAAGCATCAGGCTGGGACGCGTACCGGAAAATATCGCCCACCGGCAAGGTGCCCTGCCTGATCGATGGCGATACCGTGGTGTGGGACTCGCTGTCCATCGCCGAATATCTGGCCGAGCGGCATGATGGGGTATGGCCGTCCCAGGGTGCCGCGCGCACGTGGGCGCGCAGCGCGGCCGCCGAGATGCATTCCGGCTTCGATGTTCTGCGCAGTCGCTGCTCCATGAGCTGCGGGGTCAGGGTGCGGCTCATCGAACACCCGGCGGCGCTCGATCGCGATGTCGCCCGCGTCGGGACGCTGTGGAACGAAGGGCTGCGCCGCTTCGGCGGCCCGTTTCTGGCGGGCAGTGCGTTCACCGCCGTCGATGCGTTCTTCGCTCCGGTCGCGTTCCGAGTCCAGACGTATGGCCTCAGGTTGGATGCGACGGCCGATGCCTACGCCAAGCGCCTGTTGGGTCTCGAGTCCATGAAAGCGTGGTATGAGGCCGGAATCGAAGAGACGATCAGGGATCTGCCGCATGAAAAGGAAATGCTGCAGATGGGGACAGTGCTGCAGGATCTGCGGGCAAGCTGATCTTGGCCGGACGACCGAATTGGTGCAGCCCCTCATGCGCGAGCAGCCACTGCTTGCGCTGCAGGCCGCCGCCGTAGCCGGTCAGCGAGCCGTCCGCACCGATGACCCGATGGCACGGAACCAGGATGGAAATGGGATTGCGGCCGTTCGCGAGCCCCACCGCCCGCGATGCATTCGGATTGCCGATGCGCTTCGCCAACTCACCGTAGCTCCAGGTTGCCCCGTACGGAATTTCAGTGAGCGCACGCCATACGCGCTGCTGGAATTGGGTTCCCTGCAGGTGCAGCGGCAGATCGAAGTCGCGGCGGGTTCCCGCGAAGTATTCCTCGAGCTGCCGCGCCGCCTCCGGCAGCGGCCCGGCATTCGCGTCTTCCTGCCGGTCGTTCATTCCCGGGGGTGGACGGCCCGCAACGTCCATGTACAGACCGGTCAACGAGACCCCGTCCGTCTGCAACAGCAGGCGCCCGATCGGGCTGTCGACGATGACGTATGCGATCATGGAGAAACTCCCAACGACTGCCAAAGATAATGCGTGGCGTACGCACGCCACGGCCGCCAGCTTTCCGCGCGGGCATGCAGCTGTTTCGCGCTCAACCGGGCCGCCCGCAACAGCATCAGATCGGTGCCGGGAAAGGCGTCGGGCCAGCGCAGGGCCCGCATCGCAATATACTGTGCCGTCCACGATCCGATACCGGGAAGCCGCATGAGGCCTTCGATCTGGCTCTCGACATCCGCGGCGCCTCCCAAAACGACGGTACGTTCGCGGACCGCCTCCGCCAGCGCCGCGATGCAACGGGACCGGCTGCCGATGATGCCGAGCGAGGCAATCTCGTCGGCCGACACCTCCTCGAGTCGACGCGCTGACGGCGTCAAGCGATTGAGTTCGAGGTATGGCGTCGCGATCGCGGCGCCGAAGGCGTGCGCCCAGCGGCCCGCCATCGTGGTCGCGGCCTTGACCGAGACTTGCTGGCCGAGAACGGCGCGCACCGCGAGTTCGAAGCCGTCGAAAGCGCCCGGCACCCGTAAGCCGGGCAACCGACGGACGATCACTTTCAATTTTGAATCCTGCGACAGCGAGGCGCTGACGGCGTCGGGGGCCGCACTGAGATCGAAGAGCTGCTTAACCCGCACGATGACCGCGCCGATCACCGGGGCCAGCGACTGCGACAATTCGACATCGAGCGCCATACCGCTCGGCGCAAGCGACACGGCGATCCAACCCTGATGATCGTCGATGGCGACGGTGCGGCGATAGTGAGTGGCGTCCGCCGATTCGACGCCGGGTATGGCCCGCAGCCGCAGATACGCCAACAAGTTCTCCCAGGCGAGCGGCGGCCGGAATTCCAACTGACAGCGTAGACCGCGGGCGGGATCGGCGTGCCCGCGCAGCGCGCGCGGATTCAATCCGTATCGCGATTTGAACAGTGCGTTGAAGCGCCGGACGCTGCCAAAACCGGCGGCGAACGCAATCTCCGTCAGCTTGAGGGACGTGTCGCTCAACAGGCGTTTGGCCAGCAGCAATCTCTGCGTCTGCGCCAGTTCGATGGGCGACACGCCGAGCTCCGTTTCGGTGACGCGGCGCAGATGGCGATCGCTCACCCCGAGGGATGATGCGAGTTCGCCCATCCGCGCGCTGGAGAGCGCGTGTTCTTCTATGCCCGCAATGACCGCATTGGCCAGCCGGCTGGCGGCGTCGACCGAGCCCAAACCCGGTGCGCGTTCCGGACGACAACGCAGACACGGCCGGTAGCCGGCGCCCTCGGCCGCCGCGGCGCTCGAATAAAACCGCATGTTCTCGCGCTTGGGCGGCCGCGCCGGACAAATGGGCCGGCAGTAGATTCCGGTTGACGATACGGCTACGAAAAACCGCCCGTCAAAGCGCCGATCGCGCGCACGCACCGCGCGGTAACAGGCATTGGAATCGAGCACCATGGGGCCAGAGTAGCCAATGCATCCGGGAAATACTCGCCATTTTCGGACATGGATATGGTCACTTTCGCGTGACCACGATTTCAAGATATTCGCTGGGAACCACCAACGAATCGGAACCTCCCCGATTCAGGCCGTTCAACAGGGTGGTACCGATTACGGCGTAGTCGCCGCTGCCCCAGGCCGTCTGCTGGCGGCTCTTCAACGCATTGAGATCGAGAATCATTGCATTCATGATGATGTCTCCTTCATTTTTGGAAGGCGCATCATCCCGCCGAGTCCGCGGCAGCGTCCTGCTTCGGCGTCGCTGCTGATTGACCAATCGTCCGCGGCGTCACGCCGTGGCGCGCAAGCCCAGGGAATGCAGGATACCCTGAGCCGCTTCCCGCCCCTCGAACACCGCTGTCACGACCAGGTCTGAACCGCGCACCATGTCGCCGCCGGCGAATATCTTTGGATTCGTGGTCTGAAAGCGGGTTGTCGGCGCCGCCGACACCCGCACGCGGCCGCCGGCGTGCAGCGCGATCTGCTGCTTGACGAACCAGTCGGGCGGACTGGGGAGGAATCCAAACGCGATGATCACGGCGTCCGCTTCGATGGTCTCCTCGGTGCCCGGAACGACTTCGGGGATGCGGCGGCCGCGCGGTCCCGGGGGTCCCAGACGGGTCTCCACCAGCTTCACGCCCTGAACCCGATCCGAACCGACGATCTCGACCGGCTGCCGGTTGAACAGGAACGTAACGCCCTCTTCCTTGCTGTTCTTGTAGTCGCGGCGCGACCCGGGCATGTTGTCCTCGTCCCGGCGGTAAGTACAGGTGACGCTCGCGGCGCCCTGGCGTATCGCCGTGCGATTGCAATCCATCCCGGTATCGCCTCCGCCGAGCACCACGACGCGCTTGTCCCGCATGTCGATGAAGGGATTTGAGGCGTCGTCGATCCCCAGTTCCCGGTTGATGTTCGAGATCAGATACGGCAGCGCCTCATGCACGCCGGGCAGATCTTCGCCCGCAAATCCGCCCTTTACATAGGTATAGGTGCCCATCCCCAGAAACACGGCGTCGAATTCTTCGGTGAGGCGTTCGAAGGTGATGTCGCTGCCCACGTCGACGTTCAGACGAAATTCCACGCCCATCCCTTCCATGATTTCCCGCCGCTTTTCCACCACATCCTTTTCGAGCTTGAAGGGCGGGATGCCGAAGGTCAGCAGTCCGCCGATCTTCGAGTATCGGTCGAATACGACGGGCATCACGCCATTGCGCACCAGCACGTCGGCGCAGGCCAGCCCGGCGGGACCGGCGCCCACGACGGCCACCCGCTTATTGGTGCGCACGACGTTCGACATGTCGGGCTTCCAGCCCTGCTTGAACGCCTCGTCCGTAATGTACTTTTCAATGGATCCGATGCTCACGGCGCCGATGCCATCGTTCAACGTGCACGCACCCTCGCACAAGCGGTCCTGGGGGCAGATGCGCCCGCACATTTCCGGCAGTGAATTGGTCTGGTGCGAAAGTTCGGCCGCTTCGAACAATTTGCCCTCATTGATGAGGGCGAGCCAATTCGGAATGTAGTTGTGAACCGGACACTTCCACTCGCAAAATGGATTTCCGCAGGACAGGCATCGGCCCGCCTGCTGTGCGGCCGCGTCCGCGCTGTACGGCGCATATATCTCGCGAAACTCATTGATGCGCACTTCCACCGGCAGCTTGTCCGGATCCTTGCGCGGCACCTCCAGGAACTGCATGTATTTATCGGTCATGGGGCTAGCGAGCCGGCTCAAGCGGCGCGGCGCAAATTGACGAGCAAAGAGTCGATGGCCGCGGCCTTCGGCTTCACCACCCAGAACTTGCCGATGTACGTCCGGAAGTCGTTGAGAAGCTGGATGCCCCACACGCTGCCGGTGAAGTCGACGTGCTGTTCGATCAGCCCGCGCAGGTGCTGCACATGCGTTCCCATGCCTTCGGGCGACACGCGATGGATGTCGATCAATTGATGGTTGTAGCGATCGACAAAGTCGCGCTCCATGTCGAGCACGTATGCGAAACCGCCGGTGAATCCGGCGCCAAAGTTCACGCCCGTGCGGCCCAGCACCAGGACCACGCCGCCCGTCATGTACTCGCAGCAGTGATCGCCCGCTCCTTCGACCACGGCCAGCGCGCCGGAATTGCGCACCGCGAAGCGCTCGCCGGCGGTGCCGGCGGCGTACAGCTCGCCGCCCGTGGCGCCGTACAGGCAGGTGTTGCCCATGATGACCGTCTCTCGTGCGATGAATGCCGAACGCGCGTGCGGCTTCAGGATGATCCGGCCGCCCGCCATGCCCTTGCCGACGTAGTCGTTCGCTTCGCCCTCGAGATGCAAATGCAGGCCGCCCGCGTTCCAGACGCCGAAACTCTGCCCGGCGGAGCCCTTGAGATTGACGATGATCGGCGCCGTGCTCATTCCGTTGTTGCCCCAGCGCTTCGCGATCTCGCCGGATATTCGCGCGCCGATGGAGCGATGGTAGTTGCTGACCGCATAGGAGAACCGGCCGCCCGTTCTTCCTTCGATGGCCGCGCTCATGTCGCGCAGCATCTGCTCCGCCAGCACGCCTTTGTCGAAAGGCTCGTTGCGCGGGTCGGTGCAGAACTGGGGCTGGGCCGAGACCAGGCCGGAATTCGCGAGCATGGGCTGCAGGTCGAGTTTGCGCTGCCTCGGCGTTTCGCCGGGCAGGATTTCCAGAAGCTCGGTGTGGCCTATCATGTCGGCGATCGTGCGCACGCCCATGGCCGCCATGATCTCGCGGCACTCCTGCGCCACGAACTTGAAATAATTCATCACCATCTCGGGCAGTCCGATGAAGAACTTGGTGCGCAGCACATTGTGCTGCGTCGCGACTCCCGTCGCGCAGTTATTCAAGTGACAGATGCGCAGATACTTGCAGCCCAGAGCCACCATGGGCGCGGTGCCGAAGCCGAAACTCTCGGCGCCGATGAGCGCTGCCTTGATGACGTCGAGACCCGTCTTCAAGCCGCCGTCGGTCTGCAGCCGGACGCGGTGCCGCAGTTCATTGGCACGCAGCGTCTGGTGCGTTTCCGCCAACCCCAGCTCCCACGGGGTACCCGCATACTTGATGGAGGACAGCGGGCTTGCGCCCGTGCCGCCGTCATAGCCGCTGATGGTGATGAGGTCGGCGTAGGCCTTCGCCACACCCGCCGCCACGGTGCCCACTCCGGGCTCGGCCACCAATTTGACGGATACCAGCGCCTGCGGATTGACCTGTTTCAGATCGAAGATGAGTTGCGCCAGGTCCTCGATGGAATAGATGTCGTGGTGGGGCGGCGGCGAAATGAGCCCCACCCCGGGACGCGCGAAACGCAGGCGCGCGATCATGTCGTTCACCTTGTGGCCCGGCAGCTGGCCGCCCTCGCCCGGCTTCGCACCCTGCGCCACCTTGATTTGCAGCACTTCGGCATTGATGAGGTATTCCGGCGTCACGCCGAAGCGGCCCGAAGCAACCTGCTTGATCTTGGAATTCTTCTCGGTCCCGTAGCGCACCGGATCTTCGCCGCCTTCACCCGAGTTCGAACGCGCGCCCAGACGATTCATCGCGATGGCGAGCGCCTCATGCGCCTCCGGCGACAAGGCGCCCAGGGACATGCCGGCACTGTCGAAGCGCTTCAGGATCGACGCGACCGATTCCACCTGGTCGAGGGGAATGGCCGGTGCGCCCGATTTCAGCTGCAGAAGATCGCGGATGCACGACACCGGCCGCTCGTTCACCAACGCCGCGAATTGCTTGTATTCCTCGTAGTCGCCCGACATCACCGCCGACTGCAGCGTCGCGATGACGTCCGGGTTGTACATATGGTACTCGCCGTTATGCATGTATTTGAGCAGACCGCCCTGCTCCACGGTTTCCGTAGGGTCCCAGGCGCGCTTCGCCAGGTACTCCGCGTCGGCCTTCAAGTCGGTGAAATCCGCGCCTCGAATCCGGCTGTCCGAGCCTTCGAAGCACAGCGACACCACATCCTCGCCCAGGCCCACGATCTCGAAGAGCTGCGCGCTGCGATAGCTCGCGATGGTGGAGATCCCCATCTTGGACATGATCTTGAACAGTCCCTTGCGAATGCCGCGGCGGTAGCTGCGGCCCAGTTCCTGCCGCGTGTCCGCATCCATTTTCACCGCGCCCTTGCGCATGAGATCGAACAGCGTCTGGTACGCGAGGTACGGATAGACCGCCGTTGCGCCGTAGCCGATGAGGCACGCGAAATGATGGGAGTCGCGCGCCGTGCCGGTCTCGACCAGGATGTTGCATTTGCACCGCAGCCCCGTCTTGACCAGGCGATGATGCACGGCGCCGGTGGCGAGCAGCGCTTGAATCGGAATTTTGCCCCTGACGAGATAGCGGTCCGACAGGAGCAGCACCAGCTTGCCGGCGCGCACCGCCGCTTCCGCCCGGTCGCATACATCGAGGACGGCGGCCTTGAGATCCATCCGTTCGTCGTATTGCAGATCGATGAATTCGTGCGGCACGCCCGAATCTTCGAGGCCCATGATCTGGCGCAATTTTCGCTGCGAAAGGATGGGTGAACTCAACACGATCTGTTCGGCATGCTGCTGTGCCGGCACGAAGATGTTGGCCTCCGGGCCGATTTGCGTCTGCAGCGACATGACGATGCTCTCGCGCAGCGAGTCGATCGGCGGGTTCGTCACCTGGGCGAACTGCTGGCGGAAGTAATCGTAAAGGGAGCGCACCTTCTTCGACAGCACCGGCATCGGCGTGTCGTCGCCCATCGATCCCACCGCTTCGCTCTCGTCTTCGGCCAGCACGCGGATGATTTCATCGCGCTCCTCGGCCGATACGTTGTACATCTTCTGAAACAGCGCCAGGGTCTCCCGATCGAAGGGCTCGGCCGCCAGGCGCGGATCGATGAGGTCCGTCTGGAGATAGCGGACGCCCTTCTTCAACCACACCTTGTAGGGGTGGCGGCTCTTGAGCAGGTCATCGACCTGCTTGGTATCCATCAGCTCGGCGGTCTGCAGGTCGAGGGCCAGGATCTCGCCGGGCCCCAACTTTCCCTTGCGCACCACATCCTCGGGCAGATAGTCCCAGACCCCTGCCTCGGATGCGATGGTGATGTGGCGGTTCTTGGTGATGACCCAGCGCGCGGGACGCAACCCGTTTCGGTCCAGCGTGCAGCAGGCATACCGACCGTCGGTCATTACGATGCCGGCGGGGCCGTCCCACGGCTCCATGTGGGTGGCGTAGTACTCGTAGAATGCCTTCAGGTCGGGATCGATCATGTCCACCGATTGCCACGCCGGCGGTATCAACATGCGCAGCGCATGCATGGGATCGAGTCCGCCCACCAGCAGCAGTTCGAGCATGTTGTCGAGGGACTGCGAATCCGAGCCGGTCAACGACACCACGGGCAGCACTTCGTTCAGGTCGGGCAACAGCGGTGAACGAAACAGGGGTCCGCGCGCCACGGCCCAGCTGCGATTGCCCTGTACCGTGTTGATCTCTCCGTTGTGCGCGAGATAGCGGTAGGGGTGCGCCAATCGCCACTGCGGCAGGGTGTTGGTGGAAAATCGTTGATGAAACACGACCACCGACGCCTCCATGCGCGGATCCTTCAGATCCGGATAGAACTGCGCCAGGCACTGCGGCATCACCATTCCCTTGTAGACGATGGTGCTGGACGACAGCGACGGGATGTAGAATATCGGGTCGTTCGACTCGAGCAGTTTTTCAGCACGCCGCCGCGCCATGTAGAGCTTGCGGTTCAACGTGGACTCGTCGATGTCGGAGCCCGCGTTCACGAATACCTGCACGATGGTGGGCAGGGTTTTGAGAGCCTCCAAGCCGCAAGCGGCGGGATCCGTCGGCAGCAGCCGAAATCCGGCCACCTGCATCTTTTCCCGCTCGATCTCGGCGGTCAGCACCCGCCGGGCCTGGTCTGCCCTGCCCGGATCCGGATCGAGAAAGACCAATCCGGCGGCGAATCGTTGGGTCAAGGAGAGTCCGGCCTCGACCGCAGCTTCGCGGAGAAAACGGGTCGGCATTTTTATCAACAGGCCGCAGCCATCGCCGGTCTTGCCATCGGTGGCGATGGCGCCTCGATGCGTCAGACGGTTCAGCGAACTGATGGCGGTTTCGATCACCCAGTGACTGGCCTGATCGTCCAGACTGGCGATGAGGCCGAAGCCGCAGGAATCCCGTTCATACCGGGAACGATAAAGTCCCCAATCCCCGACGCGCGCATCCTCGCCGCCCTGAGTGGTCGAGTGGCCGGACAGTTGTTCGATTGCCATGGTAAAGCCCGCAATAAGCCCTGTCCTGCGGGAAAGGCCGCAGAACTACAATAAAAACAAAAACTTAACTCGGTTCTAGGCGCTCAAAGGGTTACACGCCGCGTGGGGCAATCGCCGCTGGCCGTGCCTAGGGTATGGATCTCATAATACCTAGGTGGCCCACATCGTCAACCGGACATCATGGTCAGCCGGCGATGTAGCGCTCCAATTGCTCGATCTTTTGGCTTTGGTCCTCGATGACGGCCTTGACCAGGTCGCCGATGGACAACATTCCGACCACCCGGCCCTTGTCGACCACGGGAAGGTGGCGAAAACGGCCCTCGGTCATGATTTCCATACAGTGGTGCACCGTAACATCCGGCGGAACCGTCACCGGATTCACCGTCATGATGTCGCCCACGGGGGTGTCGTGCGACGAGCGATTCTTCAAAATGACCTTGCGAGCGTAGTCTCGTTCCGAAATGATGCCCAGCAACCGATCCTGGGCCATCACCAGCAGCGCTCCGACGTGACGGGTGGCCATGATTTCGATGGCGCGCAGAACCGAATCGGCGGGCGCCACGGAGAAAATCTCGCCCCCCTTGACCTTTAACAATTGATTCACGGTTTCCATACGAACGCCCCCTATAACAGCCCTGTCCAACACCTGAACTGCCGCCCCAATTGACTATACTCCGGCCTCGCCCGAGGACAAGATCCATGCCGATGTCGCAATTGCTGCACCCCCCCGTCGCCCCGGTCCGGGAGCACACCGTGTCGTCCCCGCACGGCGAACGGCTGGACCCGTACTACTGGCTCCGGGACGACGAACGCACGAATCCCGAAGTCCTGGCGTATCTCAGTGCCGAGAATGCCTACCATGCGCAGCACCTCGCACCCGTCAAACCGCTCGAAGACCAGATATACGGCGAGATCGTAGCGCGCCTGAAACAGGACGATTCCACCGTTCCCTACCGCAAGAACGGCTACTGGTACTACATCCGATTCGAACCCGGCCGGGAGCACCCCATATTCGCGCGGCGCGCGGGCTCACTCGATGCCCCCGAACAAATCATGCTGGATGCCAACGAACACGGCACCGGCCATGAGTACTACCAGATCGGCGAGATCGACGTCTCGCCCGATGGCGAGTGGCTGGCCTTCTGCGAGGACACGGTCGGAAGGCGCAGGTACGTCCTGCGCTTCAAGAACCTGCGGACCGGCGAGATCCTGGCAGACACCATCCGCGACGTGGAGCCCGACGTGGCATGGGCAAACGACAACCGCACGCTCCTCTACATCGAGAAGGATCCCGAGACCCTGCTGGGGCTGCGCGTCAAAAAGCACGTGCTCGGTACGGATCCCGCAACGGATGCGCTGATCTACGAGCAGACCGACACGACGCTGTACACCGGGATTTCGAAATCCAAGTCCGACCGCTTCCTTTTCATCCACATGGAAGGGACGTTGACTTCGGAGTGGCGTTACGCGGATGCCGGCGATCCGGCGTTGTCTTTCAAGGTGTTCCTGCCCGGCCGGCGCGCGCACGAGTACGAGGTCGAGCACCTGCACGACCGCTTCATCATCCGCACCAATTGGCAGGCCCGAAATTTCCGGCTGATGTCGGTGCCGATCGGCAAGGAGGCGTCGCAAGTCGAGTGGGAGGACGTGGTTGCGCACCGCGAAGACACGTACATCGAGGACTTTGAGGTTTTCAGCCAGTTCATCGCGTTGTCCGTGCGCACCGGCGGCCTGCGTAAGATCGGAATCCAACCCCTGACGTATCCCGGCGCCGCCCGGCCCGTGGCGGCCGGGCCTTACGCGGCCCAGCCTTTCTTCATCGCCAGCGATGAAGCCGCGTATACGATGTTCATTTCGGCAAATCCGGAAATCGATTCCGAAATCCTTCGCTACAGCTACTCGTCCCTGGCGACGCCCACGACCGTGTACGACTACAACATGCGCACGGGCGAGAAGACCTTGCTCAAGCGTGATCCGGTGCTGGGCGATTTCGATCCCTCGAAATACGAAACAGAACTGCTGTTCGCGCCCGCCCGCGACGGCAAGCGCATCCCGGTCTCGCTGATCCACCGCAAGGACTTCGTCCGGGACGGCTCGGCTCCGCTGCTGCAATACGCGTATGGATCGTATGGATTGTCCACGGACCCTGGTTTCTCGTCGGCCCGATTCAGTTTGATCGATCGGGGCTTCGTTTACGCGATCGCACATATCCGCGGCGGCCAGGAGATGGGCAGAGCGTGGTACGACGACGGACGCCTGCTCCAGAAGAAGAACTCCTTCGCCGACTTCATCGACGTCACCCATTTTCTCGTGTCCAAGGGCTACGCCCACAAGGAGAAGGTGTTCGCCATGGGGGGCAGCGCCGGGGGACTGCTGATGGGCGCCATTGCCAACATCAGTCCGCAGGATTACCGGGGCATCGTTGCCCAGGTTCCTTTTGTCGACGTCGTCACTACCATGCTGGACGACAGCATTCCACTCACCACCAACGAATACGACGAGTGGGGGAACCCGAGCGACGGCACGTCCTACGATTACATGCTGTCCTACTCGCCCTACGACAATGTCCGGGCGCAGGCCTATCCCGCCATGCTGGTAACAACCGGCCTGTGGGACAGCCAGGTGCAGTACTACGAACCGGCAAAGTGGGTCGCCAAATTACGAGCTCTCAAAACCGACCGCAATCCGCTGCTGCTGCGGGTCGACATGGAGGCAGGTCACGGAGGGAAGTCGGGGCGCTTTCAGCGCTACCGCGAAACCGCCATGGAGTTCGCATTCCTGCTGGACCGCTTGAACATCCGCAAATGATCGGGACTAGTTCATTGGAAAAAGTCGCCTGCGGCGCTTTTTCGGACATCAGCTTCGTTTCCGCTGGCAAAAAGCGTGGTTTTTGCCAGCTGCGTAGCAGGCGGAAATGCAAGCCCGACAAGTTCCAAGCGCCCCAAAAAAAAAGGCGCCGCGAGCGGGGGAAGCTTAATCGCGGCGCCAAGGTACAACAAACAGGGGAAACGATCATGACGAAGCAAGTCGCATGCCAATCGATAGAATCTATAAATTCAACAGGTTACGTACCCCATCGACGGCCCTAGGTGACAGGATTTGTCACCGAAGTGACGCAGGGCGTTAACCTTGCTGAGGCGGAACCACCACGCAGGCCTGCGAATCCGCCTTCAAGGAGCTGCAGATCTCCCGGGCGCGCTTCTCGGTCACTCCGGTCGTCTGCAACCGATAGATGTGCCCATCCGACGTCTTCGTGGGCAGGACTTTGGAAGACAGTCCCCCAAACAGAGCGGGATATTCCTTCTGCAGTTCGGCCCAGCGCTTGCGCGCGGCCTCCGGCCCGGATTTGAAGGCGCCGAGCTGCACGCCGTAGGATCCCCCCGCCGGCTTGCGGGGCGGTGTTGCGGCCGCCCGCCTGTCCGGCGCGGGGGTCTCCTTTGCGGCCGGAGCAGGCTTTGCGGCCGGAGCAGGCTTTGCGGCCGGGGCAGGCGAGGCCGCCTTGTCCGCGTCCGCACCCGGCCCGGCTCCGGCGGTCGCCGGGCCGCCCGCCGGAGCAGCCGCTCCCGACGGCGCCTGTGCCAGCGTGAAATTCTCGACGCGAATGCGCGCTTCCTCCGTCCATTTGCCTTCCGGATATTGTTTCACGAAGGCCTGGTACGCTTCCGGCGTATCCGCGTCGCGCGCCTTCTGCCAATCCCGCTCTTCGTACAATTCCTTGACGCGCGCCTGGGCTTGGGCCGTGAACTCACCGCTGGGATATTTCTTCAGGAATTGGTCGTAGGCTTCCGCCGTGTTGGTCTCCCGGGTCTTCTGCCAGTCGCTTTGCTGGCGGCTGCAGCCGGCCAAAGCGAGCACTACCGCACACAACCCCGCAACCACTTTCCGATTGATCATTTTTTCCAATTCGACTCCCCTTGTTCATTGGAAAAAGTCGCCTGCGGCGCTTATTGTGCCTGGACCATCCCTGGATGGCACCCTTCGGGCCGACCTCCGGTCGTCCAAACGCGCTCCTGCGCGTTTGTCGGACATCAGCTTCGTTGCCGGCCGCGAAAGGCGCGACTTTCGCGGCCTACCTGGTCGACGTCAGCGCAAGTACTCGGCGCTCCTGCACCTCGCCCTTCGGGCATTGCGCTACGCTGTCCCTGCTGCGCGCAAGCCCTGGGTAGCCATTCCATGGCTACCCGTGCGACGCATGCGTCGCACCCGCGTTCGCGGCGTTCAAGTCGGCCTCCTGCCGACTTAGTCCGACAGCCTCCCAGTTGGCGTTGCCGGTCATTCTACTGCGATTTTCCCCCGCTGTCGGCGACGCCAAGCTCGTCACAGCACAGCGCCGCGGAATAGGTTATCTAGACCTGATGAGCGAACCCAAGCGACGATTTCTGGAGCGTGCGGCGTTGCCCACGGCGCTGCTTACATCGCAGACGCCAACTGTCATAGGCGCCGACACCGTCATCGTCGGCAACATTCGGGGCAAGGGTCATTTCATAGTCTCCGGCGAGATTCACGGCGACGGAGAATTGGAGGGCGCCCTTCATCTTGCCGTCACGGCAAACTGGCATGGCACGATTCACGCCGAACAAGCCATCGTTGCGGGTAAAATCACCGGCGGATTGATCGTCAAAGACAAACTTGAGATCGGCTACACCGCGGTGATCTTAGGCCGCGTCAGTGCGCGCACCATCGCCATCGCCAAAGGCGCCATCGTCGACGGTCAGATCGAAGTTACGTCCGACGCTCCCGTGGTCGAATTCGAGGAGAAACGCGAAGGGCGTTAGCGGATGGCAGCTGCCGCTGTTCGCGATTGGCGACAACGCGGGACTTTTTGTGTGTTCGCGCGTATTCCCGCATTCTAGACTCCCGGTCGCACTGCGCGCGTTTTGAAGAAGAAATGAAAGAATACGATGGCAGGAGAACCTGATGATCACCACCCATAGCTCGCTGGCTGCATTGGCTGCACCGGCCTTGCTCGCGGCGCTGGCGGCGTCGCCGGCTCGCGCCGATGACGCGTATTTCAGCCCGACCAACGAACGTGTCAGAATTTCGCTCGGCGCCATGCACGTGTCGTCGACCACGACTATTCGAGCCGACAGCAGCACGGGAGTGGCCGGCACCAGCGTCAACGGCGAACATGACTTCGGCCTGGATGCGTCGGATTTCGAGCCCAAATTTCAGGCAACGGTCCGAGTCGCCAAGCGTCAGCGGTTGAGCTTCGACTATTTCACGTTGGACCGGTCCGGCAGCACCACGCTGGCGGGGACTCCGATCCTATTCCGCGACGTGACGCTGCTGCCCGGCGATCCGCTGCGGACGAAATTGAGCCTGCGATCCTTTGGGATCACGTACGGATACTCGTTCTGGCATAGCGAGACGCTCGAAATCGCGGGAACTCTCGGCGTGCACGCCACGGACGTCTCGGCCGAGGCCCGGGTCCAGACGCAGACGCGCCATATCATTCAAACGGAAGATCAGGCCGGCCCCATTCCGACGATTGGAATCGACGCGACCTGGGTCGTGAGCAAGCGATTCTATGTCGACGGGCGCGCGCAGTACCTGAAGGTGAACATCAGCAATCTGGATGGGACTCTCGGTATCTATGAATTCGACGTGCTCTACCGCTATCGTCCCAACGTGTCGTTCGCCGTCGGCTATTCGGACTTCACCGCGGACATCACGTCAAGCAAAAGGTCCCAGGCGGGTGTGTTCGACTTCAGCACCAAGGGACCGGAAATGTTTTTCAGGATTGCGTTTTAAGGCTGGGAGCCCTAGGGCGAGCTGGGTTCCGCTCTGAACTCGACGCGATTGTTCGACGCGGCCGCCCTGTTCCACTCGCCCGCGGTGAGCGCCTCGGTGCGCGGCGGATAGGGGGAGGCGGGCCGGGAGCTGCCGACATTCTCGATGGCGACGCTGATCGCGCCGCCGGAGCGCTGGCGCACGCCGCCGAGCAAGTTGGCGAAGGCCAGCGACTGGCGCTGCTGTCCCGTCAGCGATTCTTCGTAGGGATTGCCGATGAGATCGCATTTGCCGACCGGCAACGGTGCGCTCGCCGGCGCGAAACCATCGGTGGGATTGCCGGTGAGACAATACAGCCCGGAGGCGCTGGTGACCTTCACGACACCGTGAAATCCCTGGGATTCGAGTTTCGCCAGAAACTCGCGAAGGACCTCGAGACGGCTCCGATCGAACGGCATCTCGCCGTAAGGAACCGGCTCGAGCCGCGATCCCGCCGTCCCGCCCGTCTGCGCCGCCGAGGCGGTTGCCGCGCTCGCGGCCAAAGCGGCGGTCAGATCCTTGACGGTGGTCGCCAGTTCCCGGCTCGAGCGCTGCACTTCCGCATTTGCCGCTGCCTGCGCCGCATTTTCAGCGCGGGATTTTGCCAATTCCTCGCGGCTCAAGGTCCACAACACCGCGCACGTGGCCGCAATCGCCGAGACTGCAAGGAGTGCGGCGGCCCAGGGCCAGACTGGGCGCTTCCGTTGAGCCACCGGGGGCGGGGGATCCTGCGCCGGCGTGGAAACGATTTCGCGCACATCGCTGACGACTCTCGACGCAAAGCTGTCGAGGCTGGCCACGATGAACCGTCGAATGTCGGCCGACTGTTCCTTGACGGCGGCTTCCATGCGGCGTCCCCAATCCACCGAGGGCGCGCGCGCGTCGCCGATTCCGTTCACGGGCAGTGGGCGCTCCGCGGCGCCGCCGCCGCGAAGGGCTGCCCCATCGATTTCGACGGGCACCAGCGCGGGTTCGGCCGTATCCCGGCGATCCGGGAGCAAATGCAATTCGTACAACACTTTCGACACGTCGACGGGACGCACTTGTTTCGGAAGCACGCCCATCGCGCCCAGCGCCCGCGCCTGACCCACGTACAACTCCCCTTCTTGCGAGGTGTACATCATGATCGGAATGGTCGCCGTCTGCGCGTTGCTCTTGATCGCCTTCACGGCCTGCAATCCATCCATGCCGGGCATGAGATGGTCCATGAAAATTGCGTCGGGCCGGTTGTTCTTGAGGTACTCGATGGCCTGCTCGGCAGACTCGGCCATGTCGACTTCGATGTCGTACTTCTCGAGCATGCGGCTCAAGATCACGCGGGCCGACTTCGAATCGTCAACGACTAATGCATGTTTGCGCGCCATGAGACTATTTCACCGTCGTCCGTACGGTCCCAAGTCCTTATTGACTGAGGTCCGTACAGACCATGTCTGTACAGACCGTTTCCGACATCAGGCGGCAGGCTCCGAACCCGGCGCTTCCTTGTTCTGCGAAATCCATGTCAGCGCAGATTCCACGTCGGCAAGTTCGCTGGCGGTAAAACCCTCGATTCTCACACCCGTCGCTTCAGCCTTTTTCTTGGCCAGTTCCGCGCTTGCGACCGTGTGTACCCACACGAGACCGCGACGCACTTTGGCCGTAAATTTCTGCTGCTTTTCCTCGGTCATCAGTGATCTCCTTCAAATGATCCAACCCTCGCCCGGCACGATACACGACTACGGCCGTAATGAGGAACCCGCGCTACAGTCCCGATACTGCGCGATCCAGACGCGCACTGTAGGCGTTCAGTGCGCGCGCGACCACCCCAATATATTGGTTGGCCTCGTCCCAGCGCCGCTCCTCGATGGCTTCGCGAATTCCCGGGAGCGTCTTCACGCCGTAGCCCGTATGCATTCCGGGCGCATATATCATGTGCTGGTACCACTCGCGCCCGGGCAACCCGTGCGGGTCGGTCAGCGCTTGCTCGAGTCCCGCCAGCACCGTGTTGAGCCGCGCCTGATTCGGTGCGTCCTCGTCGGCCACGAGGCGTTTGTACCTGGCGTCGAAGGCGCCGGCGCTCGCCCGGAGTCGCTCGACGGCATTGTCGAGATCGGCAAAATTCAGGTACGGAACTTCACCCGTGCGCTGCGGCGCGGAGCGCGGAAGATTCGGATCCATGGAGAGTTGAAAATCACCGTCGTCCAGCAACTTGGAGAGTTCACGGGATTTCGTGCGCATGCCGTCGAGCAGCTTGTGCAACTCTTCGTCGTAACCGGCGATGGAAGCCGCGAAATCGCTCTCGATCGCGGGCAAAATATCGGCTTGCGCCTCGCGCAGCACGATCCGGCCCGCGACCTGCGCCAGCGAGACTTCGTACTGAAAAGTCGGGTCGACGAACCGCCGAAAATGATCGAACGAGTCGTAGGCGGAATGGTACACGCCGTAGTCCTCTTCGCCGTGAAACGCTATGTTCACGGAATTCACTCCAAGATGCTGGAGGAACGGCGTGTAGTCCGAACCGGACCCCAGCGCGCCCAGCGGCAATTCGGCGCCCGCATCGAGGCCGTGGCCGGCTTCATATCCAGCAACGCGTCGAACCGCGAGCGCTCGCGCCTGCACGGAGACGCTGGTTTCCGGGTCTTTTACGTCGCGCGCCGCCTCATTGACGAAATGCTGCAAAGCATGGCTGCCTTCCATATCCAGCGTGCCGCGGGCGTTCACATCCGAATTGACATACAGCACCGCCTTGGCCTTGAGTTCCACGGCGTGGGCTTCGACCCATTCGGTCGAACCGATCAGTCCCGGCTCTTCTCCGTCCCAACTCGCATAGATCAAGGTGCGCTTCGGCCTCCATCCTTCCCTGACGAGCCTCCCTATCGCCTTTGCCTCGGCCATCAACGCCACGTGTCCCGAAAATGGATCGGCGGCGCCGAACACCCAGGCATCGTGATGATTGCCGCGGATGATCCAATGATCCGGTTCTTCGGCACCGCGGATTCTTGCGATGACGTCGTAGACCGGCTTTTGATGCCAATCGGAGAGCACCTTGAGATGGACCTTCGCGGGCCCGGGTCCGAGGTGGTATGTGAGCGGCAAGGCACCGCGCCAGGTGTCCGGCGCCACCGCCCCGCCGAGCGCAGCGAGCAGAGGTTCGGCGTCCGCATAGGAAATCGGCAGCACCGGAATTTTCAAGATCGTCCCGGCTTCGTTCACGGCGAGCCGCTTGGTTCCCGGGGTCGAACCGGCGCCCGGCGTGAGCGGGTCGCCGCTGTACAAGGTGAGGTCCTGGACCGAGCCCCGCTGCACGCCGTCGCGGGGACGATAACCGCCCCGCGGATAAGCGTCGCCGGCCCCGTAGCCGTCATCGCGGGGATCCGAATAGATCAAACAACCGACGGCGCCGTGTTCGTACGCGAGCTTCGGTTTAAGTCCGCGCCATCCGCCGCCGTAGCGAGCAATGACGATGCGCCCTTTGACGCTCAAGTTGCGGCGTTCGAGTTCCTTGTAATCGTCGGGCATTCCCTGATTGACGTAGACCAGTTCGGCGGTGACGTCGCCGTCTCCGCCGTACACGTTGTAAGGCGGCAGCCCGTCCCGGGTTTTCTCCGAGGTCCTATCCCCACTCACCGGCGGCTCCCGCAGCTTGGCGGCGAAATGAGTGGGCGCCACCAGTTCCACGGCTTCCTGCCGCGGGGTCGGATACAGAACGGTGAATTCCTCGATGGAGGCATCCCACCCCCATTCGCGAAATTTCTTCAAGATGAATTCCGCGTTCGCCTTGTCGTGAACGCTGCCCACATGATTGGGAGCCGAGGTCAGCCGCTCCATCCACGAGCGAAGTTCCGCGGGAGCCAGATCCGCATCGAAGCGTTGTTCCAGCCTCATCTGCTCGGCGGACGCGCGGGACGAAAAACCCAGCAACACGCCCGCACCGCCGCCAGGCTCCGCGGCGGCGACCAGCGTCGCAAGCGCTCCGGTCAGCAGGGCGCCGCATCGGCGCATCCAGCATGCCCGACTCCTCAATCGCGAATACCGGTGCCGCGGTTCAACAGGGTCACCGCCACGGCGAACATCGAGCCGACGGCTCCGATCATGATCGCGTACGCCACCCGGAGATCAACGTCCGCCGTGCCTAAAAAGCCGTAGCGAAAGGCGCTCACCATGTACAGGATTGGATTGGCGTGCGCTGCAACGTGGGCCCAGTTGGGGAGCATATTGATCGAATAGAACACACCGCCGAGATAGGTGAGCGGCGCCAGCACGAAGGTCGGGAACCAGGATATTTGATCGAAATTCTTGGCGAATAGCGCGTTGATGAATCCCCCGAGGGAGAACACCATGCTGGTGAGGAGAACGGCGGACAGTATTGCGAACACATGGGCCACGGCAAGCCGGGTGAAGAATAATGCGACCACCGTGACGGCGGACCCGACCAGCAGCCCGCGCAACATGCCGCCGGAGACATACCCCGTCAGGATCAGCCAATTCGGCAGCGGCGACACCAAGAGCTCTTCGAGGTGCTTGCCGAACTTGGCGCCGAAGAACGACGATACGACGTTGGCGTAGGAATTGGTGATGACGGTCATCATGATGAGGCCGGGAGCTATGAACTGCATGTAGTCATATCCGCCGACCTGGCCCACCCGCTTGCCGATCAGGCTGCCGAAGATCACGAAATAGAGCGTCGCCGTGACCGTCGGCGGCACGATGGTCTGGCCCCAGATGCGCACGATGCGATTGAATTCACGAATGATGATGGTCGAGAACCCCACCCACTCGGCGCGTGCACGCGACGCGGCTGCCACGCTAGGAGCCTGCATGAGTATTCTGCGCGGCCGCGACCAATGCAGGCTCCTGGGCCCCCGCGACGGCAGCGCGGGCGCTGACGTCGACCAGTCGAATGAAGAGCTCCTCGAGCCGGTTCACTTTGTTCCGCATGCTGTTGACTTCGATGCCCTGCGCCGAAAGCCGAGCGAATATGTCATTCAAACTCTGCCCCTTCGACACCTCGATCTCGAGGGTGTGATCGTCGGCGAGCGTTGCACGAAATCCCGCAAGCTCCGGCGGACGGGGCAGCGATTTGTTCAGATTGAGGACGAAAATCTCGGTCTGCAGTTTTCGCAGCACGTTGACCATCGAATCGCGCTCGATGATGCGCCCGCCTTCGATGATGGCGACGTTGCGGCACAAATTCTCGGCTTCCTCCAAATAGTGGGTGGTCAGAATGATGGTCGTCCCCCGCTCGTTCAGATCCCGCAGGAAGTCCCACATCGAGCGGCGGATCTCGATGTCCACCCCGGCGGTCGGTTCGTCCAGAATCAACAACCGCGGCTCGTGCATCAGCGCGCGGGCGATCATGAGGCGGCGCTTCATGCCTCCGGACAGAGATCGCGCAATGGAATTGCGGCGGTCCCACAATTGCAGCTGCTTCAGATACTTTTCAGCACGTTGTTTGGCCAAGGTACGCGGAATTCCGTAAAAGCCGGCCTGATTCACGACGATGGTGAACAGCGACTCGAACATGTTGAAATTCATTTCCTGCGGCACCACGCCGATGCAGGACTTCGCCGCCTCGAGCTCGCGGTCCATGTCGTGCCCGAAGACCTCCACGGTGCCGCTGGTCTTGTTGACCAGCGACGTGACGATGGCGATGGCGGTGGTTTTGCCGGCGCCGTTCGGCCCAAGCAGCGCGAAGAAATCGCCTTCGGCCACTTCGAGGTCGATGCCTTTGAGCGCCTTGATGCCGCTTTTGTAGACCTTGGTGAGCTGGCGCAGGGCGAGGGCTTGCATAGGAGCCGCGTAGACTAAACCTCGCGAGGCATCCCCCGCAACTCGACACGGCGTTCCCGCGGCTTGGAGCCTGTCTGAGTATTCCGCGTGAGCCGCGTTGGCAAGGCCGTATGTCCGTGCGCTGCAGTTGGGCTTGGCCCACGCCATAGGATAGTGCGCGGGGAGCGGATGCAAGGCGCGCGGCGCAGCCCGTGGTGGTTACCACGGGCAAGCCGTGCAACGCCGCAGACGCCCCAGCGCACGGATCCGCCGGCACGGCCAAATACAATGGTTGCGCTCGAGCAAAGTGCCTTGCCAACCCTTCGGGACCGGGCAGATTTCCCCTCATGCGGCGTTGTCGCCTCCTTATTGGGT
>WNFR01000107.1_pt1 | contig 76267 bp, 64 predicted proteins | sample 5400221 | NCBI WGS metagenome assembly WNFR01 (sample SAMN13153357, study PRJNA577476) | soil metagenome | isolation source: 40 cm soil under Madrone tree | place: USA:California | collected 2016-06-14
GCGGTTTGTTTGCGGGCATTTCCCTAGAAGGCACGACCCTTCGCCCGGATGATGACGCCAGCGCGGACGTTTACGGGCACCCCATCAAGGCAAAGGACATTGTCAGAGGTAACGGCACACGTGTGACCACATCGGGTCATGGTCTTGTCAACGCCTTGCAAAAGAGTGCACCGAACAACGAACCAGAGCAGGCTGCCAATCGGTAAGAAGGAGCGACGGCAGGCATCTGAGATTTTGTTGTCGCGGTATGCCTGCAATCTTCAAAAGAGTGTCACGGGGTCGGCTGCGAGGGCCGCAACATCTGGTCCATCCTTGCAGTCAGACCCCAAATTTGTCCAGGACGCCCAAGCAAACACCCGCCTCGAATCAAAGAAAGTTTCACCGCGTGGCGAAGGATTCTTGACAGGCACGCCAAGAAATTTCTTGGGCAAGGAATTACTTGTGGCGCCTGTCGTTTGCATGTTCTGAATGGCCATTCGTATCCAGCCAGCTCAGAAGTGTGCGGATGCTGCCATGCGCCAGAGCGATACTCGAATCGGCCGCGCCGTAGTAGAGGTTGATCGTGTCCCCGTCAGAGGCAACGGTGTAACCGCAGGGGAACACAACGTCCTGAACATCTCCATGTCGCTCGTATTCCTCTTCTGGCGCAAACATCCAGGAGTCACCGCGAATTAGGCATTTCTCCGGCTGCTGAAGATCAAACAGAGCCAGACCCAACCGATAGATGGAACTCGAAGGCGTGCGTCGCACGCCGTGATAAATCATCAACCAACCTCTGGAAGTCTCAATCGGCGGTGGCGACATGCCGATCTTGTTTGCATCCCACCAGGCGCCGCGTCGTGCTTCCAGCATGAGTTTGTGATTCCCCCAATGACGCAGGTCCGGAGAATAAGAGATCCAGACGTGAGCTCCGAGAGGCGTCATGGGCCGGTGAATCAAGGCCCAGAATCCATCGATCCTGCGAGGTAACAGGGCGGCGTCCTTGTCGTCGGGCGGCATGACGACGCCGATTCGCTCAAAACTCCGGAAATCGTCAGTTAGAACCAGCGACACCCCAGGCCCCCCGCGAGAATACGAAGTGTAAGCAATGACATATTTCTTGAGTTCCGGCACGTAGGTAATTCGCGGATCCTCGATGCCCCATAGTTCCTCGGGGTATTCCTCCGGATTGGGCAGAAGCGTCGGCTCGCGATCGATTTGCCAATGGTCAACGCCGTTCACCGAGCGAGCAACGCACAGATGAGAGATTCCCCTGCGATCCTCTACCCGGCACAGCAGCAGCGTCGAACCATCCGGTAAGAGTGTTGCTCCGGCGTTGAAAATACTGTTGACGGAATACGGCCAGTCCTTTCCCGTCAAAATTGGATTAGCCGGGTGGCGGCGAAATAGCATTTCATATTGTTTCATCATTGCTTTCATTCTGATTTCACCGCGTTCCTTTGAATTGCTCTCTCGAGGTTTTGTTTTGGATAAGAAACAATCGTCGTGTTTTTCAGAGCTTGTTCTCTGTACCGTCGGATTCTTCCAACTTTCGCATTTCCAAGAGCGCCATCAGAAAAGACAACGTGGACTCAGCCCCTTGATTTTCATTTGCGCGGTCGGGATGCAAACCATCTCTACAACCGCCAGAAGCCGGATCGTAAAGAGCGATCTGAAGGTCGTTGTCTCCCAGAAACCAATTGAAAGCGGACCACGCCTCTTTGCGCCAGCGGCCCTTGCCTGTCGCGCGGTACGCCTGCAAGCAGGCCGAGACGGACCCGCAAGCCTCCACCGGCTGCTGGTCAAAGCGAGCCTTCTCTGTATTTTTGGAATAGAAGCCCTGAGAGCCGATGGGCACGAAGTGGCCCTTCACCTCACAGCGTTGAATCGTGACCAGCCAATCCAATGCTTCGAGTCCCGCCGAGAGCATCTCCTCGTTGTTAGCGCGCATCCCCGCACGAATCAGAGCCTGAGGTAATCGCGCGTTGGAATACGCGAGCACGTTTTCAAACCATTTCCAGTCTCGGGAATGGTGCGCGCGATAGGAATTCAACAATCGATTTGCCAGGGCGTCCGACGCGCCGAGAGCAGCACGATCTCCCGGGAACGAATCGAGATATTCCTGCAGGCCCAGCAACGCGAAAGCACACGCGCGCGGACTCTTGAATTCAACGGCCGCAGGAACAGCGAGTTCGAACATGCGCCCCGCAGCTCCTCTCCATCCCGCGTCCTTGGATCTACCGAGAACAGTTCCTAATCCCCAGAGAGCTCGCCCGTGACTGTCTTCCGAGCCTACGGGTTCCTGCCATTGGCGTTCGTAACTGAGACAGTTTCTGAAGCGCTTCGTGGCTGGATCAAAAGCGAGCCACAAGAAGGCCAGATACCGGGAGACTAAATCCGCTGAGCCTTGCAATGTAGTAGTTCCGAACTCTTGCATCAAGATGGCCACGATCAACGCGCGCGCGTTGTCGTCTGTTGTGTAACCTTCCGGATAGTTTGGGACCACGAATACGGCGTGCTCGAGGATTCCCGTTTGGTCCGTCATTCGATACAGGTGGTCCAGTTTTATGATGGGAAGCCGGTCTAGATTCTTTTCGGTGTTTTGCGCTAAAAAGGTGGCGCGTGGATTTCGCAAACGTTCGTTGTACATGCGTTCGAAACTCTTCATATATTTCTGCGCTACACGGCTCCAGACCATGTCTCTCGCGTAGAGGTACGCGCGTTTCCGCATGGCATGTCTTGCCGTGCTTTTATCCAAAAGCTCGATCGTTTTCGCGGCTAGAGCTTCTGGATCATCGAAAGGAACGAGAACGCCGCGCTCGTTATCTAGGAGTTCGGTGGCGTGCAAATAAGGGGTCGAAATGATGGCTTTCCCGGCGCTTAAGGCGTAGGCAAGCGTTCCGGAAACGACCTGCGCTTTATGTTTGTAGGGTGTGATGTAGATGTCGGCCGCGCCGATTAGTTCCATCATTTCTTGTGGACTCACGAAACGGTTGCGAAAAATCACGTTGGCCTCAACACCAAGATCTCTGGCCAGGGTTTGCAAATAATGCCTGTATTTGTCGCCCTCGTGCCGCAAGACATGCGGATGAGTCGCGCCGGACACCATGTAAACAACACTGTTGTGGCGCGAAAGAATTGTGGGCAGGGCACGGATGACGTTTTCTATGCCCTTGTTCGGCGAGAGCAAGCCAAACGTGAGCAAGACTTCTTTGCCTTCCGTTCCGAATCCGTCCTTGTAGAAATTCGGATCGGTGAAAGGCAAATCGGGAATGCCATGCGGAATCAGATCGATCTTGTCGATCGGAACGTGGAACACTTCCTGCAGGATCTCCGAGGACTGCTGGCTCATGACGATCAAACGGTCCGAGAGAGTCGCAATTTCTTCCATGACTTCTCGTTGATCGGGATTTGGATCACGAAGCACCGTATGCAATGTGGTAGCGAAAGGCATTTGCAGCCGCCGCAGAAGTTCCAGAATATGGCTGCCGGCGCGGCCGCCAAAGATTCCATATTCGTGCTGCAAACAAACCAAATCAATGTTGCTGAAATTTAAGAAGTCAGCTGCTTGTCGGTAGGAGGCGAGATTGTCTTCAGACAACTCGAACCGCACTCTGGCGGGGTAGGTGTAGCCTTCTTCGGTATCGTTAACCGGGAGCGCCAGCAACTCGATTGCGCCGTATTCTGCGTGAATGGCATCGCACAGATCTGTCGTGAACGTTGCGATCCCACAATGCCGGGGAAGATAGTTCCCCACGACCGCGATTCTCGAGGGAAGTACGGGGCGCGGCGGCGGAGGCGTAAACCGAATAACATTGTCTTCCAGTCCGAGCGACGAAGCGTCCGTTAAATCTATGATTTCTGTTGGTGGCATAGTTTTTGGCATTGGCACTTTCTTGATTCCCGGCAAATCGATCGCACCCGAACAATCACAGTTTGACTTCAAAGAACACACCCGTCTGCGGGCTGTATCGGGCACCGGGGTCTTTCGCTGTGTTCTAGGTTGTGTGCCCGTTAATCGAAGGGCACGGCCGCTTTACTCGTGCAAGACAACCGTCAGCAAGGATTTATTGACCTTGATTTTTCCGTTGTATTCGATGAATCCCAGTTTTCGGAATTTGTTCATAAAGAAGTTAACGCGTGACCGTGTTGTTCCGACCATGTTCGCCAGGGTGTCTTGAGAAACTCTCGGCAGTATTCGGTCTGGCTGCTCCTGTTTCCCATAACGCGCGAGGAGCAGAAGCGCGCGCGCCAGGCGCTTTTCACTGGAATTGAAAAGTTGATCGATCAGGTCCTCTTCGACTCGGATGTTGCGTGCAAGCATGTATGCGATGAAATGGTCCGATAGCTCATGCTCCGCGTGAAGCGCCCGCAACAGCTCCTTCTTCTGAATGACAAGCACGGTAGTCGGTGTAACTGCGGAAGTCGTGCCCATCCGGACCGTCTGGCCCGCCATGCACCCCTCGCCAAAAAAGTCAGTCGGACCGAACATCGCCACGACCGCTTCCTTGCCGGATCCATTTACAACGGCCAATTTCACGCCGCCTTTTTGAACATACATCACAGTCTCGGCGGCATCGCCTTGGGAGTAGATGGATTCGCCTCTTCGATATTCGGCGATTTTCCTCGCTATCCCGGCGGTATCGAGAAATTTTTGCGCGTTGAACGAGTCGGCTGCTCCGTTCTTAGGTAGTCTCCTTGGTTTCATATTGATTTGAAATCACCTATCTGTGAGGGCCTTCGTGAGCATCCTTAAGATAGCAAACAGGCCTTTCACAGACTGTATAAAACAGAACAGCGCGCCCCGTTGACAGTCTTTAAGATATTGCTTATTAGGCGGCGAGAAAGAGCGAAATTGACCGGCAAGAGGACTGGGCAAGGCGATTTTCTCTTTCTCGCCGCAGTATTTGTGTGAATTCTGGAAATCGCGCTTCTCCGCAAGTTAACCAGTACAGCCAACGTTTCATTGATGCTCACCACAGAAGTTCTAATTGCCGACTTCAAGGGAGAGGAAAAGGTGATGACGACTGGTGCAGGCGGCATGGGAGGGGCGTACCAAATCTGTTCTAGTTGCCCTAGGGGCCGCAATGGAACGCTCAGAGCGAACGCTAGGATTCACCAGCAGGTCCGAGCTGGTCCGATACTCAAGACTACGACTGTGGATGGAGACCTTCCGGTTCGGGTTGCCGTCAATTTGGGCATTTAGGGGACCTTCATGACAATTGCTTCAGCCGAGATTTTGAGCGGACACCTCCAGCCGCTTTGCTCGCGTGATAACCACGTCATGAAGTACGAACGCGCCGGCTCAAAGCAAAATACGGGCGAGCACGCGTCATACCATTGTGCTTTCCTAGGCTGCAGCGTTCGTTATGACACCGCAGACGGTTATTACATGCTCATCGGAATGCCTGATCGCGCAAACCGGGTCGACGAGCCGGGCGTAAACACTGTGCAGTGCCCGCGACACCACCAATGGTTGTATCGCATGGAAAATATCGCCAGCAAACCGGGTGTTGGCTGGGCTTGCGGCGTGAAAGGATGCGACTATCGCCCACAGCACAAGTAAGGGCGATTGGATCAAAACCTAGCAACTTCAAAGTATTTCCATCCGCGTCTTGTATGTTTATAGTCAGGAAAAACCTCCATACGCGTAAAGAACTCGCCCCCGTTCTCAAATGCCTTCTCGTTGAAGTGGCCTGCGCCATAAGGGGACCGGTTTATCCACCGCCTACTCCCAATGCGACCAGGCGTCGCCCTGCTCTTCGTGTTTTTTTCTGGAGAGTGCCTCGATGCGAAGGCGCTCTGAACACTCGTTGCAAATGGTCGCCTCGGAAGGCTTGCCGCACATATTGCAAACGTGCCGCGCGTGTTCCGGCCGGGAATCGGCCGCCTCGCCAAGAATAACATTCATAGTTGCCTCCCTTGCAACCCACGCAGAGGCATGGGCAAGCTTCGAAGCACGCCCAGTAATCTCATTTTAGTCGGGGCGCGAGCCCTCATCAATGTTGATTCACAACGCGAATCGCGTCGGCTTCTGAGTGCGAACTAACGCGAGCGCGGCAGGGCAGAACGCGCGCTGTCCGAGGAACGGTGTATAAAATGATTCGGCGGGCCATCTAGCCCGCCGAATCGTGGCGTGGATTACTAAGCCGACAAAATTAATAGTAGAAGCGAAGCGAGAGCTGCAAGTTACGCTCGCCGCCGCCAACGCCGCCGCCTTTGGTAAGTACTTTGCCAAAGTTCGGGTTGGTCGGATCGAGAGTGATGTTCGTCGTTCCACTGCAACCGCTCCCGCCGCACCAGTTCGGATGGTTAATAAAGTTGAAAGCCTCGGCGCGGAACTGGAAACCCATCCGTTCGTCAATGGGGAAGGCCTTAAACAGACCAAGGTTCCAGTTCTGAAAGCCGGGCTGGTAAATGAGATTGCGGACGCGCTGGTGGACAAACGTTCCGGGGGTTCCCGTGGCAGCATTCAATTGCTGGGGTTGGACAAAGATCGAGCTGCCGTCGGGATTCTTCGTGGAGAACCACTGGCCATTGGGACCAAATGTGCCGATGATCTTGGGCGTCCCGTTGACGAGCCAGTATTGGCCATTCACACCGCAACCAAAGTTCGAATCCAAACCGACGCCAGCGTAATCCGTACTACCAGCGACACTGCAGGGCAGGCCGGTCTGGAACTGCGTGACTCCGCTGATCTGCCAGCCACCCAACAACTTGCCCGTGATGCTGGAGTGATTCTTAAACAATGGAAGATCGTAGAGGTAATTGATAACCAATACGTGGCGAGCGTCGAACTCAGCGGGCGCCCACATCATGTCCGGATCGTAAGTATTGGGAATGACATCGCGCTGGTTGGAGCCACTGTCCATAGTCTTGGAGAAGGTATAGGAGGCGCCGAAGAGGAGACCGGCGGAGTAACGGCGGTTCCAGGCTATCTGCAATGAGTTGTAAGTAGAGCTGGCGACGTTATCCGTCTGACGGATGGAACCAAATCCTTTGTAGGGACGGAGGAAGTTCACATTCGCGGTGAGGTCTGCGGCTCTGGCAGCTAAGGTCGGTTGGTTGATGTCCGCTTCGCGCTGGAGGTGCAAGCCTCGACGCGCCACGTAACCAACGCTGACCAGCGACTTCCAAAACATTTCGCGCTCGAAGGTGAAGTTCCAAGCCCAAGCCTCAGGGTTCTTGAAGTCCTTACTCTGAGTGGTCACAACCAAGGGAGCCTGGGTGCCGCCAGAGGTCGGACCGAGCTGGTCAACGATGCCGTTGGCCAGGCTGGCGTTGGGCTGGAACGGTGGGTTGCCTCCCAAGAAGATTGAGTCGCTTACCCCAAGGCGCGTGATAAAGCGTCCGACTCCCGCGCGAAGGACCGACTTGCCTTTCGCATCCAAAGAGTACGCGATGCCGACTCGAGGTTGAATGTTTCCCCATTGAATATCGGAGTAGTGGTCGGGCGCTCCACGGAACAGATCGTTGAAGAGGCCAGAGTCTGCTTCAGGCACGCGCCCGCTGGCAGAAGATGGGAAGCCGCTTCCCGGAATCACCATACCGTTATAGCGCTGGTCTATGGTGGGTGTGCCAACGATAAGGCCGGTATTGTGATCAATCGTTACGGCGTTATTTTGATCGTAGAAGCGTGGATCAAAAACCGCCATGTTTCGCCATTCCGCGTGATAAGGAACGATGACGGTGTAACGCGCGCCGTAGGTCAGGGTCAGAGAAGGCGTGGTCTTCCAAGTATCCTGAGCGAAACCCTCCCACATATTGGCGCGGAATATGGTGTAGGCGCGGTGGCCGATTTCGGAGTACGAGTCGTAAAGCCCCAGCGCGGCGTTTGCGACGGCCAGCCCGGTGCCATTGGCGCGGCTGTTCGTGAAGGAGAATTGTCCGTTCTGGTTGTTCGTGCAGGTCGGGCAAGCCTGGACATTGATCTCGTCATTGTCATTTTCGCCGGAGCGTTCCCACAAACCGCCAAACTTAATCGTGTGGTTGGCCTTGACCCAAGTGAGGCTGTCAGAAATGTCGTAAATGGGCCCGGCGGAGTGCGATGGGTAGGGTCCTCCGCTAAGAGTATTAAAACCGGACATGGTGACAGTGGGAATACGAGTCGGGACCAGCTTTGGGTCCGTAAATATGTATTGGTACAAGCCGCAGGGCACGGGGGAGCCATTGCAAGCCTGCGTCCGGTCGAAGAAATTCTTCGCGTCGATCGGGATCTTGACGATATCCTCGCTGGCAGTAACGAGGAATTCGTTTACTTTGGTAGGGCTGAGAGTCCAGACGTAATTGATTGAAGCAGTCCGGTTGGGACGATCGAAAAACTTCGGTGTACGGTCCGTGTTTCCATCCAGAGGCTGGTATTCGAGATAGTAGTAATTGGTTGCGCGAAGCCTGAGATGATGCTTTTCGGCAGGATTGACGTCGACAGCAAATGTATCCTTGCGTTGGTCGAACGTGTGGCGCTTGGCGGCGAACCAGTTGCCGCCAGCAACGAAGGTATTGGGAACCGGCCACATGTTCAGGATGCCGATTCCATCCGGGCTCAGCCGACCCGAAGGAATGACATTGCCGGGGAAGCAGCCGCTCTGGTCGGCCACAGTGCAAGGATTTGCGGATTGGGGGTCCTTAATTAGAACGGGGATCTTGTTTCCGGAGCTATCCCTTCGCGTGACGTAAGGATTATTGGGATCGAGGAGCTCGCTAAAGTCTCCTTGACGCATTTTGGTCGAGGGTACGAGTAAAAGGCCGGCGCCTCCCACCGAGGAGCCGGAATCCTGAAAGTTATATTTCAGCCATTCCTCTCCATAGTAGAAAAACACCTTGCTCTTGCTCGTGTTGAATTTGCCGGGAATGAAGAAGGGGCCGCCGATATTGAATCCGAACTGGTTGTAGTGCACCGGCGCGGCGTCCTTAGTGAGGCCGTTGGAGTTCGCGTTGCGCGCCCAAGTATTCGCGTTGAGAGCCGTGTTGCGAAGATACTCATAAGCAGCGCCGTGGAACTGGTTCGTTCCCGTTTTTGTGGTGAAGCGAATTTGTGCGCCGGACGTGCGGCCGTATTCCGGGGCGTAATTCGAAGTGAGGATCTGAACTTCCTGTGTGGAATCCACGTCCGCCGCCCCCAAGCTGGTGCCATTGGAGCGCGTTCGTGTGGCCGGAGCGCCGTCGAAAGTAATCAGATTCTCCGGGTTGCGTGAGCCGTTGAAATTTGCCGGTCCTTGCGTAAAACCAAAATTTAGACTGGCGAGCGTGCTTCCGCGCGCGCCGGGGACAAGTGCAGCAAGCCAGATCGGGTTGCGGCCATTGAGCTCGAGGGAATCAATCTGTTCCCGCGTAACAAGTTTTTGCACCGTACCTGACTCCGTTTGCAGTTGCACGGTGGAAGCGGAAACCTCGATGGTTTGCATGTTGGAGCCCACGGTCAGTGAGGCTTCCACCACGAGATCGCCGCTCGGGTCGAGCTTGTTGTCCAACGATTGGTATCGTTGAAAACCCGGCGCTTCGACGGTCACGGTGTATGAACCTGGCGGGATATTTGTGATTACGTAGTAGCCAGTTTCGTTCGTAGCGGTTTGCCGTTCCACGCCGCTTTGATTCTTGGCCGTCACTTTGGCGTTTGCGATGCTCGCCCCGGAGGAATCTCTGACAAACCCGGATATTCTGCCGAGGTCAGACTGCGCGAGAACGTTTCGCGAGTTTGTGACGAGCAGGCAGAGCAGGAAAAACAGTTTCATCGTGAGGGGCACGAACCGTGAATAGCTCTTTTGCATGGGTAGCCTCCAAAGACACAAACCCCGCGATCAAGCCGCAATGCATGCGCTACAGACACAAACGCACGCAGTTGAACTGGATCCACTGGCGAAGCCAATCAGAATGTCGCACTCAGACACCGACCCGGTGAAGTGTGCGGCGCTTAAATAGCGCAACGCATTTGCGCAGTCAAGTCTTTTTGTCTGCCGATTCATACGTTTCAAGGATTGAAATTGGGCGAGCAACAATCAAACCATCAGAATCCGCGACATTTGCGACGCATACGTTAAGATCAGGAAAAAAGCGGAACATTAGTCCCGCGTTCGACGATCAATTCGCCTCTTGCAGTCGAGAAATACCCGTTGTAACGAAATCGGCACGCGCTCATAATCGGGTCAAATGCCATGAGCCGTGTAGCCGACAACGGGCCGCTAAAGCAACTCGACGATTGGGACGATTTTGTCGCCACCCGATATCGCCAAGGTAAGCAAGAAGACGAATTTCGGAACTACGAAGCCGACGCCAATCCCGGCGTGACGCAGTTCTACCGTGAAAATCACGCCCACCAGACATTCGATTTTGTCATTAAGAAAAAGGCTGAGTACTGCAGCTTGAACCGCGGCAAGAAGAGCGTTTGGGAGATGGCCGAGTATCTAAATACTTTGGTTGACGAGAGCGATCCCGACACGGATCTCACGCAGATTGAGCACCTCCTGCAAACGGCTGAAGCAATTCGGAAAGATGGTCATCCGCGTTGGTTCATTCTTGCGGGCTTTCTGCACGATCTAGGAAAAGTTCTATGTCTGTATGGAGAGCCCCAGTGGGCCGTGGTGGGTGACACATTCCCGGTTGGTTGCGCGTACTCCGACGAGATTGTTTTCCCCGAATTTTTTGCAACCAACCCTGACAGCAGGGTTAGCCAGTATCAAACCAAATATGGCGTTTACGAACCGAATTGCGGGCTCGATAGAGTTCACCTCTCTTTTGGACATGATGAGTACGTCTTTCAAGTAACGCGTAAGTATGTGCCGGAAGAGACGCAGTACATGCTCCGCTACCACTCGTTTTATGCCGCCCATCGGCACGGCGCTTATCGGCATCTCATGAACCAGCACGACGAGCGCATGTTTGAATGGGTCCGGAAATTCAATCCCTACGATCTGTACTCGAAAGGAAGAGAGCGCCCGAATATGCAGGCGATTCTTCCGTTCTACGAAGATCTCATCTCCGAGTTCTTTCCTGACCAGATTGACTGGTGATTGCTCGAATCCCTCCTTTGTAAACCAAATCACGCCGATAGCTTGAAACGATTCGCCGTCCGGCGGCACTTACTCAGTACAATACGGCGCACGAGGAGACGCTGTTCAGCGCGATGAGGTACGGCTAACATCGTCAGCACAAAGGCTCGCGAACGGTTGTGCGCTAATCGAGCCGCACGGTTGCCGGGCCAAAAACCGAATGGACGCAAATCTCCAGACGCAAAGAGCTTTCCGGCAAGGTGTGTACGTCGTCGTGATTTTAGCGACAGCTATTGGGCTGCTGTTGCAATTTACGCGGGCGGGCGAGTGGCTGGAAAACGGCGCGTTTGACGCGCGGGCGCGCTGGACCGCACAACCAGCAAAAGCGGATTCGCGCATAGTTATCATTGATATTGATAACGCGAGTTTCGACGAGTTACAGGACAAGCTCGGACGATGGCCGTGGCCGCGACAAGTGTGGACCGAGATTGTGCGCTACGTGAGCAAAGGCCAGCCGAGCGCAATCGTTTTTGACGCCGCATTCACCGGCGAACAAAAAGAAGCCCCCGCCATGGACGACGACTTCGCGCGCATGCTCCAGAACTCCGGCAAAACCGTGCTCGGCTTTTCTTTTCTGCCGACAAAACTTTTCGGCGAGCGGCAGTCCGGCGCCGTTCTTCAGGATCCTTCGAACTACGCGGAAGCAGGAGCCAGATTCGGTTCTGAACTAAAAACGGAGAAGACGGAAGAGTGGACGGCAAGCGTGCCGCTCGATAAACTTGCGCGCGCGTCCGCCGGATTAGGATTGATCAATTCGACGCCGGATGAAGGCGGGATGATCCGGCGAGAACCAGTTTACTTTGCCTATCACGGGCGCGTGTATCCCACACTTGGCGCGAAGGCGATTCAGGTCGCTACTCCGGAAACAAAGGAGGGATGGAAGCTTCAAACAAGCTGGCTGGGAACGCGCTCGCTCGTGCGCGGCGCCAAATCCGTTCCGGTGGACAGCGAAGGCCGCGTGCTGATGTTCTGGCGTGGGAAGTCCCTGGAGACGTACGAACGTGTTCCGCTCTGGAAAGTGATCTGTTCCATTTATCCGGACCAGTGTCCGAATGTGGACCGTCGTTATCCAGCGGAATACTTTCGCGGGAGGATTGTACTCGTCGGCGCGAGCGCCGCGGGAAGCTACGAGCCGCGACCGACGCCGATGGATCCACAGCCGCCGGGATTCATCGCGCATGCGACGCTGATGGACAACCTGCTGAATGGCGAAGCGATGCGCGAAACTCCCGCATGGCTGGCTGTTGTACTGATTCTATTGATGGCCGCATTTGGCAGCATCGTGCAGTGGAAACAGTCTTCGTTTCGCATGGGCGTCCTGCTTGTGACGGGCGCGCTGATTACTTTCTTTGCGGGGAACGTGGCTCTTTTTGGTGCGAGTCATTTTGTGCTTCCGCTGATCGTGCCGTGCATCACTCTCGCCGCCTCCTACAGCGGCGCAAGCACGGCGCGCTACGTCACAACGGGCCGCGAACTGCGCCAAACGCGCGGCGTGCTCGAACGTTACGTCGCGCCGCAGCTTGTGAAATACGTCATGGCAAACATCGAGCAGATGAACCTGAACGGCGACAAGCGCGAGCTGACGATTCTGATGTCCGACGTACGCAACTTCACGACGATGACGGAAAAGGCCGAACCGATGCAGCTTATCGCGTTGCTCGACGATTATCTCGCCGCGATGACTGAAATCATTTTCAAGCACAACGGCATCGTGGATAAATTCATCGGTGACGGAATCCTGGCGTACTGGGGCGCGTTCACCCCGGATCACAATCACGCGAAAGAAGCCGCGCAGGCCGCGCTTGAAATGATCGAAAAAGTGAAGGAACTCAACGCGCACTGGGCCACGCAAGGCAAAGGGCCAATCGCCATCGGCATCGGCGTCAATACCGGATGCGTGATTTTCGGAAATATAGGCCGCGGGAAAAAAATAGAATTTACGGTAATCGGCGACCCGGTTAATCTTGCGGCACGGCTGGAAAGCCTGAACAAAGAATTTCACACCTCTATTATCGTAAGCGAAGCCACGCGCAGCCGCCTCGGCGACGAAGCGCAAGTGCGCGCGCTTGGCGGCGTCAAAGTGAAAGGCAAGACCGTGGAAACGACTGTGTACGAGCTCCAAGGCTGGGGTGCAAGTCCAGCGCCAGCGGCGGCAACAAATTCAGAAGCCGCACCAAGTTTGGCCAATTCGAAGTGACGGAGGTCGCAGTATGAAAACACAAACGCGCGCGGGAGCGATGCTGCTCGCCGGAGTTCTTGCGGGGTCGAGTTACGGCATGAGCCTGACGCTGCAACAACAGCAACCGGACAATTCCGGCCAGCAACAAGGTCAGCAGAATCAGGACAACAAGAAAAAGAAGAACAATTCGCAAAGCGGCAACGCTCCTGCAAATCAAAACGCGAATCCGCCAAGCACTCCTCCCAACAATCCTCCGCCTGCTGGCAATCAACCGGGCGGCGACAAGCCGACCCCCCTCTTCGGTGGCACCATCGGCCTCAAATCCTCGCGGCAGACAAAAGACAGCGCGACGCTCGGCTTCAACGGAGTGGACCCGAACGGGCAAGTTCAAAAAGCCATGCTGACCGCCGCGGCTACTTCGAGTGACGCCAGCAAAGCGCAGCAAGTCTCTCAGATCACCATAACTCCCGCAGACTTGCTGCAATTCCTGCAAGACGGCGGCCTCAATCCCGACGCGGCCCCGCAGAAACCATAGAGGAAGGAGAAAACATGAAACTCACGCGAATTCTTTTCGGACTCCTCGTCGCAACTCTTCTTGCGCAATCTAGCTTCGCGCAACTCGGCGGCGTGTTGAAAAACGCGCAGAAAGCAAAAAAGGCGGCCGACATTTACACGCCGTGGACTGCCGAACAGGAACAAGCCATCGGCCAGGCCTCCGCCGCAAAACTCATCAACGTTTTCCGCCTGTACGACAACGCGGACATGACCAGGTACGTGAACCTTGTCGGCAATACCGTTGCGCGGCAATCGGGCCGCAGCGTGCCCTACCATTTTGCAATCCTCGATACGGACGTCGTCACCGCGGTTTCCCTTCCGGGCGGCTACATTTTCATCACGCGCGGCGCTCTGGCGAATCTGCACAACGAAGCCGAACTCGCCGGTGTGCTCGCACATGAAGTCGCGCACGTGGATCGCCGTCATCTCGAAAAAGAAATCCGCGCGCAGAAGACCGCGCAATTCGCGAAGGAAGAAGCCGCTTCGCACGTCCCCGCCGGTTCGGAGCTCATCAGCATCGCAGGCAGTGTCGTCACGCGCGCGTTAACGTTACAGGTCAGCCGCGACAAAGAATCCGAAGCCGACAAGGTCGGCGTCGAACTTTCCTCCAAGGCAGGTTATGACCCGACCGGCTTGCGCAATTTCCTTCAATTTCTTTCAGCCGTGCCCGCAACCCCGCAAACCAAACAAGCACTTGGCCTTTGGGGCAGCACGCATCCTCCGCTCGCCGATCGCATCAATTCCCTCAATTCACAGCTTCCGAATTATCCGGCCAACGGCCAAAGACTCGCCGAACGTTACGCGTGGTACGTAAATCCGCCTGCATTTACTCACGAAGGCGGCGCTACGGGCGCATCCACACCTGCAGCCGGCGAAGTTGACGGCATTGTCAGCCAAGGCGTCGTCGTTCTGACCGGCGGTAAACTCGCCGAGGGCACTCGCGTTAAAGTTCGACCCCAACAATAATATTCATCTCGCCTGCCCGCCGGCAGAAGCTCGCCGATTAGACCGGAAATTTCATTTTGTCGTAAGATACCTTGCCCCTTGTTGTAGCCGCGGAGCATCAAACTTGCACCGGGAGCAGGATTCCCTGCGCCCGAGGGAGCTATTTGTGAGCCAAGCCACTGTGAGCCAACCGAGTATTTCGCAACTCGCCATCAACACCATCCGCACGCTTTCCATTGACGCAGTTCAGCAGGCAAATTCCGGCCACCCGGGAGCACCGATGGGTCTCGCGCCGGTGGTCTACGAACTCTGGCAAAAGTTTTTGCGCTACGATCCCGCCAATCCTCTCTGGCCAGATCGCGATCGCTTTGTTCTTTCCGCGGGCCACGCTTCGATGCTCCTTTATTCGACGCTTCATCTGGCCGGTGTCAAAGCCGTGGATCATCACGGCAAAATTCTCGATCAGCTTTCCGTACCGATGGAAGAAATCAAGCGCTTCCGCCAGATCGACAGCCGCACACCGGGCCATCCCGAATCGCACCTTACTACAGGAGTCGAAACGACAACCGGCCCGCTCGGGCAAGGCGCGGGCAACAGCGTCGGCATGGCTATCGCGGGAAAGTGGCTCGAATCCAATTACAACAAGCCCGGCTTCACTATATTTGACTACAGCGTGTACGCGCTCTGCGGCGATGGTGACATCATGGAGGGTGTCTGCTGCGAAGCGGCTTCCCTTGCAGGCCATCTCAAGCTCGGAAATCTCTGCTGGATTTACGACAACAATCGCGTGACGCTTGACGGCCCCGCTTCGTGGTCGTTCAGCGAAGACGCCCTCACTCGCTTCAAGGGTTACGGCTGGAACGTCACCGAAGTGAAAGACGCCAATAATCTCGATGAGCTCGCCGCCGCGTACGAACTCTTCAAGAAAACGAACGATCGCCCCACTCTGATCGTGGTCGACAGCCACATCGGCTACGGCTCGCCGCATAAGCAGGATTCCTACGAAGCGCACGGCGAACCGCTCGGCGAAGCCGAAATCAAACTCGTTAAGAAAAATTACGGCTGGCCCGAAGACGCAAAGTTCCTCGTGCCCGACGGCGTTTACGAAGATTTTCAAAATGGTGTAGCCAAGCGCGGCAAGGAACTCAGCTCCGCCTGGTCGAAACTTTTCGACGGCTATGCCAAGCAATTCCCCGATCTCGCCGCGAATCTCACCAAAATGCAACAGCGCGAATTGCCCGCAGGCTGGGACAAGGACATTCCCTCCTTCCCTGCCGACGCAAAAGGCATGGGCACCCGCGAAAGCTCCGGCAAAACGCTGAACGCCATCGCGAAAAATCTTCCCTGGTTCATCGGCGGCTCGGCCGACCTTGCGAAATCCAACAAAACGAATCTGGACACGAGCTGGGCCGGCGAATACCTCCCGGGCCAGTACGCCGGCCGCAACGTTCACTATGGCGTGCGCGAACATGCCATGGGCGCGGCGATGAGCGGCATGGCGCTCTCCGGTCTGAGGCCCTTCGGCGGAACATTTTTCAATTTCAGCGATTACGTGAAACCCGCCGTGCGTCTCGCAGGTCTCATGGAGATCCCTGTCATCTACGTCTTCACTCACGACTCCATTGGTCTCGGCGAAGATGGTCCTACTCACCAGCCCATCGAACAGCTTGCCGCGTTGCGCGCCATGCCGAATATTCTCGTCATTCGTCCGGGAGATGCCAACGAAGTTGCGGAAGCATACAAAGTCGCCCTCACGCAAACGCATCGCCCCACTGCCATGGTTCTCTCACGCCAAGCCGCGCCCACGCTTGACCGCACAAAATATGCCGCCGCGTCTGGCGTCGCAAAAGGCGGCTACGTTCTCGCTGATGCGCCGAACGGAAAACCGGACGTAATCCTCATCGGCACCGGCACCGAACTCAGCCTTTGCGTGGACGCCTACGAAAAGCTCAAAGCCGAAGGCATTAATGCGCGCGTGGTCAGCCTTCCCTGTGCGCAGCTCTTCGAAGAACAGGATCCTACTTACAGGGAAAGTGTCCTCCCTTCCAGCGTCTCCGCGCGTGTCTCCGTAGAAATGGCTTCTGTCTTCGGATGGGATCGTTACATTGGCCTCAAAGGAAAAGCGATCGGTATGCGCACGTTTGGCGCATCCGCTCCGCTCAAGGATGTGCTGAAGAAATTTGGTTTCCAGACCGACAACGTCGTCGCAACTGCAAAATCCCTCTTGGGAAAGTGAGCCCTCGATGAAACTCGTGATTGGTTCGGACCACGCGGGCTTCGCCATGAAGAATGCGGTTGGCGATTTGCTGCGCTCACTCGGACATAGCGTCCTGGACGTCGGCGCATTTAACGACAACCCGTCGGACTATCCCGATTTTGCATTGTTGGTCGGGCACGCCGTTCTTGAAGGGAAAGGCGAACGCGGCATTCTGATTTGCGGCAGCGGGGTTGGCGTCAGCGTCGCGGCGAACAAGATCAAAGGCATTCGCGCCGCGGTTTGCCACGATACGTATTCCGCGCATCAAGGCGTGGAACACGACGACATGAACGTTCTCGTCCTCGGTTCCCGCGTCATCGGACCGAAGCTGGCCGAGGATTTGGTAAAAGCGTTCTTGGGCGCCAATTTTACCAATGAAGAGCGCCACAAACGCCGACTGGCAAAAGTTAAAGCTATTGAACAGGCAAACTGAATCATTCCGCCTGTCCCGAGCATCGGATTTGAGGGGCAGTTCGCTTCCCGCAGAGGTAAGATAAGCTTCTACAGCGGTATCGGAATAAAGGAGAAGTAGCATGACGACCACCACCACTATCCCCAGTATGAATTCGGCGCAGGGCGCGAACCCCCTGAAGGGCCTACTTTCCTACGGCCAATCGCCTTGGCTGGATTTCATCCGCCGCAATATTCTGCTCAACGGCGACCTGAAAAAAATGATTCAAGAGGACGGACTGCGCGGGATGACCTCCAACCCGGCGATTTTTGAAAAAGCAATCACCGCCGGCAACGATTACGACGACATTATCAAGGCGGCGGACGCAAAATCGTCCACGGCAATGGCCCTGTACGAAAAGATCGCCATTCGTGACGTGCGGGACGCGACCGATATTTTCAAGTCCGTACATACGGAAACCAAGGGCCGCGACGGCTACGTCAGCCTCGAAGTTTCGCCGTTTCTTGCGTTCGACACTCAGGGCACGATCAACGAAGCACGCCGCCTCTGGAAAGCGGTCAACCGGCCCAACGTGATGATCAAGATTCCCGCGACCAAAGAAGGCATTCCAGCTATCCGGCAAACGCTTGAAGAAGGCATCAACATAAACATCACGCTGCTCTTCGCGCAGTCCGCCTATGAGCAAGTCGCCGAGGCGTATCTTTCCGCGCTCGAAGCCCGCGTCGCAAAGGGCCAGGATATTTCGCACATCGCCAGCGTCGCGAGCTTCTTCGTCAGCCGCATTGACTCGCTTGTAGACAGCAAGATTGACGCAATGCTGAAAACCGAGACCGACGCGAAGAAAAAGGCGCTTCTCGAATCACTGCACGGCAAAGTCGCCATCGCCAACGCGCGCCGCACCTACGCGAAGTATCAGGAACTCTTCGGCGGAGCGCGGTGGAAGGCACTCGCAGCCAAGGGCGGACAGACGCAGCGCTTGCTCTGGGCCAGCACCAGCACGAAGAATCCGAAATATAAGGACGTGCTTTACGTGGAGGAGCTCATCGGCGCGGACACAGTGGACACCATTCCTCCTGCAACCTTCGACGCCTTCCGCGATCACGGCAAGTTGCGCCCCAGCCTGACCGAAAACGTGGATGGCGCGAACAAAACCATGAGCGACCTCGAAGCTGCTGGCATTTCCATGAAAGAAGTGACGGACAAGCTGATCGCCGACGCGGTGAAACTGTTCCAGGACCCGTTTAAGCAACTGCTCGATACCATTACCAAGCATGCCGGAGTGTCTGCGTGAGTCTGAACAAGCTGACGTACAAACTCCCAGCCAATCTCGCGTCAGCCGTGAGCGGGGCGTTGAATGATTGGAAGTCCAACAACAAGGTCGCGCGCCTCTGGGCGAAGGATGCTTCCGTCTGGACCGGCGGAGACGAAAGCAATTGGCTCGGCTGGCTCTCTATCGTTGCCGAACAAATCGCAAACATTGATGCGTTGAAACAGCTTGGCGCCGAAGTCAAAAAGCGCAAGTTCAAACACGCGATTCTGCTCGGCATGGGTGGCTCGAGCCTTTGTCCGGAAGTTCTGCGCATGACGTTTGGCAAAATTGCGGGCTTTCCGGAGATGCACGTTCTCGATTCCACCGACCCCGCACAAATCAAGGCCATCGAAAAAAAGCTCGACCTCAAGAAAACGCTTTGCATCGTTTCTAGTAAATCCGGCAGCACGCTTGAGCCGAATATCTTCAAGCAATATTTCTTCGAGCGCGTAAAGGCCAAAGTCGGCGCCGGCGAAGTCGGCAACCGCTTTATTGCCGTCACCGATCCCGGATCGAAAATGCAGCAAGTGGCCGAAAACGATAAGTTCTGGAAGATTTTCGCTGGTGTTCCCAGCATCGGCGGCCGTTATTCGGCCCTGTCCAACTTCGGCATGGTTCCCGCCGCTGTCATGGGCCTCGACGTGGCGAAATTCCTCAAGACCACGCATGAAATGGTCGCGGCATGCGGAGCTTCCACTGCCGCCGACAAGAATCCCGGCGTAATTCTCGGCGCCATCTTGGGCGCTGCCGCAAATCAGGGCCGCGACAAAGTCACTATCATCGCTTCTCCCGGGATTCACGATCTCGGGGCGTGGCTCGAGCAACTGCTCGCCGAATCTACGGGAAAGATCGGTAAGGGCATCATCCCGGTTGATCGCGAAAAACTGGCCAAGCCCGCTTCTTATGGAAACGACCGGGTATTCGCCTATTTGCGCCTCGCTTCCAAACCAAACAAAGCGCAAGACGCCGCCGTCGCCGCCCTCGAAAAGGCAGGCCATCCGGTGGTGCGCATCGCGCTGCCTAACATTCACGCCATCGGCCAGGAATTTTTCCGGTGGGAGATTGCCACCGCCGTCGCGGGCTCCATCATCGGCATCAACGCCTTCAACCAGCCCGATGTCGAAGCCAGCAAAGTCGAAACGCGCAAGCTCACCAGCGAGTACGAAGCCACCGGCCGTCTCCCCGCGGAATCGCCTTTCTTCGAGGCCGCTGGAGTAAAACTATTCGCCGATGAAAAGAATGCGGCGGCCCTCGGTGGCGGCGCAAAGTTGGTGGATGCGTTGAAAAAACATCTCGCCCGCGCCGGTGCTGGCGATTACTTTGCCGTTCTCGGCTACATTCCCATGAACGCCGAAAACGAAAAAATCCTTCAAGAATTCCGCCATGTTGTTCGCGACAAAAAGAAAGTCGCGACATGCCTCGGCTTCGGACCGCGCTTCCTGCATTCCACGGGACAAGCCTACAAAGGCGGCCCGAACAGCGGTGTCTTTTTGCAAATTACCTGCGATGACGCTTCCGATCTCCCCGTGCCCGGCCAGAAATATACGTTCGGCATCGTCAAGGCGGCCCAAGCCCGCGGCGATTTCAACGTTCTCGCCGAACGCGGGCGCCGCGCTTTGCGCGTGCACCTCGGCAAGAACTTGAAGCCCGCTCTCAAAATGCTTTGCAAAGCCGTGCAACAAGCGGTTTCGTGATTCGCGAGGAAGTTTCCCTCGAACAATTCGCAGCTTAGGAGCAGACAGAATGCAACTCGGAATGATCGGTCTGGGGCGTATGGGTGCCAACATGGTGCGCCGCCTGATTCGCAAGGGCCACACCTGCGTGGTGTATGACCGAAGCGCGGAAACCGTCAAACAACTCGTAGGCGAAGGCGCGACCGGCTCGGATTCGCTCGATGATTTTGTGAAGAAACTCCAGAAGCCGCGCGCCATCTGGCTGATGGTTCCCGCCGGAGTCGTGGACGCCACGCTGCGCGATCTCGTCCCCAAGCTCGAAAAGGACGACATCATCATCGACGGTGGCAACTCCTATTACATCGACGACATTCGCCGCGCCAAGGAACTCTCCGCAAAAGGCATCCACTATTGCGACGTTGGGACGAGCGGCGGCGTCTGGGGTCTGGATCGCGGCTATTGCCAGATGATTGGCGGCGAAGAAAAAATTGTTAAGCGTCTTGACCCGATTTTCAAAGCCCTTGCACCGGGCCGCGGCGATATTCCCCGCACTCCCGGCCGCGAAAAGGCAAGTGGCACTGCCGAAGAAGGTTATCTCCACTGCGGTCCGTCGGGCGGCGGTCATTTCGTCAAAATGGTCCACAACGGCATCGAGTACGGCTTGATGGCTGCGTACGCCGAGGGCCTCAACGTTCTCAAGCACGCCAACGCTGGAAAGTCCCATCGCGAAACCGATGCGGAAACCACTCCGCTTCGCAATCCAGAACACTACCAATATGATTTCAATCTCGCCGACGTCACCGAAGTCTGGCGCCGCGGCAGCGTCGTCGCTTCCTGGCTGCTCGATCTCACGGCAATTTCCTTGCTTGAACAGCCCAATCTCGAACGCTTCTCCGGCCGCGTCTCCGATTCCGGCGAAGGCCGTTGGACCGTGCTCGCCGCTATCGAATCCACTACACCCGCTCCCGTGCTCACCGCTTCTCTTTATCAGCGGTTCGTTTCGCGCGGCGAGGACGATTTCGCTGGAAAAGTTTTGTCCGCCATGCGCTTCCAGTTCGGCGGACACGTCGAAAAGAAATCGGGACACTGAATCTCAAAAAAATCTTCGGCTTGGCCTGAACGGATCTAATTTATGGAAAACGGCATTCCAGTACTTCCCCAGCAGGGCTCCTCTTGCGTGATGGTCATCTTTGGCGCCAGCGGCGACCTCACCAAGCGAAAACTCATTCCCGCGCTCATTCACCTCGCGCAGGAAAATCTTCTCTCCAAGGATTTCGCCATCATCGGCTTTGCCTTCGATTCCATGACGACGGAATCCTTCCGCGCTCAGTTGAGCAAGGAAATCTTGCAATTCACTCTTGGCCCCGTGGACGAAAAGCTTTGGCAATGGTTCTTGGACCGCATTTATTACGTTCAAGGAGATTTTGCTGATTCCGCCGCCTACCAACGATTGAAAGATCAAATTCTCGCCGCCGAAAAGGCGCACAACACTCGCGGAAATCTTTTTCACTATCTTGCGGTCGCGCCAAAATTCTTCTCTCCCATTGTCAAAAAACTCGGCGAAGTGGGCCTAACGCTGGAGCAAGACGGCACCTGGACCCATGTCATCGTCGAAAAGCCTTTCGGTCACGACCTCGAGTCCGCAATCCAGCTCAACAAAGATCTCAAAGAAACGCTTCGCGAAAAACAGATCTATCGCATCGATCATTACCTGGGCAAAGAGACCGTGCAGAACCTCATGGTCTTCCGCTTTGCCAACAGCATTCTCGAGCCGCTCTGGAACCGCAATTACATTGACCACGTGCAAATCACCGCAGCGGAAACCGTCGGCGTCGAACACCGCGGCGGCTTTTACGAAACGGCCGGCGCCCTGCGCGACATGGTGCCAAACCATCTCTTCCAGTTGCTGACCCTCACGGCGATGGAACCCCCCATTTCGTTCGAAGCTGACGCGGTCCGCGACAAGCAAGCGGAAATCCTCCATGCCGTGCAAATTCCATCGCCGGAAGAAGTCCTGCAAGACATGGTTCGCGGCCAATACGGCCCCGGCGAATTGGCCGAGGGAAAAGTTCCGGGCTACCGTCAGGAGCCGCAGGTCGCTCCCGAATCGCATACCGAAACCTTCGTCGCCCTGAAACTCTGCATTGATAACTGGCGTTGGGCGGATGTTCCTTTCTATCTCCGCACCGGCAAGCGCCTCGCCAAGCGCGTTACGGAAATCGCCATTCAATTTCGCCGCCCGCCTTTCCAACTCTTCAGCAAAACGCCTATCAAGGATCCTCGCGCGAATCGGCTCGTCGTTCACATTCAACCCGGCGAAGGCATCTCGCTTCGCCTTGGTGCAAAAGTCCCCGGCTCCATCATGAAGCTCGGCCTCGTTCACATGGATTTTGACTACGCGCGCGATTTCGGCACTTCGCACAGCACAGGCTACGAGAGACTGCTCTACGACTGCATGATCGGCGACGCCACATTGTTCCAGCGTGCGGACATGGTCGAGGCAGGATGGAGCGTCATCCAACCTGTCATCGATGTTTGGAAAGCGCTCCCGGCGCGCAACTTCCCCAATTACCCAGCTGGTTGCTGGGGCCCGCAGGAAGCCGATGAACTCATGGCTCGCGATGGCCGCGCCTGGCGCGACATCGAATCCGAAGAGCCGCTCACCGCAAATTGCCCGGCTCGCGCCGTTGCCAAGCAGCACGCCTAGGAGACCTAAACTTGTCGCGCGCGATCGAAATCTTCCCCGACGTCGCAGGCATCGCGCAAAAAACTGCGGCCATATACGTCAACGCAGCCCAGCAAGCCGTCCGCGAACACGGCGTCTTCCGTGTCGCCATGGCCGGCGGTTCCACCCCAAAATCCTTGCACGCCTTTCTCACCGCCGAACCCTTCCGCTCCCAACTCCCCTGGGACAAAATCCAGATTTTCTTTGGCGACGAGCGTCACGTTCCGCCCGATCACTCGGACAGCAATTTCCGCATGGTCTCTGAAACATTCGTTTCGAAATCTCCGCTCAAGCCCGATCAAGTCTTTCGCATCAAAGCCGAACTGCAGGACACCGAAAAAGCAGCGCTGGACTACGAACAAATTCTCCGCGCCCAATTCGCGCTTAAGCCCGGCGAGCTTCCCCGCTTCGATCTCATGCTCCTCGGCATGGGCAACGAAGGCCACACGCTTTCGCTCTTTCCCGGAACGACCGCGCTGCGCGATAATGGTCGGCTGGTGGTGCGTACGTGGGTCGGCAAGCTTTACACCGAACGCATCTCGTGCACGGCGCTCGTCGCGAACAATTCCGCGGCGGTGCTCTTTATGATCGCGGGCGCGGACAAAGCCCCGGCGCTGAAAGCCGTTCTCGAAGGCCCGTACGAACCCGAGCAACTGCCTTCGCAACTCATCAAGCCGGTGAACGGCAAATTGTTTTTTCTCGTAGACTCCGCCGCGGGCGGAATGCTTTCTAAGAATCTGTAGCGGGCCAATTTGAATTCATTGACCGTGACACGAGAAGTCGAATTCAAATTGGCTCGCTACCCAGGGCAACAACTTAAGGAGACACGCAAGCAATGGCAACTACTACCGCAACAAGTTCCATCCAGCAATATCTCGGCACAAAAGCGGACTCACTCCTCGGCTTCCGCGCGCCGAAAATCGCCAAGGAACGCCTTCACCTTCCCGGCCCGGATTTCATAGACCGCATCTTCGCTCCATCTGACCGTAATCCGCGCGTCCTCACCAGCCTCCATCGTATGTTCAACACCGGCCGCCTCAGCGGCACCGGCTATCTCTCCATTCTTCCCGTGGACCAGGGCATCGAGCACTCCGCCGGCGCCAGCTTCGCGAAAAATCCCGACTATTTTGACGGCGAAAACATCGTCAAGCTCGCCGTCGAAGGCGGTTGCAACGCCGTCGCTTCCACCTTCGGCGTCCTCGGCTCCGTCGCCCGCAAATACGCGCACAAAATCCCCTTCCTCGTAAAGTTCAATCACAACGAGCTCCTCACCTATCCCAACAAAGCCGACCAAATTTTCTTCGGCACCATCAAGCAGGCATACGACATGGGCGCAGCCGCCGTCGGCGCCACAATTTATTTCGGTTCGGATCAAAGCGGCCGCCAAATCGTCGAAGTCAGCCAGGCTTTCGCTCACGCGCATGAACTCGGCATGGCCACCGTTCTCTGGTGCTATCTCCGCAACAACGCCTTTAAAAAAGACAAGGATTACCACCTCTCTGCCGACCTTACCGGCCAGGCCAATCATCTCGGCGTCACCATCGAAGCCGACATCATCAAGCAGAAGCTCCCGGAAAATAACGGCGGCTATCAGGCGCTCAACATCGGCGATTCCAGCTACGGCAAATTCGATAAGCGCATCTACACCGACCTCGCGAGCGATCACCCCATTGATCTCTGCCGCTATCAGGTCGCGAATTGCTACATGGGCCGCGCGGGACTCATCAACAGCGGCGGCGCCAGCGGCGCGAACGATTTCGAGGAAGCGGTCACCACCGCCGTCATCAACAAGCGCGCCGGCGGCACCGGCCTCATCAGCGGCCGCAAAGCCTTCCAGCGCCCAATGAACGAGGGGGTAAAACTCCTCAACGCGATTCAGGACGTCTATCTCAGCCCCGAAGTCACCGTCGCCTAGTCCCCGGGAACGCCTACTCTGCGCCATCCCGCGGTTTTTGCGGGATGATTCTCCGCAATGGTGTATTGATGTAAACAAATTATCTGTCGTGAAGGGGGCGGCCCACTCGGCCGCCCTTTCTTTTTCCCAATTGCACTCCGCGCAATTCTCAAAAGACTTTTTCGCGCGTGAGCCTCCATGTGCCTTACTCTGGAAAAACAGAGTCCCCGCACAAGAGAGAGCCCAACGATGAAAAAGACATTCGCTATCCTCGCGGCCTTGATCGCGATCGCGGCGATTACCGCATCGGGTCAGAACAATACCAGCGACGAAGGCGGCCGTGTCCTCGGCCTCGAAACCGCCTGGGGCCACGCCATCGAAGAGAAGAACACCAAAGCGCTGGACATGTTTTTGGCAGAAACCTTCGTCGCCGTCGAAATTGACGGCAGCGTGTCCAACAAAAGCCAATTTCTCGCCAGCATCAAATCGCCCGACTATCAGCCATCGCAGGCCCTCAATGAAGAAGTGAACGTTCAGGTCTACGGCAATGCCGCCGTCGTCGTCGGAATTTTTCGCGTGAAAGGAACCGAGAAAGGCAAACCTTACGTTCACCGCGAACGTTTCACCGACACCTGGATTAAACAAAAGCAAACATGGCAATGCGTGGCCAGCCAATCCACACTGATCACCGCAAAGTAGTTCGTTTTCAACCCTATTTCGCAGAACCTTCTTGTAACTAGTCGTCATCCAACGTATCGGATGATTAGTTTTTTCCTTGTTATTAGAAGGATTCTTTGGCCAGATTGGCGCAAGCCAAATTAGTAAGGGCCAAACCAGCAGGAGCCCAATCCGCAGGAGAATGTATCGTGGCAAATCGTTTAAACGGAAAAGTCGTCGCCGTCACCGGCGGGAGCCAGGGCATTGGCCTCGCCATCGCGCAGCGTTTCGCGCAGGAAGGCGCAGACATCTCTTTTTGCTATCGTTCCAACAAACCCGGAGCTGATGCGGTCGTGGAAAACATTCAAAAGCTCGGCCGCAAAGCCGCCGGCTTCCAATGCGATGTCGGCTCTGTCTCCGAAGGCCAGAAATTCATCGCGGACACCGTCGCGCAGTTTGGCCGCATCGATGTACTTGTGAACAACGCCGGCCTCGAGCGCAACGCCGATTTCTGGAATGTCACCGAAGCCGACTACGACGCCGTTCTCAACGTAAACCTCAAAGGCCTCTTCTTTATTACGCAAGCTTTCGTTAAGCACCGCATGGCCGCCCCCGCCGGCGACAAAAAGCCCGGCGGAAAAATCATCAACATCAGCTCCGTCCACGAAGAACTTCCCTTTCCCCACTTCGCTTCCTACTGCGCCAGCAAAGGCGGCGTCAAAATGCTCACGCGCAATCTCAGCATCGAACTCGCGCCCCTCGGCATCACCATCAATTCCATCGCTCCCGGCGCCATCGAAACGCCCGTCAACACAAAACTCTTGAACGATCCGGCGAAACTCGGCGCGCTTCTTGAAAACATCCCCCTCAAGCGTCTCGGCAAACCCGAAGACGTCGCCTCCATGGCTGTCTTCCTCGCCTCCGACGAGTCGAGCTACGCCACCGGCACCACTTTCTTTATCGACGGAGGCCTCACCTGGAACTACCAGGAACAATAGCGTGTGGCACGGCCATTCGTGGCTGTGCTCTTGCGACCGCCCCCTTTCGCTAAGGCAGACTCGTTGACGGATTGCCTCATCAATGGAAGGAGAGTGTAGGGGCCGCCTTTTTATCCCGAACTAGTTGAGGGACCGAGGCGGCCCTTCTGGCTCCTTTCGCAATCGCTAGCGCATCGAAACTTTCGCTGCGATGTATCCAATCTTTCCGGAGTATTCATCACATCACTCGCGTCATCATCAGAACGTGCGGATCTGCCTGCGCTCCGCCTAAAATGGAATTAAGCACAGAAAGGAGTGCTTCATGCCAAAAACAAAATCTAGCCCCGCCCCGAAAGCAAAAACGCCTCGCGCGGCAAAAGCCAAACCCACTCAGGAAGAAATCGCCTTGCGCGCATACCACATTTATCTCGAACGCAACGGCGCCCCCGGCGATCCCCACTCCGACTGGCTTCGCGCCGAAGCAGAACTTCTGGGCAAGCCAAAAAAATCCGCGCGCAAATCCAAAGTCGTTTCCATCGCCGCGTAGCCTGTAGCGCGGCCACTCTTCCCCTGGGAACGCCATTCTCCCGAATGGCGTCCTCCGCCACTGTCCGTCAAGTAGCGCGGCCACTGCTGACTGCGTTTCCTTCGGCAATTCCCAAAACTGAGATACGCTTGTTTGCCATGCGGCCGGGCATCCATCGCAAAAATCGTGGCATCTTCATTCTAATTTTTTCGTTGACCTTCGCTTCCCTGACGATCGTCCAAGCCGCTTCCGATTGGAAGTCCCTCGCCCCCGGCATGGACTACAAATACGTCGTCGCAAAAACGCCGAGTCCCGTCGGCGATTCGCGCATCTTTATCCTGCGCATGGACCCGAGCCTTTGGCAGCTCGAAGCCATCGGCATCAGTCAAACCGGCGAATCCAGCGGGCACACCGCCCGCGACTGGTCAGCGCGCCATAAATTTTCGGCGGCCATCAACGCAGGAATGTTCGCCACCGACATGAAAACTCATCTCGGCTACATGGCTTCCAGCACCCACACAAACAATTCTCACCAAAACAACTATCAATCCGTCGCTGCCTTCGAGCCGCGAGACTCCAAATCCATTCCGAAATTTTGCATTTTCGATCTCGACGCCCCGGAAGTGCATTTTGCGGACATCCAGAAGAACTACACTTCCGCTCTGCAGAATCTGCGCCTTATCAAACGTCCCGGCACGAATCAATGGAGCCGGCAGGACCGCCAGTGGAGCGAAGCCGCTCTCGGCGAAGACGATGCCGGCCGCATCCTTTTTATCTATTCGCGTTCCCCTTTTTCCATGCACGATCTCAACAACGAACTCTTGTCTGCCGGCATCGGCCTCGTCGCCGCCCAGCATCTTGAAGGCGGCCCTGAAGCTCAGCTCTATTTGCACGTCGGCAATGTGGAAATGGAAATGTACGGCAGCTACGAAACTTCATTCCGCGAAAACGACTCCAACTCCTCCGCCTGGCCCGTCCCCAACATCCTCGGCGCCCGCCCCCGCCTACACGCAGTGCAGTGATGAGCGCTTTTTGTAGCACAGCCACTCTTGGCTATGCCCTTGCGCTGCAAGTAGGGCTGGATTTGAAGTTGATTGGCACTGCAAGCAACTTTTCCGATAAGCGGCCCAACTCCGCAGTTTACCTTCTAGCCGACACCGCGCTCCTCTAAGTCCTTTCTTTGCCATACTTACAGACTCCTCGTATGAATATCATTCCACGGCACTTATAACTCCCTTGTTTTCACATTCATGCGCACAGCTCCGCCTACAACGTCTTTGTTTTGATAATCATGCAAAATGCCCGGGGGTGGGGGTACCCCAAAATCGGCGCACTTACCCTCATCCAGTCTTCGAGCCTGGTTCCAGTTTTCAGGAGGGTTCGTTTACCTGGGGTTTGACCACAGGGAGAGGCGCCAGCGGCTTCGCCGGATCTTCATTACTTCCCTTTTTTCGCTCGCATCGCCGTTGCGGATCGTGCCGCCTGCAACAACTTTCGTGCGTTTTCTCGAATGTCGCCTTTTCCAAAAACCGCATTGCCGGCAACCAACAACTCCGCTCCCGCGCGTACTACATCCCCAACCGTATCCATCGCCACGCCGCCGTCCACTTCAATCCGGAAATCCAGCCCGCGCTTTTCTCTCTCGTTCGCCAGCGCGGAAATTTTTTTCAGCGAATTGCGGATAAATTTCTGCCCGCCAAATCCCGGATTCACGCTCATCACCAGAACGTGATGCACCAGATCGAGCACGTCATCCAGCACGCTCACCGGCGTCGCCGGATTGATCACTACTCCCGCCTTGCATCCGTGATCTTCAATCAGGTGCAGAGTGCGGTCCAGATGCACGCACGCTTCCTGATGCACCAGAATCCAGGTCGCGCCCGCCTCCGCAAACGCCGGAATAAATTCATCCGGGTTTTCGATCATTAGGTGCACGTCGAAAATCGCGTCGGGAATCGCCTTGCGCAGAGACGCCACCACCGGCGGCCCGATCGTTATGTTTGGCACGAAGTGCCCGTCCATCACGTCCACATGCAGCAGCGAACCGCCGCCTTCGAGCGCCTGTTTGGCGTCCGTGGCAAGATTCGCGAAATTTGCGGAAAGTATGGACGGCGCAAGTTCTATTGTGCGGGCCACAGTCCCTCTCTATTCCCTAGCATAGCCGATTCTTCGCGAAACAATCTTCTCTCTCTTTCGATGCGTTGCCGCGCGGCGCGATTCACAATTCCCACGCAAGAGCTCTTCGTTTCGTGCTGCTTTCCACCGCAATCTCCAGTGCGTACATCACTCGCAAAGCTTCCTCCGGCGTCACTAAGGGCTTCCCTTTTCCCAGCAGCACGTCGCGCGCATTTTCATAAAACTTCCGGTAATCTCCGCGCAATGTCGGAACGCGCTTCTGCGTGGAGTGAGAAGCGTCAAACTGCGCCAGCATTCCCCACTCTTCTTCTTTTTCAATTCCCCACTCTTCTCCGCCAACTGGCTTCCCCGCGCGCAGCAGCGCTTCCTGCGGATCGAGGCCCTGCTTCACGTAACTTCCCTTCGTCCCCAGCACGCGAAAATGCGGCCGCGGAATCGGCGCCATCGTCGTCGAAGAAAGATACGCCCGCATTCCATTTGCATAGTAAAAAGTCACATCAAACGCATCGTCATTCGGAGCACCGTCGCGTTCCGCGCGAATATCCGCAAGCAGCATTTCCGGCGGCCCGAAAAGCTTTAGCGCATGGTCAATCAAATGCGGCCCAAGATCGTAGAAAACTCCCGTGCCCGGCCCGGGCTTCTCTTTCCACGAATCACGGATCGCAGGCCGGCAACGATCGAACGTTTCTTCAAACCGGATTACGCGTCCCAGTTCGCCGCCGGAGATCATTTCTTCGAGCGTCAAAAAATCGCCGTCCAGCCGCCGTTCCTGATAAACCGTCAGAAATCTCCCGGTCTTTTGCGCGAGCGCCACAAGCTCGCGCGCTTCCGCAACGCTCGTCGCGAACGGTTTGTCCACAACAACGTCGCGGCCCGCTTCGAGGCAAGCCTTCACAAACGGAAAATGCGTGTGATTCGGCGTCGAAATCGCAATCAACCGAACCGACGAAAGCGCTAGCAATTCTTCCAGCGAGCGCACGATTTTCGTGCCGGGATAAATTCCTGTCGCGTCGTTTCCCGTTCGCTGCAAAACGGCCGCCAGCTTCAACCCCGGCACACTCGCAAGAAATGGCGCGTGAAACGCGCGCCCTCCCAATCCAAATCCGATCAAACCGCACTCAATCATCTGTGTCGCTTCCTCGTCTCTTCCGCGAACGGCGCGTCAACGTTGCGCGAACAGTTTGGCTCCGGCAAAATGCCATGATGTCCTCGAAAACGCAAATCCAGCCGTCTGCCCAAACTTCTTCGCGCGCTGTTATTTTTTATCTGCTCTGTCTCAGCTTCGTTCTCAACGGCATGATCATCACCTTCATCGGAACGCTGCTTCCGGAGTTCCGCACAAGGTGGGGTCTCGACGACAGCCGTGCGGGATTTTTCTTCTTCATCCAGTTCTCGCTTTCACTGGCGGGCGTGCTGCTCTCAAGCGTGGTTGTCACCGCAAAGGGATTCAAACCGGCCATTACGCTGGGCATCGCCATGATGGGAATTGGATTTGCCCTCCTCAATGCGTCTGCGTTTCCTTTGGCTCTTGTCGCCAGCGGCCTGTATGGATTGGGCTACGGATTGTCCATCCCTGGGACAAATCTTTGGACCGGCGAATCGTACGGCGAACGCCGGGCTTCCGCGCTTAGCATCATGAATCTTGCGTGGGGAATCGGCGCGATCGCCTCCGCACCGCTTGCCAAGTGGATGATCCAGATTTCGCACGTTACTTTGTTTCTGCGCGTGACGGGCGCGCTTGCCCTTCTTCTAACTTTCGTTTTATCCCGGATGCGTTTTGGAGAACCCTCTCACGAGGAAGTTCCCCAGGACAGCGCGCCGGCATCCAGCGCGGCGGGGACAAGTGCCGCTGTTCTTCTCGGCATCCTGTTTTTTGTCTATGTGGGAACGGAAGTGAGCACGTCGGGTTGGTCGGTAACTCACGCCCAGCGCGCCGCCGCCTGGACAGGGACAAATTTCATACTCACTCAGTCACTCTTTTATGCGGGCCTCCTCGGAGGCCGCGGTGCGAGCGCCGCGATTCTTCTACGCCTGAAAGAAGCTACGGTGGCGATCGGCGGAATTCTGCTGGCTGCCGCGGGCGGGCTTTTATTTTTGTCCGCGCATTCGCCAACGGCGCTTTTTACGGGCGCTTTTTTTGCGGGCTTGGGTTGCTCGAGCCTTTTCCCGATTTATATCGCCTGGCTCTCGAAATGGTTTGGCGCACGCGCGCGCAAAGTCGGAGGTGTGATGTTCGCGCTTGGCGCGTCCGGCAGCGCACTGATGCCGCCTCTGGTCGGAGTGGTTTCGCGTTTCGCGGGAAGCTTGCGCATCGGCCTTTTTGTTCCGGTGGCGGGCTGCGCGATTATGTTGACGACGGTTTTGTTACTCCGTCCGGACAAGCGCGGCTGAGTTTAGTTGCCGGCTTTTGCGGCGGACTGTTTCGGCGGCGCAGTCATTTCCATGGCCCAGATCGCGGCAGGCCGCATGTACATGGAAGCGCGGTAGTTTCCCGTGATGTCCCACGCTTCCGGAGTACGGAACCAATAGCCTTTGGTTTCGTAGTTCACGTGATAGATGCCCCACGCCGTGCGAAACGCTTCGTCCTTCATGCCTTCGCCAAGCATGAAGCCGGCGAGCCCGAGCGTGGTGCCGGTCCAGACTTCCTGGACCTGTTCGTTGGTCGTGATGATGGTGCCGTCGGCGGCGATGCCGTTCACGGCGCCCATCTCGCCCTTGGCGAATTTCATCACGTTGAAGTCGAAAATATTTTTCAGCGCCTTCGCGCGCATCTCGCGCGGAACGATGTCGCCGAGTCCAGTCAGATCCGCGTACCATTGTCCGGCGAGCTGGTCGGCTTGAATGTTGTCTTTGTATTCGCTTTCGGTGTCATAACGGAAATATTTTCCGTTCCAGAGCTTGCCTATGTAAGTGCTCTGGCCCTTCGCGAATAGTTCGTGATAATGCGCGGCAGCTTTTTCGTCGCCGAGTTTTTTCGCAATTTCTTCCGCCGCGCGCAGAGACGCAAGCCAGAGGCTGCCGGAATAAGCGCTGTCGCCGCGCACGAGCCATGTGTCGTAAGTTTGATCGGGATAGCCGTCGTTGTCGGGAATGCCGTCGCTGTCGCGGTCGAATTTTCCGAGGTACGCGAGCGCTTCCTGCACCGCGGGCCAGCTGTATTTTAGGAATTCCTTGTCAGTGGAACCGGTGAGGACAAAATCTCGATAGACCATCAGCACAAATTTTGAATTCAAATCCTTCCAGCCGTTGGTGTCCTGCCAACTGAATTGATTGATTTGGAAAAACGGATCTTCGTTCGGCACGCCCATGTCGTGCGGCACGGCGCCTTTTGTTTTGCGTTCGCGAAATGCCGGTTGGCGAGACTCTTGCGATTTCCAGATCCAAGCCATGCGATCGTCGAGATGTTTTGGAACGGTGTCCGCGAAATCGCGCATCACTTGTTTGTCGATGTCGGGCCAGAATTTCGCGAGCGGCATTGAACCGTAAAAGCGCACGTCGAGCGTTTCGTAAAACGGATAGTCAAAACACTCCATGAACGAATAGGTCGTTGGAGTTTTCGAATCGGCGCCTACAGGACGCCCCCAGAACGAACCGCCGTCGGCGAGCACGTAAAGTTCGTTGAAGAGCATGCCGCGATACCAATCCGGTTTGCTTTCGTCATTGATGTAAGGAGCTTGCCACGTATCAATTGCCTTGCTCCAAGCTGCGGCATTTTGCAAACCGTCGCGCGCGATGGCCCACGAATTCTTGCCACTGGTCCCGTAAAAATCTGTGTAGCGACGATACCATTTGCGACCGGAACCAAATTCCACAACGGGCAAATCCCACGACAAAACCATGGGCACGATTTTCTTTTCACCGGGCTGCAGAGTGAAACGAACGGCGATTGCGCCGGAAATCGGTTCTCCGCTGCTGAGCCAGGGTTTGCTGGTGGTGTCGAGCGTGCCGTCTTTCGAAAAAGTGGACCATACTTCCGAGCCGTTTTCGTAAGGCACAAAAGTTGTGAGGTAGGTGACTTCGACGCCGCGAGTCTCGAAAGCGGCGATCGTCATTTGACCGTCCCAAGCGTTGGGTACAGGGCCAGCGTGATTGCGCTCGAAAACAATTCCTTTCATGGTGGCATCGCCGACTTTTTCAGAATAGGAGCGGTTGTAATTTCCTTCGTTGAGCGCGGCGCGAAAATCGCGATCAGGGTTGCGGAACCAGCCGAGCATGTTGGTCCAGGAAAGAAGAACGGAGACGGTGACGCGCTTGTTTGTGGGATTTTCCGCGTGCCAGCGATAGACGGCAATGGGGTAACTGGTTTCTTTGTAATTGTTGGGAAGGATGGGAGAGAACTGTTCGAGCGTTACGTGAGCGGGAAATTTGTCGTAGCGGTAGTCGAACCAGGATTTTGGATAAAGCGCAGCGTAATCACCCGCACCAACGGGATAGTCCCAACTCCAGGAACTCAGTTCGCCGTGCTCGGGATGGCCCGCGAAGAGAACTTTGGCGACGCCCTCCGAGTCGCCTTCGGACTTTTGGAACATGGCGAACTGGTTCGCGTAGATCGGTTGGTATTTGTGGATGCCTGGCTGGACGTGCCAGCGGGCGAAGTCACCACGAAACGTGCGCGAAAAAGTGCCGGCACCGAATCCGCCGACCGGCGCGCCTTGCCAGAAACCGTCGTCGATATGAAAGGATTCAAGTGAAGGCTTTTTAGTGCCGGGATTTTCGAGCGGCTTGCCGATGGGGCGCTTCCACGCGACTTTGGGGATTTCGTCATTAGCACGAGCGGAAGGAAGAAAAACGCAGACGGCCGCGAGCAGGGTGAAAAATCCTCGACGAAAAAGCATGTGGCCTCCGGACATAGAAGGGGGCAGCCCGAAAGCTGCCCCTGGGTGCAATGCCTACCGTTTTGAGAAATGCTACACAATAACGATATTCTAGGCAAGATCAAATTTGGAAACGGGATGCAGGGCGCAAGCAACGCGGCGCGTCCTCACTTTGCCTGGGCATTGGTGTCCGCTCCATCAATCAAGTTACTGCACGCGACCCATGCGATGGAGAAGACTTTGGAAGCGCGGATCGGAGTGCAGCGAATCAAATGCGGGTTCTGTAACCAACCAAAGGGTCATCTCCTGCGAATGCTGCGCGAAAGCTTTTTCAAGCCAGGCGAATGCCCGGTCTTTGTCGTCCAGACGCGCAAAGAGAGGCGCAAAAGTGTAGGGGTCGCTAGGATTCTTTTTCCAATCCGCCTGAAGAGACTGCAACTGGAACTGCCAGTATCCCCTCGGCCCAGAAGAAGCCAGGCGGCGGGTAAGCTCGTCAGCGCGTTTTGCCGCCACGGACGGCTCCTGGCCAAAAATAATGGACGTATCATGAGCCTCGCGGATAGCGCTTGCGAAGTCACCCTTGCCTTCGAAAGCGGATTGCAAATAGAAATGCGCGACTGGCGAGTTTGCATCCAGTTCCAGAACTCTTCGGAGGTGCTCGATGGCTTCGTCATATTGCTGGTTAGCGAGCAACGGAGTTACGGCGAGACTTCCGATCATGGGTGAGAGAGGATCGAGATTTTGGGCAATGCGCATTTCCGCGTTCGAATCGGCGATGCGGCCCGCCTGCGAGAGGAACATTCCATACCACAAATGAATCGTCGCGCTTCCGGGGGAAAGGGTGAGGGCGAGACGGAATTCCTGTTCCGCACCGTTGAAGTCCCATTCGTTGACATATTTGACCCAAGCAAGTGCATCGTGGGCTTCGCCCAATGAGCCGTCAATTTGTATGGCGCGGGCAGCAGCGGCCTTTGCCTTGAGCAATCCTTCCTGCGAAGGGATGAACTGGAGGCCGGTCGCCCAGCAATAGGTTTCCGCGAGATCCGCATACGCCAAGGCGTAAGTAGGATCGATCTCAATGGCTTGATTGAAATGGGAAACGGCTTTTCGAAATTCGTCAGGGCTCAACTTACCCGCGAAGTAGTGACCCTTCAAGTAGTCTTCGTAAGCACGAGGATCGACGGCGTGAGCAGAGGCAAGACGAGTTTGCTCCGCCGGCGTGAGTTGCAGGCGAATCTGGCTTGCAACGGCGCGAGCGACTTCGTTTTGCAAGGAGAAGACGTCACCCATGTCCCGTTCGTAGCTTTCGGCCCACAAATGCTTTTCCGCGGGAGCCTGTTGAATCAACTGCGCCGTGATGCGGACGCGATTACCGGAGCGCAGCACACTACCCTCCATCACCGCATCCACGCCTAGCTCTTTGGCGATTTGAGGGAGAGATTTGTGAGTGGCTTTGTATTGCATTACCGAAGTGTGGGAAATGACGCGCAAAGAGCCAATTTTCGACAAGTCGGCAATCAGTTCGTCGGTCATACCATCAGAAAAGTATTCTTGTTCGGGATCTCCGGATAAGTTGCTGAGTGGGAGAACGGCGAGGGAAGTAATGCGCGGAGGATCCGAAGACCCGCGGAAAGAGTCTCGAATCCTGGCGAAATTCAGGCCCAACACAACTGCCAAGAAAACGATGAATGCGCCTGCCAGAGCGCGGCTCCAGCGTAGCGACATACGAGAGGCGCCGCGGAGTGGCGGCTCCGGCACGGCAGCCTTCGAGGTGTCGGTATCACGCTTCAGCCTTTTCAAATCCGCGCGGAGTTCCGCGGCAGATTGGGAGCGAACTTCGCGGTCTTTTTCGAGCGCCTTGCGAATCATTTGACCCACTTCCGAAGGAAGAGCGGGATTCAGACTCGAGGGAGGCGCGGGTGTCGTATGCAAAATGGCGTCAAAGATGAGGGCAGAAGTGGCGCCGGTGAACGGCGGCTGGCCCGTGGCCATCTCATAAAGAAGACAGCCAAGAGAAAAAACATCGGTCCTTCTGTCGAGTTCTTCGCCACGGGCTTGTTCCGGGGACATATAGGCGACGGTGCCAATCGCAGCGCCTGGGCTAGTGAGGTGCTCCTCACGCAGGGTAACGGTTGACTCGCTGGCACCCGCTTTTTGCCGGGTTTTCTTGGCGAGGCCGAAGTCAAGAATCTTGGCTTGGCCGCGAGTGGTGATGAAGATGTTAGACGGTTTAATGTCCCGGTGAATGATGCCTTCGGCGTGAGCGGCCTCGAGTGCGTCGCCGACTTGAATGCCCCAATCCACAAACAAATCAAGGGGTAGCGGAGCGTTTGCGATACGCTCGCGAAGAGTCTGCCCCTCGAGAGCTTCCATGACGATGAAATACTCGCCTTCGAATTCGCCGATGTCGTAAATCGTGCATATGTTGGGGTGGTTGAGAGTAGAGGCAGCGCGCGCTTCCCTGCGCAACCGCTCCAGCGCGGCCGGGTCGCGAGAGCCGAACGGCAAGAATTTCAAGGCGACGTTTCGTCCGAGACGCGAATCTTCGGCGAGATAGATGATCCCCATTCCTCCGCCACCGAGTTTTGACACAACGCGGTAGGGAGAGACCATACGGCCGACCAAGTGGCGCGGGTCGTCGCTGAGCCAGTCCGAATAACTTTGCTCTCCGGCGAGTTGTTTCGCGACGACTTCCAGGGCGGGCAGTTCGAGAAATTCCTCCGCGCGCTCGTGGCAGGCAAGGAGAGAAACGACATCGCGGCGAAGAGCTTCATCGCCGGCGCAGGAATCATTGAGAAAGGCATCGCGGCGACTTTCCTCGAGGGCCAAAGCGGAGTGATACAACTGTTCGACGCGTTGCCAGCGTTCAGGTTCCATCGGGCTGCTCCCCGCTCAATTCGCGCACAAGCCAGACTTTTGCCAAGCGCCAATCGCGCTGCACGGTTTCGACTGAAACACCTAAGACTGCCGCGGTTTCCTCAACGCTCAAGCCACCGAAGAAGCGAAGTTCGACCACCTGGCTCTTTCGTTGGTCAAGACCAGCCAAAGTGGTTAATGCGTCGTCCAGGGCAAGAATGTCCGCATGAGGAGAGTTCGCTGGGACCAAAAGCTCGTCAAACGGGACGTGGGCAGCGTCGCCTCCTCTCTTTAGATAGCGACGGGAACGGGCAAAATCTGTAAGGATTCTGCGCATCATGCGAGCGCATACGGCGAAAAAGTGAGCGCGGCCTTGCCAGTTAACGTCCTGAGCCTTCACCAACCGAAGGTAGACCTCATTGACCAAAGCAGTGGTCTGAAGGGTGTGGCCGGTTTGTTCGCGAGCCATGTAACGGTGCGCGGTGCGATGAAGTTCCTCATAGACCATAGGCGCGAGGCGTTCGAGTGCGTTTTCGTCACCGCCGCTCCAGGCCAGGAGCAGGGCCGTGACTTCGTGGCTGGGAGGGAGGGACATCTTAATGTTCAATCCAAATGGGGGAGCCAGTTGATGACTGCCGGGATAATAACATGGTCATACGAGCTGAGGCCGAAAGAAGTGCGCGGCCCAAAAATTCCGCTGCATGACAGTTTTCGATCGTGGTTCCCGCTTGAACTGTTGAGAGCAAAAGCGCCGAGCCCTGCCGTGGAAGATACGGAGAGGCGTCGGGAGACTAAAAGGAGGAAACGGATTATGAAGGTTGCAGGAATTGCGAAAATATCGGTGGCCGTAACATTGGCAATTCTACTTCTGGCGGCCGCAGGACAGAGCGGTGGCCGGAGCGCTGCGGGGAGTTTGCGGGCTCCTGGCGGCTCAAACCCGCATTGCTCGGCGATCGGCGGTTCCGTGATGACCAATTTCGGAGCAATAGATCAGAACACGACGATGGGGACGGCGACGGGAGACTTGAGGGGAGCGGTGAGTGGAACGATTCTCGGCCAGCCGCAGCGGGTTGGAAACACCGTGGTGTTCCAAGTCCAGCATCACTGGGTGACGGAGTCGGGGGATACGCTCAACTTTGAACCGGCGACGGCTACAACTATTCCTCTATCAGCGACGCTGTTTGCCGTAGTGACCTATCCGGTGCACCTTACGGGAGGGACGGGAAAGTTCGCCGGAGCTTCCGGGGATATTACAAATATCGGTGAGGTGGATTTGGTAAAGGGAACCGTGTTCCGCTACAGCGGGCAGGTTTGCTTTGGAGACCAAGACTGACTCAAGGATCTCCGAGGGAGAACAAATACCGTTGGGCCTTGAGACAGAAGAAAATCTGTGCGAGGCCCGACGGGTTTGTGTCTGCGCTATCTTCGCTGGTGATGGCAAACGGCTGGCGCACTCGTATAGACTGCGGCCCACAAACTCACGCAGCGTCTGGTGAATCAGCGTGACGAATCAAAATGAATCGCCTCAACTGGTTGTTCAATGAGCAGCGAACACTCCGGGCCGGATGGCGCTTTGTTCTCTTCCTGGCTATTTACATACTCAGCGGGAAGATTCTTGATTGGATTCTGACGAAGATTCATTTTCCAGAGCGCGCCTTTACCTGGTCGAGCTTGTTGCTGAATTATCTGGTGGACTTTGCATTTGTCGCGGCGATCGCGTGGGTGATGTCACGGATCGGGCGCGAGCGCTTTTCTTCTTACGGCTTGCCGCTCGCGTCAAACGCCGGCGCGCTGCTGATGAAGGGCGTCGTCTGGGGATTCATTCCTTCTGCTTTGATTCTGGTTCCGATTTATTTTGCGGGCGGATGCGAGTTCCACGGCCTTGCGCTCCATGGCCGCGAATTGGCATTCTACGCGTTCGCGTGGGGAATGGCGATGCTCGCACTCGGCTTCGCGGAAGAATTTCTGTTTCGCGGGTACGCCCTTAAAACGCTGGCCGAAAGCATCGGATTTTGGCCGGCAGCAATTTTCCTTTCCTCGATTTTCGGACTCGTGCATCTCATCTTCAAGCCTCACGAGGACTGGATCGATCCCATTAGCGTGGCACTGTACGGCGTTTTTTGGTGCCTGACGTTGCGGCGCACGGGAAGTCTTTGGTTTGCCGTGGGATTCCATGCGGCTTCGGATTACGCAGACATGATCGTGTTTGCGGAGCCGAATTCAGGTAATGACGGCAAGCCTCTCGTCGGACACCTTCTAGATATCCGCTTTCATGGACCGGACTGGCTGACGGGCGGCCCTCGCGGAACCGAAGCGAGCTTGCTGGTTTTTCTGGTTCTTGCCGGATTGTTTTACTTCTTTGGGCGAGCGTATCCGGCGGGAGCCGCAACGGCATCGGCAGAAACGCCTTCTAAAGAGTCAGCCAATCGCTAATTCAGACTCCGCGTGCTGGGGAAGAATTTCTCCTGGCAATTTCGGATGGGTTGGTGAAGTAGCGCTGCGCAGTATATTCTCTGGCGATGGCGCAAAGTTCGCAGCCGAGCCGCTCTCCGACAGCAGGATTGCTCTCTGGATTGGTGCTGACACTGGCGGCGGTGCTGCTGTTTGCGTATTACATGACGAGCCAGCTGGCGGGATTGCGCGCGCTGCAGAGCAACATGGTGGATCGCAACCGCAAAGATTCTTTGCAGCTTTTGCGTGTGCAGAACGATTTGAATTCGCTGGCGCTGGCGATGCGGGACATGCTGGACGCGCGGGAACCGTATCCGCTGACGGCGTGGACGGCGCAATTCGCACGAATTCGCGAAGATTTGGATACCGCGCTGAAGATAGAGGATTCCTTTGCTCCGATACAGCGCACGACAGATCAGCGGACTTATCTAAATCGATCGCTGGCGCAATTCTGGGATGCGATGGACAGGATGTTTGCGCTGGCAGCAAATGGAAAAGAAAAGGAAGCGCGGGAACAGATTCAAGTGACGCTGCAAGCGCGGCAGGCGGCGCTGAGCACGGCAGTATCGCGGCTGCTGATTCAAAATAACGAAGGCGAAGAGCAGGCAACGGCGGAGATTAGGAAAATTTACGATCGCGTGCAACGGCAGCTCTATTTGTTTTTGGGGGCGGCGCTGCTGGTAATTGTGCTGACAAGTTTGTATTTGATTCAAGCAAACAAAAAGATTTTTGCGCAATTGGAAGCGCTCTCCGCACAACGCAGCGAGCTGGCGCAGAAATTGATTTCGACGCAAGAATCCACGCTGCGGCATCTTTCGCGCGAATTGCACGATGAATTTGGGCAGGTGCTGACGGCGATCGGGTCGTTGTTGAGCCGCGCGGGCAAAAAAATGCCAGACGATACGGTATTGCGGGAGGATTTGAAGGAAGTGCAGGAGATCACGCAATCCACGCTGACGAAAGTGCGCGGGCTGTCGCAGGCGCTGCATCCGGTGCTGCTGGATGAAGCGGGGCTTGAGGCGACACTGGATTGGTATATTCCGACCGTGGAGCGCCAAACGGGGATCGTGGTGCACTATGAAAAGTTTGGGCATGCATTTCCAGTGGAGGCGGGCGCGGGTGTGCATCTCTACCGAGTGGTGCAAGAGGGCTTGAACAATATCAGCCGGCACGCGCAGACGAATGAAGCGTGGGTGCGCTTAAACTATGCGGAACAGGAACTTATCCTGGAAGTGGAAGATCACGGCAAAGGAATTCGAGTGGAAAAAGGTAATCACGGAATTGGAATGGTAGCGATGCGAGAGCGGGCGGAATTAATCAGCGGAACATTGGAATATCAGAAGCCGGAAGCGGGCGGAACGCGAGTGCGGCTGCGAGTGGCGCGAGAAAAGGTAGAGGCGCATGGCGGATAAGATTACGGTGCTGCTGGTGGACGATCACGCGCTGGTGCGGCGGGGATTTCGTCGAATGCTGGAGGACGATCCGGCGATCAGCGTGGTGGGAGAAGCGAGCGACGGCGCGGAAGGCGTGAAACTGGCGGCGCAATTGAAGCCACGCGTGATCGTGATGGACTGCGCGATGCCGGTGATGAGTGGTCTGGAAGCGACGAAAAAAATTCTAGGAGCACAGCCCAGCGCGGCGATCTTGCTGCTGAGCATGCATTCGGAAGACACGCTAGTGAAGCAGGCGCTGAACGCTGGCGCGAAGGGTTATGTGCTGAAGAATGCAATGGATCTGGATTTGGCGGGAGCGATAAAAAATGTCGCGGCGGGGAGAACGGTACTGGATCCGCAAGTGGCGCGGCCGCAAGCACTAAAGGGCGAGCGCGAATCGGGATTGACGCCGCGGGAGATGGAGATTTTGCAGCACATTGTGGCGGGAAAATCGAACAAGGAAATTGCGAACGACCTGGATTTGAGCGTGAACACCGTGGCGGTGCATCGCGCGAACATCATGGACAGGCTGGGGATTCACAAGACGGCGGAACTCGTGGTGTATGCGATTCGAAATGGACTGGTGAATTTGCCATGAAGAGGCGGGAGTTTTTGCAAGGAGTTGCGGCCGCGGCGGCCGCAACTCCATTTTTCTATCCGGAGATTTTTGCGAGCCCCGCGTCGGGCTTGGGATTTCAACTGGTTGATGTAACCTCGAAGGCCGGAATCAATTTTCAACACAACAGCGGCGCCTACGGCGGGAAATTGTTGCCGGAGACGCTGGGGTCGGGCTGCGCGTTTTTGGATTATGACGGGGACGGTTGGCAGGACATTTTGCTGGTCAATGCGATGGATTGGCCTGGGCACAAGAAGCAAAAATCCACGCTGAAACTTTACAAGAATAACCGCAACGGAACTTTTGCGGATGTGACGCGAGCCGCGGGGCTGGAAATTGAGCTGTATGGAATGGGCGTTGCTGTTGGGGATTACAACAACGACGGTTTTCCGGATGTATTGATTACGTGCGTGGGACAGAATCGGCTTTTTCAGAACACAGGCAAGGAGACATTTGTTGATGTAACGAAAAAAAGCGGGCTACTTGGGCGGCAAGCGTTCAGCACGTCGGCGCTTTGGTTTGATTACGACCGCGACGGGCTACTGGATTTGTTTGTCTGCAATTACGTGAATTGGTCGCCGGAACACGATGTGTTTTGCAGTTTGGATGGGAAACACAAATCGTATTGCACGCCGGAAGCGTACCGCGGCGAGACGTGCTGGCTGTTTCGAAATCACGGGGATGGAACGTTTGAAGATGCCACGGCGGGAAGTGGGATTTTTGACGCGAGTTCGAAATCGCTTGGCGTCGCGCTGCTCGATTTCGATCAAGACGGCTGGCCGGATTTGCTGGTGGCGAACGACACGCAACCGAACAAACTTTACAAGAATTTGCGAAATGGGAAATTCAAGGATGTGGCGGTGGAGGCGGGGATTGCGTTCAGTCCGGACGGAAAAGCGCGCGCGGGAATGGGAGTGGCGGTGGGGGATTTTGAAAACGCGGGGCGCGCAGGAATTGTGATCACGAATTTTGACAATGAGATGATTGGGTTGTATCGCGCGGGAAAGCCGGGCTCATACGATGAGATTTCGATGGCATCGGGAGTGGGTGGGCCTTCAAAGACGACGCTGGGATTTGGGTGCGCGTTTCTAGACACTGATTTGGATGGAAGACTGGACCTTGCGGTGGCGAACGGACACATCGACGAGACGGTGCGGAACATTCGGGGGAATGTGGGATACGCGCAGCCGCCGCAGCTTTTTATGAATGAAGGCGGAGGAAAATTCCGGGAAGCGGCGAGCGAGACGGGTGGAGATTTTGCGAAGGCGAAAGTGGGACGCGGGCTTGCGCTTGGGGATTTCGACCGCGACGGGGATTTGGACTTATTGCTGACGACGAACAACGGAGCGGCATTTTTGTACCGGAACGATCAGAGTGCGGGGCGAAAGGCGTTGCGATTTTATTTGAGAGGGACGAAATCGAATCGCGATGCGATTGGCTCGACGGTGCGCGTGTACAACGGAAACGAAATGCAGACGCGAATAGTGCAAGGCGGGTCGAGCTATTTGTCGCAGTCGGAGTTGCCAGTGACGTTTGGGATGGGCGGGCGCGATAAGGCAGAACGCGTGGTTATAGATTGGCCGAGCGGGGTGACGCAGGAATTCAAGAATCTGGCGACCGGAAGGGGCTATCAACTTACAGAAAATAAAGAGATTAGTGAGATTCAAGGGTTCTAGTTCTTTTGCATTATTGCGGGGATTGGCGGGGGAATCTATAAAGAGGGCAACTTAGATTCATGCGCTACCCGAACCCAAGAATTTAGGCATTGCACCCTCGGGAGCACCCCTTGATTGCGCGGCCGGATACCCTAAATTATCGCGGCCGCGTAGTCGTTTTTGCGGGCACGTGTAAAATCATGGCGTGCGTTTTTCGGAGACTGGTTTGATCAATCGGTGGCGGCCCCGGATCCTCGTTCTTCTCGCGATTACTTCCATTTATTTGTACGGATTCCCTGCGGCGACGCTGACGTATTCGGCGGTGCTGCTTTTCCATTTGGGCGCGGGATTGGCGCTGACGTTTTTGCTGGTGCCGTATTTTGTGAACTGCTGGCGCGAGCAGAAGTTTGCGAACCGATTTGGATGGAGCTTGCTGGCGGCTGGAGCGATTCTGGGAATCGTGCTGGTAAAGATAGGAACGCCACACCGGTTGAGGATGTGGCTCTACGCGCATATTGCTCTGTGCGTGGTGGGAGTATTTTTTCTGGCGATTTCGTGGCTGGGAAATCGCAGGTGGCTAGGAGAAGGAGCGGGCGCGGCAGCGTTGCGGTTTGCGATTGTGTTGCTTGCGATGGCGGCTGTGAGCGCAGGTGCGTGGTGGGGACGAAACGTTGCGTGGAAGAACGCGTATCGCGTGAAGAATCCTGCGCTTTCGACGGAGACGATGGACGGCGAGGGTGACGGGCCGAATGGGAAGTTTTTTCCAAGCTCGGTGCAAACACGCGACGGGAAAAACATTCCGGCGAAATATTTCATGCAGTCGCAGGCGTGCGAGCGCTGCCACGGAGATTTGTACAAGCAGTGGTACAACTCGGCGCACCACTTTTCTTCGTTCAACAATCAGTGGTACCGGAAGAGCATCGAGTACATGCAGGACGTGGCGGGCGTGAAGAGTTCGAAATGGTGCGCGGGATGCCACGATCCGGCGCTGCTTTTCAGCGGGATGTTTGATACTCCGATCCGGCAGATTGAAAATACCCCGGCGGCGCAAGCAGGGTTGGCCTGCATGATGTGCCACAGCATCGTGGAAGTGAAGAGCACGATGGGACAGGGCGATTTTGTTCTGGAGTATCCGAAGCTGCATGAACTGGCGGCGAGCGAAAATCCAGTGATTCGCGCGCTGCACGACTTCATGGTGAAGGTGAACCCGGAGCCGCACCGGCGGACATTTTTGAAGCCGTTCATGCGGGAGCAGACGGCGGAGTTTTGTTCGGGCTGCCATAAAGTGCATCTCGATGTGCCAGTGAACCGTTACCGGTGGATTCGCGGATTCAATGAATACGACAACTGGCAGGCGAGCGGAGTTTCGGGGCAAGGCGCGCGGTCGTTTTATTATCCGGCGAATTCGCAGATGTGCGCGGATTGCCATATGCCGCTGGTTCCGTCGAAGGACGAGGGGAATGTGAATGGGTTTGTCCACTCGCACAGATTCCCGGGGGCGAATACGGCGGTGCCGACAGCAAATGCGGACGCGGAACAGCTTGCGGTGAGCACGACATTTTTACAGGACAAGCAAGTGAGCGTGGATATTTTCGGAATTGCGCCAGCGGAGAAAGGGGCCGCGGAAACAAAAGGAAATGTGCCGCATGGGCAGGAGCTTTCGACGACGTTCGCCGTGGGCGAAGAAGCCGAAGTGGCGGGGCCGCACGGCGCGGAAGGAAATGCGCGGGCGATTACAGCGCCGCTTGGACGCGTGGATGCGGCGGTGCGGCGCGGCGACGACGTGAACGTGGAAGTTGTCGTGCGGACGCGAAAGGTCGGGCACTTTTTCCCAGGCGGGACGGTGGATGCATTCGAAGTGTGGCTGGAGTTGCAGGCCACGGACGAAAAAGGGCAGACGATTTTCTGGAGTGGGCGCGTTGCGGATGACGGCAAAGGGCAAGTGGATGAGGGCGCGCATTTTTACCGTTCTCGGCAGATTGACGGGCACGGGAATGTGATTAACAAGCGAAATGCGTGGTCAACACGCGCCGTGGTGTACGTGCATCTGATTCCGCCTGGGGCGGCGGACACAGTGCATTACCGGCTGCATATTCCGGACAATTGCGGCGAGAGAATCACGCTGCACGCGAAATTGAATTACCGGAAATTTATGTGGTTCAACAACCAGTTTTCGTACGCGGGCGTGGAAGATGCGAGTCAGGCGAAGGGCGAGGTGACGCCGCACTATGACGACCGGAAATGGGCGTTTACGGGAGATACGAGCGGCGTTGCGGGAAAATTGAAAGAGGTGCCGACGCTGCCGATTACGGTGGTGGCGGAAGATACGAAAGCGATTCGCGTGATTGGGAAGAAAGAATCTGCGCCGGCGCCGCAGGCAGTGGCCGTGAAAGAAGACTGGATGCGGTGGAACGATTACGGGATTGGATTGTTTTTGCAGGGGGATTTGCGAAATGCGGGGATGGCGTTCGAAAAGGTGACGGGGGCCGATCCGCAAAACCCGGATGGATGGGTGAATATCGGGCGCGTGCGCACGCAGGAAGGCGACAACGCGGGCGCGTTGCAGGTGCTGGACAAGGCACTGGCGTTGAGGCCGGGACTCGCGCGGGCGAATTATTTTTATGCGCGCGTGTTGAAGGAAGACGGGAGATATGACGAAGCAATTGCGAAATTGCAGAGCGTGCTGCAGCAATATCCGCGGGATCGCGTGGTGCAGAATGAGCTGGGCCGGATTTACTTTTTGCAGAAAAAATATGCGGAGGCTGTGAAGGCGTTTCAAGCCACGCTGGCGATCGATCCGGAAGATTTGCAGGCGCATTACAACCTGATGCTTTGCTACAACGGGCTCGGCGACGACAAGCGCGCGGAAGAGCACAAGGTGCGCTATTTGCGGTACAAGGCGGATGAGTCGGCGCAGGCGCTGACGGGGCCGTACCGGCAGGCGCATCCGGAAGATAACAACGAGCGGCAGATGATTCATGAGCATGTGTCGGTGGCATTGGGTGGAGAGCCGAAAGCACCAGCGAAAAGTGCAACGAAGACGCAGGCGAAGAGTTCCGCGACGAAGAGCGCTACAGCGAGTGCGGGCGGCGGACGATAGATTTTTGGCAAGGATTTCTTAGGAGCTACGAAATGACCTGGATCAAGACGGTCGAGATGGACGAAGACGCGCGGGTAAAAGCGGCGATGGAAGCGCAACGCGCGATTTATCCGCAGGAGTATGCGGCGCCCGTACCGTCGGTGGATCATGGGCCGGAGGCCGGAATTACTGCTTCACACTCACTGATTCCGGATGCGTTGTATCACTCGTTCAGTGCGTTTGGGGCGATGATGGCGCCGGAGTTGCCGTTGAAACGACATCAGCATGAAATGATTGCGACGATGGTGTCAGTGACGAACCGGTGCCACTATTGAATCGAATCGCACGCGGAGTTTCTGCGTAGGGTGACGCTGGATGAAACGATGGTGGAAGCGCTGAAGCGCGATTACACGACGGCGCCGATCAGCGAACAGGACCGCGCGATGCTGGATTACGTGGTGAAGCTGACGAAGGACGCGACGAAGTGCAGCCCGAAAGACCATGAAGCTTTGCGCGCAGTAGGATTCGACGACAAAGGGATTTTGCAGATTACGCTGATTGCGTCGTGGTTTAACTACATCAATCGCGTGGCCGATGCGTTGGGTGTCGGGCGCGATGAACTTCTGGGGACTCCGTGAAGAGAACTGCAGCCACCGTTTTTTCTTCTCTACTTTCCATTTTTTCGAACATTTCGTTAGCTCAGACTCCAACGGCAAAAGGCCCCGTGGAGTTTCGCGACGTGACGGCGGCGGCTGGGATTAAGTTCGTTCATAACAACGGCGCGTTCGGAAAAAAATATCTACCGGAGACGCTCGGGCCGGGCGTGGCGTTTATTGATTACGACAACGACGGTTGGCCGGACATTTTTTTGGTGAATGGGACGGACTGGCCGGGACACGCGCTGAAACACACGACGCCCAAGCTCTATCACAACAATCATGATGGAACGTTTACAGACGTGACGCACAAAGCCGGGCTCGACGTGGAGATGTTTGGCCTTGGCGTGGCCGTGGGCGATTACGACAACGATGGGTACGACGATTTGTTTGTGACGGCGTATGGGCAGAACCATTTGTTTCACAACAACGGCAATGGAACATTTACGGATGTGACGCAGAAGGCCGGATTTGGCGGAGTGAAAGAGTTCAGCACAAGCGCGGCGTGGGTGGACTACGACGAGGACGGACGGCTGGATTTGGTGGTCGGGAATTATGTGCAGTGGTCGCCGGAAGCGGATCTTTACTGCACGATGGATGGTAAGAGCAAATCGTATTGCACGCCGGAATCGTACAAGGGAGCGTCGATTCGTTTGTGGCACAACAATGGGGATGGAACTTTTTCGGATGTGACGAAACAGGCGGGATTGTACGAGCCGACATCGAAGACGCTGGGAATTGCGATTCTGGATTTTGACAATGACGGATGGCCGGACATTTTGCTTTCGAACGACACGCAGCCGAACAAGCTTTACCGGAACAATGGAAATGGAACATTCACGGAGAAGGCGGTCGTTGCGGGTGTGGCGTTCAGCGAAGACGGTGTGGCGCGCGCAGGTATGGGCGTGGACACGGCGGATTACGACCGCAGCGGAAACACCAGCTTGATGATTACGAATTTTTCGAACCAGATGATTTCGCTCTATCACAACGAAGGGCGCGGATTGTTTGTGGACGAAGCGCCGCGGTCGGAGGTGGGGCGCGCTTCCCTGCTGACGCTAGGATTTGGATGCTTTTTCTTTGATTTCGATTTGGACGGATGGCCGGATATTTTGGTCGTGAACGGGCACATTGATCCGGACATTCAAAAAGTGCAGGCGAATGTGAAGTTTGCAGAGCCGCCGCATCTGTTCCGGAATTTGGGCAAAGGAAAATTTGCGGAAGTGACGAAGAGTGCGGGAGTGGGGTTTGCGACGGCACGCGTGGGGCGATCTGTGGCGTATGCGGATGTCTACGACAATGGGCGGTTGGACATTTTGATGTCCACGAATGGCGGGCCGGTTTCGTTGTTCAAGAATGAGGCGGTGGGACCGGCGAATCACAGCTTGCGCGTGAAATTGGTTGGAACGAAGTCGAATCGCGATGGAATTGGAGCCGTTGTTCGCGTGACGACGGCGGAAGGCACGCAGGCACAGATGTTGCGGAGCGGATCGAGTTATTTGTCGGCGAGCGAGCTGGTACTGACGTTTGGCGTGGGACAGCAGACAAAAGTGAACAGTGTGGAGATTCGTTGGCCGAGCGGGCAAGTGGATAAGCTCTCGAATGTGAATGCGGGGCAGACGGTGACGGTTACGGAAGGAAAAGGCGTTACTGGGTCACGTGTGTTTGCGGCGAAATAGATTAGAGAGCCGCAGGAAATCACTGCGCACTTTCATCGTTCCAATACTCACGGCGAAATTCTATAATGAGCCGCGGGCGATTTCTCGCGGACACGTGCAATGCGTGCAAGCCAGGAGCCGGATTCGACGGCTGGAAGCTCAAGATGTAGTAATTGGCAATATCATGCGATAACGCGATTAGCCGCGCCTTGAGGTCCTTAGCATCACGGAAAGGCATGAACTCGCCTCCTGTGAGCTCGGCCAAAGATTGAGCTGTATTTGTGCGCAGGGTATTGCGAGCCGTGAGAAAAGCCATGGTGGCCAATCGGAGAGGCGGAGCAAGCTGGCTAATACAGTCAAGCACCTGTTTGCTGTAGTGGCCTTCGTACTCGGGATCGGCTCCGGCGTGACTGAAGCAGCCATGTGCAGGCCCTGGTTGGCCACTGGTTACCTTCGAAGCTTCATGCGAGACCGCAGAACGAGTACTCGAAAATCCGAGGCTATAGATGGCCGTGTTGGTGTCGCTGATAAGGTGAAGCGCATCGTTCAGACTGGTCTGACTACCCTGGTCGATGGTTTCGCTGAGCAGCAAGATAGCGCGGCGGTAGTTTGGAGGCTGCGCTCGGAATTGTTCTACCGCGAATACAATGGCATCCAAAATAGACGCACCCTAGTCGCCGTCCGAAAGAGTGCCAAGGGCATCGGCCGCGTCGTCAGTTCTTGAAGTGAAGGGGACGACCAAGTGCGGTGTCCTATCGAAGCCGATAATCGCGACACGATGCTCGACACTGCCGATTAGAGCTTCCAGTATCGAGGCCAGTCCCCGGTAATCGGCGAGGTGCGTCGCGCCGGCGCCACCTGTCTCAACGACGATCGCCAGGGCAAGCGGTTCCGAATCCGTATCTTGCTCAAGCACCAGAAGTTGAGGCACGCCATTGTCGGTGAGCAGAAAGTCTTGCGCCTTGAGGTTAAAGACAGGCTCACCGGTCCTGCTTTTTGCAAATACTGGGACGATCACCAAGGTTGATTTGGCTGTGAGTGTGGTTTGACGGGAGCGGCTTGCTTGAGCGAAGCATGCACCGGCGAGGCACAGCAGAAATATCAGACTGCAAAAAGGCTTCATAAACCAAGTCACTTTGCGCGATTGCAAACGCACCGCAATGCGAACACTGGCGGCGTTCGGTTTGATCATAAATCATGCTTGTCCGAACCCAGGTACATAGGAACAGAGATTTAGGACAGGCGTTGCCTCGCGAGCAAGTCGTTCTCACCGAGAAATGGGCACGGTATATCGTGCCCCTACGTAGAAGAAAAAAGCGCCGATCTAAAGATCGGCCACAACACCCAAGCTACAAGCGGCAGATGAGCAGTTCACGTTCGTAGACCATTTCCTTGGGGAGATGGTCGTGGAGGAGGATGAAGAGTTCCTCGTGCTCGATGACTTCATGGCGCCAGGCGGTGCCGTCAAATTCCTGCAAGGCGTGGAATTTTTCGTGCGGGAAATCGAGACCTTTCCATTCCATGTCCTCGTAGTCGGGCACCCAGCCGATGGGCGTTTCGCGGGCGTGAGCGCGGACGCGGGCGCGGTCCACAATCCATTTGAGGACGCGCATATTTTCGCTGTAGCCGGGCCAGATGAATTTCCCGTCCGCGTCCTTGCGGAACCAGTTCACATGGAAAATGCGCGGCGTGGTCTTGAGCGTGCGCTGCATCTTGATCCAGTGCCGGAAATAGTCGCCCATGTGGTAGCCGCAGAACGGAAGCATAGCCATAGGGTCGCGGCGAACTTTGCCGATGGTGCCGGCAGCGGCGGCGGTCATTTCCGAGCCCATGGTCGCGCCGATGTAAACGCCGGAGCTCCAGTTGAAGGCCTGATAGACGAGCGGCATGGTGGTAGCGCGGCGGCCGCCAAAAATAATCGCGTGCAGCGGAACGCCGTTGGGATCTTCCCAGGCAGGATCAATCGTCGGGCACTGTGACGCGGGCGCGGTGAAGCGCGCGTTGGGATGCGCGGCTTTGGCGCCGGTTTCCTTGGCGATCTGCGGCGTCCACTTTTTGCCTTGCCAGTCGAGACATTCGGCCGGCGGCTGGTCGGTCATGCCTTCCCACCAGACGCCGCCGTCGGGAGTGAGCGCGACATTCGTGAAAATGGTGTTCTTCGCAAGCGCGGCCATGGCGTTGGGATTCGTTTTTTTGGAAGTGCCGGGCGCGACACCGAAAAATCCGGCTTCGGGGTTCAGCGCGCGGAGAGAGCCGTTTTCGTCGGGGCGAATCCAAGCGATGTCGTCGCCAACGGTCCAAACTTTCCAGCCTTCGAATCCCTTGGGCGGGATGAGCATGGCGAAATTGGTTTTGCCGCAGGCGCTGGGGAACGCGGCGGCGACGTAGGTTTTTTCACCTTTGGGATCTTCGACGCCCAGAATGAGCATGTGCTCGGCCATCCAGCCTTCGTCGCGTGCAATATTGGAGGCAATACGCAGCGCAAAACATTTTTTGCCGAGAAGCGCGTTGCCACCGTAGCCGGAACCGTAAGACCAGATTTCCCGCGATTCCGGAAAGTGGACGATGTACTTTTCCTTGTTGCAGGGCCAGGGAACATCCTTTTGTCCAGGCGCAAGTGGCATTCCGACGGAATGAAGGCACGGCACCACGCGAGCGCCTTGATCAATTTGCTCGATCACGCGCGTGCCGATGCGCGCCATGATGCGCATGCTCACGACAACGTACGGCGAGTCGGTGAGTTGAACGCCGATTTTGGCCATGGGCGACCCGATGGGCCCCATGCTGAACGGCAGAACGTACATCGTGCGGCCTTGCATGGAGCCGCTGAAAAGCGAGCGCAATTTCTTGCGCATTTCGTAGGGATTTTCCCAGTTGTTGGTGGGGCCGGCGTTGTCTTTGGCGTAGGAGCAGATGAAGGTGCGGTCCTCGACGCGCGCGACGTCCGAGGCGTCGGAACGCGCGTAGTAACAACCCGGCCAAAGTTTTTCATTGAGCTTGATGAACGTGCCGCTCGCGACCATTTCCGCGCAAAGCTGGTCGTATTCTTCCTTCGAACCATCCACCCAATGGATTTTCGCGGGACGAGTGAGCTCGGCCATTTTTTCGACCCAGCGAAGGAGGTGGTCGTTCTTGCTGAGGGGGACTGCAGGATTGCGGGTGCTGACGACGGACGTGGACATTCTAGAAATCTCCGGAAATCTGCGCGCTTTGGTGCAATCGAGGCGTGGTCATGGCGAAATTGGTAGCGATACCGGGATTCGAACCCGGATTTTAGCCTTGAGAGGGCTACGTCCTAACCCTTAGACGATATCGCCGGAGAAACTGCGGGACTACCCATCCCGCAATCGAGACGCTCATTATTTTCGCATGGGAAAACCGGACGTTCAAGCGGCCTGCCGCAAAGTCGCAAGAAGAGCCGTCAGGGCGACAAGAGCAGGAAGCTAAGCGACCCGTTGTCGATCCTCAGCCGGTTCACTGGAAGACGATGCCTTCAACGGCCGAATGGAGAAGAATTTGTGGCGGCAGGGGTCGCAACGAAGAGAAGGAAGACCGAGCAAGCGTCCGATGAAACCCAAAGGTCCCGGTATATATTCGGGAGAAATCCGCTGAAGATCGAGATTGCCGCAGATGGAGCAATGGGCATAGCGCCAGTGGCTTACGGGAAGCGGCCGGGCGCGGAAGCGTAGTTCACACCCGAGACAACGCCACGGAATGAGCCCGAGGGCACCGCAGGCAATGTCGGCAAAGCCGTGCCGCCGCGAACGACGACAAGTGGAAGAACCGCAGGCTGGGCAAGAAATCATCTTGGTGGCTCACGGAACAGGGGGATTCGACAAAAACATGGGCACAAGCATCGAGCTGCTCAAGCCACCGTGCGACATGTATACCAAAATGACCAGTCTAAAACAATAGGATAAAATTGGGGTTCAGGAGAAGACATGGCCGACTATACCGATGCGCACGCACAGGCGGGCATCAACACAAAACTACCGAAGCTGGATGCGTGGCCGAATCAGTTTCCGGGGTACGTGATTACGACGCGGTACCCGGAGTACACGTCGGTGTGCCCGAAGACCGGGCTGCCGGATTACGGCACGATCACGATCGAATATATGCCGAAGAAATCGTGCATCGAGTTGAAGGCGCTGAAGATGTATTTGCTGGCGTACCGCAACCTCGGAATTTTTTACGAAAATGCAGTGAACAAGATTCTGCATGACATTGTGGATGCGATTGGTCCCGAGTGGTGTGTGGTGCGCGGAGAATTTACGCCGCGGGGCGGATTGAATACGACGGTCGAGGCGCGCTGGCCATTACAAAGAGGGGCGCGCGCAAAGAAATAAACGGATAAATCCATCATCCGAAGCGGGCGATTCCCTTACCGGCAACTACGCCGCTTTATTTGGTCGAGCCTCAGGCGACCCTCAGGGCTTCCCTTGCGCACCGCGGCTTCGAGAAGCGTGCGAGCCTGGACGCAACTCTTCTCAACGCCGTCACCGCGCGCGTAGAGGTCGGCGAGGGTGACCTCCGCCGGAACATAGCCTTTGCCAACACATATCCAGAGAAGATCGACCGCGAAGGAAATATCCCGCTGGCGATGATTGCCTTTCAGGATAGCGCGAGCTTGCTCAAATTCTTTTTGGCCGGATCCACCGTCCGTGGGAAGAGGCAAATCCTGACTTCCTTGCACGCCGCTGGGGGAGACGGGATTGGAAGATAGAGCATTCCCGATCGTGGAATCCGCAACGGAAGGTTGTGCTACGGTTGCAGACGACTGGGGCTGCGAAATCGCAGGCACATTCGGAGACGGAGCAGTTTTGCCGGCGCTTTTTTCGACAGGGACTGTGCTGGATTGAGAGTTTTGCGCCGGAGCAGTGGTTACAAACGGTTGCGACATCGCAGGCTTGCGTTCCTCACCGGCGAGTTTTTCACCAAGACGGGTAAGCGCTGCGCCGAAATCGCGGCGGAAGCTCAGAACAAGTGCGGCGAGAATGACTGCGAGGGCCAGACCTATGATGCCCGCGGCGACTGCGCGATTAAGGCGAGGAGATTCCTGAGCGAAATCTTCCGCGAAGAAATCTGGCAACTCAGTTTCGCGCGGCGAGGCCGGTTTCTCGGTTTGATGGGAAACGACTCTCGCTTTAGGTGCCGACATCTCGGCAAGGGATATTTTCGGCGGAATCGACACAACAATCGACGACACAGCGGGAGAAATTCTGGCCGAAATAGCAACAGTCACCTCCGTCTGGGCGGGGGTGAGCGGGGGCGAAGGCAGACGAAAGTTAGGCAAGGAAAATGTGGGCTCGGCTTGAGGCTGTGGTGAAGGAAGCGGTGCTACGGTCCGAAGCTCCGGTTCCGGAGCAGCCGGGCCACTTCGCTCGGGTTCAACGATTACGACTGGCTCTGGTTTTGCTTCGACAGATTTTCGTTCGATCTGCGCGGGTTCAGTAACTTGCGTCTCGGACTCGGCTTGAGGCTGGGGTGAAAGAAGCTGTGCTACGGTCCGTAGCTCCGGTTCCGAAGCAATTGGGCCACTTCGCTCGGGTTCGACGATTGCGACTGGCTCTGGTTTTGCTTCGACAGATTTTTGTTCGATCTTCGCCGGCGCGGGTTCAAAAACTTGCGTCTCGACTTCGCGCGCGACTGGGTTGGGTTGAACCTGCTCTGTCGGTTCAGCTTTGAAAGGCGTTGTCTCGGCAGGCTGGGGAGGATCCGTCGGCTTTGCTTTCTCAACGGGAGCGGAGCGAATGCCGGGCTTGCGCTTGCTTATAATGTCAAGCGGAGGCGATGCGACGGGAGTGACTTCACGGCCGACATTTTTTGGAGCCGCTTCGCTAGAGAGCCACGCGCGGAGCGACTCGCGAAACTGTGCGGAGACATTGGTGAATTTGAGGCCGCCGGTTCTACCGTTTTCCTCTGACCAAACAATTTCGCCAACTCCCTGAAGTCGCGTTTTGCCGTCGAGAGCGAGGCTGAAATGGACTGGTCCCTCAGCTCTGAGAGGAGACACGGCGCGAAAACTGAGTCCCTGCTCGCAAATGCCGAGCATCATTCCGCCGTTGTCGGGACCGAGCTCAATGTAGACGAGCTGCTGCGGCTTTTGGAGAGGCCATGCAGATTGGGCTTGGCTCGCGGACATCGCAGTAAGAGTCTCCGGTTGCTCTTATTCTCGCAGATTTTTGGAGCACGTTTGAGTGAAAGGCGCAACATTGACTCTCGTACTTAGGCCATCCGAGGTTCGGTCGCTTCTGGTCATGGTACGTAAATTTTTCTATGCGAATGTCTCATGAAAAAAGAGCGCCTACAGTCAAACAAGCGCTAACACCTTGAAATGACAGGGGCTTATTTTACTATGAAAACTGGCCACGTTCGTGCGCTAATAGACTGCGCCCCAGCCTTTAGTTCTTTGTGTGCCCGCTCTGTTCTGCCGTCGTTGAAGCATGTCGAGGCTCCCGATGCGCACGACCCTAAAAATCGCGTTGCCATTGATTGTGAGCGTGGCAGTAGTGTCTCTGCTGTTCGCAGGGTATCAGGTGCGCACGGAACGGAAGAATCTGCGGGCTGACCTCGCGCATCGCGCAGAGACGCTGGCGGAGAGCCTTCAGGAATCTATCGAGCCGCAATTCGAAAAAAACGAGCGCACCGCCGAACGAGCGATACAGCGGGTTGTGGACCGCTTTTCGCAACGCGAGCATATGAAAGGGATCGCGGTATACCAGGCGGACGGCACCATGCTGGCCATGACGCCCGGGCTGGGGAACTATTTTCGGTCAGCGCCGGCAACTGCGATCCAGGCCATTTCGCGAGACAAGAGCAAAAGCGATTCCGAATCGGTCGGCGAAACACCGTTGTATCTCTATTCCGTGCCACTGCGCCGCGATGACAATGCGGCCGGGGCGCTCTTGCTGATTTATGACACGAGCTACATCGACTCGCGCGTGCTGCGCACGCTGCGCGATTCGATGCTGACGGCGCTACTGGAAACAATTTTGATCACAGGGCTGGCGTTGGTGCTGGTGCGATGGACATTTTTGGATCCTTTGCGCAAAACCGTGACGTGGCTGCAGCATTTGCGCTCGGGCTCCAGTCAGATGGGCCATACACTTCCGAGCGGAGAAATTTTCGACGAGATCAATGCGGAGGTGAAGCACCTGGCGCGGGACTTGGGCGTGGCGCGTGCTGCCGCGGAAGAAGAGGCTCGGCTGCGGGATTCAAACGCAACGCAATGGACGGCCGAGCGCCTGCGTGTAAGCTTGCGCAAGAAATTGCACGACAAGCCGCTATTCGTAGTTTCGAATCGCGAGCCGTACATTCATATGCAGGGCGCGAAAGAAATTGAAACGATTGTGCCGGCAAGCGGCGTCGTGACTGCCCTCGAACCAGTGCTTCTGGCGTGCGACGGAACGTGGATTGCACATGGAAGCGGAACGGCGGACCGACTAACGGCGGATGAGCACGATCATTTGCGCGTGCCGCCGGATCGTCCGAGCTACACGCTGCGGCGCGTGTGGCTGAGCGACGAGGAAGAGAAAGGTTATTACCAGGGATTCGCGAATGAAGGACTCTGGCCGCTTTGCCACATTGCCCACACGCGGCCGACGTTTCGTCCGGAAGATTGGGCGCACTATCAAGCGGCGAACCGGAAATTTGCGGATGCAGTGCTGCACGAGATGGACGGGACGGAGTCGCCGATCCTTCTGGCGCAGGACTATCACTTTGCGCTGTTGCCTCGAATGGTAAAAGAGGCGAGACCGGATGCTCGAATTGCGATTTTTTGGCACATTCCGTGGCCGAATCCAGAGGTGTTTGGAATCTGTCCTTGGCAGCGGGAGCTTGTGGATGGGCTGTTGGGCGCGGATTTGATCGGTTTCCATACGCAAACGCACTGCAACAATTTCCTGGAAACGGTGGATCGCGTGCTGGAGGCACTTACGGAGTGGGACCGCTTTGCGGTGAACCGCCAAGGACATGTGACCCTGGTGCGGCCGTATCCGATCAGCGTGGCGTTCCCCGAAAGCAGCAGCGCGCAGCAGGCGTGGAAGAGTTCGGGGGAAGAACGCGCGGCAATTTTTCAAGAGCTAGGCGTCGAAGCGTCGCTCCTTGGAATCGGCGTGGATCGTGTGGACTACACGAAAGGAATTCTCGAGCGATTCCGCGGTATTGAACGATTTTTGGAGATTTATCCGGAATATCAAGGCCGATTTTCTTTTGTGCAAATCGGCGCGCCAAGCCGGACGGAAATCCAGCGATACCGCCAGTTTCTGGATGAAGTTTCGGCAGAATCCGAGAGAATTAACGCGCGATTCCAAAACGGGCGATGGAAGCCGATTTTGCTTCTGCGAAAGCATCATTCGCACCAGGAGATTTCACGGTTTTACCGGGCAGCTTCGGTGTGCCTGGTCACGTCGCTGCATGACGGAATGAATCTGGTGGCCAAGGAGTTTATTGCGTCGCGGGAAGACGAACGCGGGACGTTGATCTTGAGCACGTTTGCCGGGGCCGCACTGGAATTGACCGATTCCCTGCTGGTGAATCCTTACGATATCCAGCAACTCGCGGCGTCAATCCATCGTTCGCTGGAAATGCCGGAAGAGGAACAAGTAACTCGCATGCGACACCTGAGGAAAACCGTGCGGGAGCACAATGTCTTCCGTTGGGCCGCAAGTCTGCTTTCCGATCTAACGGAAATTCGGATCGATGCATCGGAACGAACTGAACTCCCCGCGCGGCAGGAAGAAGCGCGGCATGCGGAGGCGGGACATTCATGACGGGCACGCTGCAAGCAGAGCAGACGCCGTTTTCGTTTTTCACAGTGGCATACCTGACGCGTATCGGCAATCAGTGTGCGCGCAACCTAGCGGAATTCCTGAAAGGGCTGGAGGACTGCAGCGACGCCTCCATCTTTCATCACACGTTTCAGACACTCGAAAGCCACCATTTTCTAACCGAGGGCTTCTCGAACGATTTCGCACAATGGGTACTGGCGTCGGCCAACCGCGATGAATTGGCGGAACAACTGGCGGCTCTGGATATTCGCGACTATCTATCGATCGCCGAGCTGCGCAGCGATTTGCGGCGCGTGGTGAGCGGCTACTGTTTGAAATATCCGAACTACGCGAATCAGGAAGCGCTGGAACCATTTTATTTTTGCGAGAGCGTCGAAATCACGGAGCCGGTCGGGCTGACGGTGAATACCTTGAAGGATTTTCGCGAGGGCATCGAACACCTAAGCCACGCCTCGTTCTATTTTCATTTCATTTCGTCCCGATTGCGGCTGCATTTGCGCACGAATGACTTCTCTGTTTGGCTGGAAAACAGCCTTGGGCTCGAAACGCTCGCAAACAAGGTCAATCGTATCGACGTTTATACGAACACATTGGACGGCGCACGGGCGAGTCTCGTGCGGCTCATCGAGCTGGAGGAGAAGAAAGCATGACGGCCACCACGCAGGTTGCGAACCGCATCCCGCTCGAAGAATACGCGCCGCTGCTCGGAGAGCCGGAGGTTGCGGAGTTGCGCGCACTGGCAAGACCCCTGCGTGGCAGGCAGGTGCAGATGGTGAACTCGACGGCGGTGGGGGGCGGGGTTGCGGAAATCTTGAACCGCCTTATTCCCCTGGCGGAAGAGTTGGAAATTGACATCCATTGGGACGTGATGAAGGGCGGTGCAGATTTTTTCGAAGTGACGAAATCGTTCCACAACGCGCTGCACGGCGGAACGTATGCTTCGCGCGCAGAGGACTTCGCAATTTTCCGCGAATATAACAAACGTAACTTCGATTTGGTGCGACAAGACGCGGAGTTCACCATCATCCACGATCCGCAGCCGGCGGGGCTGATCGAAGCGCGGCACGAGAAGGCGGGCCATTGGATTTGGCGCTGTCACATTGATCTGTCGCGGCCAAACTCGGCAGTGTGGGACTTTCTGGAACCCTACGTTTCACAATTTGACGGCGCCATTTTTTCGTCGCCGGAATTTTCCAGGCAGCTCCCCGTACCGCAATACCTTTTCTATCCTTCCATCGATCCGCTTTCCGAAAAGAATCGAGAATTGGAACACGGATTCATCGAATCGGTGTTGAAGAAATTCTCGATTGACTCACAACGGCCGATTCTCACGCAAATTTCGCGCTTCGACCGGCTGAAGGATCCCGTCGGCGTGATTCGTGCCTATCGCATCGTAAAGAGATATTTTGATTGCCAGTTGGTGCTCGCGGGGGGCGGAGCCGCGGACGATCCCGAAGGAGCGATCGTTCTGGATGAGGTCAGGAAAGAAGCGGACGGCGACGCGGACGTTCACATCCTGGAGCTGCCGGCGTGGGCGCCGCTCGAAGTGAATGCGCTGCAGCGGGCTTCGACCGTGGTGATCCAAAAGAGTTTGCGCGAGGGATTTGGGCTGACGGTAGCGGAAGCGCTTTGGAAGCGTAAACCGGTGGTCGCATCTGCGGTCGGTGGCATACCGACGCAAGTGATCCACAAACACACGGGTTTGCTGGCTCATTCCGTGGAGGGCACGGCGTATCAGATCCGCTTTATGCTTTCGCATCCGGAAATTGCGCAGAAACTGGGCGAACAGGGCCACAAGCACGTCAAAGAAAATTTCTTGATTACGCAAAATCTGAAAAATTATTTGGCGCTGATGCTTTTGCTCTGCCGCGGCAATTGAAGGTGCTACCATTCTGAAAACCAGCGGCAGGAGAAGCGGCAATGAAATGGACACCCGGCGGAGAAAGCCAGGATATTGAAGACCGCCGAGACGAAGGCGATTCGGGCGGCGGCGGCTTTCAATTCGGCGGAATGCACATCGGGCTTGGCGGCGCGGTTGTTCTGCTTGTCCTGAGCCTTTTATTCAAACAAAACTTTTTTGCTCTGCTTGGAGGCGGTGGACCCGGAGCCACACACGTCGCAAGCCAGCCCAATCCGGCGAAAGACGCAGCGGAAAAGCCGCTCGTGCAGTTCGTCTCGTTCGTTCTGGATGACACGCAGCACAATTGGGAACAGATTCTTCCGGAGCAAAGCGGCAGGCAGTACCGCCATGCGAAGCTTGTGCTCTTTCGCAACTACACGCAGTCAGGCTGTGGCTCGGCGGAGTCCGCGACGGGGCCCTTTTATTGTCCTGCGGACGAGAGAGTCTATATCGACCTTGGATTTTATGACGAGTTGAAACAACGATTCGGCGCGCCGGGAGAGTTCGCGCAAGCATATGTCCTTGCGCACGAAGTCGGGCATCATGTTCAAAAACTCCTGGGCATTGAAGCGAAAGTGCGGCGACTGCAAGAACAGGATCCGCGGCAGCGGAATCCACTTTCCGTGCGCATGGAGTTGCAGGCAGATTGCTTGGCGGGCGTATGGGCTCACTCGACGCAGCAGCGTGGCTTGCTGGAGAGCGGAGATGTCGAATCCGCGCTGGGAGCCGCAGCTGCTGTCGGGGATGACCGGCTGCAAAAAATGGCGAGGGGCCATGTCAGTCCGGAGACTTTTACACATGGCAGCTCGCAACAGCGCATGAATTGGTTTCGCAAGGGATTGGACACCGGGTCCATCGCGGCTTGCAATACGTTTGATTCGAACGAATAGCGGAAGAAACTAAGCGGCACAATACTCGCGATGTTGTTTGAGCAGAAATTGGTCTGTCATTCCCGCAATGTAATCGCACACAACCACGTGCCGAGGCGAGGCGGAAGCGAACGCTTCGTGAGCTGCCGGCATTGAACCTTCCTTGTTTAAGTAAAAGAGAAATAACTCTTCCAGAGATCGCACGGAGCGATCGCGGTCTTCCGTGATCGAAGGATGTTCGTAAATGTGCGTGAAGAGAAATTTCTTCAAAGACGCGTTGTCCGCGGCAGCCTGCTCGCTGAATTGAGCGAGGCGAACAGGTGCGTTTCGCACATCGTCAACCGAATGAATGGCTCGTTCTCCGATGAGCCGCTTTGTTTCGGTGATGAGGTCCGTGGCCAGATAGTCGAGCACCCGCTTCAGCGCTTCATTAAACTGCGATGTTCTCGAAGCATCAGGAAACGTTTCCTGCACTTGAGCGAATGAAGTTGCGAAGGCGGGCGTTTCGCGCACGAGCAGGTCGACGTCGAGAAGCTCCGCTTCCATGGCATCGTCCAGGTCGGCCGTGTTGTAGGCGATTTCATCCACACGATCAATCAATTGCGCTTCCAAAGGCGGCCGCCGATCGAGCAAGTATTCCCGCAACTCTGGAAATTTCTCAGCAGGATAGTCGCGCGAATGCTTGATGATTCCCTCGCGCACCTCGAAGGTGAGATTCAACCCGCGGTGAGATGGAAAGCGCTGCTCGAAGTGTTCGGCGATGCGCAAGGCGTGAAGATTATGGTCAAAAGTGCCGCCATACCGGCGCATCAGCGCATCGAGGCGGCGTTCTCCGGCATGACCGAACGGAGGGTGGCCAATGTCATGAACAAGCGCGAGCGCTTCCGCGAGATCGGCATTCAAACCGAGAGCTTCCGCGACCGTACGTGCGATTTGCGTGACTTCGAGCGTGTGCGTCAGGCGGTTGCGGAAATGATCTGAATAACGAGTTGTGAAGACTTGCGTTTTGGCTTCGAGGCGGCGAAATGCGCGCGCATGAATGATGCGATCGCGGTCGCGCGCGTATTCCCGGCGATAGGGATGCGGAGGCTCGGGGTAACGACGACCGCGCGACTCGGCTTCCTGCATGGCCCAGGGGACGAGCGTGGAGTCGCGTTTGATGACTGCTCCTCGGGCTGATGAGGGCCGTAGCGCTTATGATTTCGGCGCCATCATACCCAGACCGCGGTCGGCGCGCTCGGTAACTGCCGCATTATCCGGAAATTCCTTCTTGATTTGCAGATAGAGATTCGAGGCTTCCGCAGGATTGCTCGACCGAAGCAAATCGGCAAGTTCCACAAGAACCAACGGGCGCGGTACAAACACGGAGCGTTGCTCGGCGAGCGCGCGATACGTCTTCACGGCATCATCGGTCTTTCCGGTGCGCGCGTAGATATTCGCCATTTGATATTGCGCCATGGCAGCAAGTTCCTTGTCGCTGCCGGAACTTAGTTTCTTCAATCCTTCCAGAGCCTGATTGTGGCGTTCCAGATCTTCGAGCGCCAGGGCTTCGTAATAACGCGCGAGCCGGCCCGGATTGGTGTGCGAGTATTTATCCGCGACGCTGGAGAATTTTTGCAGGCTCGCCTGTGATCGCGCTTCCTCAGTCGGGAAGGAAACGTCGCCGGATTCGGCCGAGGAAGCGGCAAGTCCAATACGCGCGTTGTAGGTCTTCATCGCTTCATCGAGGCCGGCCGAAGCTTTAAGGGTCTGGCGGTCGGTATAGAACTTCCAACCCGCATAGCCCACTACGATGGCGAGAATTACGGCCACGAGGATGCCTGCGACCTGACTATGCGAATAGACGGCCTCGGCGCCGTGTTCAAACGATTCCCGGATCTTGTCCTGCTTAAGTTCTTTGCGCGAAATATGTTCCGTCACTCTGCTTCTCCTGCTGTTTGTTGAACATTTAATGCTAACACAGGTGGCGCTTGGCCCGAGGCGCCCTCCGGACGCAACAGCGGAGGGACCCCGCCGCTACTTTGCGCTGAAAACGCTATACTGAGTGCCTATGAAAGCGAAATGCGGAAGTTGCGGAGCCGAGCACGTCCTGAAGGACGCGGAAATTGCGCGCCATACGAAAGTGCAATTTAACTGCTCTAAGTGCGGCAAGCCGACCGTAATTGAAGTGAATCTGAAGCCGGATGCCACGATTGTGATGTCGCCCTTGCCGTCGTTCGCGCGAACCGGCACGGAAGGCGTTCCCAGCGGATTGGGAATGCCGGATGCGACATTGGCGTTGCCTGCGGGCATGACGGCAAACGTGAGCGTGATCGATGGGCCGGACAAAGGAATGGTGCGAAAGATCGAAAAGGCTAGTGTGATTTTGGGGAGACAGGGAGCGGACATAGGCTTGAACGACCCGGAAGTGTCGCGGCAACACTGCCTACTGGAAATCAAGGAAACTTACGCCAATTTGAAAGATTTGGATTCGACCAACGGGACTTTTTTCGAAGATGAACGAGTGCGCGCGGCGATGCTGCAGGATGGCGGAGAATTTCGCATCGGGACCAGCTTGATTCGTGTCAATTTCACGCGAAAGGTTTGACCAGCCGTGGCGGGCGGAGCGCTTATCCTGGCCCAAGTGGCCCATTCGCGGGGAACACTCCGCGAAAGAACTGACGCTCATAGTTTTCTCCGATGAATCGCATCTCGTTTTGCGTCATCACCCTGAATGAAGAAAAGAACTTGCCGCGCGCGTTGGAGTCGGCGCAAGGCGTAGCTGACGAAATTGTTGTTGTTGACTGCGGCAGCACGGACCGCACGGAGGAGATTGCGCGCGAACATGGGGCGAAATTCTTCAATCGCGAGTGGACAAATTTCAGCGAGCAGAGAAACTACGCTGTGGCACAGTCAAGCTGCGAATGGATTTATACTCTCGACGCGGACGAAGAATTGAGCGAAGAGCTGCGTGCTTCACTGCTGGAATGGAAGCAGCGAGAGGCGAATTTCAACGCTTACGAGCATCCACGGCTAACCTGGTACATGGGCGATTGGGTGAGACATTCGGGCTGGTATCCGAATCTGCAGCGGCGGCTTTACCGCAAGGGCGCGGCGAAATATAGCGGAGTTGTGCATGAGACGCTGGAGTTTGAAGGCAAACCGGGATATTTGAAAGGCGATCTACTGCACTATACGATCGAGAATTTTGCGGAACACGAAACGAAGGCGGAAAAATATTCCGCGCTGGCAGCGCAAAAATTGTTCGATGAAGGCAAGCGAAGCTGGCGCGCGGCGATGTGGTTCGCGACGCCGTGGGCATTTCTGCAAAGTTTCTTCATTCGCGCGGGATTTCTGGACGGACGCCGCGGAGCTTTGATCGCGCGAATGGCGGCGCGATCCGTGCGCCTAAAATTCCGGACGCTTGGAACGCTCGTCCGCGAAGAGCGAAACAATAAATCACGATGAGAATTCTTTTTGCGGACTTGGACCGGGAATGGCGAGGCGGGCAGAGCCAAGCCTTGCTTACTCTGCGCGGCTTGCACGAACGCAAAGTTGAGGTTGAGCTTGTGGCAGCGCGTGACTCACCCTTGGCAATGCGCGGCCTGGAATCTGGAATTGCCGTACATGCCGTGGCGCGCCTCGGCTTGCGAGGCTGGGCGGCCAAAGCGATCCAAGGATTGGTGGCACGTAATCGCTTCGACCTGGTTCATCTCAACGAGCCCCATGCCCTGACCGCCGCTTGGCTGGCCGGAGCGCACAAGAAGCTGCCGCTTCTTCTTTCGCGCAGGATCGGCTTTCCGCTTGGGAAGAACTGGGTCTCGCGCGCACGGTATGAAGCGGTCAAGCGTTTTGTGTCGAACAGCAAGAATGTCGCGCAAAGCTTGATCGATTGTGGGATCGCTCCGGATAGAATCTCGATCGTGAACGAGGGAGTGGAGATTCCGCCTTTGCCCTCGCAGGACCAGCGAAACGCCTCGCGAAGGCAGTGGGGCATTCAGGATCGCAAATTTGTGTTCGGCTGCGTCGGCGTTTTTGTTCCGGAAAAGGGTCAGCGACACTTGATCGAAGCGCTCGCCATAGTTAGGCAGTCGCATCCTGAGGCGCGGCTCTTGCTTGCCGGCGATGGTGAGTGCCGCACCGAACTGGTGTCGCTAACGAAGCAGCTTGGGCAATCGGAAGCCGTTCTTTTTCCCGGATTTGTAAAGGATGTCGCCGGCGTTTACGACGCACTTGATGGCTTCGCTTTCCCGTCGGAATTCGAGGGGCTTGGGACTGCGCTGCAAGCAGCGATGGCTACGGGGATACCATCGATCTCAACGGACCGAGGAGGATTGGCAGAAGTCGTGGATCACGAACGAACGGTGCTGGTGGCTGGTCCAAACGGAAAGGAATTTGCCGCCGCAATGCTGCGACTCATGAGTGAGGACGGTCTTCGAAAGAAGCTAAGCGAATCAGGCCGGCGAGAAGTGCAAGAACGCTTTTCCGCAACACGCATGGTGGAGTCCACGATACGTGTTTACGAAGACGTCCTTAAGAAGTGGCGCACAGCATGAATTCCGCAGGACTCACCGTGATTCAGGACGCCGTACTGAAATATTCACCGACACTCGGGCTGGTTTCCCATGCGCGAATTCTCGATGCGCCATGCGGCGGCGATGGTTCGCTCACTTTGGCTCTCCAAGAGCGAGGCTTTGACGCCATCGGCGCGGACATCGATGAAAACGCAGCAGTGCATCTGGGCAAAAACTTCGTGGAGGCAAACCTGGATGCAACGCTTCCCTGGCCGGACCAGACATTCGACGCGGTAATTTCTACCGAAGGAATCGAGCATCTCGAGAATCATTACTCATTTCTGAGGGAAATCCATCGAATCCTGAAACCCGGCGGTACTTTGGTAATAACAACTCCAAACATTACGGCGCTGAGGTCTCGCGTACGGTTTCTTGGCAGCGGCTTTTTTGGACGCGATGGACGTCCGCTGAACGAAACGGCGCGCCATCCGCTCCATCACATCGGTCTCGCAACTTTTTCAGAATTGCGGTATGAGCTGCACGTCTCGGGATTTCAAATCAAGGAAGCGCGCCACACGCACGTCAAGGCCATTAGTTACCTCTATTCCATCTACGTGCCGTTCATTTGGCTTTACACCCTGGTAGCCTTTCGAAAAGAGAAAGATCTCAAACAGAGAGAACGGAACAGGGAAATTCGCGCGGCGCTTCTCTCGTATTCCCTTCTCTTCGGCGAATGCCTGATGCTCGTCGCCGAAAAACGGTGACCGTAGTAGAAAAAAATGAAGAGACTTGCGTGGGCTCCAATCTTTGTAAGAAAGTAGGGGCAACTTTCCAGCGGAGTCATTCATGAAACTCATTGCTGCGTTTTGCGTAATTTCGATTGGGCTTGTCAGTTCGGCGAATGCACAGGAAAAGAGAGCTGCGGACAAACCCGCAAATCTCACTCTGACGACGGTTGGGCGGCAGCATCACTCGATTCAAACATCGAACAGGGAAGCGCAGGATTATTTCGATCAGGGAATCACGCTGCTGTATGGCTTCAATCATGAAGAGGCTGCGCGATCGTTTCAGAAAGCGGCGGAACTCGATCCGCAATCGCCGATGCCGCTTTGGGGAATCGCCATGGCGGTCGGACCGAACTACAACCAGGACGTGGATCCGGAGCGCGAAAAAATCGCTTACGAGACCATTCAAAGGGCTGCGAAGCTGGCGGAGAAAGCGCCTCGCGTCGAGCAGGATTACGTTACGACATTGATGCTTCGCTATTCCAACGAGGCGAAACCCGATTACAAAAAACTGGCGAATATTTACGCGATGGGCATGCGCACGCTGTCCCGAAAATATCCGGAGGATCTGGACGCTGCGACGATGTACGCGGAGAGCTTGATGAATTTGGATCCCTGGAAGCTTTGGACGCTCGACGGCAAGCCCGGCGAGCGCACGGAAGAGATTGTGCGCGTGCTGGAATCGGTGCTCGTGCGGGATCCGAACCACGCCGGCGCGAATCACTATTACATCCACACGCTCGAAGCCTCACCGAATCCGGAACGCGCATTGCCCAGCGCGCGACGGCTGGAGACGCTCGTGCCAAATGCAGGCCATTTGATTCACATGCCTGCGCACATCTACGCGCGAACTGGAGATTTCTCCCAGGCGGTCGAGCGCAATGCAAAAGCCGCACAGGTAGACAAGGTCTATGCCGAAGAAGCGAACCGTAGCGGCACTTTGTACGACCTGATGTATCACAGCCACAACGAACATTTCCTGGCGATGGCTGCATGTATGGAGGGCCGGTACGCGGAAGCCAAGAGTGCCGCCGATGCGCTCGCGGCGCGCTTGATACCGCACGCGAAAATGATGCCGATGCTGGATGGATTCATCATGACGCCGCTGTGGGTGGACGCGCGCTTTTCGAAATGGGATGTGATCCTAGCGCGCCCCGAGCCGGCGGCGGAATTAGTGGAAACGCATCTGATGTGGCGTTATACGCGCACGCTGGCTTTTGCCACGCGGCGCGACGCTACAAAAGCTGCCGCCGAATTCTCCGCGTTCGAAAAGGAAGAAGCGGCAATCCCGTCGAACGTGCCGCTTGGATTGCAGCCATCTTCCAAGGTTGTTCATGCGATTGCGCGGGAAGTATTGTCAGCGCGAATTGCAGAGGCGCAGGGCAAGCAGGAGGATGCGATCAAGCATTGGCAAGCTGCTGTAGACGCGCAGGACAAACTTGCCTATGACGAGCCGGCGGATTGGTATTACCCAGTGCGCGAATCGCTAGGCGCCGCCTACATGAAGATCAACAAACCATACGACGCCGAGATGGCCTTTCGCGAAGATTTGCGCCGCAATCCGCGCAATCCCCGTTCGCTTTTCGGGCTGCGGGAAGCACTCGCCGCGCAACAATCCGACACGGATGCCGCCTGGGTGGACCGGCAGTTCAAGGAATCATGGAAGAACGCGGATGCCGAATTGAAACTTGGAGAACTATAAGCCAAAGAAAATTGAGCACAAAAAGCAGAAGCGCCGAATGCTCCTTCTCAACATTCGACGCTTCTGCCTGCTACAAAAAACTTTGCGCTAGTTTCATTCTTCACGTTGTTCCGGTCGTTCCCTCCTGTCCGCTACGCCGTTGGGCCAAGCTATCTAGCGTTTTGAACAATCCATCGTCCCTTGCTCTCAAGAAATTCCACGCCAATTGCAAAGCCGTCGCCTTGCAGCGGTTGGCAGTAGGCTACTCGAGCCGAGGAACGAAATTCTCCATTGCGCACGGTCAACATCAGCCGGTCGTCCGGCTCCCACCTGCGCACGCTGACCACGCGAGCGCCTCTCTCGCTGACGTTCTCCGTAAACGTTGATTCCGCACCGGGAACTTGTCGGTTTCCTTCGAGGAAAACGCCGATTTCCATCGGAATTCGGTCCTCGGTGCGGCTGAAAGGGTAAAGGCGGCTGCGAAGTGGCGTCATGGCATAGGCTCACAAGCACGCCGCAATTCGCGACAAATTATGAACGCTGCTCCCGCGGTGCTTCATGCGGTAGAGAGCGCGATCGGCCGCAGCCAGAAGCTTTTCCGGCGTGTCGCCGTCTTCCGGAAACGCGGCGACACCGGCGCTTGCGGAAAGAGCAGGCGCTTCGGTTTCTGCGGACATGCGTTCGCGAATGCGCGATACGATGCGCGAGGCGATGTCCTTCCCCGCTTCCGGAAGCACTATCGCAAATTCGTCTCCGCCATAGCGTGCGGCGGTATCAATGGCGCGGCTGTGATTCCGCAAAACTTTTCCGAGGCGCACAATTGCGCGGCTTCCGGTCAAGTGACCATATTGATCGTTAATGGCTTTGAGCCCATCCATATCAAACAAAGCGACGCTGAACGGACGCTGCGTGCGGCGCGAACGGTCAAGCTCGGCTTCCATCACACTGATGAGACGACGATAGTTGGCAAGCCCCGTGAGCGAATCACTGACCGCCAGCGTACGAACCTGATCAAACAAACGCGCCTGATCGAGCAAAGCGCCGCAAAGCATGACAACGTAGCCGGCAGTCTTGCTCAGCTCCGCGAGGAAAAATGGCCCATCTAGAAGGTGACGCGAAAAAGCCGCGGCGATATGGCAGGCTACGTTAAGCGAAGCCACGAGGAACAACGAATAGTCATAGAGCGAGCCGCCGTTTTTCTCTTTGCGAAAACGGCCTCGGAACGCGACGGCAGCGAAGAGGAAGAGCAAAGCAGGCAGCAAGTCCCACGGACGCGAAACAATTTGCAGCGCTTGCGGGATCGGCGCTGCGGGCGCGGCGAGAAACGCGGCGCTCGTCGCGTACGCCACAAGCGCAACCACAAGCAACGCGCCGGCAATCTCTTTGCTCGGCTGCCGAGCCGTTGGCATAAAGCGCTCAACCGCAAGTGCGGCAAGCAGCAACGCCGCGAGCAGCGTACGGCTAACCATCCAGCCCAACGGAATGTGCGCAAGCGCCGCCTGACTACCGTGCACTATGCCGTTAAAACTGAAATAGCCGATCGTTTCGATCATTCCGGAGAGCACAAATCCAAACGCGAGAATCAAAGCGGTGCGATCGTGCGTGCCGCGGAAACGCACCAAAGCGTTTGCCGCGTAGCAAAAGCTCAGAAGAGTTCCGCCGACTTCGAAGTAAAGATAAGCTTGGGACGTCCCGCTATAGTTCGAACCACGCAGATAAAAGATTGCACCCAGGTAGGCCAACAGCAGCGCGGAAATGGCAGCAACGGAGGCGGCGGATGGCCGCTTCCGAAGAACCCCGATGATTTTGGCCCAATCTCCCACAAACTCCCCCAACTACCGAAGAAAACAGGACAAACCCGAAGAAATGCACGTTAGTGCCCTTTTTGGGCCAAAAATCTCACGCTGTAATTTGTTGAAACTAAATGGCTTCCAGGGGCGGGACGAGCGAGGACCAAATTTTGTCGCTGATTCGAGACGGCTCAAAATCGGTTCCCGAGACGCCTACGACAAAATATGGCATTTGTTTCCAGAGAGTTACGGGCGACAGAGACGAGAATTGCCTAACCGAAACACTGTATCAATCTGAGACAGTCTCACAACGCTTGGAGCACGATTAGTGCTCAAACCTTGGGCTTCGGAGGAGGCAAATCGCGGGCTTCAACGGGATCTGTAAAGCCAACTCGGTTGTGTGATCCATCGCAGAACGGCTTGTTCGCGGAGTGCCCACAGCGGCACAACCCGATGGCGGTGCGTCCGGCCAAGCCGAAAGGCTTGCCGGTGGGGTCCACGATTTCGAAGTCACCTTCGACGCGAATCGAGCCGTTGCTGTTCACTGTAATCTTGGTTGCGGCCATTGTTTCCTTCTTCCGTGAAATCTAGCGAATCGTACTTTCAGTCCACTTGCACTTCGCGGAGCTTGCCTTTCTTGACATCGTAAACGTAGCCGTGAACTTGAATATTTTTTGGTAAGAATGGATGCTCTCGAACCCTTCTTACTTGTTCCGAGACATTGTGATCGAGATTCGTGAATGCATGGAATTGAAGATGAGACGCATCCTTGCCCATTTCCGAGGACAAGCGGAATCTCATTTGCTCATCGGTGATGGAAAGCAACCCACACTCGGTGTGTTGAATAATGGCGATAGCGCGCGTTCCCAGCAAATGAGTGGAAAGCAGCAGGGAACGAATCGCATCGTCCGTGGCAAGCCCTCCTGCATTTCGAATCATGTGCGCATCGCCAACCTGCAAGCCAAGCAATTGCTCCAGATCCATGCGCGAATCCATACAGGTCAGAATCACCAGCTTGCGCACCGGCGGCGTTTGCAGATGCCCAAGCCCAAACGTCTCCGCATAGCGCGCGTTGTGCGCCAGCATTTCATCAAACACACTCATCCGTTCAATTGCCTTTTTCGTGGACTGAGATCGCATTCAGTATTTTGGCACGGAAGGGTCGACTTCGTCAGACCAGGCTAATATTCCGCCCTTCAGGTTTAGGATTTTGCGGAAACCTGCCTTGCGCAGAAAGTCCACCGCTTCCGCCGAGCGCTTGCCGCTCCGGCAATGAGCGATGATTTCCTTGGAAGTGTCGAGCTCGTGCACGCGTCGCGGCAATTCGCCGAGCGGGATCAAATGCCCTTTCAAATTGCAGATCTGAAATTCGTGCGGCTCGCGAACGTCGAGAATGAAAAGATCATCGCCGCGGTCAAGCCGGGATTTCAACTCCCGCGGCGTAATTTCCGGCACTTGCAAGTCCGGCACCGGAGCTTCCTCTCCGCGCACGCCGCAGAATTCATAATAGTCAATCAGCTTGGTGACGGTTGGATTCTTCCCGCAAACAGGGCAATCCGGATTCTTGCGCAGCTTTAGCTCGCGGAACTTCATCGCCAGCGCATCAAACAACAGCAAGCGCCCGACAAGATTGTCGCCACGTCCAATGATGAGCTTGATCGTTTCCATGGCCTGAATCGAACCGACAATTCCTGGCAGGACGCCGAGCACACCGCCTTCCGCGCAGGAAGGAACGAGCCCGGGCGGAGGCGGTTCGGGATAGAGGCAGCGGTAGCAAGGGCCATCCGGCGCTCCAAATACGGTTGCCTGCCCTTCGAAGCGGAAAATCGAACCGTACACATTCGGTTTGCCGAGAAGGATGCAAGCATCGTTGACGAGATACCGTGTGGGAAAATTATCCGTGCCATCCACGATGATGTCGAAATCTTTGAACAGTTCGAGCGCATTTCTGCTTTCCAGTTTTGTTTCAAAGGTCTCGATCTCGATGTCGGAGTTCAGGCTGGAGAGGCGATTCTTCGCCGCAAGAGTCTTTGGTGTGCCAACATCCTGCGCGCCGAACGTGACCTGCCGTTGCAGGTTCGTCGAATCCACAACGTCAAAATCCACGAGCCCAAGTTTGCCCACTCCTGCGGCAGCTAAATAAAGGCCAAGCGGTGCGCCAAGTCCGCCGGTGCCAATCAGCAGCACCTTCGCGTTCTTCAGCTTCAACTGCCCTTCCATGCCGACCTCCGGCATGATCAAATGCCGGCTGTAGCGCAAAATCTCTTCTTTCGAAAGATTCGTGAACTGCGCTTTAGCGTCCACGGTCTGCGTCTTCGTTGCCATTTCCCCAATACTCCTCAAAACGAATACTCTTCAAAAAATCGCGCTGCAAAAACTTACAAACGCCCGCCCGCAATGGACGGAACGATACTCACCACATCTCCGTCTTTCGTTGGCGTCTCTTCCTTGCCGAGATAACGAATATCCTCATCGTTCAAATAAACATTCACGAAACTGCGCAGCTTCCCTTCTTCCGTGAACAGGTGCTTGCGCAACTCGCGATATTCCACCGTCAGCTTTCCTAGCGCTTCGCCCACAGTCTCCGCGGGAAATTCCGCCGAATCGCGCTTGGCCGCAAATACCCGAAGCGGCGTGGGGATGATCACTTTGACAGCCATTTTATTCTCCGTTTCTCTATTTCAAAAGTTCTGCCCTGCCTGGCAGCCCGTCAGTTTGAACTTTTTGGCTCGCGACGCAACGGGGCTCGGGGTTTGTACTTACAACTTCTTTCTCACGCGTACTTAGCCTGAAACCCCGAACTGGAAAAGCCAAAAATTCAAACTGACCGCTGACCGCTGCCTAAGCAGCGGCGCCCTGGCCGACATCAATGGCCTCGGGCTGAAATTCTCCGCGGTCATCAAGCAAGCGCCAGGAAGTCATTTCCTGCGGCTTGCCTGCCGCCACACTCACGATAATGTAGCTGTACCACGGCCACGCATGGTCGCGATCGTACTGGCTCGGCCGCGCCGGATGGTCCGGGTGCGAGTGATACCAGCCGACTACGTCCAGTCCTTGCTGACGCCCCGCTTTTTCCGCATCAAGCACGTCTTGCGGACTCACCGAAAAACGGTTTCGCGGCGAGTCATCGCGGCGATTGATCAGCGGAAACAGTCCGCGAATTTCGCGTGGTTCGTTGTCCTTGCCGAGCAAAGCTCCGCAACACTCGTTCGGATACGTCTCCGCTCCGTGCGCGCGAATTTTGTCCGCAAGTTCTTTGCTTATGCTTAGCTTGGCTTCACCCATAATTACTCTTCGTCCCAAAATCGTTCGCTCAAATACTTGGACGCGGAATCCGCAAAAACCGTGACGATGTTTGCGCGTTCGCCCGGTGCGATCGTTTTCACAACTTCAAAGCATCCCAGCAGCGCTGCCGCCGCGCTTGGGCTGACGAGCAGACCTTCTTCGCGCGCCAGACGCTTCACCATGCGATAAGCCTGCTCCGTCGAAATCTCTAGGTTCTCGTCCGCCAGCGTGTCGTCATAAATCGCGGGACGCAGCGCTGTCGGCATGTGCTTCCAACCTTCGAGTCCATTCCACGGGCCGTCTGGCTGAAGACTGACAAACCGAATCGCCGGATTCAGCTCGCGCAATCTCCGAGTAGTGCCCACAAACGTTCCACTCGTCCCGAGCGCCGCCACAAAGTGCGTAATTTCGCCGCGCGTCTGCTCCCAAATCTCGTTTGCTGTCGTGTGGTAGTGCGCCTGCCAATTTGCGGGATTGCTGTATTGGTCTGGGTAAAAATAATCGTGAGGATTTGCCGCCACGAGCTCGCGCACTCGCCGAATCGCGCCGTCCGTGCCCTCGTCGCCCGGAGTCATCACAAGTTCCGCGCCGTAAGCGCCAAGAATGCGCTTGCGTTCCTCGGAAGCGCTGTGCGGGAGGAACAATTTCACCGGATAACCCAGCGCCGCTCCGATCAGGGCGTAGGCAATGCCCGTGTTTCCGCTCGTCGCATCCACGATGGTCTTGCCTACGGTGAGCTTTCCGGTCGCAAGACCCGCTCGAATCATGCTGAACGCAGGCCGATCCTTCACGGAGCCGCCCGGATTAAACCATTCGGCTTTCGCAAAAAATCTAATGTTGGGGAATTCGCTACCGACGCGCTCTAGTCTTAGAAGTGGCGTGTTTCCAATGCGTTCGAGCACAGACTGCCCGACAGCCATGCGTGTGGCCGGCAATTCGACCTTTGTGGATGCACGTTCTGTCGTAGCCATCTCTCTGGACGTTTCCCGAGACGCGGGTCGCACTCATATGCGACCAAAATACTCCGAATTGGATGCAACAGCCCATAGATTGGATATTCTCCAACAGTCTACCCCAAAAACGGACCCTCCGGTCAAATTCCTTTCTTTCGCGAACGGCTGATTGGATGAGGGCGATTCTCGTCCCGAGCAGCATTGCGAAAACAGGGACATTGCTAGCTGATTGACGGGAAGGTATCGTATGTGCCATACAGGCCGCTCGGCACCGGAGCCAGGAATGTTTTTCCGCGGAATCAACTCGTTACCGCTGTTAGTCCTTTTTCTTGCTTTTTGGTTGCTGCCGGACGTGTTTGCGGAGGCTCAAGTGCCTTCCGCGGGCGGCCTGATGCGTGTGTCGATGGCCAGTGTTGAAATTGTGCTAACCGGGCCTGATGGGCAGGCGTTGAGGCGCGTGGCCGTGGTCACTCTCTTAAATGTGAACGGACAACGTTACCGAGAAGAGGTGACGCGCGGAGGCCGCGTGTGGTTCGGCGGCGTTGCGGTGTCGGAATACAACGCGCGGATCGTGGCCCCAGGATACGTGACGACGACGAAAAACATTCGACTCAAGAACAGCGAAGACTTGAAGCTGACGGTCCAGCTGGAGGCTGTCTCGGAGGGGATAGACGCGATCACGGAACGCGAGTTTGCGGCGCTCGGAGCAAAGTGGCAGAAGGAACTTGGGAAAGCGATCGAGGCGCTGCGAGCGCAGAAAACAGGCGAGGCACGAGCGTCGCTTGAAAAAGTGCTGAAGGTTGCGCCACAAAATCCGGAAGTGCAATACCTGTTCGGAGTCTGCGAACAGATCCAGAAAAATGAAGAGAAGGCGAAGGCTTATTGGACGAAGACGTTGGAGCTGGATCCGTTGCACTATCGGGCGCTGATGTCTATGAGCGAAGCGCTTTTGGAGGAGAATCAGCTGGCCGAAGCGGTGAGTTATCTGGAGCGAGCGGAGAAAGCTGAGCCGACGGCGTGGCGTCCGCACGCGCTGTTTGCCGAAGCCTACTTGAAGCAAGGGAAGAGCGATGAGGCTGTCCGGCAGGCGAGGCGTGCGCAGGAACTCGGGCACGGAAAAGCGGCGGCGGTTGAGCCGATTCTGGTGGCAGCTCTGCGAATGCAGGGAAGCGAGGAAGGGGCGTCCGCACCGTTGCAGCAGCCCGCGAAGTCAGCTGCCAAGAAAAGTTCGAATACGACCGAATCGTTGATCGCGCGAGAAGATTTGTCAGAAGCGCTGCCGTCCAACTGGATGCCCGCGGACATTGATGAAAAAGTGGGCGCGTTGGAGCCTGGGGCAGTCTGCCCCGTGGATGACGTGCTGAAAAAAACCGCTGAGAGGATTCAGGAATTTCTTGGAAATGTCGATCGATTCACAGCGACGGAATCTTTGCAGCATGAATGGATCGACAAAACGGGCGTTCCGGAGGAGCGAATCGAGCGGAAGTTCAATTACGTGGTTGGGATTCAGGAGATCAGGTCCGGATACTTTAATGTAAGTGAATCGAGAATAGGAAAAGAAGGCTCGAACGAATTTGCGGATGGTCTTGCAACAAACGGTCTTCCAGCGATGATTTTGATTTTTCATCCTACTAACATCGCGAATTTTGAAATTACCTGTGAGGGGCTGGCGCAGCGAAGCGAAGGGAAGGCCTGGCAACTGCACTTTCGCCAACGTCTGGACCGTCCCAACACGATTCGGGCTTTTAGAATTGGTCAGTTCGGAAAGAGTCACCCGATCAATTTGAAGGGGCGGGCGTGGGTTTCAGCCGATACGTTTCAGGTGTTGCGGCTAGAAACGCAATTGATTGCGCCAGTGCCAGAAATTAACCTCAAGGCCGACCATACGGAAGTTGAATACGGTCCAGTTCACTTCAACAAGAAAAATGTGGATATGTGGCTGCCGCAGACGGCGGTGGCTTACTCCTTCTGGCTGGGGAAGCGCTCCCGCCAGAGCCACACATTCAGCAACTATGCGCTGTTTTCCGTGGAGGATAAACAGAAGATTTCGGATCCAAAAATAAAGGCCGAAGAGGGGCAAGGGCCAAAAGTCGAAAATGCGGCGAGGACCGATAACAGAAGTTTGGTGCGCAAGATTGCTTGTCACGAATGAAACGCTCAAACTGACCCATTCCGAACTGAGTAGCAGGCTCATTGCGCAACAGAAAAGGTTACTCGCCGCTCCCAATGATGATCTGTCGTGTAGAGGATTGACGCATGGCTTAGCATTTCTAAATATAATAAACTAAGTAACTATTAATAGGAACTCGTTATGCGAGCCTTAATCGCCCTTTTCCTCGGTGGCTTTCTCCTCGACCAACAACCCCAAGCGATCAGGGTGAATTCGCAACTGGTCGAAATCAACGTCGTAGCCCTCAATAGAGCTGGACAACCGGTCGTCGACCTCACCAAAGACGACTTCGAGATCCTCGACAACGGCAAACCACAGGAAGTGAGGCCATCCGGCGCTCGGAAGACGCAAGCGGTGCAAAAGCATTGAAATTGGAAGCTTTGTGTCTTGACAGCGCGGGGACATAAGATGTGCCAAAAAATGAAGGGAGCTGGACGCATCGAACTGTCAAGTACTGTCTGGAACTTGTCAAATATCATTTTCGCAATAGTACGAAAAAGCGCCGAGCCGCGCTTGCCCCGATTCACTGCTGAAGGCGTAGAAACTCGGGGACAGACGGGACGTTTTCCATGTCCCTAGTCTTAACTTCATCATCGATTCGAATTAATCGCTCTGCTAATATAATGCTCTTGACAACACGACCATTCCGCTCTATACTTTCTGCGTGATTTGACGACGGCTCGGCCGTCGCTTTACCCCGAGGAATATTTCCTGGGGGCTGCGCTCTTTGACAATTCAGCATCCGATGAAAGAAGCCAACGTTCAAAGACATCCCCTTTGTTTTGATATTCATGCAAAACCCTCCGCGCTCAACCCCTTTCTTTTGATAATCATACAAAATGCCCGGGGGTGGTGGGGCCCTCTTTGCTGCATCTCCCCTAGAATCAACACTTACAAAAGTGTGTGAAAACAAACCACTTTATCCACCTTTAGAATCAACAGGGTCGAAAAATCACTGCACTTGTGCTTGGCTGGGTTGAGGATTCGGTGGTTCGATCCGATAGCCGAGGCTTCGGAGTTGCCGAAGCATCTTCGAAGTGCGGAGTTGCTTCGATCGTTTGGTGA
>WNFR01000108.1_pt1 | contig 76129 bp, 78 predicted proteins | sample 5400221 | NCBI WGS metagenome assembly WNFR01 (sample SAMN13153357, study PRJNA577476) | soil metagenome | isolation source: 40 cm soil under Madrone tree | place: USA:California | collected 2016-06-14
GCGGACCGGTTGTCCGATGCGGGCGCTCGTCGCTTTCTCTGCCACCCTCACGCCCGCCGCTCTGCGACGAACCGGGCCGCGGCCTTGAGCAACGCCGCATTGGCGCCAAAGGGCGCGAGGGCAGCCTCGGCCTCGTCGATCAGACCGAACAGCTTCTTCTTCGCCTTGGCGACCCCGAGAATTCCGACCGCCGTCGCTTTGCGGGCGTCGGCGTCCTTGCCGGTCGCCTTTCCGACCGTGGCCGCGTCGCCTTCGACGTCGAGAATATCGTCGGCGATCTGGAATGCCTCTCCGATAATGGCCCCGAACCGGTCGAGCGCCAGTCGCTGACGCTCGTCGGCCCCGCCGAGAATCGCTCCGGCGACGCAGCCATAGCGCAGCAGCGCGCCCGTCTTCATCGCCTGCAATTCTTCGACATCCCGGAGGTCCAGTTGCGGCGGTGCCGCCGCAAACCGGCCTTCTGCCGCGAGATCGAGCATCTGGCCTCCGGCCATGCCGCCGAGCCCGGCCGCGCGCGCAAGCCCGAGCACGAGCGCGACGCGGACCGCGGGATCCGGGTGGGTCTCAGGCCGTGCCAGGATGTCGAATGCAAGCGTGAGCAGGCTATCGCCCACCAGAATGGCAGTTGCCTCGTCGAAGGCCTTGTGCAGCGTCGGCCGGCCGCGGCGCAAGTCATCATTGTCCATCGCCGGCAGGTCGTCGTGGACAAGCGAATAGCAGTGGACGCATTCGAGTGCTGCGGCCGCCATCAGGCTCAGCTCCGGCGGCACCGCAAACAGCGCCGCGCTTTCGACCACGAGAAACGGGCGGAACCGCTTGCCGCCACCGAGGCTCGCATAGCGCATGGCGTCGAGCAGGCGAGCCGGGCGGGCACGCTCGCCCGCAACCGGGCCGAGGCCAAGAAGTCGATCGAGAAGAGTTTCGGTTAACGCCGCAATCTCGCTGAGGCGCGCCTCGAACCGCGCGCTGCCGTTTTTTGCCGCCATGCCAAGTCCTTTAGCTCTCGGGCTTCGATCCGGTGGTTCGGTGTTGTAGAAAAACAGGAAAACCGCAACTTCGATGTCGCAGGGGCGTTATATTGCGTATCCGTTTCGGGGTACAACAGTTCGGTCGGCAGCCCGACTCCTAACGTAGTTAACGACAAGATGATCCTTGAAATCACGGCGTTTCTTGCGCTGGCGATATGGTGCTATGTGGCTCTCGGCAGGGGCGGGTTCTGGCGTTGCGCCGAGCGCGACGGCGGCGCTCCGCCGCCGCCGGCGGTTTGGCCCGGCGTCGCCGTTATCATTCCGGCGCGTGACGAGGCCGATGTCATCGGCCAGTGCCTCGGTTCGCTGCTCCGTCAAGACTACCCCGGGTCCTGGTCGGTCATCGTGGTCGACGACAACAGCGGCGACGGCACCACAGACGTTGCGCAGCGCGCCGCATCCGATTGTGATGCTCAAAATCGGGTGACGATCGTTCCGGGGACGGCGCTGCCCCGCGGATGGACCGGCAAGGTCTGGGCCCTGAGCCAAGGCATCGCGGCTGCCCGGTCCCGCGATCATGCCGTCGAATATCTCCTTCTGTCGGACGCGGATATTGTTTATGCGCCGCAGATGTTGCGCTGGCTCGTCGCTCACACCGTCTCCCGCGGCGCCTTGCTTTCGTCCCTTATGGTTAAATTGCGCTGCGACAGCAAACCCGAACGCGCGCTCATTCCGGCGTTCATTTTTTTCTTCCAGATGCTGTATCCGTTTTCCTGGGTCAATCGCGCTGACCGTGCGACCGCCGCCGCCGCCGGAGGGTGTGTGCTGGTGCGTGCCGAAACCTTGCGGGACATCGGCGGAATCGAAGCGATCCGCGACGCGCTGATCGACGATTGCGCGCTGGCTCGCCAGTTCAAAGCCAAGGGACCGATCTGGCTCGGGCTGACCGATCGTGTCGCCAGCATCCGCAGCTATCCGGGCTGGTCCGACATGGCGCAGATGGTGTCGCGCTCGGCCTATGCGCAACTCGGATATTCGCCGTTGCAACTCCTCGGCGCCGTGTTGGCTTTGGTGCTCACCTTTGTGGTTCCCCCTGCCGCGGCGCTGGCCGGATCGGGATATGCGCCGTTGTTCGGGGTCGGCGCGTGGGCCATCATGGCGCTCCTCTTTGTACCGACGCTGCGTATCTACGGGATTTCGCCTTGGCGTGCGGTCGCGTTGCCGGCAATTGCGTTCGCGTACCTCTTGTTCACCCTCAATTCCGCGCTGCAATCGGTACGAGGAAAGGGTGGTTTTTGGAAAGGCCGATTCCAGGCCGCGAGGGCAAAATGACTGGTGCGGCAGAGTTACGATCCGGCAAAGGTCACAGGGACGAGAATTTCCCTGTCGCATCCATATTGATCAAAGCCAGGCATCGCGCCCCCATTCTGGCTTTTTACGAATTCGTCCGCACCGCTGACGACATCGCCGATCATCCGGCGCTCAAGCCTGGCGAGAAACTTGCCCATCTTGATGCGCTGGAGGCCGGCCTTCTCGGCCATATCGAGGGCGAGGCGGTGGCGCAGCGACTGCGTGCCTCGCTTAAAGACCGGCACTTGTCGACACGCCATGCCCAGGATCTGCTCACGGCGTTCCGCATGGATGTCACCAAGCTGCGCTACCGGACTTGGGACGAGTTGATCGAATACTGCAGATATTCGGCGATGCCGGTTGGACGCTTTGTCCTCGACGTTCACGGCGAGCCCGATTCGATTTGGCCGGCGAACGATGCGTTATGCGCGGCCTTGCAGATCAACAACCACATCCAGGATTGTCATGCCGATTATACGGCTCTTGATCGTGTCTATCTGCCGCTCGACGCCTTGCAGGACGCCGGCGCCCGGGTCGAGGAACTGCGTGCGCCGCGGTCGTCGCCGGCGCTGCTGCGATGCCTGAGGTCCCTTGCGCATCGGACGGATTTGCTACTACGGGAAGGCAGCGGTTTTGCCGCGATGATCGGGGATTTCCGGTTGTCCCTCGAAGTTGCCGTAATCACGGCGCTGGCCCGGCGAATATTGGGATTGATTAAGACGCGAGATCCGTTGAGTGAAAACGTGCATTTGACAAAGATCGGCGCTATGGGAGGCGTGTTGGCGGGCGTAGCGGCGGGATCGCTCGCCCGTTTTGCACGGGGCGGAGTTGCCTCGCGCAAAGCAAAGGATGCGTGAGCGCCCCCTTGTGACCCAGCCCGACGCCACTCCAAATGCCGATCGTGCATCCGGCAGCTCGTTCTACATGGCCATGCGGATTCTGCCGCAGGCGCAGCGCGACGCCATGTTTGCGATCTATGGCTTTTGCCGGCAGGTTGACGACATCGCGGATGCCCGGGGGCCGCGAGATAAACGGCTTGCCGAGCTCGCCGCGTGGCGCACCGAGATCATGGCCCTTTACGGCGGCTCGCTCACGTCGCGGACCCGCGATCTGGCCAAACCGGTGCAGGATTATGGCCTCGATCGGGCAGACTTCCTGGCCATTATCGATGGCATGGAAATGGACGTGATTGCGGACGTCCGGGCGCCGACGTGGCCCGACCTCGATCTCTATTGCGATCGCGTCGCAAGTGCAGTCGGCCGGCTGTCGGTTAACATATTCGGCCTCGAACACAAGTCCGGCCGGCAGCTTGCCCATCATTTAGGACGCGCGCTGCAGCTGACCAATATTCTGCGCGACCTCGACGAGGACGCGGCGGTCGGGCGGCTGTACCTGCCGCAGGAGGCCCTGGCCGAGGCAAGCATCGATGCCGCCGATCCGTCCGTCGTTCTGGCAAGCCCGGCGCTCGGCCGCGCTTGTGCGCAGGTCATAAGGGCGGCACGCCACCATTTCGACACCGCCGATGAAATCATGTCGTCGGCCCCACGCCGCGCCGTGCGGGCGCCGCGCATAATGGGCGCAGTTTACCGGCTGATGCTGGAGCGCATGGCGACGCGCGGATTTGCTCCACCCCGTCATCCGATCAGGCTCGGCCGGCCTCGGCTTGTCTGGATCATCATGCGATACGCGTTCATCTGATGGCCCGCACGGTTCACATCATCGGCGGCGGCCTCGCCGGACTGGCCGCTGCGGTCGGTTTGGCCGCTCGCGGCATCACCACCGTCGTGTATGAGGCGACCGACCAGGCCGGTGGCCGCTGCCGGTCATATGACGATGCGGCGAGCGGAATGCGCATCGACAACGGCACCCATATTCTCTTGTCCGGCAACACCGCGGCGCTCGGCTTTCTCACGCGCATCGGTGCGACAGCTCTGGTCACCGGCGCTCCGAAGGCGCGTTTTCCGTTCTTCGATCTTGCCACCAAGCAACGCTGGACGCTCGATCTCGGCGTCGGGCGGCTGCCATTGTGGATGTTCGACCGCCGGCGCCGGGCGCCGCATACCCGCGCGCGCGACTATGTGGCTTTGGCGCGCCTGATGTGGCCGACACCGGACCAGCCGCTCGAGAAGGTCATGTCCTGCAGCGGGCCCGCGTACGAGCAGGTGATGCGGCCCCTGCTGCTGGCGGCCCTCAACACCGACCCCGGTGCGGCGTCTTCCGATCTGGCGCGGGCGGTGGTGCGGGAATCGATCGCCCAAGGAGGCGCGGCTTGCCGGCCCTATCTGGCGCCGCAGGGGCTCAGCGCGGCTTTCGTCGAGCCGGCGATGACGTACCTGAAAAGCCATGGGGGAGCTTTCCGCTTCGGCCATCAACTGCGCCGATGCATCGTTGCGGCGGACGCCGTCACCGGGCTCGATTTCGGCGAGGCCAGCATCGTCGCGGTCGGGTCGGACGACGCCGTCGTGCTCGCGGTGCCGCCCTACGCGGCCCGTTCGATCATCCCGGAGCTGCAAGCGCCCGATGAGTTTCGGGCCATCGTTAACGCCCACTTTCGCATTGTGCCGTCGCCGGGTCTTGAGCCCATGCTCGGCATACTCAACGGCACGACGGAATGGATTTTTTTCTTCGAGGATCGTATATCGGCGACCATCAGCGGGGCTGACCGCTTCATGCAGCACACCAAGGACGAGCTTGCCAAGATGATTTGGCGGGACGTGCAGCGCATAGCCAATGTTCCGGCCGAAATGCCGCCGTGGCAGGTCGTGCGCGAGCGGCGCGCCACCTTTGCGGCAACGCCCGCGCAGAACGCCAAGCGCCCCGGTGTCAGGACGGCGTGGCGCAATCTGGCGCTCGCCGGCGATTGGACCGACACCGGCCTGCCGGCCACCATCGAAAGCGCGGTGCGCTCCGGAACCCGGGCGGCCGACTTTGTCATGCAATCATGAAAGGCTCGCATCCTTAACATGCACGAACCGCTTTCCCGCCCTTCCATTTCCGCCGTCGACCGGCCGACGCTCGACAGCTCCATTGCGGCCGCGACGCAAGCTCTCGTCGGCTGTCAGCGCAGCGACGGTCATTGGGTGTTCGAGTTGGAGGCCGATGCGACGATCCCGGCCGAGTATGTGCTGCTCAAGCATTACCTTGATGAGCCGCTCGACCCGACGCTGGAGCAGAAATTCGGTGTTTATCTGCGCCGGCAGCAGGGCGCCCACGGCGGATGGCCGCTGTTTCACGACGGCGACTTCGATATGAGCGCGAGCGTAAAGGCCTATTTTGCGCTGAAAATGATCGGCGACTCTGCGGACGCCGCCCAAATGGTGCGAGCGCGCGAGGCCATCCTCTCACGCGGCGGGGCCAAACAATCGAATGTGTTCACCCGCATTCTGCTGGCGCTTTACGGCGTGATGAAGTGGACGAGCATACCGGTCATGCCGGTCGAGATCATGCTGTTGCCGCGCTGGTTTCCGTTTCATCTGAGCAAGATTTCCTATTGGGGACGTACCGTCATCGTGCCGCTTCTCGTCCTGCGGGCTCTCAAGCCGCTTGCCAGGAATCGGCGCGGGGTGACGATCGACGAATTGTTCCTGGAAAATCCACGCGACATCGGACCGCCCGAAAGGGCGTCGCACCAGAATGCCGGCTGGTTCGCGCTGTTCCGCGTCATCGACGTGATCCTGCGCGCCGCAGAGCCCTGGTTCCCGGCCTCAGTGCGCCGGCGCGCCATCGCCCGCGCGGTCGATTTCGTCACCGAGCGGCTCAATGGCGACAGCGGCCTTGGCGCCATTTACCCGGCGATGGCCAACAGTGTGATGATGTTCGAAGTTCTGGGGTATCCGAAGGACCATCCGGACGCCGTGGTGGCGCGTGCTGCGATCGATAAGCTCGTGGTGGTCAATGATCACGAGGCCTATTGCCAGCCTTGCGTCTCGCCGGTGTGGGACACCGGACTGGCCTGCCACGCCTTGCTGGAATCCGGAGACGACGCCGCGGCCTTGAGTGTTCGCCGTGGTTTGCAATGGCTTCTGCCGAAGCAAGTCCTCGACGTGAAGGGCGATTGGGCGGCGCGGCGTCCCGACATTCGCCCCGGCGGCTGGGCGTTTCAATATGCGAATGCGCACTATCCGGATCTCGACGACACCGCCATGGTGGTGATGGCGTTGGATCGCATGCGCCGGCGGCAGCCGACCCGGGATTATGAGACCGCGATCGCGCGTGCGCGCGAATGGATCGAGGGCTTGTTGAGCCGCAATGGCGGGTGGGGCGCGTTCGACGCCGACAACACCTACTCCTATCTCAACAACATTCCGTTTGCGGATCATGGCGCGCTGCTTGATCCGCCGACCGAAGATGTGACGGCGCGTTGCATTTCGATGTTGGCCCAGCTCGGTGAACGACCAGACGCCAACCCCATGTTGCGTGCCGCGGTCGACTATCTGCGCGACACCCAGCTCCGGGATGGCAGCTGGTATGGACGGTGGGGCATGAATTACATTTACGGCACCTGGTCGGCGCTGTGTGCACTCAACGCAGCAGGCGTCAAACCGGACTCCGACCTCGTTCGCACTGCCGCCGACTGGCTGACCGGGATCCAGAATCCGGACGGGGGGTGGGGCGAGGACGGAACCAGCTACAAGCTCGGATATCGCGGCTACGAACGGGCGCCGAGCACAGCCTCCCAGACGGCATGGGCGCTGCTGGGCTTGATGGCCGCAGGCCGGACGGATCATGAGGCGGTCGGGCACGGCATCGCCTATCTCGCCAGGACTCAAAACCAGGATGGGTTCTGGACTGAACCACGCTTTACGGCGACGGGATTTCCACGCGTATTCTACCTACGCTACCACGGCTACCGAAGATATTTCCCGCTATGGGCTCTGGCCCGCTACCGGACCCTGAAGTCCGGCAATAGCCGCGCCGTCGCGTTCGGCATGTGACGCAAAAGCCACAGTTGTTAACTAATTGATAAGTAACCTTGAATTCTCGTAACGCCCGTGCTTATTTTTGCGCGTGCGAACGGCGGGGTCGCGCGGCGCGCCGACTTTGCGTTTCCGAAAGCGAATTTTCGGGGGCCGGTATCTTTGGGGGTTTCATTGGGTGGTGTGAACGGGCCGCGTTTTGTGGCTGTAACGGGCCTCGCTTTTGAGGCCCGCATCGTGGCCGGTCCTGGCGTAACCGTGGTTTGTGGCGGTGGACGGATACAGTTCCGGCGTTCCCTTGAGGCTGCAATTCGGAATGGCTGCCACGGTGTCTTGAGCTTTGGCATCGCGGGGGGATTGGCGCCACACCTCAAACCGGGGGCGTGCGTCGTTGCGCGCAACGTCATTGCAGAAAACGCTCGCTATGCAAGCGATGTCGGATGGTCACAATCCTTGATCGAAAAGATGCAGGGACGGGCATCCCGGTTTGCCGCGCTGCAACACGTTTCATTTGGCGATATTGCGGGATCCGATGTGCCCGTTGCCTGCGCTCACGCAAAGCGAAGGCTGCACGAGAAGACCGGTGCCGTTGCGGTCGACATGGAATCTCATGTGGCGGCCCGGATCGCCGTTGAGCATCGGGTTCCATTCGCGGCGTTTCGGGTCATCACCGATCCGTCGCACCGGGAGTTACCGCCGGCTGCGCTCGTGGCAACCAACGTCGACGGCGGGGTCGATTTTCAGGCCATCACACGATCGCTGGTCCGGCACCCGAAGCAGGTGCCGACGTTACTCCGCCTCGCCCTTGACAGCTGGGCGGCGCGCCGGGCGTTAGTTCCGGGTCGCCGCTTGCTTGGCCCGGACCTTGGGCTCCCCGATCTGCGCCAGCATCTTCTGGACGTGGCGTGAGAACACGTACTGCGCCGGGCGTTGCCGCGCGAGCGAAATTTCCGGCGCCATCGCACCTTCGGTCCGCACGCCGAGCAATGCCACCTTGAGGGCTTCGATCGGATGCGCAAAGCTGGCCGCCGCTGCGGTGGGCTCATAGCCGCAATGGGCCATGCAGTTCGCGCATTTTTCGTACCGGCCGGTGCCATAGGCATCCCAGTCCGTCGTTTCCATCAATTCGGCGAATGAGTTCGCATAGCCCTCGCCGAGCAGGTAGCAGGGCTTCTGCCATCCGAAAATATTCCGCGTCGGCATGCCCCAAGGGGTACAATGATAAGATTGGTTGCCGGCGAGAAAATCGAGGAACAGGGCGGAATGCATCAGGTTCCAGCCCTTGCCCCGGCCGAGCGCGAAGACGCGGCGGAACAGCTCCTTAGTTTTGCGGCGGCTGAGAAAATGCTCCTGGTCGGGCGCCCGCTCGTAGGCATAGCCGGGCGAAATTGAGACGCCGACATCGAGCGTCTTGGCGAAATCCAGGAATACCGCGATGTCCTGCGCGGAATGGCCGTCGAATATCGTCGCGTTGACGTTGACGGCGAAGCCGCGCGCCTTGGCGGCCCGGATCGCCGATACCGCGCGATCAAATACGCCCTTCTGAGACACCGACTTATCGTGGTGATCCCTGAGCCCATCGAGATGCACGGAGAAGAACAGATAAGGCGACGGTTCGAATTGATCGAGCTTCTTCTCCAGGAGAAGGGCGTTGGTACACAGCGACACGAATTTCTTGCGCGCCACGATCCCCCTGACGATGGCGCCAATGTCTTTGTGGATGAGCGGTTCGCCGCCTGGGATCGCCACCATGGGGGCGCCGCACTCATCTACCGCAGCCAGGCACTCTTCAACCGAGAGCCGCCGATTGAGGATCGGCTCCGGGTAGTCGATCTTGCCGCAACCAGCGCAGGCGAGATTGCATCGGAAGAGCGGCTCGAGCATAAGCACCAACGGGTAGCGTTTGCGGCCAAGCAGCTTCTGCTTGAGCAGATAGGCCGAAATCTTCATTTCCTTGAAGAACGGTATCTTCATTCGCGGCTCTTTCCCAAAAAGCAACTCGTGCCCTTGCCGGCTGGGGCGGCCGGCAATGATCTCGATTAGAGCCGGCACAACGCCGGAGACTTAAGCTTGATCCGATAAAGCCCCTCACCCCAGCTATGGTTCCTAGCACGAATTTCGGTTTTGAGTGCACCCGCAAATTCGAATTATCTTTATGCAGCTGGCACAGCCACATTCGTGGCTAAACTAGGTCTTATTTAGGGTATATTGAAGACGACCGCGGAATAGGAGTGCCGCCGCCGTGAAGATTAGGCCGGAAGGCGTCAATTAAGGCGGAATTTGCGCCACAATATAGTCCAGCATCTTGTCTTTTGTCGCTATGTACGGTTCCACTCGGGGGGCATCTTGCCAACACACAGGCTGCGAACACAATTCGGTCAGGCTGGGGATCGATTGTGGTTACGGCAATCGGGAAATCAGGAAATATGGTGAAGACAGCCATCGTTGCAATTATTGGTTTTTGTACAAGGTATGCTTATGCAACTATCGCGGTGTCGGTACTTCTCGCGGCGGCATCAGGATACTATTCTGTAAAAAACTTTGCTATAAATACAGATATTAACACTTTGATTTCGGAAGACCTTCCGTGGCGGCAACGAGAACTCAATTTCGAAAAATCTATCCGAGGGCAGGACGATAATATACTTGTGGTTGTGGATGCACCCACACCAGAGCTCGCCGCCCTCGCGAGCTTCGCCTTGGCCGACAAGCTGTCCAACAACAAAGAATTGTTTCCATCAGTAACGCAACTCGCCGGCACGCCGTTTTTTGCCCAAAACGGGCTGCTCTTCCGATCAAAAGAGGAAGTCGGCGCGATCACGCAGCAACTCGCTACGGCCGCCCCTCTGGTGCGCGTTCCGGTGGTAGACCCGAGCTTGCGCGGTCTTAATCAGATGATTGCGTTCGTTTTGGCAGGCGTCCGCGAGCATGAACTGACGCTCGACGATGCGGTGCGGCCCTTCGCCATGGCGACCGCAGCACTCGAGCGCGTGCTGGCGGGTCTTCCGGCGACCTTCTCTTGGCAAGAGCTCGTGAGCGGGACACCGCCGGCGCCGAGCGATTTGCGCCGTCTTATCGACGTCAGGCCGAGACTTGACTTTACAGCACTGGAGCCCGGAAAGGAGGCAACCGACGCGATCCGCGCTGCGGCCGCGAACCTTGATCTCGCGTCGCGCTTTCAGGCGCGTGTCCGGCTGACCGGCCCGGTGCCGATCGCCAACGAGGAATTTTCCACCGTCAAGGACGGCGCCTTGGTCAACGGTACAGCCACCCTGGCGCTGGTGCTGCTTATTCTGTGGCTGGCGTTGCGATCGTTTCGCATCATCCTTGCCGTTGTGATCGCCCTGTTCATCGGCCTGTCGATCACCGCCATGGTTGGATTGGCCCTGGTTGGCGCGCTCAACCTTATTTCGATTGCTTTCGCCGTATTGTTTATCGGTCTCGGGGTCGACTTCGGCATTCAGTTCAGCGTTCGCTACCGACAGGAACGGTTCAAAATGCCGGATTTGCGGACTGCGCTGACTGAGGCGGGCGCCCGCGCCGGATTTCCGTTGACGCTTGCGGCCGCTGCCGTCGCGGCGGGATTTCTGTCGTTCCTCCCGACCCCCTATCGAGGCGTCTCCGAACTTGGAGAAATCGCCGGCGCTGGAATGATCATCGCCTACGTGGCGAGCATCACGGTGCTACCCGCATTGCTCTACGTGTTCCATCCGCCCGGAGAGCCAGACGGGCTCGGATTTGCGTGGCTGGCGCCGGTCGATGCCTTCCTGGAAAACCATCGGGGGCCCATCATCACGGCAACCTTCGGGCTTGCGATCGCTGGTTTGCCGCTGTTGTATTTTCTTCATTTCGACTTCAACCCGATGAATCTGCGTAGTCCGAAGGTCGAATCGATTGCGACTTATCTGGATCTGCGGCGCGATCCGAATGCCGGCGCCAATTCCGTCAACGTGCTGGTGCCTTCAGTGGCCGCCGCCGATCAAGCAGCCCGGCGGCTCAAGGCGCTGCCGGAGGTTGAGCGGGTCATGACGATTGCGGATTTCGTCCCCGCGGATCAGGCGGAGAAACTTGCCATGATTGCGCAGGCCGCGACTGTTCTCAATCCGGTCCTGCGCGCACCGCCGCGGCCGATACCGACGGACGCCGACAATATCGAGGCGCTCAAGCGGGGAATTGACGGTCTCACCAAAGCGGCAGCCGAACAGCCGGGAGCAGGCGCCGACGCATCGCTGCGCCTCGCCGCAGTCTTATCGAAACTCGCCGCGGCGGATCAGGAGGTTCGCAAGCGCGCCGAAGCCGTCTTCATCGTGCCGCTCAAGAACAAACTCGAGGATATCCGCAATCTTTTGCAAGCAAGGCCGGTATCGATCGACAATCTGCCGCCTGAACTTGTCCGCGATTGGCGCAGCAAGGATGGCAACATTCGCGTCGAGGCCGTCCCGAAGGGCGACCCGGACGACAATGAGAACATCCGCGCATTTGCAAGAGCGGTGCTGGCGGTCGAGCCTAACGCGATCGGTGGACCGATTTCCATTCTCGAGTCTGGCAATACCATCGTGCGGGCATTCATGCAGGCCGGAGCGTGGGCGCTGGGGTCAATCACGATTCTCTTATGGTGCGCGCTGCGCCGGTTCGGCGATGTGCTGCTGACGCTCATTCCATTGATATTGGCGGGCGTCTTGACGCTGGAGATCTGCGTTCTGATCGGGCTGCCGCTCAATTTCGCCAACATCATTGCGCTGCCCCTGCTGCTGGGCGTCGGCGTTGCTTTCAAGATTTACTATATCCTGTCGTGGCGCGCCGGCCGCACCAAGCTCCTGCAGTCGAGCCTGACGCGCGCTGTCATCTTCAGCGCCGCCACCACCGCAACGGCATTCGGCAGCCTGTGGCTGTCGAGCCATCCCGGAACCTCGAGCATGGGCAAGTTGCTGGCCTTGTCGCTTTGCTGCACGCTCGCGGCGGCGGTGCTATTTCAGCCCGCCCTTATGGGGCGTCCCCGGACCATCCGCGATACCTGAGCAGGCAGACGGCGTCGGCGAAGGAGCGCGATTCGGTCGGCTGGGGCGTTGCGATGCGGGTGCGCGTTGCTGCGGGAGACCTTCTTCGGCCGCCTTGATCCGTGTCCAGTTCTCGCCGCCGCACAGGAAGCCGAGCACGCAGCCCTCGATTCGCAAGACGTCCGGTGAGGCCAGACTCACTCGCGAATCGTAGGTTTTGCCATTCTCCGGGTTGTAGATTTCGCCTTGCCAAAGCCCAGGTTTGGTCGGCTTCATCGCCCGAAGAATGTGTAGCCCGAGGGTCGGGTGGTTGCGCTCGGCGGGATCGGGGTTATACGAATCCACGCCTCCGGGCTCCTTCTCCCACGAGATAATGCCCCACAGGACGCCGTCGCAGTCGTCGATCCGAACGTTGGCGCGCCCGTCGGCCGTGCGCCATTCGCCGATCGGCTGCGGCTCGGCGGCCGCGGCAAAACCTGCAAGCAAAAATGTCGCACCCCAGATCGCGGGAATCGAGCGCATGATGTCTCTTTAGGTCAGGTTGCCATCCAACTTATAACGAACTGGAGTTTTACCGATCGTTTCCGGCGGCATTTCGACAACCGCCGAATCGCGGAGGTAGGAGGAGAACCGTTGAGCCATAGGCCCCACCTGATCTACGCGAGCGATAGCCCGTCCAAGAGCATGGACATCGCGCATCTCTATGCGCAGAACGAAGCCGACCGATACGAGACTCATGCGCGCCATCTCAACGAGCAGATGGTTCGCGTCCTCCGCACGATTGGGTATGATGTTAGGTTCTGCCGCGGCGCCGGACAGTATCTGTTCGACCGCGAGGGCAACAAATATCTCGACCTCCTTAGCGGATACGGCGTGTTCGCGATCGGGCGCAATCATCCAGCGCTGCGCGAGGCGCTCAAGAGCGTACTCGATGCGGATTTGCCCAATCTGGTCCAGTTCGACGTCTCGCCGCTCGCCGGCGTGCTGGCGAAGCGGTTGCTGGAGTTCGTACCTTATCTCGACAAGGTGTTTTTTGCCAACTCCGGCTCGGAGGCATCGGAGGCGGCCATCAAGTTTGCCCGCTGTGCCACTGGCCGTCCCGGGATTGTCTATTGCGAGCACGCGTTTCACGGCCTGACCAACGGCTCGTTGTCGCTCAATGGCGATGGAATCTTCCGCAACGGCTTCGAGCCCCTCCTGCCTCATTGCCGCGTCGTGCCGTTCAACGATCTCGCCGCGCTTGAGCGGGCGCTGACGTCGCGCGACATCGCGGCGTTCATCGTCGAGCCGATCCAGGGCAAAGGCGTCAACGTGCCGGCGGACGATTATTTGCGCGAGGCGGCAGTTTTGTGCCGCCGTCATGGCACGTTGTTTGTCGCCGACGAAATTCAGACCGGGCTCGGCCGCACCGGGCGGTTTCTTGCCGTCGAACACTGGGGCGTCGAGCCTGACATGGTGCTGCTGGCCAAAGCACTGTCGGGTGGCCACGTGCCGGTGAGCGCGCTGCTGACCCGTAAACGGGTCTATGACAAGGTTTTTGACCGTCTCGACCGCGCTGTCGTGCACGGATCGACCTACGCGAAGAATGATCTTGCCATGGCTGCCGGCATCGCCACCCTCGAGGTCATGAAGCATGAGCGTCTCATCGCCCGGGCCGACCGCCTCGGCGAACGGCTGCGGCTGACATTCGAGCGCCTGTTCGAGCGCTACGAATTCGTGCGCGGGGTGCGCGGCAAAGGCCTGATGATCGGAATCGAGTTTGGGCCGCCGACCTCATTGAAGCTCAAAGCAAGCTGGAATCTTCTGGAGACTGCGAATAAAGGGCTGTTCTGCCAGTTAGTCACAATCCCGCTGTTCAAGGACCACAGGGTGCTGACCCAGGTCTCCGGGCACGCGAGCCACACCATAAAGCTGCTGCCGCCCCTCATCATCACGGACGAGGACTGCGACCTCATCGAGCACGCCTTCGACGACGTCATTGCCGCCACCCATCGCGTGCCGGGTGCCATATGGTCGCTCGGCAAGACGCTGGTCGGCAATGCCGTGCAGGCGAGACAGTAATCAGAGGTCAGTAATCAGTAATCAGTAATCAAGATTCAGGCCGCGCAAGCTGCGAGGCCAAATCTTGATCCCTGATTACTGATTACTGATCAGTGTAACCGGGGCGCCTTCAAGAATCTGCTGCGATCCGCGGAGGCGATCGTCTGCTCGACCGTATGGCCGTCACGATCCAATATGATGGGAATTTCTACCCCGGCCTGGCCGAGCGACCATATGCGCCGGAACATTCCGGCAAGACTGCGAACCTCCCCACCGCCGATGGCCCGCACCACGTCGCCGGTACGCAGTCCGGCGCGTTGCGCCGGCCCCCGATCCGCAAGCCCGATCACAACGATCCGGTCTTCGATCTTGGCCGCGTAGAGTCCGAGCCAGGGACGGGGCGGCCGGTTGGGCCGGCCATACCGCAGCAGGTCATCGAGAATTGGCTTTAGAAGATCGATCGGCACGATCATGTTGAGATGGCTCGAGGCGGTTTCGCGCCGCAGCTCGAACCCGCCGTCTCGCTCCTGCTCAAGCTTGAGCGAGCCGATGCCGAGCAACTCCCCCGATGCTCCGATCATTGCGGTGCCGCCCCAATTCGGGTGTGCCGGCGCCGTGAAGATCGCTTCGTCCAGCACGTATTCCCAATAGCCGGCAAATTCCTCTTTGGCGACGATGCGCGCCGCGACCGAGCGCTGGCGTCCTCCCGCCCCGGCCACGATGACGCGATCGTCGAGCCGTGCCTTGGCCGAGCTGCCGATCGGCAGCGCGGGCGCGTTGAGCCGCGCCAGCGCCTGCACCAGACCGAAGCCGGTCTCCTGGTCATACGCAAGAGCGTGGCCCTGTACCGGAGGGCCGACGCGCGGGCTCAGCCAGATCGTTTCCGCCTCCGTGATGAGATATCCGATCGTGAGCACGAGCCCGCTATCCTGGATCACTACGCCGTTTCCGGCGCGCTCGGTTCCGAGCATCTGTGCGGTAAAAGCATCCTCCGGAATCATCGCGCGCAGGCCCACCACGGCGCCGATCGCAACCTCGAGGTCGAAGGCGTAGTCGGCGGGCCGCGGCTGGTCGTTCGGCGGGACCTTCCAATCGCTCAGGGACGGCATCCTCGAAAATCCTCTTCTGCCGCGATGGGCCATCTGTGGCGAATGAGAGCAGGTGCGGGCGATCGTTTCAAGCGCGCCCTCTCACGACTGGCCATCAGTCCGCTGCGCAGACGCCTCGGCTTCCGCCGCTGCCTCGGGCTCTTCCGCATCTCTGATATGCGCGAGCCAGCGCTGGCACATGCGCTCGAACGGTCCGCCAAATATAAGCAACACGAAAACAATCACCACGCCGGTTGCGACGATCGGCCATGCGGCGAGGCCGCAGACCAGCCCGAGGCATGCGGTCGTCCACGCGCAGGCGGCGCTGGTCAGTCCGTGGACCTGTTTGCCGATGCTGCGCCGTACGATCACGCCCGCCCCAAGAAAGCCGATGCCGGTCAACACCCCCTGGATGACGCGGCTCGTCGCCTCGACCGAACGAACGCCTTCGCCGCCGCCGGGCGCGACCGCGAGAACCGCTATGGCGCTGGCAAGCCCCACCAACCCAAGGGTGCGCACTCCGATCGGCTTGCCGTGAAGATCGCGATTGAGCCCGATGGCGGCGCCGATCAGTGTGGCGGCGCCGAGGCGCAGAATGACAGCGGCAAGATCAGTCATCAGTGATCAGGTATCAGTGATCAGTGTCAGGTATCAGTACTCTGTGATCACTTATTAGCACATCGAACTTCGAAAATCTGCGTTCTTGATTACTGATCCCTGATTACTGATTCCTGATCCTTATATCTCGACGGTATCGACGTTGTAGGTGAAGATCCACTCATAGCGGCGGATGATGGCCTCTCTGCTCCATTCCCGGTGCACGTAGGCGGCGGCGTCTTGCTCGGTGCCGAGCGCCGGATTGTGGAAGCGCTTGGCGTTGTCGCTGGCGCCGGCCACCTTGCGGGTGGTGACGGCGATGCGGGCATCCTGATAGCGCGACAGCGCCGTGGCGACGTCGCCATATTTGTCGAAGCAGCGGCCGAGAATCACGGCGTCCTCGATCGCCATGACGGCGCCCTGGGCCAGCATGGGCAGCGTGGGATGGCAGGCATCGCCGAGCAAGGTCACGTTGCCGACCGTCCATTGCGGCAGCGGATCGCGCCCCATCAGCGCCCATTTGAACAGGCGCGGCGACGCGGCGATCAGCGCCTGCACATCGTCGTGCCATCCGGCGTGGTCATTGGCACATTCCGGGGCGGTTCCTTGCATTGTCCACGACTCGACCTGCCAGTCGGCGCGTTCCTGGATGCCGACGAAATTCAGCAGCTTGCCGGTGCGCAGCGGATAATGGACCACATGGCCGCCGACCCCGATCCAGTTGGTTGCCTTATCACGGCTGATATGGGGCGGCACCTGCCCGATCGGGATCACGCCGCGCCAGGCGATCATGCCAAGAAACCGCGCATTGTCGCCGCCGAACAGCTCCTGGCGGATCACCGAATGGACCCCGTCGGCGCCGATCAGGGCATCGCCCGTCGCGGTCTCGCCGTCTTCGAACCGCAACAATACTTTCCCGCCGCTCTGAGTCATCCCGACCGCGCGGCGGCCGAGATGGATCGCTTGCGGCCGCCTCGCGCGCACCGCATCGACCAGCACCTGCAACAGGTCGGGACGGAACACCGTGACATAGGGAAATCCGTAGTGCTCGATCGCTTCGGCGCCGAGATCGAACAATTTCCAGGTCCGGCCGGTGTTCCACAGGCGGACCTCCTTGCCCTCGGTATCGCAGGAGAGCTGACGCAACTTATCCAGCACGCCGAGCGCGTGCAGGGCGCGGGTACCGTTCGGGCTGATCTGAACGCCGGCGCCGAATTCTTTGAGTTCGGGCGCCTGTTCGTAAACGTCGACGTCATGGCCGCGGTTGATCAAAGCGAGCGCAGCCGCCATGCCGCCGATACCGCCGCCAGCGATGAGGATGTGGTGGGTCATGACGGAATGCTCATGCTGGCCGATGTGGGGCTTGCATTGCGTTTCCGGATTTCGAAGCATATTTCTCGGTCACCGGAGTAGCCTCTCAGTTTCCATCAAAACCTGGGAGCGGACAATTGTCTGGCTCAGCGTTACATGTGGTCGCCAAGCTCTGGCTTAGCGTGAATTTCGACCGATTGGAGTCGCTCGTAGGGTGGGCAAAGGCGCGCTCTTGCGCGCCGTGCCCACCAGGTTGCGGCCTTCGGTGGGCACGCGGAGCCTGCCATCGGGCCGGCCCAACGGGTCCGGCCTCTGGCCGGCCCGATCGCAGGCTCCGGCCGGATCCGGTGGCTTTGCCCACCCTACGACGCCTCGTGTCCGCCTTGCTCCTCTCCGTGCTGACATTTTTGCCCTCCCTCGCCACCGAAATCGCGCCTCAAGATCGCCGCTCCGCTTACGCCGACATGAGCCGCGAGAGCAAGGCGATGCAGGACGACGATACTGCCAATCCCGGAATGCTGGCGGTGCTCGATGGCGAAGCGCTGTGGAACCGCAAGGTCGGCGCCGCCGGCCGCTCGTGCGCCGACTGCCACGGCGATGCGACGCAGAGCATGACGGGAGTGGCAGCCCGCTATCCGGCTTTCGACGTCCCAAGCGGCAGGCCGATCGACCTCGAAGAGCGCATCAATCGCGAACGCACCGAGCGCCAGAAGGCGCCGCCGCTGCGCTACGAGAGTGACGACTTGCTGGCGCTGTCGGCCTATGTGGCGCGCCAATCGCGCGGCCAACCGATCGCGCCGCCACAAGATGAACGGCTCGCGCCCTTCGCGGCTGCCGGCAGGGATTTCTTCAACAAGCGGCAGGGGCAGCTCAACCTGTCCTGTGCGCTCTGTCATGACGACAACTGGGGCAAGCGGCTCGCCGGCAACATCGTGCCGCAAGGGCATCCGACCGGCTACCCGCTCTACCGCCTTGAATGGCAAAGCGTGGGTTCATTGCAGCGCCGCCTGCGCAACTGCATCTCGGGCATGCGGGCGGACGTTCCCGAGTACGGCGCACCCGAATACGTCAATCTCGAGCTTTTCCTGATGCGGCGCGCCAGCGGCATGCCGATGGAGTCGCCAGCGGTGCGGCCGTGACACGCCATACGGTCGGAGTCCTCACCCCCTCAGCGCCTTCAAATCCAGTGGCCCGTCATAGAGCATCTTCGCCCGCGCCAGCGCCGGCGCGATGCGCGCCTCCGGCCAGCCGCCGTGGCGGGCATTGAGCACGAACTTGTCCTCGATGTCGCGGCGCGTCAGCGGCTCGTGGGCGCCGCCGCGCATATGGGGCTGGCGCTCCTCGATCACCCTGCCGTCCCGCATGACGGCGCGGATATGGCCGGTGAAGTTGTTCGGATAAGGATTGTCCGGGTCGATGACGTAGCGGACCTTGGCGGCGACCGCGCGCACGGCTGGATCCTTCACGGCCGCATCGGTGAAATCGCCAAGCCCCACATTGCCGCGCACGAAGGCGGCCGCGATGCAGTAAGGGGTCGAGAATTTTCCGCCATAGCCGTTGGCGGGACGTTGCTTGTCGGCGAGCGGCTCCCACAAGCGGTGCACCGTCCCTTCGCCTACCTCGCATATCAGTTCCATGATGGCGGCGGGATCGATGCCTCGCGCGGCGAGCCGGCGGGCACAATCGATGTACGGATGGGTCATGGTCCCACACGGGTAGGGCTTGAAAGCGAGCGCCGCGCTGACCCACCGCTCGCCGAAATCACCGACGAGCGCGTCGTAATTGCCCTTGGCGGTGTGGGCGAAGCCGTGGAAAAAGCCGTGCCTGCCTTCGAACACTGTGCGCGGGCCAATGAAACCATGCTTCGCCATCAGGGCGGCGCGCAATCCCGATTGCGCCGCCCAACCTGCATGCATGCGTTTGGTCCAGGCGCCCTCGGCCAGATATTCGATGATGCCGGCCGCCATGCTGCCGGCGATGCCGAGCGCGTTGACAATGCCGCGACGATCGAGGTCGAGCGCAGCCGCCACCCCGACCGCCGCCGCCATGGCGCCGAATACTGCCGTCGGATGAAACCCGGCCTTGTGAACGAGCTTCGGCGTCACCAGGCCAAGCCGGCACATGGTCTCGATGCCGACCGCAATGCCGGTCAGCGCCGCAGCGCCGTCCGGACGGTGGCGCTCGCACGCGGCCAGCACCGCCGGCACGATGACGGCGCCGGCATGCACCGGGCCGCCCTCGAACGTATCGTCGAAGTCCTCCCCATGGGCAGCCGTACCGTTGACCAGCGCAGCACCGGCCGCGCTCAACGTGCGGGCATGGCCGATCGCCGTGCACGGGCCGTCATCGTCGCAGGCTGCGAGCGTGCTTTCCACATAATCCAGGCGGCGCGCCGTGAGGCAGAGCCCCACCACGTCGACCGCAAGATCTTCGCATTTTGTCCGCATCGCGGACGCAACGCGCTTGAGATCGACGGCGGCGATGCGTTCGGCAAGGCGCTCCGCGATGGCGACGGAAGGGAGGAGCTCGTTCATTTTCGCCGCTTTTAGTTGTTTCGCAGCCGCATGGCGCCAAAACCGGGAATGCGATTGATAAGGACGACAACCGCAAATGTGAACACCAGCATGATGATGCCCAGCACCGCGATGGCACCGAGATCGCCACTCTCGTTGAGATCGAAGATCAGGACCGAGATCACCTTGGTCTCGGACGTGAACAGCATGACGGCTGCCGACAGCTCGCGGATGACGCCGATGAATATGAAGCACCAGGTCGCGATCACGCTGGTGCGCAACAGCGGCGCCGTGATGCGGCCGAGCGTGCCGAGGCGCGTTGCGCCGAGAATGCGGCTCGCCTCTTCAAGGTCCGGATTGACAGCGCGGAAGGCGGATTGCAGCTGCTGATAGGCGGCGGGGAGCGCGATGGTGACGAAGGCGATGAGCAGGATCCACAAGGTGCCATACAGCACGAACGGCGGACGCGTGTAGGTGAGAAACAGCCCGACGCCGAGCACGATGCCGGGCACCGCCACCGGCGCCGTAGCGAGAAAGCCCAAAGCCTTGTGCCAGGCGATGACCTTGCGGGACGTGATGTACGCGATCACCACCGCCATCACGGTGCCGATGGTAGCGGCGCTGGTGCACAGGATCAGGGTGTTGCGGAATGCGATGCCGGTTGACGACAGTTCGAAGAACACGAAGGCGATATTGTGGAGGGTCAGGTTTTCGAACGAGACGAACTCGGACGGCACCCGCGAAAATGCCGCGTTGAGGAGCGCCCCGTAGGGCAGGAACACCGGATTGAGCAGCACGAGGAAAGTCGCGGCGAGCGTCACCCATTTCCACCTGCCGAGCGCGACGCGACGCGGATCGCCCTGTCGCCCGCCCACGACCGCATAGCCGCGGCGGCCCAGGATGACGGCTTCAGCCCGCAGCAGCGCGACGGTGACCAGCAACAGCGGCAGCGAGGCCGCGGCCGCCAGCTCCAGTTTCGGGGGATACTGGAACAGGCTCCATATCTTGGTCGTCATGGTATGGAAGCCGGCCGGCAGTGCGAGAATTGCGGGCGAGCCGAACAGCGTCATGGCCTGGAGGAACGCAACAAGCGCGCCCGCCGAGACCGCCGGCAGGGCGAGCGGAACCGTGACGCGGCGTGCGGTGGTCCACGGGCTGGCGCCGAGAATCGAGGAGGCATCCTCAAGGTCGCCCGGCATGCGATCGAGCGCGTTGGCGATCAGCACGAAGACGTAAGGAAACGTGTAACACGAGATGACGAAGATCAGGCCCGGCAGAGTATAGATGTCGAACAGATGCTCGTCGGGCTCAGCACCGGTTAAGGCGCGAAAGAGCTTGTTGAGAAGCCCGCTGTTTGGCGCCGCGAGCAATTCCCATGCTATGGCGCCGAGAAATGGCGGGGTAACGAACGACGCCGTCACCAGCGCCCGCACCGTGCGGCGCAACGGCATGTCGGTGCGCGCCACCAGCCATCCCATCGGCGCCGCCACGGCGCAGCAGATCGCCGCAGAGCTCAATGCCAAAATGACGGTCGTGACCAGCGGATCGAGGAAAGTCGGATCAGAGGCAAGTTGCGCGAAATTCGCGATGGTGAGGCCGCCGGCGCGGTCATGAACGCTGTAATAGACGAGCCAAGACAGCGGCAACAGGATTAGCAGGCACAGCGCCGCCGAAAATCCAAGCAGGATCGGCAGCGACACGTCGAACCGAAGCGTCGAACGCGCCGCGGCCGCGGGAATGGCGAGGGTCAAAATCAAACCCGGAAAATTTTGGTGTAGCGTGCCTTGATTTCTTCGCTGAGCCGCTCCACCGCGACCGCATCCTCCTTCATCAGCTTGATTTCGCCAAGCGGCCGCCGGCCCGGTTTCTCGTTGATCTGCGCATGAAACGAACGCATGCCGCCCTTATTGACTATCAGCTCCTGGCATTCGACGCTAAAGCAGAAGCACTGAAACAATCGCGCGGCGTTAGGATTGGGGGCCGCCTTGAACAGACCGCTCGGCGAGACGATCAAGGGGGTTCCTTCGTTCGGATACACGGCTTCAACAGGGCCGCCGGCCTCCTTGAGTTGAAACAGGACATATTCATTGCCGTCTGCCATCACGGCGCGTTCGCCCAGTCCAAGTTTCTTGGGCGGATCGGCGGCGGACTGCACCTGCATCACGCGCTGCTTGGCGAGTTTCTCGAAATAGTCCCATCCGATGTCGCGCGATATCTGATAGGTCGCCGTCATGATGGTTCCGCTGTAGGCCGGATGACCCTTGACGATCTTGCCTGCCCATTTGGCGTCGAGCAGATCAGCGAAGCTCTTGGGCGCATCCTCGGCTTTAACGAGTCGCGTGTTGTAACCGATCACGCTGAGGCTCATGCGGAATGCCGCAAACATCCCGTCAGGGTCTTTCTGTTCGGCCGGATAATGTCTCGCCGCATCTTCCGGCACGAAGGGCGCCAGAAGTCCGTCGCGCTTCCACACGATGAAATGCGCCGCGTCGGAGGAATTGACCACATCCACGGCGTGAATGTTGCTCGCATACTCCTGGCCGATGCGTTGAAAGACCCGCTCGGAGCCGGTGCGTTCTACCCGAACCGCAATGCCGGGATATTTTGCCTCGAATGCCCTGGCAATCGGCTCGGCTACCGGCAGATCAATCGAGGTGTAGAACACAACCTTGCCTTCCTTGCGGGCGGCTTCAATCAAGGCCGGCGTGACCGTGGTGGGCTCCGGCGCAGCAGCCTGGAGCGGCGACGCGAAGGCGCTGATCGTGGCGATCCCGGAGGCCTTGAGGATTGTGCGCCTTGAGATATTTGCGTCCGGCATCGCGATTCTCTCCCTTGCAGATGTGCCGCCTTGCGGGCGGCCTTTTTTAAGATTCAAGCACCCGGCATCGTTGCGCCGGCAATCTCAGCCACACCTTGCTCCCGGGCTCGAGGTCTTCCTCCGGCGAAGTCACAACCCGAAGCTGGGTGCCGTCGCCGATCTCGATCATATAATCGCGGCTGTGACCGAGAAATACGTTGCGGGCCACGACCGCCGGGAGGACATTATGCTGATCGCCGGTCGGCTCTGCACGATCGATGTGGATTTCATGCTGGCGGATCGAAATGGCCGCGTCACGGCCAGCCGCGAGCCCGGCGCCCGTGCACGACACCGCAATGCCGGCGACCGTGATGTGATCGGCATTGAGTGCCTTGCCTTTCAGGATATTGCTTGAGCCGATGAAGCGGGCCACGAATTCGGAGCGCGGCCGCGCGTAGATATCCTCCGGCGCGCCAATCTGCTCGATCTTGCCGGCATTCATGACGGCGATGAGATCGGCGGTCGTCATCGCCTCGGACTGGTCGTGCGTCACGTAGACCGTCGTGTAGCGGTATTCGTCATGCAGCCGCCTCACTTCGAATCGCATCTCCTCGCGCAGATTGGCGTCGAGGTTGGACAGCGGCTCGTCGAGCAGCAGGGTCTCGGGCTCGACGATGAGCGCGCGGGCAAGTGCAACGCGCTGCTGTTGGCCGCCCGACAGCTCGCCCGGATAGCGCGCAGCGAGATCGGCGAGCTTGGTGGTGGCGAGAATTGCCGAAACTTTCTTGGCCACTTCCTCGCGCGGCAATTTACGCAGCGTAAGCCCATAGGCCACATTGTCGGCGACTGTCATGTGCGGCCACAGCGCGTAGCTTTGAAAGATCATCGACATCTTCCGCGCTTCGGGCGGAAGGGTGCGCCGGGCCGACGACAGCACCCGATCGCCGACCACGATTTCTCCGGCCGTCGGTTCAACGAAACCCGCGATCAGGCGCAACGTCGTGGTCTTGCCGCAGCCGGAGGGTCCGAGCAGGCAGACCAGCAGCCCGTGCTCGATGCGCAGCGACACGTCGTCGACCACCGCCGATTTGTCATATCGCTTGGTCAGATTCCGCAGTTCGACCGACGCCACGCAGAGTCTCCTTACGCATTCCCCCGCAGGTTCCTCCGCCGGGAGCGCGTCACCTGCCGGTGAACACGGGCGTGCGCTTCTCCATGAAGGCGCGGCGGCCTTCCGTATAGTCGTCGCTCTCGAAGCATTTCTTGACCATGGCGGCGCATTTGGCGAGGTCGCGCTTCGACTCATCCTTGACGACCTCACCGATGATGAACTTGGTAGTGGCGATCGTCATCGGGGCGTTTTCGCCGATCGTGTCGGCATATTTCTTCACGTAGGCTTCGAGTTCGTCCGCCTTGACGACGCGGTTGACGAGCCCCATGGCGCGCGCCTCTTCGGCATCGAACTGGCGCGCCGTGTAGAAAATTTCCTTGGCGAAGGAGGGGCCCACCACGTCGACGAGCTTTTTCAGCCCATGGTACGCATAGCCGAGGCCGAGCTTCGCGGCCGGCACCGCGAAACGCGAATCATCCGAGCAGATGCGCAGGTCGCAACACAACGCGAGCCCGACGCCGCCGCCGATGCAAAAGCCCCGGATCATCGCAATGGTCGGCTTCGCATAATCGTAGATCGCCGCATTGGCGCGTTCCACGGTCTGGTTGTAGCGCGCGATCGCTTCCTCATTGGCCCGTTCGTTCTCGAATCTCGAAATGTCGGCTCCCGACACGAACGCCTTGTCGCCGGCGCCAGTCAGCACGACGACGCGGACATCGTTGTCCTTGCCGAAATCATCGAGAATGCGCGCGGTTGCCTCCCACATTTCCAGCGAAACGGCGTTGCGGCGTACCGGGTTGTTGAAGATCACGTAGCCGACATGCCCCTCCTTGCGGGACAGCATCTTGTCCGTCTGGGCCATTGTGTTCATGGGTTTGTCCTCGAATCTCGGGTTCGTGGATATGGAGGCGCTGCCAAGTAACGCCTGCTCAAATGGCATTGGCTTGTCGCAACGTCGCGATCTGTTTGGCGCTGAATCCGAATTCCTTGAGCACCGCATCGGTATGCTGGCCGAGGCCCGGCGGCGGCGCCACCAATTTGCTGGGCGTGCGCGACAGCGACACCGGCTGGCCGACCAATGTCAACGCTTGTCCGTTCTTGGTCTTGACCGGCCGCGCCATCCCCACATGCCTGACCTGCGCATCGGCGAACATCTGATCGATGGAATAGATCGGACCGCTGGGCACGCCGGCCTTGTTGAAGCGCTCGACCCACTCGGCGCTGGGACGCTTTGCGGTCAACTGGTTGATTTCGGCATTGAGGGCGTCGCGATTTTTCGATCGATTTGCCCCGGTTGCGTATTCGCTCCGGGTGAGCAATTCCGGCGCTTCCAGCGCATGACAGAAACGCTCCCAGATCTTCTGGCCGGCGGTCGCGATGTTGATATGGCCGTCGGAGGTCTTGAAGACGCCGGTCGGAATGCTGGTGGGGTGATTGTTGCCGGCCTGCTTCGCGACCTCGCCTTTCACGAGCCAGCGTGCAGCCTGGAAATCGAGCATGAATATTTGAGCCTGCAGGAGAGAGGTTTCGATGTGCTGGCCTTTGTGGGACTTCTCGCGCTCCAGCAGGGCGATGAGGATGCCCATGGCGCAGAACAGCCCGGCCGCAAGGTCGGCGATCGGGATGCCCACCCTGGCCGGCCCCCGTCCGGGTTCGCCGGTGATCGACATCAGGCCGCCCATGCCCTGGGCGATCTGATCGAAGCCCGGGCGTTCCGCATAGGGACCATCCTGGCCGAAGCCGGAGATGCTCGCGTAGACCAGGCGCGGATTGACCTTGCGCAACGCCTTGTAATCGATGCCGAGCCGCGCTTTCACGTCCGGGCGGAAGTTCTCCACCACCACGTCGCCTTTTTTGACCATCTTCTTGAACGCCGCTATGCCCTCCGCGGACTTGAGGTTGAGCGTCATGCTGCGCTTGTTGCGGTGCAAATTCATGAAATCGGGGCCCTCGCGGGGCCCGCCCAGCGGCTCGCCGCTTTCCAGATGAGCCGGGGTTTCGATCTTGATGACATTGGCGCCCCAGTCGGCGAGTTGGCGCACGCAGGTCGGACCCGAGCGCACCCGGGTCAAATCCAGCACCGTGAAACGCGAAAGGGCCTTCGAGGCCCGTGGAAACGGCATTCGGTAAACTCCAGATCAGGCACTTGCGCCCGCACGATGGGCGGACTTACGACATTCCCTGATCCTAACGGGATTGTCTACGCCTTGACGGGATCGCCCCGGCCTGATGCGATTGCGGCCCGCCGTGTTCATAAAAGCCGACGAGCCCCCTCCTCATGAACAACCCCGATCCCACGCCGCGCGTGTCAGCCGACCGTCTGCGGACTTTTATTTCGCAGGCCTTCGAAAAAGCCGGCGTGCCGGCGGGCGATGCCGGCATTCTGGCCGAACTTATTACCGAGGCCGACCTGCGCGGCACCGATACCCATGGGGTATTTCGCTTGCCGCTCTACGTGCGGCGCATCAAGGCCGGCGGCATCAATTTGTGGCCGAACATCAGGGTCGTGGCGGAACAGGCTTCGACGGCCCTCGTGGACGGCGACAACGCCATGGGCCACCTGGTCATGCGATTTGCGGCTCGGGTCGCGATCGACAAGGCTCGAGAAACAGGCGTCGGATGGGTCGGCGCCCGCATGAGCAATCATGCAGGGCCGGCGGCGCTCTACGCCATGATGCCGGTCGCGCATGACATGATCGGACTCTATTTCGCGGTCGGCAGCAACAACCATCTGCCGCCCACCGGAAGCGCCGAGGCCCTCCTCGGCACCAATCCGATCGCGGTGGCGATCCCGGCCGATCAGGAGCCCCACATCGTGATGGACATGGCGCCGACGGTCACGGCCTTTGGCAAGGTGCGGCTCAAGGTAGCGCAAGGCGAGCCGATGCCGATCGGCTGGATGATCGATCGCGCCGGCAATCCGCTCACCGATGCCAAACGTGCCGGCGAAGGCTTCCTGCTGCCGATCGGCGACTACAAGGGCTACGCCTTGTCGTTGATCATCGGCCTCCTGGCCGGCACGCTCAATCAGGCGGCCTTCGGCCGCGATATCGTGGATTTCATCAAGCATCCGGACGCCGCCACCAACACCGGCCAATCGATTCTGGCCGTGAGAGTCGATGCGTTCTGCCCGGTTGAGGTATTCAAACGCAATGTCGATACGGCGGTGCGCACGATCCGCGAATCCCGGCGGTTGCCCGGCGTCGAACGCGTCTGGCTTCCGGGCGAGCAAAGCCATAACAAGCGGATCGAGCGGCTCACGCGGGGCATTCCCATACCTCCCACGCTGCAAAAGAGCCTCGATGAGTTGGCGAGTGAACTTAATATCTTTGCCATTCTGGAGTGACAGGGGCAAAACTCGCGGCAGCTCCCACTTGGTCATAGGCGCTAAGCTAAGCAGCAGCCGGGCAGCCTTCCCTCTCCCCGCGGTCCGCTTGCGGGGCGAGGGAGCAGAACGACCCGCGCGACAAGTTTTCCACCGAAAAAGAAACGCGGCACGTCCTGAACTTATTTTTGAAATCTTGAACCCGCTAATCTTCCAAGATCACCCGCACGATGACGCGTCAGCGCGAGGAGCGGACAAATGATCTTGCAGTCTTTGACCGGACTACCGACGTTTCTGGCGTATTTCTCCACCGCCTTTGCAATCGGCATTGTTTATTTGCTCATCTACACGCGAATCACGCCCGATAACGGGTTCGCGCTGATCCGCAACAATGTGCCCGGCGCTGCGATTGCGTTGGGCCTGAGCTTGTTGGGCTTCACATTGCCGATGACAAGCGTGATCGCGCATACGGAAAATCTCGTCGATTGCATAATCTGGGGCCTGATCGCGTTGATAGTACAGGTCATCGTCTATTTCGCCGCGCGCATTCCGGTCCCCAATCTTCCACAACGCATTGCAGCCGGAGACCTCGCGCCGGCGATCTGGCTGGGAATGGCTTCGCTTGCGGCCGGTGCGCTCAGCGCCGCATCGATTTCCTATTGAGCGGGCCAGGAAAGAGTTGGCCGAGCGGCGCAATGCGCCGCTCGGTGCTATAGCGGGCATAGGCCGGGATATCGGGCCTCGACAAGATCGATCAGCCACTGCCAGGCCTCCTGCTCCGCGGTGCCTGCGGTCTTACCGACGGCAATTTGCAGATAGGCGATCTCCTTTTCGATCTTATCGCGCGGCAGCATCTCGAGACGGCTCACCAGGATCGCGGCTTCGATCACCGCCGCCTGGGCGCGATTGAATCCCAGAAAGGGCGCGTGGGTCGCAAGACGCAACACGCGGCAGTGGAACCGCGGGCGCGTCTCATCCTCGGTCACGTGATCCACGGCAAGCTCCGCGTGAGCAAGCGCGCCGGCAAGGCGTTGCACCGGTATCTCGTCGGACGCGACCGTCGGCCACTGGTGACGCCCGGTGAGGCAGCCGGCGAAAACACGCACGTCATCGGTATAATTCGCCACCGCAAAGGGCAGATGGCGCAAATTATCGAGCGTCTTCGACGGGTGGAATGGCGCGACGATCCATCCTTTTCCGTCCGCGATAAGGCCGAGCGGCGCCATGTGCACAACACCGGCAGGACCGGCCGTCGTAACGATGGTTTCGCGGATCAGGGGCATCGCCTCAACGCTCCGATGCCGGGGATTGCAGCGTGGGGCCGACGGCGGATGGCCGGGTCGGATCTTCGCTTGGCCGGTCGACGGCACATCCCCAGGCAAGCACCGCGTCCTGCGCGTAGCGCTTGCCGAGCCGCCACGCGATCTCCGCCTTCATCAATTCGGTGCCGAGATAAAAGGCATGGGCGCCATCCGCCGCAACGCCAAGCTTCGGGTAGAGCGACATCGCATCGCGAGCCACGTGATGGCCATTTCGGCTGTAGACATGGATGCCGTCCTCGGCAACCTCGATGCGGAAATTGTCGTCCTTCACTTGTGCGGCGAATTCGGCGATCTCGCGCGGCGCGTTGGGAAACGGCCGGCGGTCGTGAAGGGCGAGGAGTGCATCGCCGTAATCCTTCGGCAGGCCGGCGTCGGCGCGCGCCGCGAACATGATCCGCCGCGCTGCATCGTGCTCCTGGATGGTGCGGCGGGTGTGCGGGCTGACCTGCACGACGAGGAGGTTACGGACGCTGAGCTCCGAGCAGATGCCGAGCAGCATTGCGGTTACGCCTGCGGAATCAGCGTCGGTGAGCTCGGTGAGATTGCCGGTGCCCATGAGGATTTCCGCCTGAGGAAGCGCGCGCCGCAGCTCGGCATAGCGGCTGAGCGAGGCCATGAATCCGAAATGGATAGGGTCGATAACGGGATCCAGGATGGCGGGGATGCCGCGCCGTTCGGCGGCCTCCGCGGCGCGCACCAGGGAGGCCACGTCTGCGTGCGGCGCCGGAATGAGTATCGGGGCAGCTCCGGTATCGGCCGCAATGTCGAGGGTGTGCTCGGTCAAGCTCAGCAGGAAATTTGCGCCTGCGGTGCCACCGCGCTGCAATTCGTCAGTCGCCGCGGAATCGACGCTGACCGCAAAGCCGTTCGCCCGCAGCGCCCGGACCGCGTCCTCGAGATGGGGGAACGGCGTGTCCGGCCGGCAGCCGACGTCGATCACGTCGGCGCCGGCCGCGCGCATGGTCGTGGCGCGGTCGAGGATTTGGTCGACCGTCAGCGCCGACGCATCGACGATCTCGGCAAAGATGCGCATGTCATAGCGGGAGAGGTCAAGGGTGCGGGCGCGTCCGCCGAAATAGGCGGGTAGGTCCTTCAGCTCATCAGGGCCGCGCTCGAAGGGGACATCGAACGATTTGGTGAGGCGCGCCAGATCGACGCGGCAGCGACCGGGCAGGATGACGCGATCGGCATCGATCGGCCGCCTCAGGCGTCGCGTGATGATGGCTTCGGTCATCAGGGCCGCCACCTTCACGCCGACGTCGAAGATCGACCATTCGAATCCAAGATTGCCGGCACCCGCGAGAACTGCCTCCAGTCTCGCGCGCGCCAGGTGCCCGGTCAAAAATAGGATCCGGTCAGCCATCCGTCATGATTTCACGCTGGCGGCGAGCGAGGCCGTCCCGCAGTTCGTCAAGTGTTTCGACCACGAGCGTCGCCTCGAATGATTTCAGCCGCGCGGTATTTTCCAGATCGATCTTGCGCGGATAGACCTTGACGATGCCCTTGGGCGCTTCGGTTTCGAGCTCAGGCGCCGTATCACAGGCAAATACGATCGTGGGAATGCGGCATTTGCCCGCCTGGGCAAAGACGTTGGTGACGAGCGTGTCGGATATGCCGAACACGCATTTCGCCACCGTATTCGATGTTGCGGGCGCCACCACCAGCGTGTGATAGACACCATAATAGAACAAGCCGACCGGCGCGGCGCTCGCGGTCGTATCGCGGATGATGCGGGCGGATTTCGGCAAATTGAGCTCCTGCCGGTACATGCGCACGACCTCGGCCGCGGCCTTGCTCACGAACAGGTCGACATTCTGGAGTGCAGCGATCATCGCCAGGCACTCCTTGAAGAAATGGCCCGACCCGGTCAGCGCCCAACCCCAGCGCGGAGTTATCAGTTTAGCCATGGGGCAAGTGCAGAGGTTAACGATCTGTCTGACGTCCCTTCCTAGCTTATCACCTCTCGGAGCTGTCATCGCCCTTCAGCCTGTCATCGCCCGGCTTGACCGGGCGATCCAGTAACCACCGACCGGGGATACTGGATTGCCCGGTCAAGCCGGGCAATGACACCCGGGGCTACCGCAATCAATCGTTCCGGCAGCCCTACGCGATTATCCGAATTCCCACCGGCTCGCCGCGCAGCGAACGGCCGAGCGCCCCATGATCTTTACGACCGAGAATGAATACCGGAACGCCGCTTGCGGCATGGAAATTCGCAAAGGCCGCGTCAACGATATTGCGCTCCGCCAAATCTGCCGCACGTGCTGTCCCATGCGCCGGTTCGACCTGCTTGACGAGCACCAGCCGCTCGGCGCCGATCTTGCGCGCGAGCCACGCCGCAAGACTGTCGGACGTCACGTCCCACGACTGCGGAATGTCGGTGGCGCCCAAAGCCATCTGCGTTGGCAGCCACACCGGAACCTGGTCGTCGGCGAGGCCACGACTGATCGAATCGAGCGAATCCGCGAGCGACAGTCCCTCATGCAGGCTCTTGATCGCGCAACCATATTGCTCCATGGCGAGCAGCCCCATGCGATGGGCGGCGCGATCGTCGAAGCCCATTTGCGCCTGCGCAGCGCGGACCGCATCGGCGAACGGACCGCCGCCAGGTACGATGACGGCGCGGCCGGCGCAGCCCGCAATCGCGGCGATCCAATCCCCCAAGTCGGCCGAGAACGCGAAGCTGCCGCCCAGCTTGATGACGGTCGCTCCCGGGCCATGCATTTAGTTGGCGGCCCTAGGGGTGCCCCCCGCGGCAGGAAAGAGATGATGCACCTTCGCCACCTCGGCGCGCCGCTCGCGCACGATTTCCACTCCGGCGCCGATGTCGAGCTTTTCGACCCTTACGGTGACGCTCGCGACCCGCGGATAAGTCAGGATCAGCGCAGCAATCCGTTCGGCCAGCGTTTCTATGAACGTGATATGTTCCTGCGCGGCCACCATCCGGATCGAATCCTTGATGAGGTCATATGAGAACACATCGCCCATGTCCTCGGCGACCCGATCACCGCGATAGATTCTCGCCTCGACATTGAAGCGCACATTCTGCGGCTTGGCACGTTCGTGAAAGTAGGCGCCGATGCTGACCGGCAAATCGAAATCGCGCACAAAAATGCGGTCGGTTGCCGCGTCTTCCTTATGCGCGTCGATCGAGTATCCGCGCGCCGCCAGCACACGGTAGTCGACCTTGGGAACGGCCTCGCCGCCGTGATGTCGTTTGAGCGTGTCAGCCGGTATGAGCGCGCGCACGGCGGCGACGGCGTCAGGATCGATCTGCCCATTGCGGTCATGATCGACGCAGAGCGCGCGACGAAACCCGAGCACGTCCGGCGCGAGCGGCAGGAGACGCGGAATGTCCGGGGTCTCAAGCGAGCCCGCCAGTCCGGCCATCAGGCCATGGGCATGGGCCGCATCGACGAAAACGGCGAGCTCCGTAATGTCCATATGATGAAGAAGGCGCGCGCCGGTCTTGCGCGCCGTGTCAAGCATGACCCCGGCGAAGCCGCTCTGCTCCATCACGGGTATGAGCGTGCTGTCGGCGCGATCGTCGGCGAACATGACGCCGATAAGCTTCGCCGTGCGAGCGAGCGGAGCCAGCATCCGGATGAGATCGTCACGCCGCCGGTCCGGCGACAATCCGATCTTGATGTAGCTTGCGCCGGCCTCCGCCAGCGCCCCCGCAGTGGCGGCGATCCGTTCAACGTCCTGCTCGCCGACGACCGCACTGACCGGCCGCCGCCGGCCGACCGCGGCGACCGTCGCCCGCACCACCTCGGGCGTAACCGTGCCGAACCCGGCTGCGACGTCTTTGAGGTCGACGATATCGGCGCCCTGCCGCACCGCGATATCGGCCTCTTCCGGGCCGGTGACGCTGGCCAGCATGAGAGACATCACACGCCCCCATCCTGCGCTGCCCGATCACAGCATCGGACCGCGGCCGGCGCGATAAAGACTGCCTTGCTACGCATCGCGACTTTTCGGACCTCTTTGTCAGGTTGATGGCGGCCGAATTCACGCTGTCAGAGTACTTCAGACAAGCCGTGTTTCAAGTTAGATTTTTTCGATAATATGAGCATATGTATCGACGGTCTCCAGCGGGAGTAGCCGTAGCCCGCATTGAGCCGCCGGGTCCGGCCGGAGCCTGCCATCGGGCCGGCCCAATGGCAGGCTCAGGCCGGACCCGTTGGGCCGCCCCGACGATAAACTTAAGCGAAATGCGGGACCACGTTGGCTTTGAGGCATGGCCGTTCGGATTTCGCTTAAGCTCAATCCGGGCTACGCGTTCGAACAATATATGTTGCTTAAAATGACGGAGGCGAAGACGTCGAGCGGGGCTTTGATCCGGGCAATCATGACCGCGGCGCTGGTTTTCCTCCTGACCGCAGCGCTCGCGAGGGCGGAGCTGCTCACCATCAAGATCGGATATGTGGGCCGCGCCGAGAAGAAGGCAACGATCTCGCTTCTCGATTATCCGCCTGACAATGACGGCGTTGCCGGTGCGCGCCTCGCGCTCGATGATAACAACACGACGGGCAAATTTCTCAACCAGCATTTTTTGCTTGAGGAGGTGCGCGTCAAGGACGGAACCGATCCGGCCGATGTCGTCCTGCAGCTGGCCGATCGCGGCATTTCGTTTTTCATCTTGGACCTTTCGGCCGATATGCTGCTCAAGGCCGCCGAGGCTGGACGCGGGCGCGCTCTCGTCTTCTTCAATGCGGGGGCGATCGACGACCGGCTGCGCGAGGAAGATTGCCGCGCCGACGTGATCCACACGGCGCCGACGCGATCGATGCTGGCCGATGGTCTCGCCCAATATCTGGTGTTCAAACGGTGGCTGCGATGGCTGCTGGTGGTCGGCTCGCACGAAACGGATAAGCTTTTTGCCGATGCGCTGCGCCGCGCCGCCGGGCGGTTCGGCGCCAGGATCGTGGAGCAGCGCGTCTTCGAGGATACCGGCGGCGCACGCCGCACCGACAGCGGCCTCGTGCAAACACAACGGCAAATGCCGCTGTTCCTGCAGGGAGCGCCCGCCCACGATGTGGTGGTGGCGGCCGACGAGAGTGAGGTGTTCGCCTCCTACCTGCCCTACCGCACGCGCGATCCGCGTCCGGTCGCAGGATCGGCTGGCCTCATCCCGAAGAGTTGGGACGCTGCCCATGATCAGTGGGGCGCGAACCAGCTTCAGAACCGTTTCATGCAGTTGTTTTCGCGACGAATGACCGCGCTCGACATGCAGGCGTGGTCAGCCGCCCGGATGATCGGCGAGGCCGCCGCACGCGTGGCGTCGGGCGATGCGCAGACCATACTCGCCTATTTGAAGGGACCGGATTTTGCGCTCGCCGCCTTCAAGGGACAAAAACTCACGCTGCGCGACTGGAACCTGCAGCTCCGGCAGCCTATTCTTCTCGCTGACGGCCGCACCATCGTCTCGGTCTCGCCGCAAGAAGGGTTTTTACATCAGTTCTCCGAACTCGATACTCTGGGCTTCGATCGTCCCGAAACGAAATGCCGGCTCAAATAACGATGCAACCTGGCAAAGCGATGTGGCGATGCGCCATCGCGGGGATTTGCGTCATCATTGCGCTCGCCGGCGACGCCAAGGCCTACAAGGCTTATGTCTCGAACGAGAAGAGCAACACCATATCCATCATCGACACGGCCGAAAGGAAAGTGGTCGGCACCATCAAGGTCGGCCAGCGGCCGCGCGGCATCGCAGTCACCAAGGACCAGAAATACGTTCTGGTGGCAGTGGGCGACGACGACACCATCCAGATGATCGATACCACGAGCAACAAGGTTGTCGACACCCTGCCTTCCGGGCCGGACCCGGAGTTGTTCACCGACGATCCGTCCGGCCGGCTCCTCTACGTGGCGAACGAGAACGACAACACGGTGACGATCATCGATATCGAACGGCGCGCGCGGCTTGGCGACGTCGAGGTCGGCGTCGAGCCCGAAGGGATGGGATTGAGTCCGGACGGCAAGATTCTCGTGAACACGTCCGAAACCACCAACATGGCGCATTTCATCGACACCGCCACGCGCCAGATCGTCGCCAATATACTGGTCGATGCGCGGCCCCGCTTCGCGCAGTTCAAGGACGACGGCTCCGAATTGTGGGTGTCCTCGGAGATCGGCGGCACCGTCAGCGTCATCGACCCGGTCAAGCGCGCGGTCAAACGCAAGATCAATTTCACGATTCCCGGCATGCGCCAGGAGGCCATCCAGCCGGTGGGGATCGCGATCACGCACGACGGCAAGACGGGCTTCGTGGCGCTCGGTCCGGCCAATCGCATCGCAGTGATCGATGCTGCGACCCACCAGGTCCAGAAATTCCTGCTGGTGGGTCAACGCGTGTGGCACATGGCGTTTACGCCGGATGAGAAATATCTTCTGACCACCAACGGTGTCTCGAACGACGTCTCGGTCATCGATGTCGCGGCGCTCAAGGTCATCGATACGATCCAGGTCGGCGAGCTGCCGTGGGGTATCGCCATCTCCCAACGCTAAACGAGGCTGATTGCCGCTGCCGGAAGCCGGAAGAATGCCGATGAAACCTGTCGGGCTTTTGCTGTCCGCCATCATAACGTTGCTCGCCGGATTGCGCGTTGCCGACGCTGCCGACCCGCGCTATCCGGACTGGCCATGTGTGCAGGCCAAGGTGCCGGACCTCTCGATCGCTGCCGTGTGGGACGGCCCGTCGATCGAACCGGCGCAGAAGGCTTGGCAGGATGATCCGACCATAAAGAATCTCATTGCGCGTCTCGCGGCGCGCCGCATTCCGATCGAGGAAGCGCAGAAGAGTGTCGAGGACTTTCTCGCTGGCGCCGGCGCCGCAAAGGCCGACAAGGGCGTGCTGCTGTTTGCCGGACTGTTCGAAACGCTCAACCGCGAACGCACCGAAATCATGAACGGGCTCGAACGGATGCAACGCAGCCAGCGAGAACTTGCCGACCGCATCAAGGCAGACGCCTCGGCACAGCATGAGCTGCAGGACCAGCCCCGGCCGGATCAAGCCAAGCTCGATGAACTCGGGTCGCGGATCGAATGGAGCACGCGCATTTTCGACGACCGGCGGAAATCCGTCAGATATGCGTGCGAAGTGCCGGTCATTATCGAACGCCGCCTGTTTGCGCTCGGCCGGACGATCCGGCAGCAGATGGAGTAGGACCACTTATTCGCCCACGGCCGGCGCCGGTTGCGCGTCGACGACCGGCAACAGCGCGTCCGTCCATCCGTCGGTGCCCTCGGGATACCACGCAACATTGGTATAACCCGTGGCGAGGATGCGCTTGGCCGCGTTCCACGACATCCAGCAATCGCGCAGGCAGTAAATCACCAGGAGCTTCGTGCGGTCGCCGCCGGTCACCTGCGCTAGGTTTTTACGCAGGTAATCCTCGGTGACCGGCGCGAGTTCGCCATATCCGGTATCCGGCAGCCAGATGCTGCCCGGAATGTCTGATCTCGGGCGGTCGCGCCAGATCGTCCCCGGCGGCAGATTGGGCGGCCGCGGCGCGCGCGGCATCACGTCGATGAAAATGGCGGCCTTGTCCTGCCATAGCGTTTCCACCTGCGCGGTCGTCACCACGCGGGCTCCGGCAAGTGTTGCCGGAGTGGGCGCGCGATAATTGTCGGTGCGATAGCCAGCAGGCTCGGGCGTCGCCTCCTCGCCGCGAACGCTGGCGCCAAGAAACGCCGCCAGTCCCAGGGCCAAGATGGCGCAAGATCTTATCATTTCGCCGGTGCGTCGGTCGTGATGGGCCGGTCGTTTTCGTCGAGCAGAGGCACGCCAAATCCGATCAGCAGCCGGTTGATCTCGGTCCTGTTCTCCGCAATCAGTCGGTTGAGCAGCCGCTTCCAGTTCTGGTCCGTCGCGCGAACCCCCATCGCGATGCGATAGGCGAGTTGCGGCCCCCCTGTGTCTTTCATCAACAGCGTGACGCGCATCTGCGGATTGGCCAGTCTCGCATAGTAGCCGGCCATCGGTCCCCACAGGATCGCGACATCGATTTCGCCCGACGTGAGGTCCCCCATCATCGCCGCCGCCGAGGAATCGACGCGCGTGTCGACGACCAGCGGATAGGGCTTGGCTTTGGCCAACAGGCCGTTGATGGCGAGATACGTGGCCGGCGGCGTGCCGGCGACGATGCCGATACGTTTTGTCTTGAGGCGCGGATCAGCGAGCGTATCAAGATCGTCGAGCCCGTCGCCCGGCCGCACCACGAACGCATAGGCCGTCCGATAGTAGGGATTGGTGCTCTGCACCAGCTCGTCACCCTGCGGAAACCCGGGGATGACATCGCAACGGTGCGCGCCGAGCGTGTTGCGCACGAAGCCGACCGATTGCGGATACCACGCGTAGGCGAGCCTGCGGTTGAGCTTTTGCGCCAGAAGCTCGACCAATTTGTTCTCGAATCCCTCGCCTTTGTCGTTGGAGAACGGCAGGTTATGAGGATCGGCGCAGACGCGCAGGACGTTCGGGTCGACAAGCTCGAGGCCGGAATCGAAGTCCGCGCCTTGCGCATGCGACGAACGCACCGCGACCGCAATGGACGCCACCCCGGCCAGCGCTGCGACCAGCAGAAAACGGCCAAAGATTCGCGCCCACGCCGTTGGATTGCGCGCACTCATGTCAGCGTTTCTCGCCAAAGCAGGCGTCCTCCGCCTTAGTGAACGCCTCGGGCTTAGGCTCGCGCTTTTCCGGCCGCGCCCGTCCGAACGCCTCGTTGGCGCGGGCGCGCAAGTAAATGTAGATGTCATCGATATAGCACATGACATTCGGATTGGTGGCGAATGCCGGCATGACGTTTTCCTGCGCCGTGCTGACATTCTTGCGCCCGCCCGCCACGATGCCGAGGAAATCGCTGTGGCCGAGCCGCTTGAGCGAATTCTTCAACGCCGGCGCATAGCTCGATCCCTCGCCGTCGGGACCGTGACAAACGTGGCACTCCGAATGGTAGCGCCGATAGCCCGAGTACGTGTACCAGTCGACGGTGCCGTCAGCCTGTATCTTGTAGGTCGGGCTTCCATCCTTGTCGAAGTACTCGCCGTCCGCGGACTTGACCGCGGTTGGATCTCCTGGTCCGTCAGCACGAGCAGGCACGCCGGCGATCACCGACAGCCCGAGGGCAATTGCAAAGACACTGCTTTTCACGAGCGTTTCCCTTGCGGCTTTGCCGCGGTCTGTTCTTGTTGAGAACGTGCGGAACACTTTCGACCTCATCCTGAGGAGCGCGCTTTTGCGCGCGTCTCGAAGGATGGATGCACGGCACGGACTCGCTGCCATCCTTCGATACGGCCGCAAGAGGGGCGGCCTCCTCAGGATGAGGCTGTAAAGGTTGCGCGCCCTTTAGGCGAACCGGCGCGTTCCGTCTGGAAACGCGCCGGCCGCCGTTGTCGTTGCTGTCGCTTCGGTTCAGTTCGGAATCGCGAACACCGTGAGTTGGCCGCCGAGCGAGGTGTAGTTGCGCAGACCGGCGTAACCGCCCACTGCGCCCAACCCGGCGGTCGGATCCGTCAGCCCGGCCGCGAGGCCGATGCCGGCCCAGCCGCCGACGCCGGACAGCACGGCGACATACTGCTTGCCGCCCTGTTCGTAGGTCATCACGTTACCGATAATGCCGGACGGAGTTTTGAACTTGTAGAGCTCCTTGCCGGTCTTGGCGTCGACGGCCTTCAGGTAGCCTTCGAGCGTGCCGTAGAACACCACGCCGCCCGCGGTCGACAGAGCGCCCGACCAGACCGAGAACTGCTCCTTGTTCGACCATGCGATTTTGCCGGTCTTGGCGTCCCAGGCGATGAAGTTGCCCATGTTGGTCTCGCCCTGCGGCGGATACATGGACAGTACGGCGCCGACATAGGGTTGGCCCGCCGTATAGCGCACGCGGAACGGCTCGTAGTCCATGCACACGTGGTTGGTGGGCACGTAGAACAGACCGGTATCGGGCGAGTAGGCCGCCGGCTGCTCGTCCTTCGACCCGAGCGCCGCAGGACAAATGTTCTTGGAGTTCACGTCCTCGCCATTGTGCTCGGTCGAAAACTGCGGCACCACCGCCGGACGACCATAGTTCGCCGAGGACTTGTTCATATCGACGCCGGTGGTCCAGTTGACCTTGGGGTCGTATTTGTCGGCCACCAAGAGCTCGCCGTTGGTCCGGTCGAGCGTATAGCCGAGGCCGTTGCGGTCGAAATGGACCAGCGTCTTGCGGGTCTGGCCACCGATCTGCTGATCGGCGAGGATCATTTCGTTGATGCCGTCATAGTCCCACTCGTCGTGGGGCGTCATCTGATAGACCCATCTCGCCGCGCCGGTGTCGACGTCACGGGCAAAGATGGTCATGGACCAACGGTTGTCGCCCGGCCGCTGCTTCGGATTCCAGGTCGACGGGTTGCCGGTGCCATAGTACATCAGGTTCAAATCGGGATCGTACGAATACCAGCCCCACGTGGTGCCGCCGCCGATCTGCCATTGGTCGCCCTGGAACGTGTTGGTGCCTGAATTCGGGCCGACCGGCTTACCGAGATGCGTGGTCTTTACCGGGTCGATCAGCGTATCGCTGTCGGGACCCATCGAGTAGCCGCGCCACTTGCGTTGGCCGGTCTTGAGATCGTAAGCCGTCACCGAGCCGCGAACGCCGAACTCGCCACCCGAAATGCCGACCAGGACCTTGTCCTTCATAATCATCGGCGCGCCAGTGGACGTCTCGCCCTTGCCGGGATCGCCATTCTTTAGCGACCACACGACTTTGCCGGTCTTAGCGTCGAGCGCCACCAACGTGGTGTCGGCCTGGCTCAGGAAGATTTTGCCGTCCGCATAGGAGAGGCCACGGTTGACGGTGTCGCAGCACATCACCGGGATAACGTTGGGATCCTGCACCGGCTCGTATTTCCAGACGATCTTGTTCTCGTCCTTCAGGTTCAGCGCATAGACCGGATTGGGGAACGGGCCATGAAGGTACATCATGTCGCCGATCACCAGCGGGGCGCCCTCGTGGCCGCGCAAAACGCCGGTCGAGAAGGTCCAAGCCACCTGCAGCTTGCCGACATTGTCCGCAGTGATCTGCTTGAGTGTCGAGTGCCGCGTATTGGCGTAGTTTCCTGTGGGCATAACCCACTGCTTGGCGTCCTGCGACAACTTGATCAGTTCATCATTTGCATAGACCGAACCGGCGGCCATCACGGCCGCGGTGCTCAGCGCTGTACTAATGAGAAGTTTTCGCATCCTATTCCTCCCTGTGACGCTACCAACAGGGTGTTCCGATGCGGACAAGCCCAAGCGTGCCCGGTCTCGGCACCAACCCTTGCCTGGGGAAGCATTTCCGGCAGCGTGTCACGGCATGCGAGGTGCGAGGACCATTTTTCTCTCGGACCCACATCGCCTACGAAAGAAACGCCGACACTCCCGAACCAGCCGACGCTCTTGAAGCCGGAAACTATTACCATACTATGCTCGCGGTTTTGATGGCGCAACAGCGAAAATGACGCGGTGATTGGGTGATTGACGGTGAGTGCGCCATAATTGTTTCACAGAAATCGTCATGATGTCGCCTTAATGTGTGTCGGAAGCGCATTTGGCATTGGAACGTCGATCCGTTTCGCGATTCGAAGCGGCGCGTGTGAACGCAAGCGCACGGCTCGCTTCCGCAAATATGTCTGCGCTCGACTCAACCGCATCGCCGTCGCGATCGCGGTCCTGTTCGGATTGATTTCTCCTGCCCATCCGCAGGCGCCGGACAACGCGCTTGAGATCGCGCAAATCGCTCCTGGGGTTTTCGTTCACTTCGGTGTGAATGAATTGATGACCGCCGAGAACGAAGGCGGGATTGCGAATGTCGGCTTTGTCGTTGGCGATGAGGCGGTCGCGGTGATCGACACCGGCGGCAGCGTGCGCGAGGGGCTAAGGTTACGCGCTGCGATCCGCACCGTTACGGCAAAGCCGATCCGCTACGTGATCAATACCCACGCGCATCCGGATCACGCGTTCGGCAATGCCGCCTTCGCGCGGGAGGGCGCGGTATTCGTGGGTCATCGCCATCTGGGGCGCGCGCTTTCAGAACGCGGGCCGTTCTACCTCAATGCATTCCGGCGCATCATGGGAGATGTGCTGGACAATGTTGAGCTTGTTGCCCCGCAGCGGCAGATCGACGATGAGGAGAGGCTCGATCTCGGCAACCGCGTGTTGACGCTTCATGCGTGGCGGTCCGCCCACACGGATAACGACCTCACCGTCCTGGACGAGGCCACGCAAACGCTGTTTGCCGGCGATCTCGTCTTTTTGCGGCACATTCCGGTGGTTGACGGCAGCCTGCGCGGCTGGCTGGCGGCGCTCGGACCCCTTGCCCGCACTCCGGCCAGTCGCGTCGTTCCGGGTCACGGACCGTTAGCCACATGGCCTGTCGCGCTTGATGATGAACGCCGGTATCTTGAGCGCCTGGCGCAAGATTGCCGCGCCCTGATCGCAGCCGGGACGCCGCTTGCGGCAGCGGCAGCAACCGCCGGTGCTTCGGAAAAATCACGCTGGGAGCTGTTTGCGGAGTATAATGCCCGCAATGCGACGGCAGCTTTCGCCGAATTGGAATGGGAGTGACTCATGACGTTCGATGCGATGCACACATGCGGACTGCGATCAAAGGTGCGACAAGGCACGCGGGCCCTGCAGGCGGCGGCTATTGCCCTGATGATCGGGGGCAGTTTGACGAGCCCGGTGTTCGCCGCCGAGCAAGCGGATCCTTGGCCGGAACTCGCCCGTGACATCTTCAACGGACGCGATCTTAAGGACGGCGCTGGTCTCGTCGCAATCGAGATGCCGTATCGCGCCGAGGACGCTGCGATCGTTCCGGTCACGTTGCGCGCCACGCTGCCGCCCGGCGACGCGCGCACCCTCAAGGCGATCAGCCTCGTGATCGACCAGAACCCGGCGCCGGTCGCCGCCACCTTCCAGATCGGCGGCGGCGTCACCATGATCTCCACACGCGTGCGCGTCGATTCCTACACCAATGTGCACGCGGTCGCCGAGTTGAGCGATGGCGAGCTTTACGCTTCTGCCGTGTTCGTGAAGGCTTCGGGCGGCTGCTCGGCGCCGACCGCAAAGAACGCCGAGGAAGCCAAGGCGAGTTTGGGGCAGATGCGGTTTCGGCAGTTTGCCAAGCCTGCCGACGGACCGATCAGCGGCCCGCGCGAAGCGCAGGTCATGATCCGCCATCCCAACAATTCCGGCCTGCAGCGCGATCAAGTCACGCTGCTGTACGTCCCGGCGTTTTTCGTCAGGGAACTGCGCGTCTGGCAAGGCGATGAGCTGGTTCTGGCGATAGACGGCGGCATTTCGATCTCGGAAGATCCCAATATCCGATTCAGCTACTTGCCGAACGGGGCTACGCGCTTCCGGGTCGAGGCGGTCGATACCGACGGCCATGTCTTCAAGGGCGAGTGGCCGGTCGAGGCGGCGATGTGACGTTACCTCTCCCCGCCGGCGGGGAAGGTCGGAATTTGCGCGCTCTTCGCGCAAATTCCGGGTGAGGGGGCCTCTCCGCGAGTCCGAGCTTCGTGGAAAGACACCTTCAGCCTCAACGAGTCGGCCCTTATGGAGAGGCCCCCTCACCCCGCAAGCGGGGAGAGGGAGCAGATATGAGCGGAACGCGCTCTAAATCACCCCGTCCCGGCGCAGCGCCGCGATCGCCGCTGCATCGAGCCCCAACTCCTCCTGCAGAATCTCGTCCGTATGTTCGCCCAACGTCGGGGGCGGGCGGCGCACCGCGGCCGGCGTGCCGGAGAATTTGTAGGGTGGCCCCACCAACTTGAGGTCCCCGACTGTCGGGTGCTCCACGGTCGCGATCATCTCGCGCGCTTGCGTCTGCGGATCGGCGAGCGCCTCGGCGACCGAATTGATGCGGCCGCACGGCACGCCGGCGGCCTTCAGCTTGGCGAGCCAGTTGTCGGCGGTATCGGCGGCGAGCGCTTCCGCGATCGCGCCATCGACGAGAAGACGGTGCTCGACGCGGGCGCGGTTGGTGGCAAAGCGCGGATCGTCGGCCCATTCCGAATGACCGAGCACGCCGGCGCATTTGGCGAACTGGGTGTCGTTGCCGATGGCGAGCGCCATCATGGCGTCCTTCGCCGTGTAGGTGGTGTAAGGCACGATGCTCGGATGGCCGTTGCCGAACCGCCCGCCGCCGCGTCCGGACACGAGCACGTTCGACGCCACATTGACCAGCATGTGGAGCGCCGACTCGTAGAGCGACAGTTCGACCTTCTGGCCACGACCGCTGCCATGGCGGGCATTGAGGGCGGCAAGTATGGCGTTGCACGCCAGCATGCCGGTGCACACATCCACGATGGCGACGCCGTATTTGGTCGGCGGACCGTCGGGCTCGCCGCAGATGCTCATCAGGCCGGACTCGGCCTGAAGGACGAAGTCGTAGCCGGGCAGCGTCGCCTTGGGGCCGGTCGAGCCGTAGCCGGTGATCGAGCAGCGCACCGCGCGGGGCGCGTTCCCGTCGAACCAGGCGTCCGTGAAGCCCCATTTGGCGAGCGTGCCGAGCTTGAAGTTGTCGATCACGATGTCGACTTTTTCGATCAGCCCGGCGAGCAGTTTCTGTCCGGCCGGGACTGCGATGTTCAGCGTCATCGAGCGCTTGTTGCGGTTGGCAGCGAGAAAGTAAGCAGATTCGCCGCCCACAAACGGCGGCCCCCAACCGCGGGTGTCGTCGCCGCCCGACGGCGGCTCGACCTTGATGACATCGGCGCCCATGTCGCCCAGCATCATGGCGCAGGTCGGCCCGGCGAGCACCCGGGTCAGGTCGAGCACCCGAATGCCGGCAAGCGCCCCGTTATTTGCTTCGCTCATCGCGCCGTCTTGCCGTTCTTGCTTGCGCCTCTGCGCATCGAGGGCGGCGCGTTCAGGTCCTTGGCGCAGCCGTCAAGATAAGCCTCAAGCTCCTGCTTGTTGCGCATCCGAAATTTCTGGAAATCCGGCTTGCGACCCTGAAGAAACGCATTCATCCCCTCAAGGCTTTCCTCTGAACCCCACACATGTGCCAGCAGCTCCATGCCGTGCTGCCAGGACGCGTAGAGCAGGTCGGATTCGAAATTCAGGCTCTTCTTGGTCATGCGCAGGGTCTGCGGGCTATGGCCCTTGATGGTCTCGCACCAGGCCAGCGTCTCCTTGAGCAAATCCTGCGGCGGCACGCATTTGTTGATGAGGCCGATTTCGACGGCCTCGCGGGCGGTGAAGCGGCGGGCGCAGAAGATCATTTCGCGCGCCAGCCGCTCGCCGATGATGCGGGGGAGATATTGCGTTGCCCCGACCGTCGGACAGGCGCCGACCTTGGCGCCGGTCTGGCCCAATACGGCGTTCTCCGACGCGATGACGAGGTCGCACCACAAGGCAAGTTCGTGGCCGCCGCCCATGCACCAGCCGTTGACCATGGCGATGACCGGAATGGGCAGGCCGCGGATCGTCATGGCAAGCCCCTGCATGCGGTCGTTCCACATCGCCGCATTGGTCCAGTTGAGCCGCATCATGGCGTGGAAATCACCGCCCGCCGAAAACGCCTTGTCGCCCGCGCCGGTCACAACCGCACACGCGATCGAGGGATCGTTACGGGTCGCCCTCAGGGCATCGATCAATTCATCGAGCGTCTGCTCGCGAAACGCATTGCGCACGCGCGGCCGGTTGATGGTGACCCACGCCACCTGATCCTTCACATCGCAAAGGATATCGGTGTAGCCGCGGTCATTTGCGGCGACCGTCCTGGTGCTCGGCGCTTTCGCCGGTTTCTTCGCCATGCTTCTTCCTCGGCGCAGTTTGCGCGCCTGCGGCCTTGTATGACAGCGCCGGGTGGTCGACAAGTCGCCGCGGTTCGTAGGGTGGGCAAAGGCGCGTGGCGCCGAGCGGGATAATTCGCAACGGACCGACGTGCGCCTTTGCCCACGCGGTCGGTCTTCGCCGTTCGACCGCGTGGGCAAAATCGCGCATGGCAATTGCGCAATTGGGTCCGCAGTGCCAGGCGATTTTTGCCCACCCTACGTCTCCTTCTTCAGCACATACCTCCCGGTCTTCACCTCGCGGTCGAGCCGGTCCGCCTCGCGCAGGATCGTCCAGGCCTGGACGATAGTCCGATGCGGCACATCGGCGAAGAATTGCAGAATATCGGCAAAGTGCCGCGGCGCGTCGAGCCGGGCTGCGATTTCTGCCGCGAGCGCCTCGGCGCCGATGTTGCGATCCGGGCGCGGCGCGTCCTTGCCGGCCGCAGCGTCCGCAAACGGGTAGGCGATCGCCTCGTACTCGCTCAGATCCGAACCTTCCGGAATGGTGGCGTCGACGCCCCATTTGGCCGTGAGCGGCGCGAGCGGCCCCTTGCCGACCGGCAGTTGCACGCTCGGATCGAGATGGGAGCCGCGCGCGCCCTCGACCACGATGATGTCGCGCGCGGGCTGCACCCGGTAGGCGAGCGCGCGTTCGAGCTGCGCGGGATCGAAGATGTCGATGTCGTCGTCGGTCACCACCACGTGCTTGACGCGCTTGAGCGACATCAGGGCCAGCACGGCGTTCTTGCCCTCGCCCGGCCGTTTCCTGATCGCGGCGTAGAGATGGAAGTTGCAGCCCGACGGTGCCGGCGCGTAGACCGCCTTGCCGACGATGCCGGCGGTCGCCAACGCCTGCCAGGCGCTGCCCTCCAGCGGCGGCGCCACCAGGTAATCGACCTCGTCCGGCATGTGCAGCGAGTAGAACACCGGGTCGCGGCGATGGGTGATGGCGTTGACGCGAAAGATCGGGTTCCACTTGATCGGCCCGACGAAGCCGGTGAAGTCGCCGAACCGGCCTTCGTCCTTCGTCCACCCGGTCGGGAGCAGTTCGCCTTCGAGCACGATCTCGGCGTCGGCCGGAACTTCAAGATCGACGGTCTCGCACTTGACAAGCTCGATCGGTGCGCCCGCGAGCCCGCCCGCCAGCTCGAATTCGTCGAGGCCGGACGGCGCCATATGGGCGGCCGCCATCATGATCGACGGGTGAGTCCCGATCGCGACCGCGAAGGGCAGCCCACGGCCCTGGCGAAAGGCGCGGTCGTAGAACAGCTTCAGATCGCTGGCGCCGACCAGGTCGACGCTGGTCTCGCGCCTGGTCCGGATCATCAGCCGATAGGCGCCGGCATTACGGCCGTATTCCGGGTCGCGGGAAATGCCGATGCCGGAGGTGATGTAGGGACCGCCGTCGAGATCGCTGATCAAAGGCACCGGCAGCGCCGTGAGGTCGACGTCGTCGCCCGTGAGGATGACGTCGCGTACCGGTCCGGTGTTCACCATCACGGGCGGCTTGCGTTCGCTGATCCGCTTCAGGAAGGCCTTGCCGATGTCGCGGTGATGGCAGTCGAGCGCCGCCCCCATGCGGGCGCGGGAGCCGACGATGCCGGTCACGACGCCGATGTCGTAGCCGCGAAGGCGCGTAAACCACAACGCCGTTCTCGATGCCGCGATGCGCGCCGAGACGTGCCGCAAGTCGATCTCCTCGGAGACCTGCTCCAATTCGCCGATCGCGATGAGCTTTTCCAGATAGTCACGAAACCGTGCCGACATTTTCGCCCGCGCCATGGAGTCAAAGATGGAAATTCAGTCGTCTCGAGGTTAAAGCATTTTTCGATTGGATGGGACCCCATGAGTGTTATTGCCCGGCTTGACCGGGCAATCCACCATCGACTGGTCTACTAATTTGGTCGCTCGCTTCAGCCATTCTGAAGGGGTCGGAGCATCGTGAAAAGCGACCTGTGGATGAGCGGGGCAACCCTTGTGGTCGCCCTGTGTCGGCGGATGCGGTGCGCAAGCGGGCGATCACAAGGATCGCCCAGCTTGTCGAGGATAAAACGTGGACTGTGAGCTAACTCACACACCTGATGACTGACGCGTGCTAAATCTCTCGCCGTCGAGTATGAGACGGCTTTAAAATCGCGGGTTTTCTCAAAGTTCTTTCAATAACGTTCCCGGTAACGGCTCATTGCGCCGTTGCGGCTGCCATTACACTGCCGCCTGCGATTTCTGTGCGCCATTGAGACCATGATGAGCCATTGATGACGGACAGTGCCCTCAAAGGCCCTTTCCTCTCGCAAGCGCTCTCGCGAAAGCGATGGCTTTGCGCCTGGGCCGAGTCGCGACGCTGAGGAGACAGGATGCGACCACGAGCAAGGAGGGAGATCATGAAAGGGCGAGTTTCGATATTGCGTTACACCCTATTGGCCTCATCTGTGAGTGCGCTCGCACTCACAGCCGCTCTGCCGAGCTGGGGACAGCAGCCTTCGTCGCCGTTCGCCGCGGTATCTGCGGAGACCAAGCGATACCCAGCAGGCAATCGCCTACGGGAAGAGTATGAGACACCCAACCAACCGCTTGCTGCACCAGCTGCGGGCGATGCTGCGCGGCCAGCAGTGCTAGGGCTGGCGGCGGCGACGCGTGTGCAGGCGACGTTGCCCGAGGGCTTCACAGTGCTCCCAGGGGCGACCAGGCAGATTGCCTCGGCCACCACTCGGGCCAATGTCCTACCGACCGCTCGGGCTGCAGGCGCGCCCGCGGCGCCGTCAAATGACAAATTTATCACCGTGCATCCGCTTGCCTATCGGGGCGTTCCGCTCGCCAAGGGTAGCGACTACATGACGGTGGTAGGCGCGGACAACCGACTCCTTGTGGCCCGCAAGCGCGGATTACCGACTGCCGTCGATGGCACTACGCCCTCGGTGACGCCCGAGGCGGCGGTCACAGCGGCGCGGCAGGCGGGGGGGCCGAGCCTGGTGAACAGCGATGCCCAGCAAGCAAAACCGGCACTGGAAGTCTGGGTTGACGATGCACAGTCGGGTCACTTGGCCTGGACTTTCACGTTGAGCGGCGGTTCACCTGCTAATCCGGACATCCGACGGTTCTGGGTCGCGGCAATCGGCGAGCCTCGAGTCCTGTTTTGGGAGAGCGAGATTTACCACACGCACCACGGCTCTGTGACTGCCAACATCTGGACCACAAGCTCAGCGACTGGCGCGCCAACCGAAAACCGATCCCTTGCTGATCTGCAAGTTACGCGCAGCACGGATAATGCTCACGCGACCACGGGAGCAGACGGGCGCTATGGCTACGCGACGGGGGCCGGCAACGCGCAAGTCACTGCCCTTCTCCATGGGCCGTTCGCGCTCATACAAAACCAGGCAGGACCCAACTTGCAGATCGTCCAATCCGGCGGAACTGCCAATCCGATTGACCTGAACTTCGGCGCAGCGAGTGAGACGGACTTCGCTCAAACGACGGCGTTCTACTGGACTAACTTCGCGCATGAACTGGCCCAACCCGCCCTGGGACCGGCGGCGCTGAAAAATCTTCCCGTGAACACGAGCATAAACGCGAATTGCAATGCGTTTTGGAATGGCTCGTCGTTAAACTTCTTCCGCTCTGGAGGTGGCTGCCCGAACACCGCCTATTCCGATGTCGTGCTGCACGAGTTCGGGCACGGGGTGGATGCGGCGAACGGCGGGATAGTCGATGGCGGCTATAGCGAAGGCTTTGGTGACTCACTCGCAATTTTGGGTACCCGGCAGCCGTGCGTGGGACGCGACTTTTTTGGCGTCGGCACGTGCCTGCGGCCCGCCACCGACGTGGTCCTCTGGCCGCCCCCGGCAGGAGACGATGTGCACGATATCGGCCGGCGCTATGCTGGGTTTGTTTGGGCGTTGGTGAATCAGCTCAAGCAGGCAAACGCAGACGACGAAGCGTTTCAGCTGGCAACTCGTCTCGTTTTGGGTGCCGCCGTAGCCAATCCTTCAAATATTCCGGACGCAGTGCGACTGAGCTTTGTGGTGGACGCGCCTGATGGCAACCCGGCCCACGGATCACCGCATTTTCGCGAGCTGGCGGCGGCTGCCGATTCGCGTCATATCCCCCGGCCCCCTGATCCGGTTGCCGGCGGCAGCGCGGTCTCGGCGTCAGCCGCGTTTCCCTGGACGCCTCCGAAAACTGTGAACACCAACAGCGTGATCCTGCAAACAACAATCCACCTGGATCATCCTGCCGCCGTCCATGTGATTGCAAATTCGAGCGCAATCAGTGCGAGCGCGCTGACGTTCGAGACGGGTTTCTATAACGATCCAAACCCGAATGTGGTATGGACCAACTCTTACCGCAATCTCGCTGTACCTCCCCATCAGTGGAACAATTTCGGGAGCAGTGCAGCCATCAATCTGCCGGCCGGCGATCAGACGATCTACTGGAAGATCTGGGTTACGGGCGGCACTTTGACGCTAAGTTCCGGATCCCTCCTGGTCGAGGGGTTCGAGGGCACGGGCTCGACCTTCGACGCCGCCGTGGCCGCAGCTCCTGCGACGACGTTTGCTTCCGCGACTGCGTTTGCTCCCGTGACTGCGTTTGCTCCCGTGAGTGCGTCGAGGTCGCCGGAGATGGCCGTTGATCCTTCCGGGCAGTCGATTACTCGGGTTTCGGCCCCGTAGATGCGAGCCGAAGGGGGAGGGGGCGCCGTCGACCCCTCCCTTGAAAGGTTACGTGGGTGCGTGCACATAGGTTGGTGATGCTATTGTTTCGGTCCAGACGAGCTGATGGATGCTTCGCTGCCGCGAGAGCACTTGCGGTGTCGACTTTGGCGGGGCTCATGTTCTTGGGGGCGGCTTTGGCTCAGGAATGCCCACTGAAATCGGCGCTCACCGTCAAGGATACCCAGGACGGATTCGCTGGGCAGACCGGCACAGTTTGGACAATTGCGCCGGATTGTAGTTTCACCGTAGCGCGCCAGATCGGCACAAAGCTTACCGATCCAATCAAGCAAGGACGCCTGACGAGGGGGCAAGAGGCGCAATTGCTGGAGCAGCTGGCACGAACCGCACCAGCGGAGATGCCCTCGCAGCTCAGTTATGGGCCGCCGATAAACGCCAGACGGATCACGCTCTCCTATGCTGGGAAGGATTCCGTACTGGTGCTTCCTGCCGGCGATGATCTGAATGTACTGAAGTCGACGGCAGCGGACAGCCCCGCCCGGCGGCTGCTAGAACTTGCAGACAGCGTGAAAAGCTTGACCGGTACCTGACGTATCGGGGCGAGGAGCCCAGGCTCCTCGCCCCGATACCCGATAGGAACCCCCTACGCGATGGCGCGTCAGCCCTTCAGCCGCTTGTTGCATTCGCTGTAGTAGCCGCCGCCCTTCTGAATCCAGTTGAGACCGCCGTTGCCGCTCGTGCCCTTGTTCTCGTTGTATTGATCGAGGCACGTATGCATCCGCGCCCTGCCGGCGGTCTCCTTGGAATATTTGGGCGACACGGCAGTCGGGAATACCGCTTCGCCGGCGGCGGACGGAACTGCGCCTCTTGGGGCGGGAGCCGGCTTGGCGGCGGGCGGAGCCGTTGCCGTCGAGCCAGGCGCCGCCGGTTCCTCCGTCGCGGGCTTAGCTGCGCTGCGGGCCAAACATTCCTTTACGAAATCGCGGTATTTGAGGTTTGCGGTCTCGTTGGCAGATTTCTTCGCATTCCATTCGTCCGCGCAGACTTTCATTTTGGATTGCGCCACGGCCGGCGCGGCAGAGAACGCGATGGCGGTACAAACCGCGGCGGCACAGAGAGCAGCAAGTCCCGACTTCATGATGACATCTCCTTGTTGAGACCGTTTCGATGGAACCGATCGGCGGGCACCTGATAAGCCGATTGCACGCCCTTCGCAAGTCGCCGACGGGGCGGCCATCGCGGCTTATTGCACGTATTCACATCCTCTTTCTCGCGGCATTCCGCGAAAAAGGCGTGAATAGCCCGCTCAATTTAGAATAAATCCCAACGTCAGAAATAGTTCATTCCGGCATGAGAAAATGGTTCAACGCCATCCGAAACATCCCTGATATCCAAGACCTTGTATTCTGAATTTCTGGCATACCAAGAATTTAGCATATCAGGAATTTGCACGACCCATATTGGGCAATTCTGTGAATGGATCATTTTCGCCCGACAAGATCGATCAGGGCCGCCATGCCAACATGCCCCGTACCTTCGCTGGTCATGCTGTCGTGCTCGGTAATTCGCAATTCGGATAAGCTGCCGAATTCAGCCTCAAACAGCGCGCGGGTGTAAAGATTTTCCACGAGCGACGGTCCCCCGGTCCTGTAATTGAGCTGCTCGGGCCGATAGCCCTCGATCAGCAGCAGGCCGCCCGGCTTGAGGGCGTTGCGCATGGCGGCGAAAACATGCCGCCGCTCGTCCGGCGTCAGAAATTGAATGAAGATCGCCACGACCACGTCGAACTGCGCCACCGGCCACTGCCATCGCACCACATCGACCTCAACGGTGCGCAAGGCGACGCCGCGCCGCTTGGCGAGCGCCTGCGCCTTGCCGAGCGCGGTCGGCGACCAGTCGGTCGAGAGCACGTCGAGACCGTGCTCAGCGAGCCATACGCCGTTGCGCCCCTCGCCGTCCGCGACCGCAAGCGCCGTGCCTGATTTTGGCAGCATGTGAGCCTGCGACTTGAGAAACGCGTTCGGGGCGGTGCCGAAAACGTAATCCGGCACCGAAAAGCGCTTCTCCCAGCGTTGGTATTCGCTGTTCGACAATATGTCACTGTCCGACAAACTTATTCCTCCGGCGCCTCGACAACCGGATCGTACCGCTTGATATCGAGGCCGAGCAAGTTCCAGCTCTGCACCATGTGGGGCGGCAGCGGCGCCGTCACATCGATGAGGCCGCCGCGCGGGTGCGGCACAGCGATGCGCCGCGCCAGAAGGTGCAAGCGGTTCTGGATGCCGCCCGGCAAGGTCCAGTTCTCCTTATTGAAGTATTTCGGATCGCCGACGATCGGGTGCCCGATATGGGCGAGATGAGCGCGCAACTGATGGGTGCGGCCGGTCACCGGCTTGAGCGACACCCAGGCGAGCTGCTGCGCCGAGGTCTCGACCACCGCATAGTAGGTCACCGCGTGGCTTGCCCCCTCTTCGCCATGGCGGGCGATGCGCATGACGGATTCGTCCTCGCGCTCCTCCTTGGCGAGGAACGTCGAGATGCGGCCCTGGCGCGGCTTCGGCACCCCCGCCACCAGCGCCCAATAGATCTTGCGCGCCTCCCGCGAGCGGAACACCTTGGCGAGCGCGGACGCCGCAAAGCGCGTCTTGGCGACCAGCAGGCAGCCCGCCGTATCCTTGTCGAGCCGATGCACCAGGCGCGGGCGCTGACCGCTTCTATCGCGCAAGGCGTCCAGCATGCCGTCGACGTGGCGCGTGGTGCCGGAACCGCCCTGAACGCTAAGCCCCATGGGCTTGTTGAGGACGAGAACGTCGTCATCCTCGTAGAGCGTGATCGAACGAAGAAACTCACGCGTCTTTTCTTCCGCTTCCGACAGATCAGCCGTTTTCGTCGCATCGAGCCGAAGCGGCGGGATGCGCACCGACTGGCCTGCCTCCAGCCGATCCTTGCCGTCGACCCGCTTGCCGTTGACGCGCAGTTCGCCTTTGCGGATCACGCGCTGGATGTGGGAAAATGACAGCGACGGAAACCTCGCCTCGAGAAAGCGGTCGACCCGCATGCCGGTTTCATCGGCGGTGACCGTGACGGTCTGGACCCGCGTGGCTTCCTGAGGAAGCGGAACCGGCGCGACGACCTTCCGCACCGTTGACGGCCGTGCCGGATTTGGCGCAGCCGCCCGCTTTTCGGGCTGGCGGAGTGGCGTGCCGGCGCCACCGCGCTTGCGTCGAATCCGCGGTTCCATCGGAATGTCGCGGCCCCGATCGCGGTGGCCCTCGCGATCATGATCGCGCGGGCCGGCGATTTGCCGTCCGCCTCCGGGCTGCCTGGGTCCTCGGCCTCGCGTCACACACCACTCCTTCGCCCCAATTCCAAATGTCTTCACGATCAGCGGTATATATCATGCTGAGGATGTCCACCGTCTCGCCGTCGACGCGATAAACAATGACATATGGCGTACCCGGAACCGCCAAAAGCCACATCCCTTTCGTTATGCCGGGCCGTCCCGACATGGGGAGGGTGAGCAGACGGCCGGTGACTTCCGCAACCCGGAACACGAAGCTTCTCGCGGCTGCCGGATCAAATTTGGCTCTGAATGCGTATATCAGCTCGAGGGCCCTGAGGGTATCGGCGTTCCAACGCAACTTCATCGCTACAGCCACATCACCATGCGGCCCCCCTTATTGGTCATCCGCGCAAACACTTCGCCGACCTCCTCATCGGTCGCGAAACGACCATGGTTGGCTGCATCGCGCTCGGCCTTGGCAATCTTTCGCGGCGACAAATGCACCTCGGGGCTCTGTTGATCGAGGGACGCCAACAAAACCTCGGCGACCTCCCACTGGCGAGCGTCGGGCAGGGCCCTGACCCGCTTTAAGACTCTCTCCAACTGCTGATGCATCGATTCCTCCAATTCGCGGCGGTATGTCAGAACCGCCACATTCCCCTCGGTGCGCCCTCGAAACGCGGAGGGCTTTCTCCAGTCATCCATTGCCGGGGCGTTTCTATAGGAATAATATGCAATCCTATAGGACTATTCATATGGAGTCAAGGGCAGCTAAGGACCCCACGGGTTCTGCTTTGTCTGAAATGCCGCCGCCGCTGCCGGATCATATGGCTGCCGGGAAGAGCCAGCAGGAATTAACGTCTTGCGTGCCTGGCGCGGGCTCTATGGCGAACCTGTAGTCCGGGTTGGGCGGGATGCGAAACCCGGGAGCGGCGTTGCCGAATTGATGGCACGGCGCCGGATTTCGCTTCCCGCTCAATCCGGGCTAGGCTTTGCTTCAAAACCAAGCCGGCACCACCGCACCTGCCGGCCCCGTCAATAGCGTCAATAGGGGGAGCCCGATGAAAATACTGGCTGCAATCATGGGAACCGCCGTGGTCCTGTCGTCTTCTCTTCACGCCCATGCCCAGTCCGCCGCTCCCAAAGTGGCCGACGCCAAGCCCGGCGATGTGCGCGTGATCGCGACCGCCGCGATCCGGGACCCGCTCAACGCCGTGCTGACGCAGGCGGAAGCGGTGATCGGCAAGCCGATTGTCGCGGAATACGGCTCAGCGCGAGGCAATCTGAAAGATGAGATCCTCAAAGGTCAGGATTTCGAGGTTGCGATCCTGCTGCCGGATGTCGATGACGAAATCGAGGCCGCCGGCAAGATTGCGCCTGGCCGATTCGAAATCGCCCGCGTACCGGTGGCGTTGGGGCTGCGCGGCGAGGCGCCCAGTCTCGATGTCGGCTCACCGGCTGCGGTCAAAGCCGCGATGTTGAACGCGAAATCGGTCAAGTACGCCCCGACCGGCGCGGCGCTGATGACGGTCAAGAAAATCCTGTCGACGCTCGACATCGCCGCCAAGATTCACGATTCAAGCACGGTGCGGGCAGAGGTGCCGCTCGCTGCCGGGGAATATGAAATCAACATCTACCCCTTGAGCGAGATCATTCCCAACAAGAGACTCAAAAATCTGGGCGCGGTGATTTCGCAGTTGCAGGTGCCCGCCATCATCGAGGCGACGGTCGGCAAGAACGCCTCCGATCCGAAAGCGACGCTCGCTCTGATCAAGTTCCTGCAAGGGCCGGCCATCGACCAAGCGCTGAAGGACTACGGGATGGAGAAGGGCTACATCCACAAATAGCCCGTAGGGCGCAATAAGCGTAGCGCATTGCGCCGCACTGCCGCGAAAGCGGTGTGAGGCCGATGTCTTTGGCCCCCTACCCGCCATGGGCGGGCGACGTCTCGGCGGAGGGCGACTTCGGCGAGCGTGTTTGAGACGGAGCGGCGCAATGCGCTACGCTTATTGCGCCCTACCCCTCCCCACGCTCCCGCCGCAGCTTCGCCCAGTATTCCAGCCGCTTCCTGATCTCGCGTTCGAAGCCGCGTTCGGGCGGATCATAGAAGCGCGGGCGGCCGAGCGCCTCGGGGAAGTAGTTCTGGCCGGAGAACGCATCGGGCGCGTCGTGATCGTATTCGTAGCCCGCGCCGTACCCCTCGCCTTTCATCAGCTTGGTCGGCGCGTTGAGGATGTGCTTGGGCGGCAGCAGTGAGCCGGCTTCTTTCGCGGTGCGCATCGCCGCCCCGAAGGCCGCGTAGGCGGCGTTCGATTTCGGCGCGGTCGCCAGGTAGATCACGGCCTGCGCGATCGCAAGTTCGCCTTCCGGGCTGCCGAGGAAATCGTAGGCGTCCTTGGCGGCATTGGCGATGACCAGCGCCTGCGGATCGGCAAGCCCGATGTCCTCGACCGCCATCCGCACCACGCGCCGCGCGAGATACAGCGGGTTCTCGCCGGCGTCGAGCATGCGGCAGAGATAATAGAGGGCGGCATCCGGATCGGAGCCGCGCACCGATTTGTGCAACGCCGAGATCAGGTTGTAGTGCCCGTCCTGGGACTTGTCATAGATCGGGGCGCGGCGCTGCAAGATGTCCTGCAGCTTGGCGGCGTCGAAGATTTCGTCGCGGCGGGCGGCGCGCCACGCCTCCTCGGCAAGCGTAAGGGCGGCGCGGCCGTCGCCGTCTGCCATGCGAACCAGGGAGGCGCGGGCTTCGGCATCGAGCGGCAACGCCCGGCCTTCGATCGCTTCGGCTCGCGCGAGCAGTTGTTCGATCGCGGCCGGGTCGAGCGGCCGGAACACCAGCACGCGGGCGCGCGACAGCAATGCGGCATTGAGTTCGAAGGAGGGGTTTTCCGTGGTGGCGCCGACCAGCACCACGGTGCCGTCCTCCATCACGGGAAGAAACGAATCCTGCTGGGCCCTGTTGAAGCGGTGCACCTCGTCGACGAACAAGAGCGTGCCGAGCCCGGTCTCGCGCCGCGCCCGCGCCGCATCGAACGCCTTCTTGAGATCGGCGACGCCGGAAAACACCGCGGAAATCTGCTCGAAATGCAGCGCCGTTGCATCCGCCAAGAGCCGCGCCACCGTGGTCTTGCCGGTGCCGGGCGGCCCCCAGAACACCAGCGATCCAAGCGTGCGGGTTTCCAGCATGCGGGTGAGCACGCCGTCGGGACCGATGAGATGATCCTGGCCCACCACTTCGGAAAGCTGTTGCGGCCGCAGCTTGTCGGCCAGCGGTCGCGGCGCATCGCGATCCAATCCGGCCGCTGCGAACAGCCCTCCAGGCTCGTGCGTGCGCCGCGCCTTCATCCGCTGAAAACGGCGGAGATCTGCTGCCCGCCGCGTTGGATCGTGAGCCGCCACAGCCGGCTCGGCTGGCTCACGGCGCGCACCAGATCCTGCGTCGTCTCGATCTTGGCGCTGTTGACGACAAGCACGACGTCGCCCTTTTGCAGGCCGAAGCTCTGCGCCGTCGATCCGTTCTCGACATCGGTGACAACGACGCCTTTGGAATCGATGTCCATCCGCATTTCGTCGGCCAGCGCCGGCGACAGGTTCGCGACCTTGGCGCCGAGAAACGGCGAGCGCGCCTTGATGAGGGTTTCCTCGCGCGGGCTTTCGGGCGCCGATTCGAGCGCGACCGCAAGCCTGACCTCCCGGCCGCTGCGCAGGACGCCGACATTGGCCTGGCCGCCCAACGCCTTGGTGGCGAAGCGATAGTCGAAGGCATTGACGTCGTCGACCTCCTGGCCGTCCACCGAAACCACAAGATCGCCGGTGCGCATTCCGGCGCGGGCGGCCGGGCTCCTGGCTGCGACGCTCTGCACCAGGGCGCCGACCGGCCGTTTGAGGCTGAGGCTTTCGGCGATCTCCGGCGTGATTGCCTGCAGCTTGGCGCCGAGCCACGGCCGCCGCACGACCGCGCTGCCGCCCTGGGCGGAAGCAATCACGCCGCGCACCATGTTGGCCGGTATGGCAAAGCCGATGCCCTGGGAGCCGCCCGATCGGGAAAAGATCGCCGTATTGATGCCGACCAGGCGGCCGCTGAGATCGACCAGCGCACCGCCGGAATTGCCCGGATTGATGGCGGCGTCGGTCTGGATGAAGAACTGGTAGTCGGTGATGCCGATCTGGGTGCGCGCCACCGCGGAGACGATGCCATGGGTCACGGTCTGGCCGACGCCGAACGGATTGCCGAGCGCCAGTACGATGTCGCCGACGGCAAGCGCGTCCGAATCGCCAAGATCGATTGCGGCGAACCGTTCGCGGGTGTCCTTGAGGCGCAACACCGCCAGATCGGAATGCTGGTCCTTGAGCACGATGTCGGCCTCGAACTCGCGTTTATCGGCAAGCGAAACCTTGATCTGGTCGGCATTTTCGATGACGTGGAAATTCGTCACCACGAGGCCGGCCGGATCGACGATCACCCCCGAGCCGAGCGAGCGCTGGACCTGCTCGCGCGGACTGCCGCCGCCGAAGAAGCGCCGAAAGATCGGGTCATCGAACATCGGGAAGCGATTCTCGACCACGCGGGCGGCATAGACGTTGACGACTGCGGGAGCGACCCGCTTCACCACCGGCGCATAGGACAGCCTGATCTCCCCGGCGGAGGACGGCACGCGCACCTCCTGGCCCATGGCAGGCGCCCAGGCGAGAATGACCAAAAGGCTCGCAACCAGACGGGAAGTCATGAGGATAGCTCCGAGTCCATACCAGCCCAACGGTCAAGCTATGGAGGATATAGAATCTATATAGAGCGCGAGATACGGGACTTGAAGTGCGGCGGTTGTAGGACCGCGGGCATCGGCCTGTTCCTTCTCCACATGCGGGTGCGGCGAATGGCAGGCGGGCCCCTGCACCAGGCGCAGTCATAAGCGCAACCGCCCTGTCAACCCCCTTTCGGCCTGACGAAAAACCGGCTATGTTCCGTCAACAACGGTGCAAACGCATCTCAATAATCCACGTCAGGTTGGAAAGGGCGCCCTCAAATGAAAAGCATCTCAGTCTCAGTTGTTGCATTGGCGGTCGCGACGCTCGGTTTCGCCTCCGCGGCGCAGGCTCAGCAGCAGGCGAGAAAACTGTTCTTCGAGGGCGATATCGTTCGCCACGCGCTACCTGCTCAGGCCGGCCCGTTCTGCGTCCTGGTCAATCAGTACAAGCGCGGCGAGGCGGTCGCATTCCGCATCCGCGCGTTGCTGCCGAACGGCGAAGTGGCCGACGACAAGGTGCTCAAGAGCTTGGTGGTGGAGCTCGGTAACGGCCAGCGGCTGCCGGCCGGCTACAAGCCCCATGGCGCGCCGCCGACCGATTATTTCTGGTCGTTGTTCTGGACCATCCCGACCGACCATCCGACCGGCTCGATCGGCTACAAGGTCATCGCCACCATGAACGACGGCTCGACGGTGGAATGGAAGCCGTTCAATCGCCCGACCACCGAATTGATGGTGGTCGCCGGCGACCCGGAAATTAAGAAATAATTAACGCTCTCAAGAGGTCATCCATGAGCTTTGGCAGCGGCCGGCTGGCCGGGTTGTCGTGCGCGCTGGCGTTGCCTGTCGTGGTGTCACTGGCGCTGATGTCCCAAAAGCCGGCGGCCGCGGCCCCTGCCGCAGCCCTTGGACCGCAAATCGAGGTCGGGGAGCCAGCGAACGGGTACGTGGGGCGGCTTGACGTATCTCCGGCGCACGCCCCGGCCGGGACACCTGTAACGCTTTCCGCCGAGGGCCTCCCGCCCGGCCAGGAATTCCAGCTGGTGTGGAATACCGCGAGCGGCGCGTGGAAGGTGACCGAGGCCGAGTATCATGGCCGCGAATTCACGCCGGTCGCCTACGAGATCGCCAAGGCCAAGACCGATCAGTCCGGGCGCCTTTCGGTGAATTTCATCGCGCCGGACGACTACGGCTTCATGCACGACATCGTGCTGCAGCAGGGTTCCCGCCTGTTCACGCAGGTGGGCTTCAACCTTGACATGACGGTGGAGATTTCGCCGAAGAGCGGGCCGCCGGGCACGCCGATCAAGGTCGACGTCAAAGGCATCGGCTACCGGTCGCTCTATAACTCGTGGGATGTGATCTACGACAACAACTTCACTGGCTGGATGTCGTCCGTCACCACGAAGGGGGCGGCGAGCTTCACCATACCGGCGACCGGAGGGCCGGGCGTCCACGTCATTGAAATAATGCACGGCGAGTTGACGTTTCCGTACCGCAATCCGGAACAGAATCCGGCGCCGGGCCGGCCGCGCTTTGCGTTCCAGTTCACCGTCACGGGCGGCGCGCCGGTGACGCCGGCGCCTCCGGGTGAGCAGGCGCAGAAGGTCGTGCGCACCCTGCCGCCGCAAGGCGAGCTGGTGGCGGCGCCGCCATCCTCCGGCGTCGGCGAGCCCGCGGTGGTGCGTGGCGATGGCTTGGAGCCGGGCAAGAGCTATCAGCTGAACTGGACGCGGGTGGTCGGCAACCGCATGACCGGCCAGGGTTGGGAGGAAATATCAAAGACCATCGCGGAAAGCCGGGCGGACGGCGCCGGACGAGCGGAATTCCGTTTCGCAACGCCCGATGATCTCGGCGGCACCCACGGCCTGTGGATCGATGCCGGGGGAAAGAAAAAGATCGGGTCCTATTGGATCAAGCCGACCGCCTTGCCCATGGACGTGACCCGCGGACCGGCCGGGACGACCTTCACCATCCATCTCAAGGGCGTCGGCTGGACCGAGACTGCCAACCTCTACAACGTCGTCTACGACAACAGCTACACCGGCTATGTTTGCGCCTTCAACAGCCAGGGCGATGTCGAGATCATCATGCGGGCAACCGGCGCGCCCGGCATGCACTATATCGATCTCTACCCCGGCATCTACAAAGGCGCCGAGACGCGGCCGAACAATTTCCGCATCCCGCAGCTCACCTTCGCGGACGACCACCCGGGCGAGGATCTGCCCGCCTTCCACTTCGCTTTCGAGGTGACGCCGGGCAATCAGCGGGCGGAGCTCACGAAGTAACTGAGCGCAGAGACCTGGGACCGCGGGCGTCCCGCCCGCACTAGACCATAGCCCGGATGGAGCGCGCGTAATCCGGGGTCCGCCCATCCCGGATTACGCTGCGCTCCATCCGGGCTACCAAGCTGCCGCGATTCTTGCCCCATCACCTACAGAAATCGGACGGCATTGATTTCATTGGGAATTCCAAAATTAGTTCGTTTTGCCAAATCCGCCGATCCGTCAGCAAGCGCTCTCTGCTGGCATTATTATACCTTAGTACAGCCAAAGTCGTACAGTCCCTAGGCCGAGCAATCAACATCGATGCAAAAAGAAGCGGGCGGGACGCCCGCGGTCCCAGGACTACGCCGCGGCCGGTGCTTCCGTGGCCTTCTCTTGGGCCTGGCCTGAGTCGAGGCCCTTGGCGGCGACGTCGCGGTCGACGAACTCGATCACCGCCACAGCGGCGTTGTCGCCGTAGCGGAAGCCGGCCTTGACGATGCGGGTGTAGCCGCCGTTGCGTTCCTTGTAGCGGGGGCCCAGCACGTCGAACAGCTTCTTCACCATGCCGACATCGCGAAGTTCCGCGATCGCCTGGCGGCGCGCGTGAAGGCCGCCCCGTTTGCCCAAGGTGATCAGCTTTTCCACCACCGGGCGCAGATCCTTGGCTTTCGGCAGCGTCGTCATGATCTGCTCATGCTTGATCAGCGCGGCGCACATGTTGGCGAACATGGCCCGACGATGCTCGGCCGTGCGATTGAACTTGCGATAGACCTTGCCGTGACGCATCGTCGTTACTCCGTTTTCCCTGAACGGGCCCTGCGACCTTAATAATGGTCCTCGAACCGCTTGGCGAGCTCGTCGATATTCTCAGGCGGCCAGCCGGGCACTTCCATGCCGAGATGGAGCCCCATCTGGGCAAGCACTTCCTTGATCTCGTTGAGCGACTTGCGGCCGAAATTCGGGGTTCGAAGCATTTCGCCCTCGGTCTTCTGAACGAGGTCGCCGATGTAGACGATGTTGTCGTTCTTGAGGCAGTTGGCCGAGCGCACCGAGAGTTCGAGTTCGTCGACCTTCTTGAGGAAGGCCGGGTTGAAGGCGAGATCCGGAATGGCCTCCGTGATGCCGACTTCCTTGCGGGGCTCCTCGAAATTAACGAACACGTTGAGCTGGTCCTGGAGAATGCGCGCCGCATAGGCGAGCGCGTCGTCGGGCGTAACCGCTCCGTTGGTTTCTATCTGCAGCGTCAGCTTGTCGTAGTCGAGAATCTGTCCCTCGCGGGTGTTCTCGACCCGGTAGGACACCTTCTTTACCGGCGAATACAGGCTGTCGACCGGGATCAACCCGATCGGCGCGTCCTCCGGCCGATTGCGCTCCGACGGGACATAGCCCTTGCCGGTATTGACGGTGAATTCCATGCGGATCTCGGCGCCTTCGTCGAGATGACACAGCACCAGGTCCGGATTGAGAATCACGATGTCGCCGACGGTCTGGATGTCGCCCGCAGTGACGAGCGTCGGGCCGGTTTTCTTCACCACCATGCGCTTGGGGCCATCGCCCTGCATCTTGATGGCGATATCCTTGATGTTGAGAATGATGTCGGTCACGTCCTCGCGCACGCCGGCGATGGAGGAAAATTCGTGGAGGACGCCGTCGATATGCACGGACTGCACGCTCGCGCCCTGCAAAGAGGAGAGCAGAATACGCCGCAGCGCGTTGCCGAGCGTCAGTCCAAAGCCGCGTTCCAACGGCTCGGCCACCACGGTCGCGGCACACTTAGGATCGGGCCCCGGCGTCACATGGAGCTTGTTCGGTCGTATCAGTTCCTGCCAGTTCTTCTGGATTGTCACTTCATCACCCATCGCGTTGAGCAGCACGCGCGCTTTTCGCGCAACCAACGGCGCTTCATGGGAAAAAACCGGCGTGGCGCCAGACGCCTGCCGAATTAAGACTACACGCGCCGGCGCTTGCGCGGCCGACAACCGTTATGCGGAATAGGCGTCACGTCGCGGATCGACGTAATGGTGAAGCCGGCCGCCTGCAAGGCGCGCAATGCCGATTCGCGACCCGACCCCGGACCCGCCACCTCCACTTCAAGCGTGCGCATGCCGTGCTCCTGGGCCTTGCGCGCAACATCCTCGCCTGCCACCTGGGCTGCGTACGGCGTTGATTTGCGCGAGCCCTTGAAGCCCATGGTGCCGGCCGACGACCAGGCGATCGCGTTGCCTTGGGCATCGGTAATCGTGATCATCGTATTATTGAACGACGCGTTCACGTGGGCGACGCCAGAAGCAATGTTCTTGCGTTCACGCCGCCGGACGCGGACAGCTTCTTTACCCATTCTCAACCCTTTCGCGACCCGCCGCAGCGGACCTCACATATCCCCGAATTACTTCTTCTTGCCGGCGATCGCCTTGGCTGGACCTTTGCGGGTCCGCGCGTTGGTGTGGGTGCGCTGGCCGCGAACCGGCAGACCGCGCCGATGCCGTAGACCCCGATAGCAACCGAGATCCATGAGCCGTTTGATGTTCATCGCTGTCTCGCGTCGCAGATCGCCTTCGACAAGATAGTCGCGATCGATCACTTCGCGGATTTGCAGAACCTCCTGGTCCGTGAGCTGGGACACCCGGCGCTCTTCCGGAATCCCGACTTTTGTGACGATCTCCCGGGCCTTCGAGGAACCAATGCCATGAATGTATTGGAGCCCGATCAGGACCCGTTTGTTGGTCGGAATGTTAACACCAGCGATACGGGCCAAGGCCGTTACTCCATTTGCCGACTTGCGCGTCGTGCCCCCTCCCTGCCCTCCCCGGCATGCAGGGGAGGGTAGGGAGGGGGCACGTTCTTAATCGTCCGCTGCCGCACTGTCCCCACCCTATCCGCCCCCAGGGGATGGTCGGGATGGGTGCAGGGCGTACTCAAACATCAAGCTCTGCCCCGCATAAGCACAAGCGCGACGCGTCCCTTGAACTAGGGCCTAGCGTCGTTGAAGAATTCTTTGACAGGGTTCGGAGTATTTACGGTCTCCATCGCGATCCGTCAACCTCTCCGCCCACGTTTCTTCGCCCCGGGGCCGGTTTTTCCACCTGTGGGCCGGTCTGGTTTGGTAGGGGCTCTCCCGCCGCGCTTGACGACGACCTTTATTCCAGCCTTGGCGCTCGTCTTGCCTCGCCTTGCGACACCCGATGTGGTTGGCGCCTTGGCAGCCTTGGTTTCTGCCTTGGCTTTGGACTTGGACTCGGACTTTGCCTCGGACTTGGCCGCTGACTTGGCCGCTGACTTGGCCGCTGACTTGGCCGCTGACTTGGCGCCTGCCTTGCCACGGACCGCCGCAGCCGGCATTACGGCGCCGGGGAAGGCGGTGAGGACCGGCGGCCTTGACTGCCGCCTGCGGGCACTTCGACGTTGCGCGGCCTTGCGGGCCGCAGCCGTGCGTGGCGCCATCGGCCGACGCCGCGCCGGCACAGCGGCCGCCCCGTCGAGAGTCTGGTCCAAAACCGCGACGACGGCGGCGCTGACGTCCTCGATCGAGGCCATGCCGTCTACGGTCTTGAGCATGCCCTTGCTGGCGTAGTATCCGGTGAGGGGCGCGGTCTGAACCCGATAGGCGTCAAGGCGTTTCTTGAGGCTTTCCGGGTTGTCGTCGGGGCGGAGCGGCTCACCGCGCGCGCGCATTTTGGCGACCCGATTTTCGATCCGCCCGAGCAAAACGCCCTCGTCGACCTTGAGCTCGATCACCGCATCGAGGGCAAGCCCCTTCTGGCTCAGCATCCGGTCAAGCGCCTCGGCTTGGGGCACCGTCCGGGGGAACCCGTCGAGAATGAAGCCGTTGCGCGCATCGGGCTCGGCGATACGATCGGCCACGATCGCGACCACGACATCGTCGGGGACAAGCTCGCCGCGGGCGATAACGTCCTTTGCCTTGAGGCCGACCGGCGTTGCGGCCCTCACGGCGGCGCGCAACATGTCGCCCGTCGACAGCTGAACGACGCCATATCGTTCCACCAGGCGTTGCGCCTGGGTGCCCTTTCCGGCCCCTGGTGGGCCCAGCAGAATCAATCTCATAGCGCTACTTACTGCCCCCGTCGTCAAAGGCCGCCCCCCGCGGCCCGTTAGTCATCTGCGCCGACCCCGCAGCTTCGATCTCTTGATGAGGCCCTCATACTGGTGCGCCAGGAGATAGCCCTGGATCTGCGCGACCGTATCCATCGTCACGCTGACCACGATCAACAGCGAGGTGCCGCCAAAATAGAATGGCACGGCCGCATAGGAAATCAGGATTTCCGGCAACACGCAGACGATCGCCAGATAGGCGGCGCCGATCACGGTGATGCGCGACAGCACGTAGTCAATGTATTCCGCCGTCCGCTCCCCGGGCCGGATGCCCGGGATGAAGCCGCCGTGTTTCTTGAGATTTTCGGCGGTCTCGTTCGGGTTGAACACGATCGCCGTGTAAAAGAACGCGAAGAAGACGATCAGCGCCACGTACAAAGCGAGAAACAGCGGACGCCCGTGACCGAGCTGGGCCGTGATCACGGCAAGCCAATCGGGAATCTGACCGGCATTGAAGTTTGCAACCGTGGTCGGCAGCAGCAGCAGCGATGACGCGAAGATCGGCGGAATGACACCCGATGTATTGAGTTTTAGCGGCAGGTGCGACGATTGCCCCTCGAACATGCGATTGCCGACCTGTCGCTTGGGATACTGGATCAGCAGACGCCGTTGCGCCCGCTCCATAAAGACGATGAAGGCAATGACCGCGACAGCCATCACCACCACGACCAGGATCAGCCCGGTCGACAGCGCGCCTTGGCGACCGAGTTCAAGGGTGCCGGCGATCGCCGACGGGAGTTCCGCCACGATGCCAGCCAGGATGATGAGCGAGATGCCGTTGCCGATGCCGCGCGCAGTGATCTGCTCGCCGAGCCACATCAGGAACATGGTGCCGCCGGTCAGCGTGATCACGGTTGAAATGCGGAAGAAGATACCCGGATCGGTGACAGTTTGACCGAAACCCTCAAGCCCGACACTGATGCCATAGGATTGAACCGCCGCCAGCAGCACCGTGAGGTAGCGGGTGTACTGGTTCATCACCTTGCGGCCCTGCTCGCCCTCCTTCTTGAGCCGCTCCAACTCGGGCGATACCGTCGTCATCAACTGGATAATGATCGAGGCGGATATGTACGGCATGATATTGAGCGCAAAAATCGCCATGCGGTGAATGCCGCCGCCGGCGAACATATTGAACACGCCGAGGATACCGCCCGCATTGGTCCGGAAGATCTGCTCCCAGGCGGCGGGATCGATGCCCGGCAACGGTATGTAGGTACCGAGACGATAGACGATCAACGCACCGAGCGTGAACCAAATGCGCTTTTTCAGTTCCTCGGCCTTGGCGAGCGCAGAGAAATTGAGATTGGCTGCCAACTGTTCCGCTGCTGAGACCATCGTCCTGGCTCCCGAACGCCCAATATATTCCAGTTACCGCGCCTTATCGGCCGGGTTATCTACGGAACATGGAAATAATGCCCGCACTTCGCAAGACCGGCCGCCCCCTCCCTACCCTCCCCCGCTTGCGGGGGAGGGTAGGGAGGGGGCGGGTTTTGGGGGCGCCAGCACCCTGACCGCTCCGCCCGCCTTCTCAACCGCTGCAATTGCGGATTTGGAAGCGCCATGGACGGCGAACTGCAGCGCCACCTTGATTTCACCCCGGCCGAGTAGACGGACGCCGTCCTTGGCGCGCCGCAACACCCCGCCCCGGACCAAGGCCTCGACGTCGACTGTATCTTTGGCGTCGAGGGCGCCGCGATCGACCGCAGCCTGGATGCGGTCGAGGTTCACCTCGTTGAGTTCAAGCGCGAAGATGTTATTGAAGCCGCGCTTCGGCAGCCGCCGATGCAGCGGCATCTGGCCGCCTTCGAAGCCCTTGATGCGCACGCCCGTACGCGCGGTCTGGCCCTTGCCGCCGCGACCGCCGGTCTTGCCCTTCCCGGACCCGATGCCGCGGCCGACCCGCATGCGCCCCTGGCGGGCCCCCGCATTGTCGGAAATCTCATTGAGCTTCATGGCGCATGTCCCTTGCGGAGCGCGGGCGTCCCGCCCGCTTCTTCGTACTAAAGGTCGCCCGCGTTGAGCCAGCGACGATAGGTTGGTTGGGCGGGCGAGACGCCCACGCTCCCGTTACTTCTCTTCAACCACGCGCACGAGATGCGCGACTTTGGCGATCATCCCGCGTGCGGACGGCGTGTCCGCAAGCTCGCTGACGCGACCGATGCGATTGAGTCCGAGGCCGACAAGGGTCTCGCGCTGGTCGTGGCGGCGCCTGATCGGGCTGCCGACCTGCTCGATCCTGATGGTCTTCCTGGTGGTCGAATTCGTTGTCGCCATTGGCGAACTCCGCAAACTTCGTTATTCGGTGGCAGCAGCTTCGGCATCGGTGTCGCGACGGCGCGCCTGCAGCGACGACACCTTGACGTTTCGCCGCGCTGCGACTGCGCGCGGCGAGTCCTGGCGCTTCAAGGCATCGAAGGTCGCTCGCACCATGTTGTAGGGGTTCGAGGAGCCGATGGATTTCGCCACCACGTCCTGCATGCCGAGCGTCTCGAACACAGCGCGCATCGGGCCGCCGGCGATGATGCCGGTACCCGCAGACGCGGCGCGCAGGAACACCTTGCCGGCGCCGTGGCGGCCCTCCACGTCGTGATGGAGCGTGCGCCCTTCCCGAAGCGGCACCCGCATCAGGCCGCGCTTGGCCGCGTCGGTCGCCTTGCGGATCGCTTCCGGCACTTCACGCGCCTTGCCGTGACCAAAGCCGACCCGGCCCTTCTGGTCGCCGACCACGACCAGCGCCGCGAAGCCGAAGCGCCGGCCGCCCTTCACCACCTTGGCAACCCGGTTGATGTGGACAAGCTTGTCGGTGAACTCGCTGTCCTGCTCTTTCCGGTCGCGGTCTCGATGTTCGCGTTCACGTGCCATAACGAATATCCATCTCTAGAATTTCAACCCGCCCTCGCGCGCAGCGTCCGCCAGGGCTTTGACGCGGCCGTGATAGAGGTAGTTGCCGCGATCGAACACCACATCCTTCACGCCGGCCGCCGCCGCGCGTTCGGCGACACGCTTGCCCACCGCCTTGGCGGCGCCGATATCGGCTCCGGTCTTGAGGCTGGCGCGCATATCCTTTTCGAGCGACGACGCCGACGCCACCGTCGCGCCTTTGCGATCGTCGATCACCTGGGCATAGATGTGCTTCGAGGAGCGAAACACGCTGAGCCGCGGCCGTACGCCCGCGGCCGCCTTGATGGTGCGTCTCACGCGCGCCTTGCGCCGTTCGACTTGCTTGGTCGCCATGGCAATTCCCGCTTGAATCCTTCGTTACTTCTTCTTGCCTTCCTTGCGGAAGATGTATTCGCCCGAATATCTCACGCCCTTGCCCTTATATGGCTCGGGCGGCCGGAAGGCGCGGATTTCCGCCGCCACCTGGCCGACTTTCTGCTTGTCGATGCCCGTCACCACGATTTCGGTCGGCTTCGGCGCCACAATCGCGATTCCTTCCGGGATCGGATAGATCACGTCGTGGCTGTACCCGAGCGCGATCTGCAAGTTCTTCCCCTGGACTGTGGCGCGATAACCGACGCCGGTGATATCGAGCTTGCTCTCGAACCCCTTGGTGACGCCGGTGACCAGATTGGCGACGAGCGTGCGCGAGGTCCCCCACATGGCGAGGGCCCGCTTGGTGTCGGAGCGGGGATCGACCTTGATCGCGCCCTCGTCCATCTTCACCACGATTTCTTTGGGCACCACAAATTGCAGGGCGCCTTTGGGCCCCTTCATCTTCACCGTCTGGCCCTCGACGCTCGCCGTGACGCCGGAAGGGATCGGAACTGCTTTCTTGCCGATGCGTGACATGCCGGTCCCCTTAGAACACCGTACAGAGGATCTCGCCGCCCACATTGGCGTCGCGGGCGGCGTGGTCCGCCATCACGCCCTTCGGGGTCGACACGATCGCAACGCCGAGGCCGTTGTTGATGCGCGGCAGATTCCTCACTGAAGCATAGACTCGGCGCCCCGGCTTTGACACGCGCTCAATGACGCGGATGACCGGCGCGCCGTCGAAATACTTGAGCTCGATCTCGAACTCGGTGCGGCCGTCGCTGCGTTCCATCGTGGAGTAATCGCGGATATATCCTTCGCTCTTGAGCACGTCGAGCACGCTCTTGCGCAGCTTCGAGCCCGGAGTCGACACTTTCGGCTTGGTCCGGCTCTGTGCGTTGCGGATGCGGGTAATCATATCGCCGATTGGATCGTTCAGATTCATCGCCGGCAGCTCCTTACCAGCTCGACTTGACCAGCCCGGGGATCAGCCCCTTGGCGCCAAATTCCCGCATCGCGATGCGGCTCATTTTCAGTTTGCGGTAATAGGCCCGCGCGCGGCCGGTCACCTCGCAGCGGTTGCGGATGCGAACGGCCGAGCTGTTGCGCGGCAGCGCCGCAAGCTTGACGGCGGCCTCAAAGCGCTCTTCGAGCGGCTTGTTCCTGTCGCCGGCGATCGCCTTGAGCCGCGACCGCTTGCCGGCGTACTTCTTGGCAAGCCTGCGTCGCCGGTTGTTCTTCTCGATCGAACTCGTCTTCGCCATTCTTGTCTCCTTCGCGTCCGCGTCTAAGGACGTCGCCGTCCTCAGTGCCGGAACGGGAAATTGAATGCCGTCAACAGCGCGCGAGCCTCGTCATCGGTGCGCGCCGTCGTGCATACGGTGATGTCCATGCCCCAGATCTCCGCCGTCTTGTCATAGTCGATCTCGGGGAAAACGATGTGCTCCTTGAGGCCGAGCGAAAAGTTGCCGCGGCCGTCGAAGCTCTTCGGGTTGAGACCGCGGAAGTCGCGCACGCGCGGCAGTGCGATGTTGATCAGCCGGTCGATGAACTCGAACATCCGGGTCTTGCGCAGCGTCACCTTGCAGCCGATCGGCTGGTTCTCGCGCAGCTTGTAGGTCGAGATCGCCTTACGGGACTTGGTGATGACGGGCTTCTGGCCGGCGATCAACGCGAGATCGCTCGCCGCCGATTCGACCTTTTTGCGGTCTGCCACCGCCTCGCCGATGCCCATGTTGATGACGACCTTGTCGATCACCGGCACCTGCATGGCATTCTTGTAGCCGAATTGCTCCGTCAGCTTCTTGCGCACCACCGTGTCGAATGTCGTCTTCAGGCGCGGCGGCGGGGGCGGCACAACGGCCTCTACCGGCGCGGCCGCCGCCTTGTCGGCCTTGGCGGGTTTCTTGCCCTTCTCGCCTTCAGGCTTTCCGGCTTCGGCTTTCTTGCCGTCAGCCTTCTTACCCTCAGCCTTGGCCGCCTTCGGCGCCTTGGCAGCTTGGGACTCGTCCTTGGCCTTGGCGGGCTTCTTGGCCTTCTTTTCTTCCTGATCAGCCATCGATCTCTACTCCCGAACGCTTGGCGACGCGCACCTTGCGGCCATCACCGCCGATCTTGAAACCGATGCGCGTCGGCTTGCCGTCCTTGGGGTCGGCGATTGCAATATTGGACAGATGAACCGGCAGCTCCTTGGAGATGATGCCGCCTTGCTGCTGCGCGCTCTGGCGCTGGTGGCGCTTGACCAGATTGACGCCGCGCACCAATGCGCGCCCGGCCGCAGGGTTTACCTCGACGACTTCGCCGGTGCGGCCCTTGTCGCGGCCGGCGAGAACGACGACCTTGTCGCCTTTGCGAATTTTCGCGGCCATCACAGCACCTCCGGCGCCAGCGAAATGATCTTCATGTGGTTCTTGGCGCGCAGCTCGCGCGGCACCGGGCCAAAGATGCGGGTGCCGACCGGCTCCATCTGAGGATTGATCAGCACGGCGGCATTGCGGTCGAACCGGATAATCGAGCCGTCTGCCCGGCGGATGTCCTTGCGGACCCGCACCACCACGGCCTTCATCACGTCGCCCTTCTTCACGCGGCCGCGCGGAATGGCTTCCTTCACGGACACCACGATGACATCGCCGATCGTGGCGTATTTGCGCTTCGAGCCGCCCAGCACCTTGATGCACATGACGCGCCGCGCGCCGGAATTGTCCGCCACGTCGAGGTTGGTCTGCATCTGAATCATGGGACGCCTCTTTGTTTATATTTCCGAGCGCCATCGGCGCTTGCTTACACCATCCCCGCCGTCGTGCCCGCGGCAAGCGCGGCCATGACTGCCGAGAAATAATTCGACATTACGTCGCCTGTCCGTTGCCCTGCACCACGATCCAGCGCTTCAACTTCGAGATCGGCGCGTGCTCCTCGATCTTCACCCTGTCGCCCACCGCGCACGCGTTGGTCTCGTCGTGGGCGTAGTATTTCTTGGAGCTGCGCACCGTCTTCTTCATGACCGGGTGGGTAAACCGGCGCTCCACCCGCACCACGACGGTCTTTGCCTGCTTGTTGCTCACCACTTCGCCCTGCAATACGCGCTTCGGCATCTATCGGCTCCTCAAAAACTTAAGCAGTTCATTTGGCGGTCGCGGCGCGCTTGCTCTGCGCAGCGGTCTTGATCCGGGCGATGTCGCGGCGGACCTCGCGAACGCGCGACGTGTTTGCAAGCTGCCCGGTCGCTCGCTGGAAGCGCAGGTTGAACTGCTCTTTCTTGAGCTTGATGAGTTCGTCGTCCAGCTGGTCCGGCGTCATCGCCCTGAGGTCATCGGGTTTAAGCATCGGTCTTTTGTCCACTTACTCGGCAATGCGCTCGACAAAACGGGTCCTGATCGGAAGCTTGGCCGCTGCGAGGTCGAGCGCCTCGCGCGCGAGCGTCGTGGAAACGCCGTCGATCTCGAACAGGATACGGCCCGGCTTGATCCGCACCACCCACAATTCCGGCGCGCCCTTGCCGGAGCCCATGCGTACCTCGAGCGGCTTCTTCGAAACCGGGACGTCCGGATAGATGCGGATCCACACCCGGCCGGCGCGCTTCATGTGGCGAGTCATGGCGCGCCGCGCCGCCTCGATCTGGCGCGCGGTCACCCGGTCCGGCTCCATCGCCTTGAGGCCGAACTGACCAAAGCTCAGCGTCGCGCCGCTGGTGGCAGCGCCCTTGATCCGGCCTTTGTGCGCCTTACGAAATTTCGTGCGCGTCGGTTGCAGCATGGCACTTCGCCTCTTTCAGACTTCCAACTTACTTTGATGCCTCAACTGTCGCGACGCGGGCGACCCGCCTCGATCTCCGCCATGCGCTTGTCCTGCGCCATCGGATCGTGCTCCAGGATCTCGCCCTTGAAGATCCACACCTTGACGCCGCAGGTGCCATAGGTCGTGAACGCGGTGGCGACGCCGTAATCGACGTCGGCGCGCAGCGTATGCAGCGGCACCCGGCCTTCCCGATACCATTCCAGGCGGGCGATTTCAGCGCCGCCGAGCCGGCCCGAACAGTTGATGCGGATGCCTTCCGCGCCGAGCCGCATGGCCGACTGCACGGCCCGCTTCATGGCGCGCCGGAACGCGACGCGACGTTCAAGCTGCTGGGCAATCGATTCGGCGACGAGTCTCGCGTCAAGCTCGGGCTTGCGAATCTCGATGATGTTGAGGACGACGTCGCTGTCGGTGAGTTTCGCCACTGCCTTGCGGAGCTTCTCGATGTCGGCGCCCTTCTTGCCGATGACGACGCCGGGCCGCGCCGAATGGATCGTCACGCGGCACTTCTTGTGCGGACGTTCAATCACGATCTTGGACACCGCCGCCTGCTTGAGCTGCTTCGTCAACGCCTCGCGAATTTCCATGTCCTCGTGCAAGAGCTTGCCGTACTCGTTCTTGCCCGCATACCACCGCGAGTCCCAGGTGCGGTTGATGCCGAGACGCAGACCTGTCGGATTGACCTTCTGACCCATCGGGGGCTCCTTAGGGGCTCGCCTCGACCTGACGAACCACGATCGTCAGGTGCGAGAACGGCTTGAGAATCTTGCCGGCGCGGCCGCGGCCGCGGGCGTGAAAGCGCTTGATGACGAGGCCTTTGCCGACATGGGCGCGCGCCACCACGAGATCGTCGATGTCGAGATCGTGATTGTTCTCCGCATTCGCAATGGCGGACTCCAGGCACTTGCGGACATCCTTGGCGATGCGCTTGCGCGAGAATTCCAGGTCAGCGAGAGCTGTCTGCACCTTCTTGCCGCGGATGAGCTGGGCAAGCAGGTTGAGTTTCTGCGGGCTGATGCGCAGCATGCGAGCGACGGCTTTGGCCTCGTTATCCGCAAGGCTGCGCGGATGTGCGGTCTTGCTCATCTCATCCTCCCGCTTTAAGCCGCGCCGGGCGACGACGCCCGCTTGGCCTTCCTGTCGGAAGAGTGGCCGTGAAACGTGCGGGTCGGTGCGAACTCGCCGAGCTTGTGGCCGACCATCTCCTCGGTCACCATCACGGGGATGTGCTTGTGGCCGTTGTGCACCCCGAAGGTCAGCCCGACGAACTGCGGCAGGATCGTCGAGCGACGGCTCCAGGTCTTGATCACGTCGTGCCGGCCCGACGACCGCGAAGCCTCTGCCTTCTTCAGCAGGAAGCCGTCGACGAACGGCCCCTTCCATACCGAGCGCGCCATCTTGCCCTCGCCTTACTTCTTCTTCCGCGCGTGGCGGCTTGAAATGATGAATTTCGTGGTTCGCTTGTTGGTCCGGGTCTTCTTGCCCTTGGTGGGGAAGCCCCAGGGCGTCACCGGGTGCCGCCCGCCCGAGCTGCGGCCCTCGCCGCCGCCGAGCGGATGGTCGACCGGGTTCATCGACACGCCGCGATTGTGCGGCATGCGCCCAAGCCAGCGCTTGCGGCCCGCCTTGCCGATCGAGATGTTCATGTGGTCGGGATTCGACACCGCGCCGACCGTTCCCTTGCAGCGCCCGTGGACGAGCCGCTGCTCGCCCGAATTGAGACGCAGGATCACGTATTCCTGGTCGCGGCCGACGATCTGGGCGTACGACCCGGCCGACCGCGCGAGCTGGCCGCCCTTGCCGATCTTGAGCTCGACGTTGTGCACGATGGTGCCGACCGGCATGTTGCCGACCGGCATGGCATTGCCGGGCTTCACGTCCACGTGCTCGCCGGCGACGATCGTGTCGCCCTCCCCGAGCCGCTGCGGCGCCAGAATGTAGGCGAGTTCGCCGTCCTCATACTTGATGAGCGCGATGAACCCGGTGCGGTTCGGATCGTATTCGATGCGCTCGACGCGCGCCGGCTGGTCGTGCTTGCTGCGCTTGAAGTCGACCGTACGCAGCGCCCGCTTGTGGCCGCCGCCGCGGAAGCGCACCGTGATGCGCCCGTTGTTGTTGCGCCCTCCCGACGAGATCTTGCCGGTCGTCAGCGCTTTCACGGGCTCGCCCTTGTAGAGCGCGGACCGGTCGACCAGGACCAGTTGGCGCTGGCCAGGCGTCGTCGGCTTGTAATGCTTGAGTGCCATGGTTCCTACTTCCCGCGCCCTAAAGCCCTGTCGTCACGTCGATGCGGTGTCCCTCCTCGAGGGTCACGATGGCCTTTTTCACGTCCGACAACATGCCGCGCCTGCCGCGGAAAATGCGGACCTTGCCCTTGCGGACCAGCGTATTGACGTGTTTGACCTTGACGTCGAACAGTTTTTCCACCGCCTCCTTGATCTGCGGCTTGGTGGCATGCGGCGCGACCCGGAAGATCACCTGGTTGTGCTCGGAGGCGAGCGTCGCCTTTTCGGTGATAACCGGCGATACGATGACGTCGTAGTGGCGCGGATCGTTGGTGGTCATTTCAATCGCGCCTCCAGCGCATCGAGCGCGGCCCTGGTGAGGACAAGGGTGTGTCGCCGCAAAATGTCGTAAACGTTGATGCCCTGGATCGGCAGCACATCGATATTGGGAATATTGCGGGTGGCGAGACGAAAGCCGTTGTCGATTTCGGCGCCGTCGATGATCAGCGCATTGGCGACGCCTAGCTTCTCGAAGTGGCCTTTGAGCAGCTTGGTCTTGGTCTCCGCGAGCCTGGCGTCTTCAATGAGGACGATGCCGCCGTCTTTGGCCTTGGCGGAGAGCGCATGCTTGAGGGCAAGGACGCGCACCTTCTTGGGCAGGTCGATCGCGTGGCTGCGCACCACCGGGCCGAATGAACGGCCGCCGCCGCGGAACAGATTGGCGCGCTGGGAGCCGTGGCGGGCGCCGCCGGTGCCCTTCTGCTTGTACATCTTCTTGCCGGTTCGCCAGATCTCGGCGCGCCCCTTCACCTTGTGGGTGCCGGCCCGGCGCTTGGCGAGTTGCCAGACGACACAGCGCTGAATGAGATCCTGGCGCGGCTCCAACCCGAAGATCGTGTCCGACAGGTTGACCGAACCCTTCGCCTCGCCGTCAAGAGTCGTGATCTTGAGTTCCATGGTCACGCTCCCTGCGCCGGAGACGCGCCCTCACTCCCGGAGGGAGGAGGTTCCGCCGCATCGCCCGCGACGCGGAACTTGCCGGGTTGCGGCGCATCTTTCGGCAAGGTCTTCTTGACGGCGTCGCGCACCGTGATCCAGCCGCCCTTGGCGCCCGGCACCGCGCCTTCAACCAGGATCAGACCGCGCTCAACATCAGTCTGCACGACCTTGAGATTGAGAGTGGTGACGCGATCGACGCCCATCTGGCCCGGCATCTTCTTATTCTTGAACGTGCGTCCCGGGTCCTGACGGCCGCCCGTGGAACCGATCGAGCGGTGTGAGACCGACACGCCGTGCGAGGCGCGCAAGCCGCCGAAATTCCATCGCTTCATACCGCCCGCATAGCCCTTGCCGATCGAGGTGCCGGTGACGTCGACGAACTGGCCGATGATGAAATGGTCGGCCGTGATCTCCGCGCCGACAGGGATGAGCGCGTTTTCGTCGACGCGGAATTCCACCACCTTGCGCTTGGGCTCGACGTTGGCGACGGCAAAGTTGTTGCGCTCCGCGCGGCTCAATCTCGAGGCCTTGCGGGTGCCGGCGCCGAGTTGCAGCGCCACGTAGCCGTTCTTGTCCTTGGTGCGATGCCCGATCACTTGGCAGTTGGCGAGCCGCAGCACCGTCACCGGCACATGCTCGCCCGCCTCGGTAAAAATGCGGGTCATCCCGACCTTTTGTGCGATCACTCCGGAACGCATCGTGTCATCCTCTGCCCTAGAGCTTGATCTCGACATCGACGCCGGCCGCAAGATCGAGCTTCATCAGCGCATCGACCGTCTGGGGCGTCGGATCAACGATGTCGAGCAGCCGCTTGTGGGTTCGCATCTCAAACTGCTCGCGGCTCTTCTTGTCGACGTGCGGCGAGCGGTTCACGGTGAATTTTTCGATCTTGGTCGGCAACGGGATCGGCCCGCGCACCTGCGCGCCGGTGCGCTTGGCGGTTGCCACGATCTCGCGGGTGGACGCATCAAGGATGCGGTGATCGAAGGCCTTGAGCCTGATTCGGATGTTTTGGCCGTTCATGGTGTAGCGGAGGACAGACGACGGACGACAGACGACGGATTAGGTCGTGCATTTCGCCTACACCTGCCCGAATCCTCCTCCTTTTCTCTGTCGTCCGTCCTCTGTCGTCCGTCGCCCGTCACTCGATGATGCTGGTGACGACGCCCGAGCCGACAGTGCGACCACCCTCGCGAATGGCGAAGCGCAGCTTCTCCTCCATGGCGATCGGCACGATCAATTCGATTGTCATGGCGATGTTGTCGCCGGGCATCACCATTTCGGTGCCCTCCGGCAGGTGCACGACGCCGGTCACGTCGGTCGTGCGGAAATAGAATTGCGGGCGATAGTTGGTGAAGAACGGCGTATGACGGCCGCCCTCCTCCTTGGTGAGGATGTAGGCCTCGGCCTTGAACTTGGTGTGCGGCTTGACGCTGCCGGGCTTGCACAGCACCTGGCCGCGCTCAACCTCCTCGCGCTTGGTGCCGCGCAACAGGCAACCGACGTTGTCGCCCGCCTCGCCCTGGTCGAGCAACTTGCGGAACATCTCGACGCCGGTGACCACGGTCTTCATGGTCGGCCTAAGCCCGACGACCTCGACTTCCTCACCGACCTTGATGACGCCGCGCTCGATGCGGCCGGTCACCACCGTGCCGCGACCCGAAATCGAGAACACATCCTCGACCGGCATCAGGAACGGCTGGTCCTTCGGGCGCTGGGGCTGCGGGATGTAATCGTCGACCGCCTTCATCAGCTCGAAGATCGAATTCTTGCCGAGCTTGTCGTCGACGCCGTCCAATGCCAACTTCGCGGCGCCCTTGACCACCGGGATCTTGTCGCCGGGAAATTCATATTTCGACAGCAGCTCACGCACCTCGAGCTCGACCAGCTCCAGGAGCTCGGGGTCGTCGACCATGTCGACCTTGTTGAGGTAGACGACGAGCGCCGGCACGCCGACCTGGCGGGCGAGCAGGATGTGCTCGCGGGTCTGCGGCATCGGGCCGTCGGCAGCGCTCACCACCAGGATCGCGCCGTCCATCTGCGCGGCGCCGGTGATCATGTTCTTCACATAGTCGGCATGGCCGGGGCAGTCGACGTGCGCATAGTGGCGGGCGTCAGTCTCGTATTCGACGTGGGCCGTCGAGATGGTGATGCCGCGCGCCTTCTCTTCCGGAGCCTTGTCGATCTCGTCGTAGGCTGTAAATTTCGCCTTGCCCTGCTCGGCCAGAACCTTGGTAATCGCCGCGGTCAACGTCGTCTTGCCGTGATCGACATGACCGATCGTGCCGATATTGCAATGCGGCTTGGTGCGTTCGAATTTTGCCTTGGCCATCGCAGTCTCCGTTGCCGTTGGCGTTTTGCTTCTATGAAGTCGACAGGATCAGGCAAACTTGGCCTGAACCTCCTGCGCAACGTTGTTGGGAACCTGTTCGTAGTGGTCGAATTGCATCGTGAAGGTGGCGCGTCCCTGCGACATCGAGCGCAGCGTGTTGACGTAGCCGAACATGTTGGCGAGCGGCACCATGGCGTTGATGACGTTGGCGTTGCCGCGCATGTCCTGCCCCTGGATCTGGCCGCGCCGCGAGTTGAGATCGCCGATCACCGAACCGGTGTAATCCTCGGGCGTCACCACCTCGAC